>Ga0075522_10003599_pt1 | contig 11259 bp, 8 predicted proteins | sample NGEPerA_FD_74796 | JGI IMG/M metagenome (GOLD analysis project Ga0075522, IMG submission 74796) | Arctic peat soil microbial communities from the Barrow Environmental Observatory site, Barrow, Alaska, USA - NGEE PermafrostL2-A | ecosystem: Environmental > Terrestrial > Soil > Wetlands > Peat ... | reverse complement strand
GTTGTTCACTGTAAATCTTTTTGGCGGCGCAAAGTTATTCACCGTTGGCTGCGGAGAGGAGTCCCTGCGGCTCTCCTTGCAAACGATGAATAACTTTGGGGCAACTATAAGGCAACGAAGTTAACAAAGGGGCTGTCGCGTTGAGCCTGCGGCTCAATCCTCCTGAAACATGGACCGTGACCCAAAGCCGGCCGGTACGGCGAGAGATAATCTTGATCGCGCCTTCGTGTCCGGGCGCGCCCGCACATCCAGCGGATCGATTGTAAATGGCGGCAGATGGGCGGCGGCGTCGCGCAATGCGGTCGCGTGCTCGGGCAGGCAAAGCAGTGCGGAAACCCCTTCCTGTTTCCAGATGACCACGTAGCCTTGCGCTGTCAAGTCTTCCGTTCGCAAACGTTCCCGCAACAAATCAAGGACCACAAAATCGACTTTGTAGGCCCGGCATAGTTTGAAAGGGTCGCTGGCATTATCGAAGAAATCGTTGTTCAGGACAAAGGTGCTTTCGGGATAAGTGGTTTCATAGCGGCCATCCATCGAAATTTTTATGTTCGGATACAGCCGCCACGATACATAACTTCCCCAGCCAAAAGGCGTGGCGCAATTTCCCTTCGCTTCGGCCAGAGCCAAAATATCCGCCTCGCGCACCGGGTCTTCGCCCACCGGCGCCAGCGGTTGCCAGGACGCTCCGGGCAAAATTTCCACCGCCACAAAAAATGCCATCCCGAGATAAACGATGCCCAAGCCCAGCACGGGATTAAATTTCAGGCGAACGGCGGACGCGATTCGGATGGCCATATTCTCAAAATAAGGTCCGGCAAAAGCCAAAGCCGCCACGCCGAAAAACGGCCCATGCCGGCGATTGCGCCAGCCCATCGCCGCCACCAGCGCCATGACGGCCAACCCGTGAAAATTTTTGCGCGACACACGTTTCCAACTCAACACGATCACCGCCACTGTCAATGCGAATAATAATCGAAAGCCCCAAAAGTCATCCCACGCCAAAATAGGCAGGGGCTGCCATTCGGTGATGCGCGCCCGGGGATTCAGCAGAGCCGGAATGAGATATTGCCAAAAGCGAACGCCATAAGGATTGATCAACGTCACCGCCGCGCAAGCCACCGCGGTAGCCATCGGCAGAACGGCAAGGCGGCCCAAAGGCAGCGCCAACGTCGCATAAAGAAAAACAACAGCCAATCCAACCACAAAGCCGCCATGAACATTCGCCCAGATCAGCATGATCAACGGCAGGACAACAGCCGCCCAGCGGCGCGAGTGGCGCAATTCCTCGAGGCAAAACAACGTCGCCCCGAACAAAAAATAAGTCAGCGCATGACAGCGAATCACCGGAATGTAACCGGGCAAAATGGCGGCGGCGCAGAGCGGCGCCATGAGCAGAAGGACATTTCGATCCACATCCTGCCTGCGCCCAGCCGCCCACCCGAATCCAAGCGCGCCAAGAGCCAGTCCAATTTTAAGAACCATCAGCGCCGGCGGCCCGAACATTTTAAGCAAGCCATAAAAAATCACGCCCGCCCCCCATTCGTGGTCGATATAGAGCGGCAGCACCGGCGTAAACGCGAAAACGTCATGCCGCAGCAAGTGGCCGTCGTCCAGGACCGAAGCGCCCAAAGCCAGCTTGGCCCACAGGTCATTGTCGGTGATATTATGGAAAGCGAGGATGACAGCGAAAGCAAAGAGACCCAGCAGCACAATGAATCTCTGGCCCAAACGCGTTTGGCGGTCGGTCACGTTTCCATCCTACAATGGACCCATCGTGGTTCAATCAAGATTTTTGGCTATATAAGCTATACTCGACCTTGTCCTGAAGGGCCGGCATTATCGACCGCTATATGGACGGACATAAAGAAAGGGACATAAGGGTTGGCTTTCGAAAGGTGACTAGGTTGGATTGAGCGCATCCGCGCCGACGATTGCATTTTGAGTGTCCTAATATCAGTCCTCAATATCACACACTTTTGTATGGACGTTTCCACGATGGTCGCAGTTAAAAGTGTGTGGCAAACCTTTTTGAATGACCCAAACAAGATCGTCCTAAAAATTATTATTGGAAACATCTGTTGACATCATACACTAAAAGTGTATTGTTGTGTCCATGAAAGCTGACAATCTAGTAGGAATCGCGGAAATCGCGGAAATCGCAAAAGTATCGAGGCAAGTCGTAAGTAATTGGCGGCACCGTTACGAGGATTTCCCGCCTCCAATCCGCACACTTCAAAGCGGCCCCGTATGGAACAGGGAGGCCGTAGAAATATGGCTGAAAGCTTACAAGGGTGATTCCACCCATGTTCTCAGTTTTATCAATCTGAAAGGTGGCGTGGGCAAAACGACCACAGCGGTTGCGGTGGCAGAACTGCTGGCCCAAGAGCATCGCAAGCGTGTACTTTTGGTTGACCTAGACCCGCAAACAAGCGCCACGGTATCTTTGATCAAAGAGGAAAAATGGGCCGAGATGGACCGCGAGGGTCGAACCATTGCTCAGTTGTTCAGCGATAAACTCAATCCCCACATTCCCAAAAAATTTGACATTGAACGCGCAATTGCTCGGCAGGTGTCAACGATCAACGACGGAATTGCGAAACTCGATCTCCTGCCTTCCAGCATCCAACTTATTGCTATTCAGGATAAGCTGCCGATGATTGCCATTTTTAACAATTATGCCGAGAAGCCGATAGACATTTTGAAAAATGCAATTGAGCCAATCCTTGGTGCTTACGATTACGTTATCATTGATTGCCCGCCAAGTCTGGGTGATGTCACAAAAAACGGGCTTCGTATATCCACCGGCTACCTAATTCCAACCATTCCCGACATCCTTTCGACGTGGGGCATTTTCCAAATCGTTCAAAGTGTTAAAGAGCTCGCTAACACAATAGGCCTCCAAATCCCTCCGCTGGGAATTATTGCAACGAAGGTCCAAGGAAATGATTTGCACCGGCGCGTGATTAGCGACTTGCGTAATAAACGATTAGGCCATTTTGGAGAGGGAAGTACTCCACAACCCCCGCTTTTGGCGGCGGAGATACCGCAAACCGTTGACGTCGCTCGCGGCGCGGACCCGGATTCCGATTTGAGGACTTTCAAAGGCAAGTACGGTAAGGCATACGAGCCACTGAAATCTTTGGTTCTAGAAATTAGAGGATTATGCGAGAAGAAAAAACATTAGCGCACTTATTGCGCGACCTTGCGGAGTTGGTTTCCCAAGAAGCTGAACGAAATCCTGAATTCGCGCAGCGGCTAGAATCCATTCTCTCCGGCGTGCCTGTTCGCAGACTTTCGCGCAACATACGAAAGTCTGCCCTCAATCCTGCCGATTTGCCCGATATCTTTGGCGAGTTGAAGGCCCGAGGAGAACTAGAATTTGAATTATGGCTAAAAACCTTGGAAGCTCCGGTCTTGAAAGCCTTGATCAAACTCCACGATCTAGACGCGTCGAAACGCTCGCAAAAATGGACCGAACCGGAAAAGCTGGCACGGCTAATCTGCCAACAGATTCATGCCAGAGTGAACAAAGGAAGTGCGTTTCTAAAAAACACTACTTAACCGTATGCCATTTGAAGCTTATCTGACCGCAGAATTTCAGTACCCACATGAAAACGTCATGTTTGCGGCGCTCGTGGAGACGCTGACGGTTAGGTTTGCCAATGACCCAGCACTTCACGTTCTGATTGGGAACATCATGTTCGAGGGAAAAGACCTTGATGCGCTTTACGTGAAACCGGATTGCATCTGCATCGTTGAGATGAAGTCTCATGGTGGAAAAGTCAATTTCACGGAAAGCACACCTTGGATCGTGGGAATGAGCGAAGTGAGAGGAGGCAGCAGAATCAATCCGTTCCAGCAGGTGCGCGCTTACCGTCTGGGTGTCAGGAATTTCTTTCGCAATCGTGAGCGAGACATCCTTAAGCGAAATCGCTTAGTGGAGTGGGATCACATTTCCGGCGTGGTCTTGTTTGGAAATCCGATTCAATTTAACGATTCGATTCTCGGCGGTTTGCGGACGTGGTTTGGAGTCACAGACCAGACGCATGTGGCAGATCATCTGGCAAACATCCACAAACCTGCTATTGGGTTGGACTTGGCTGAGATTCGGGCTTTTCTCAATTTGCTCGGTTTGGATCAGCGATATCTCTTTAAAATCTCAGGCGCCGCCGCAGGCGATCCGCTTCAAGCATCGCCTCCTCGCGTGTTGCGGCCGTTGCAGTTGGTCTATTTGAAAGAATTTGCTTTCCGTGAGCGCGAGTTGATCGTCCGTAACCGGGGTGGTGCCCAATCGCAAGCCGCGCAGCGCGTAAGAGAATTGTTTGAACAAGTCCGACAGGGGCTAAACCCATTTACGTCGCTGGCATCGCGGAAAGATTCGCGGGTCCATGGCGCGACCCTTTACACGATCAATGCCGCTTGTGAACTCCTTTTGATTGAAAACGAAGTAAGTGTGTTTCCGGCGTTCATCGGCGAACCCGCAGAAGTTCAAGGCTGGATCGCCGCCCACCATGGATCGGTGGTCACCGTGGACACGGGGACGGGGCGTATCTCAGTCACGCGAATCATGGGAGAGGCGGATACAGAAAAGATGCAACCAGCAGCGCTAACCACTGAAATCCGGCCACTGCTCACGCAAATAGCTGGTCTGCAACTGGAGGACTTAGTCTCGGCGCGAAAGATTCGAGAAATTCTTTTGCAGATGGACGAGGCTTCTTCTGACGATGAAATCCGCGGTTCGTTGGAGATGATCGCGGACGACGACATCCGCGCTTTCCTGTTCGACATCATTAATCTGATCCGCAGCGATGACCATCGCGGCGCAGAGGCGCGCCTGCGCCTGCGTCTGGGGACTGCGATGCCAGTGGACGAGGCTGGCGGGTTTGCTCAGGACGCCGCCGGGTCGGGCGCCAATTCCGATCAAGCGAAAGTCATCAACGATCAGTCCAAGGAAGAATTGGACCGCCTTTTGGACCCGGAGCATTTCAAAGATTGGATGCTATTTCTCCATCCAGATCAGAAAAATCTCGCCGAGGTGGAGTTCGATCGTCCCGTTGTGCTCACGGGCGTTTCCGGCAGTGGCAAGACTTGCGTCCTCGTTCACCGGGCACGCCATCTCGCCCGCAAATACCCTGGGGAGAAGATCGGCATTCTGACCTTGAGCCGCGACCTAGCCGGATTGCTGCAAAACCTCGTGAACCTTCTCCTTACGGAGGAGGAGCGCCGGAACGTGACTGTCCATACGTTTTACGATGTGTTTCGCGCATGCCTGAAACACTTAGGGCCGGAAAAATATTTTACCCAACTCGGCGATCAAGTGGACGCCGGAAGCCAACTTCACACCGCGCTGGCCCAAGCGGAAGAGAAATGGCCCGATCACATGGTCTGGAATTGCGACCCCATTGGCAATGCCCGAGTGGAGGACGAGTGGGAGCAGTTCTATATGTCCCTCAATCCTGACATGCGTGACTGGATGGACGGGATTGTCAAGTATCTCGAAGGAAGCAGAGTGGACGCTTCCCGTTATCTGGAAGAGGAATTCACTCTGATCCGTAGCCAGTTCTTGGTTCCAAACCGCGCAAATTATTTGAACACGGAGAAGCGAAAAATCCGCGCCGGTAGAGCTATCGAGTTTCGCAAGGAATTGCGGCAGGACGTTCTCCGCCTACTTTTGTTCTGGGAAGAATGGCTGCTCGCTGGGGGTATGATCGACGATTTAGGACTCACCCAAGCCTTGATGCCGTTACACGCTGAAATGCAGCAGCTACCCAGTGAATTGCGATTCCGTTGCCTGTTGGCGGATGAGTTTCAGGATTTCTCCACTCTCGACCTGCAACTATTTCGGCGCATTGTGCCGGCAACCGAACCTGATGCTCTCTTCGTCTGCGGTGACATGCTGCAAAAAATTTTGGTAAAACGCCAGTCGTTGGATGAAGCCGCGCTGGTGCAAGGGCCAGCGATTAGAAAGTCGATTCTTAAAAACTACCGCAACAGCAAACAGGTGCTCCGGGCTGCAAGTCGCCTAGCCAACCACTATGGAGCTATGGCGAACTCTCAAGACGAAGAAATTGAAGTGTTGGACCCCGAACTTGCTCAAAGGGACTCCAATCCACCGATCGTCCTCAAGACCGACGATCAGATTACTAAGGCTTGGGAGATTGCTTTGGAATGCACACAAGGAAACAAGACGGAGCCGTGGACCGTTTGCATTGCGACTGCTTCTTCTCAAAGGTTGTCCATCCCGGCGATACTAGCTAAACGCCCTGTAAATCTGTCTGCACGTTCGCTTTCCGGTGACTGCATACTGCATCCTGATGAAGTAGTGGTAGGAACAATCAGCCAATTGAAGGGGTTCGAGTTTCGCCTGGTTCTGATCATCGGTTGCGATGCTGGCGATTTCCCGGAAACGGGAGTTCCTCACGACGAAGTGTGGCGCGACGCGTTGCGCCTCTATGTTGCCATGACCCGTGGTCAAGATCAGGTTTATCTTATCCACGGAGAGAACCGGTCCGAGTTTATCTCGGTTTTCGACAATACCGTGGTTTACCGAGAGGAGGCGGTGCTGAAGCCCTATGAGAAAGCTGGAACGCCAGTATCGGAAGCGGCTTGGTTACAAACGCCAATTCCGCCAAAGCCAAAAAACAAAAAGCTTGTTCAATCGCTCGCTCGTGCGGGCCGCGCTCTCGACTCCGATGGCCGCTGCGAGGGGTGGTTCAGTCGTTTGGAGCTTGACGCCTTGAAAATGTATTTCGCGCGCCATGTGTATCGTGACGGGCTGACTTTCCACGAGTGGTTGCGCCCAAAGGGATTAAAGGCGATCCGTCCGAAAATCTTCTACTCAATTCCGAAATGCACACCGACTATTGTGTCCGCAATTCTTACCAAGTTGAAGGAAAATGGCGTGGAGGTCGTTGGACGGACCATGCCCGACGACAAACGTTACGGCAAGTAATATACAAATAGACGGTTGGCAGATGAAGGAAGGCGTTTCACGCTTTTTCAAGAGGTGTGATATTGATGAACGCGACAAAGGGCCTATGGCGGTCAAGTTCGCCGTCTCGTTTGGCGAGTACGTGAACGGTTGCCAGATCGTTTTCGCGGAGCTTGTCGGCCAATGTGCCGAGCGACCAACCTAAAATCACCACATCGATTTGTGAAAATTTGATGAAAAATCAGGATGCGAAACGGTTGAATCAACATCGCAACTTTAACCTTTAAACCTTGCCTCCGCCGCCGCACAATTCATCTAATGCAATGAGAGGGAAAACCGTCATTCTTGGAGTTACGGGCTCCATCGCCGCTTATCGCGCGGTGGATCTGGCCAGCTTGTTGGTCAAGGGCGGGGCTACGGTGCATGTCGTCATGACGGCGGATGCCCTTCGCTTTGTCACGGCGCTGCCGTTCAAAACACTCTCGCGTCATCGCGTGGTGACCGGTCTTTATGACGAAGAGGAGGGGTGGAAGCCATCCCACATTCAGTTGGCGGACGAGGCGGATTTGCTTTTGATTGCTCCGGCGACGGCGCATACGCTGGCGAAGCTGGCCGGGGGCTTCGCCAATGACGCCCTCACCTGTGTGGCGCTGGCTCTGAACCCGGCGACGCCCCTGTTGATTGCTCCGGCCATGAACGGCAAAATGTGGCTTCACCCGGCGACGCAGGCGAATGTCACCCTGCTCAAAAAGCGCGGCGCGGAGTTTATCGGGCCGGAGAAGGGCATGCTCTCCTGCGGCTACGAAGGGTTGGGCCGCCTTTGGCCGGTGGATCAAATCGCCCGCAAAGCGGCCGCCGTGCTCAAGTGAATGCGGAGAAGATGAATTTTGTCGGGGCGGGAACCGTGCAGAAATTGACGCGGTTGCTGGCGGCCCCCACCATTGACCCCAGTCAGAGGGCCGCCCGCATCCAGGCGGTCGAAAAAGACATCGTCCTTCCTCTCCGGGGTTTGATCATTGCCATCCTGGCTTATTATTTCTTTTTCTCGGGATGGTTCGATGTCCCGGGCGCGGCCAAGGCCGCCAATCTGGATTGGAGCCTGCGCTACGCCACCCGTATTAAAGAAGGGTTTTTGATTTATGCGGTCATCAATGCCCTGGCCGGCTTTGCCCTCGTTTCGGTTCCGCACCTCACGCTCCGAAAAATCGAGTGGATTGTTTTCGGCATCGGATTGCTGGATGCGTTGCTGATGGGGATGCTGGTTTTGTTGAGCGATGGCTTTGACAGCCCATTATACTGGGTTTTTCCAGCGTTAATTTTGCATAATGCCTTGGCCATTCCCGTCGCCTTCCCTCAACTGTTGATCAACCTCCTGGTCGCCCTGGCCTTTATGACCGGAGGTGTTTTTGACCGCAACATCATTGTCCCGCAGGACATGGCCGTGTTCATGGCCACGCCTGCGGCCAATCGCGGAGAGCCGCCGGATTTGCGGCGCGAAAAACCGGCGGAGCGCTTGATTGTTTTGGCCGCCTGGGCTTTGTGCTGTTACGGCATCCAGGTGCTTTTTGAAAAACAAAAGCGCGCCGAAGCGGAAGCGACTGAATTTGCGGTGCGCCAGGAACGCCTTCATACCGCCGGCCGTCTCGCTGCGGAAATCGCCCATCAAATTAAAAATCCTTTGGGCATCATCACCAACGCCGCCTTCTGCCTGCAACGCGAGATGGGCGAAGGCGACGTGGCGGTCGATGAGCAAATTCAAATCATTCGCGAGGAAGTCGAACGCGCGGATCAAATCATCACCGAACTGATGGGCTACGCACAATTGGCCGAGGGCGTCGTCGAACGCCTCGAGGTGGCCGACGAGGTGGACAATGCCCTGCTCGAAGTGTTTCCGCCCGCCGCCAAATACCGGGTCGAGATCGTCAAGGATTACGCGCCCTCCCTGCCCTCGCTGCTGATGCAAAAGCGGCATCTTTCCGGCGTGCTGGTCAATCTGTTGCAGAACGCGCGCGAGGCGATGAATGGGGTCGGCCGGATCGAGGTCGCGGTCCGCTACGGGGAGAACGATTCGGTCGTCATTTGCATTGCCGACAACGGGTCAGGAATTTCGCCCGGGAAGATCGACAAGATTTTCGAGGCCTATTTCACCACGCGCGAAAAGGGCACCGGCCTGGGCCTGGCCATTGTCAAACATAACGTCGAAATGTACGGCGGCGCGGTCAACGTGCAATCAGAGCTTGGAACAGGCACCCGCTTCACCATAGAATTCCCGGCAAGAATCTTGATGAGACTATCCAAATGAGCTGGATCCTTCCTCCTGTCCTGGTGGTCGATGACGAAAAGAACATGCGTCTTTCGTTGAAGTCGATCCTCTCGGGCGAGGGCTATGATCTTCGCCTGGTCGAATCGGCCGAAGACGCGCTGGCTCTGCTGGAAAAGGAAACCTTTTTCATGGTCATCACCGATGCCCGTCTCGGCGGCATGAGCGGCTATCAGTTTTTGGCCACCGCTTGCAAACGCTGGCCCAATACGCCGATTTTGATGATCACAGCCTACGCCACGCCCAAATTGGCGGTCGAGGCCATCAAAGCCGGCGCGATTGATTACCTGGCCAAACCTTTCGCTCCCGAGGAACTCCTCCATGCCGTCGCCCGGTGCGCCGAGCGCCATCGCCTGTTGAGCGAAAACGCCGCTTTGCGCGCCCATGCCACGGAGGTGTATCAGATCGACCAAATCATCGGCGATTCGCCCCGCATGTTGGACCTGCGCCAATTGATTCAAAGTGTGGCCCCGACCAATGCCACCGTCCTGATTCTCGGCGAGAGCGGCACCGGCAAGGAGTTGATCGCCGGCGCTTTGCACAGCTTGAGCCAGCGCCGCCAAAAAAATTACATACGCATCAATTGCGCCGCCATCCCCGAAAATCTTCTGGAAAGCGAGCTCTTCGGCCACGAAAAAGGAGCGTTCACCGGCGCGATCAAACAGAAATTGGGCCGCGTCGAGGAAGCCCACGGCGGGACCATTTTCATGGACGAGATTGGCGACATGAGCCGCCCGCTCCAGGCCAAGCTGCTGCGCTTTCTGGAGGACGGCAGCTTCACGCGCGTCGGCGGCAATGATGAATTGCACGTCGATGTCCGCCTTATCGCCGCGACCAATCGCGACATTATTGAGGCGATCAGTCAAAATAATTTTCGCGAGGATTTGTTCCATCGCCTCAATGTGGTGCAGTTCCGCCCTCCTCCTTTGCGCGAGCGCGGGACGGATATTCTGCTGCTGGCCGAGAATTTCCTGCGCTATTTCAACGGCACGATGACCAAACACATCCGTGGGTTTACGCCGCCGGCCCGCCAGAAATTGCTCAGTCATCACTGGCCGGGCAATGTGCGCGAGTTGCGCAATGTGATCGAGCGCGCGGTCATTCTGGAGCCGGGGCCGGAAATTCAGCCGGCCAGCCTGCCGGATTTCCACCTCGAAGGCCGCCTGCGCAAAACGGAAAATGTGGTCGTTTCCGGCAATGAATCGCTCGATGAATTGATGTCCACCTTCGAGCGGCAATTGATCAACACCACCCTGGAACAATGCCGCTACAACATCTCGAAGACGGCGGAGCAGCTCAAAATCAGCCGGCACGCTTTGCGTTACCGCATGCAACGCCTGAATATTTCCACCGGAACAGATGACGACGGCCCATCTCCGTCCCTCAAGGAGGGCTGAACCCCGCGTGACTCCTCAAAGCCAAGTCATAACGCGCCGCAGCGCCTCCAATCTGGCGCTGGCTTTCGTTCTTTTGCCCAAGCCCAGGCGTCACGCCATGGCCGCGCTCTACGCGTTTTGCCGCGAAGTCGATGACGTGGCCGATGACGAAAGCGCGCCGCCCGCACAGCGCCGCGCCGCCCTCGCCGCGTGGCGCGAGGATGTTCGCCGCGCGTGTGACGGCCAGCCGCCGGCATTTGAGGTCAATCGCGAATTGCAGCCGGTCATCGCCCAATATCGCCTGCCCTTTGCCCATTTCGACGAATTGATTCGCGGCATGGAAATGGACCTGGAGATCAAGCGCTACGAGACTTATGAGGCGCTCGAACAATACTGCTACCGGGCGGCTTCGGTGGTCGGATTGCTCAGCATCGAGATTTTCGGTTATCACGATCCGGCGTGCCGCGACTACGCCGTTTATCTTGGCAAAGCTTTGCAGTTGACAAATATTTTGCGCGACGTCCGCGCGGATGCCGGGCGCGGGCGCATCTATCTTCCCCTTTGCGAATTGCGCCGCTGCCAGGTGACAGAGGACGAGATTCTGCGCAGTCAATACTCGGAGCGCTTTGCGC
>Ga0075522_10003598_pt1 | contig 11262 bp, 8 predicted proteins | sample NGEPerA_FD_74796 | JGI IMG/M metagenome (GOLD analysis project Ga0075522, IMG submission 74796) | Arctic peat soil microbial communities from the Barrow Environmental Observatory site, Barrow, Alaska, USA - NGEE PermafrostL2-A | ecosystem: Environmental > Terrestrial > Soil > Wetlands > Peat ... | reverse complement strand
ATCAACCGATACCTCGCCGAAACCAACGACAACCCAAAGCCCTTCACCTGGACCGCCGATCCCGACGCAATCATCGAAAAAGTCAGGCGTGGGAAGCAGACGTTAGAGTCGATCCACTAGGAGCGTGATCCGCTAATGCAACCTCTGAACGAATTTCAGTCTTCCTGATAGAATAAAACAGAGAAAATGAGTAACTCGCAAAGTGGCTTCCCAGAGGATGCTGCACCCACAATAGTTGATCAGGGGTCAATCTCATCGTCAATACCCCCGCCGCGTCCGAATTATTATTATGATATGGCTGAATCAGATACGGAAATACATTGGCGAACAATTATCGAACCGGTCCTGCGCTGGCACTCGGTGGACTACGGACGGACCTTGGATTTCGCCGCCGGTCATGGGCGTTTCAGCGCTAAATTCGCGGATGTCGCGAAGCACATCACCATTGTCGATACCGATCCTGAGAATATTCAGTTTTGTCGCGACCGATTCAGCGGAAACCCAGCGTTTACTTATATTTGTAACGACGGATCGACGCTTCAGGGCATTCCCGATAAATCAATAAGTTTTTTCTTTACGTTCGACGCGATGGTCCTATTTGATATGCAAACTGTGCAATGTTATATAAAGGAAGCCTTTCGCGTACTTGAACCGGGATCTCAAGGTTTTTTCCATTATTCCAATTACGATCGTGTTCCTGGTGGCGATTTTCAGGTGAATCCGCATTGCCGCAACTTCATGTCGAAATCGCTATTTGAGCATCTGGCTTTTGGGGCGGGTTTTTTCATTGTGCATTCTTCCACTATTTCATGGGGCGGAATCTTAGACTTGGATGGGATCGCGCTACTACGAAAGCCCCTCCGGGCGTGGCTATAAGACGCTGCAAGCGAAATTATGCAAAGAAAAGCGCTAATCATCGCGGGACCACATAGGAGCGGTACGTCCGCCATTACCCGAGCATGCTCGTTTCTGGGTGCCGCGTTACCAAAAAAGATGCTAACGCCAGCACCGGACAATATGTTCGGTTATTGGGAGCCGGTTGATCTCGTCACGCTGAATGATGACATCCTCGCCACCATAGGTTCCAGTTGGGACGACGTCAGGCCGCTTCGTAAGGAATTTTTTTCCTCCGATATCGCAGGCCAGTGGCTTGTCCGGTTGCGTCGGGTGATCGAGGCGGAATATGCGGACCGCGATCTGTTCGTGATCAAGGATCCGCGATTGGCGCGCCTAATGCCTTTGCTTTCATCTACGCTGCTCTCTATGTCAATCAAACCGCATGTCATTATTGCGGTCCGCCACCCGATCGAAGTGGCCCGATCGCTGAGCGCGCGCGATCATTTCTCCCCCGTCTATGCGCTGCTTCTATGGATGCGCGACATTTTAAATGCAGAAGCGAATTCCCGATCGATCGCCCGGTCTTTCCTCAGTTATGATGGGTTGTTGCGCGACTGGCGGGAAGAATTCGCGCGGGTCGGTAGCGAACTCGCGATCGAGTGGCCGATCGCTTTTGACCAAGCAGCGGCCGAGATCAGTTCATTTTTGCGTGATGACGCCCGTCATCAACGGCATGGGGTGAACGCTCTGGCGGATCAGCCGCAAATTTCACCGCTGATCGCGGGCTTATATCAAGCTTTGAATGAGGCATCCACGGGCCAAGTCGCCAACGTGACGGCGGCCTGCAACCGAGCGCAAGAGGCGGCGGAGCAATGGATCGCAATGCTCGATCCGTTCCTGCCGTTCATTCGCAGGCCGGACGAGGTTCGGTTGAAATCGGAAGGCGACTCTCTGCTCAAGGAAGTGGAGCGGCAAATCGCGCAAAGCACCGAAGTCGAGGCAAACCGTCACCAACAACTTGTCGAGACTCAAAGACAATTAAGTGAAAGTGTCGTCACGGGCTTGTCTCGGCTGGAACAGACACTGGCTTCGCGCGATGGCGAAATCGATGTGCTATCGCGCGAAGCCAAGCTAGCAAATGAGCAGTTGGAGGATGCCAGGAAGAGTTTTGCGGCGCGGGAGGATCAAGTCAATATCCTGACGAAGCAGTTAACGATAGCGTCCGACACATTATCGCGGGCCGACCAGGAGGTTTCAGCGCGCTCCGCTCAGGTCGAAATTTTGTCGCGCGGAGCGGCGCAAGTTGCGGAGCGCCTGTCACAAGCCGAACACGATGTGTTGACTCGCGACCGCCGCATCCAATCGCTGGCGGAAGAAATTGAAGACGCGACGCAAAGGCTTGCTCAGATACAAGCTGATAAAATCGCAAGCGACCTAAAGGTTCAAGCTCTGGAACTTGGGGGCGCCGAAACTGCCGAGCGCTTGGTGCAAGCGCGACACGAAGTCTCCGCGCGCGACCAAGATATCCAGGCTCTCGCACAGCAGACGATTGAGGCTGCGGAGCAGGTTGCACGAGCGCGATCGGACGTGGCCGTTCGAGAAGAGCAGATTTCGGCGCTCACGCTACAAATCACCATGGCTTCCGAGTGGTTGTCGCGTGCCGACCGTGAGATTGCGGCTGGCGCCGCCCAGGTCGGCAAGATGTCTCGCGATGTTGAACGGGCAACTGAACAGTTGGCACATGCGGAACACGAAGCCGTCGCTCGTGACCGCGAAATCCAAGAGCTTGCCAAGGAAGCCGCTGCGGCGACGGAACGCATGGCGCGCGTCCAGGAGGAGGTCGTGGAGCGCCAGGGCCAGGTCGACCTCCTCGCGCAACAAGCGGCTGAAATGAGAGACGCGCTTACACATGCGCAGGATGAGATTTCCGAACGCGACCGCGAACTTCAGAATCAAATCGAACAGTTGACACATGCGGAGCACGAAGCCGTCGCTCGCGGCCGCGAGATCCAAGAGCTTACCAAGGAAGCCGCCGCGGCGACGGAACGCATGGCGCGCGTCCAGGAGGATATTTCGGCCCGCGAGAAGCAGATCGGCCTACTTGTGCACAATACTGAAGAAATCTCTGAACGGCTGGGAAATTCCCAAAGAGAGATTACAGTACGTGACAGTAAAATCGATTCTCTATCGCGGCAATTGAACGAAACGGGCATCATGCTTACTGTGGCGGCGGGCGATATCGCGCGCCAAAACCAGCAAATTGAAACCTTGTCCGGGGCATACCAAACAATCTCGGAGAATAAACAGAATTTTGAAAAGAGCAGCCGGGAATTGTCGACGTTATTGGCCGAGCAGGAACGGCTGTACGAAGAAAAACATTACGCACTCGAGCAATATAAAGCGGGTGTAGAAGCGTTATTGCGACGCGCGCAGCCATCGGTCAATAATTGGCGGAATCTGAAGGAGCGGATTAGGTTACGGAAGCGTAAGCCACACGAGCGTCGCATGTGGGCTGACTACCAGATTATCGCCGGGTCGGGCCAATTCGACGCTGCCTATTATTTGGCTCACAATCCGGATCTGCTTGGCGGTGAAATTGATCCACTTCTTCATTATGTTCTTTTCGGCGCGAGTGAAGGCCGCAATCCATCGCGGAGTTTCAACACGCGCTGGTATCTCGACTCAAATCCCGACTTAGTGCTGTGGAAGAGCAACCCTCTGGTCCACTATATTCGTCATGGCGCCGCCGAGGGTAGAGCCGGCGCGCCGCCGGAAATAGCGCAAGATCCATCGGCAGTCGGCGTGCGTCCTAAACCGGTCGAAAGTCCGGCTACTAGGCTTTACGACCATTTGCATGTCAGTCTTGAATATCCCGAAGTTGCGCTCACGCGACCCGACCGCACGCCCAATATGGGATCGCTCGACATTCATTGGGTGATCCCCGACTTTCAGCCGGGCGCCGGCGGACACATGACGATTTTTCGGATCGTCAAGCTGCTTGGTCAGTTCGGCCATCGTCAAACCCTATGGATTCAGAATCCGACCGTTCATAGTACGCCGAAACAAGCGCGCCAAACGTTGGAACAGCACTTCCTCACTGCGGATGTAGAGTTCCGCTTTCTGCCGGGCGATGTTTCGGCCATTGAGGGCGACGCCGTCATCGCCACCGATCGGTGGACTGCATTTCCGGTGGCCGCGATGCGCAACTTCTTCCGGCGGTTCTATTTCGTTCAGGACTACGAAACTTACTTCTACCCTGCGGGCTCGCACGCGCTCCTCACCGATTATACGTATTCTTTGGGCCTCGATTGCTTGTGCGCCGGCGAATGGTTGAACGGACTCATGGGCGCCCATGGGTTATGGACCATGGCATGGGAGCTTGCGACGGATAGCTCGGTCTATTTTCCACCGCTAAACGAGTTGCAGCGAGATCAAAACCGTATCGCCTACTATTCCCGCATAACATCGACGCGGCGAGCGGTTGAGCTTGGTTTGCTCGCACTAGATGAACTTGCGCGATGGGGCTACCGTTTTAACGTTGATTTCTACGGCAGCCCCAATCAACCCCGTGAACTCTCTTATCCGTATCGAGATCATGGTATCGTGTCGCCAATGGAATTGGGCAACATCTACCGCAAAGCGACAGTTGGCGTGGTATTCTCCTCCACGAACTACTCTCTGGTGCCGCGCGAGATGATGGCGTGCCGGTTGCCAGTGTTGGAGCTTGATGTCGATAGCGTCAGACGAGCATTCCCCGAAAACGTGCTTGTCCGTGCCGCGCCCCATCCCGTTGCGATCGCGGAGCGGCTTGCGGAATTGCTCGACAATCCGGCTCGGCGAACGGAACTCGCCAATATCAGCTTCAAGTATCAAACCGAGTTTTCGTGGGAGAAGTCTGCGCGAATGGTCGAAAACGCGCTGAAAGAACGGATCGCGGCCGCCGCAACGGGGGCGCTCGACGGGACGCGCCAATCTCAAGGCACGCCATACCGTATTAGGCAGCCAATAATCCCCTAAAAATGGAGCCTTGCCGCGCTGCGCGCCACCGATCCGATTAACCTGGAACTGCCAATTGATGAAAGCATCTGTTGTTATCCCCACCAAGGATCCTGGCAAAATTTTTATCCGGGTGCTGGACCAAACTTTGACCCAGAAAACGCCGTGGCCATTCGAAATCATTGTAATCGATAGCGGCTCCAAGGATGGCACGGTGGAATACGCTCAGACGAAGCCCGGGGTTGAAGTCATTCCTATTCCGCCGCAAAGCTTTGGTCATGGCCGGACACGAAATCTGGCAATCAGCCGTGCCCGCGGTGAATTTGTCGCCTTGCTTACACATGACGCCCTGCCAGCCGACGATCAGTGGCTGGTAAATCTGGTCGGAGCAGTTGAACAACACTCCTCGATCGCGGGGGCATTTGGTCGCCATCTTGCCTATCCGCACGCCTCGCCCTTCACCAAACGTGACCTCGAAAACCATTTCGCGGGGTTTCTGGCCCATCCGCTCATCGTAAACCGATACATTGATGAGCAGCGCTACGAACAAGATTTGGGATGGCGGCAATTTTTACATTTTTATTCCGATAACAATTCCTGCCTTCGTCGGTCGGTATGGGAGAAGCTGCCCTATCCGGATGTCGAATTCGCGGAGGATCAGATTTGGGCGCTTCGGATAATCGAGGCCGGCTGGTCAAAGGCATACGCTCCTGAAGCCGTCGTGTATCACTCGCACGACTACACGGTAATCGACAGCCTCCGTCGCGCCTTCGATGAAGCGGCAGCTTTTCGTCGTTTGTTCGGATATCGCCTGGGCGGGTCGCCGCGAAATATGGTGCGGTCTATTGTTGGCCTCTCTGCCCGTGATCGAGCCTGGGCAAAGTCAAACGGGGTGTCGTCTTCGACAGCTCGAAAGCGCGTCCTCCAGGATGTCGCCCTCGTCATCGGTCACGGCCTTGGCGCGCGCGCGGATTCGTTGCCGGCATGGGTGCAGGCGCGCGTGTCCCGGGACAGACGCATGTTCAACTCACTTCCCGTCTCGGGTTAATTGGATTTGGGTTCGAGCCACCCCATGCCTTCAAAATCGTCGACACCGGAATGGGTGATCGTCCGGACCATACGCGCACAGCCCCGATTTTTCCTGGTCGGCTTGACTTTTCGTCGAGGTTTGGCGACATTCTCAAACTTAAACGAGATGTCGGCGACCGAGAAACCTTGACTACGATTCTGGTATTTGGCAACTCGGGCCAAGTCGGCCGAGAGCTGATGCGCTCGGTCCAAAACACTGACAAAATTATCGGTGTTTCCCGCCCGCAGGTCGATCTTCTCGATGCGGACAGCATTGCCCGAGCGTTCGATGAGTCAAGCCCTACGGTCGCTATCAACGCAGCGGCCTATACAGCGGTGGACAAGGCGGAGACCGAAAGGGCGACCGCGTTCGCGGTCAATCGCGACGGCCCGGCCAATCTCGCGCGGGCGTGTGCGGCGCGCGGTATACCGCTGATCCATTTGTCGACCGATTACGTATTTGACGGGAGCAAGGCCGGCCCCTATGTGGAAGCCGATGCGGTGTCGCCGATCAGCGTCTATGGCAGCAGCAAGGAAGCCGGGGAGCAGGCGCTTCGCGAACTTCTCGAACGCCACGTCATCGTGCGCACCGCGTGGGTTTACAGTCCATTCGGAACAAATTTCGTCAAGAGTATGCTTCGGCTGGGCGCAGAGCGGGACGAACTTAGCGTGGTCAACGACCAACGCGGGTGTCCCACCAGTGCACGTTCGATCGCACTGGCACTGCTTACCTTAGCGAAACAATTGGCGCGTTCTCCCGATCAAGGGTTGGGTACCTTCCATTTTGTCGGTGGCGGCGCGACCAACTGGTATGATTTTGCCATCGCGATTTTCCGGACCGCGGCGGCGCGGGGGCTTCGCACTCCCCGGATCAAGGCCATTACGACCGCACAATACCCGACACCCGCCAAACGCCCATTCAATTCCATATTGGATTGTCACCGGATCGGGGAGGTATATGGCATCAAGCAATCATCATGGCACAGCGAGCTTGATAAGTGCCTCGACGAGCTTCTGAGCGATGCAAAAGGGACATAATGAAAGGTATCATTTTGGCCGGAGGACAGGGCACGCGCCTCTATCCGCTGACCCGTGTCATCAGCAAGCAGCTCTTGCCGGTCTATGACAAACCGATGGTTTATTACCCGCTATCGACGTTGATGCTGGCCGGGGTGCGCGACATAATGCTGATCAGCACGCCGCGCGACTTGCCACTGTATCAAATGCTGTTAGACGACGGGTCCCGATGGGGACTCAACATCAGCTATGCGGAGCAGTCCGCACCGCGCGGTATCGCCGAGGCCTTCATCATCGGACGGGACTTTATCGGCGGCGATAGTTGTGCGCTTGCGCTCGGCGACAACATTTTTTTCGGCAGTAATCTGTCAGCACGTCTCCAGAACGCGGCCACCCACACTGAGGGCGCGTCGATCTTCGCTTATTGGGTCAGGGACCCCGAGCGTTACGGAGTCGTGACGTTTGATGAACAGGGCGCCGTTCTAGGCTTCGAGGAAAAACCCGCGCGGACAAGCTCAAACTGGGCGATAACTGGTCTTTATTTCTACGACAACAACGTCGTCGAGATGGCGACACGGATCAAGCCGTCGGCGCGCGGCGAGCTTGAGATCACCGACTTGAACAATATGTATTTGGCCGAAGGCACAATCCGGGTCGAACGTTTCGATCGGGGCTTTGCCTGGTTTGATACGGGAACGCCCGATGCCCTTCTCGAAGCGGGCGAATTCATGGCTGCGGTGGATCGCCGGCAGGGTTTGAAAATAGCCTGCCTCGAAGAGGTGGCTTGGCGCATGCACTTCATCGACGATGCGCAATTCAATCAGCTCGCCATAACAACCCTACCAAGCGAATACGGGCAATATCTGACGAACTTGATCAAGCGACGATCATCCATTCGTGGAGTGTCCGGTTGAGCGATCGGGGTGGCGCATGGAAGTGATTGCGACGGATCTTCCGGAGGTGAAGATTATCGTGCCGAAGCGCGTTGGTGATTCGCGCGGGTTCTTCTCGGAGACCTATCGCCGCGACGCGCTGTCGAATGCCGGCATCGATTGCGATTTCCTACAAGACAATCATTCGCTGTCGGAAAAGAAAGGGACTTTGCGGGGGCTGCATTTTCAAACTCCACCGCACTCCCAGGCCAAGTTGGTTCGTGTCGTCCGGGGTGCGGTGTTCGACGCAGTCGTCGATATCCGCCATGGCTCGCCCAATTTCGGCAAATCTATCGCCGCTGTTCTCAGCGCCGAGAACGGGCGGCAAATGTTCGTTCCAGCGGGTTTCGCGCATGCCTTCCTCACGCTCGAACCGGCGACCGAGGTGATCTACAAGGTCGATGATTATTATGCGCCCGACTGCGAAGGCGGGATCATCTGGAACGATCCGCAGATCGGTATCGAATGGCCGATCGAACAGCCAATCCTCTCCGCCAAGGACGCTCAGCTCGGCCGGCTGGCCGAGCTGAGCGTGGTGTTCGCCTATGACGATTCCGGGCGATGAAGATTCTCGTCACGGGCGGCGCCGGTTTCATTGGCTCGGCAGTCTGCCGTTACATTATCGATCAAACGGCGGACACGGTCATCAATTTCGACAAGCTGACTTATGCTGGGGACATGGCGCGGCTGGCGGCGCTCGACGGCAATCCGCGCTTCCGTGCGATTCAGGCGGATATTTGCGATGCGTCAGCGCTCGAACGCGCCTTTGCGACGCATCGGCCGGACGTGATTATGCATCTTGCCGCCGAAAGCCACGTCGATCGCTCGATCGATGGGCCCTCAACCTTCATCGAGACCAACGTGGTGGGCACCTATCGCCTACTGGAAGCGTCGCGGGTCTATTGGAATGGGCTTGATGCTGCTGGCAGAGCGGCATTTCGCTTACACCATATTTCCACAGACGAGGTTTACGGCTCGCTCGGCGATGATGGATTATTCACGGAAGAAACCGCGTACGCGCCAAATTCGCCCTACGCCGCAAGCAAGGCGTCGTCGGATCACCTCGTCCGCGCTTGGCATCACACGTTCGGCATCCCGGTCGTCATCAGCAATTGCTCGAACAATTATGGGCCATGGCAGTTTCCCGAAAAACTGATCCCGTTAATGATCATCAAAGCGCTTCATGGCGAACGCCTGCCAATCTACGGCACGGGCAGCAATATTCGCGATTGGCTTCATGTCGATGATCATGCGCGGGCACTGTACCTGATCCTTACCCGCGGCGCGGTCGGCGGCAAGTACAATGTCGGCGGCAACGCCGAGTGGCGAAATCTCGACTTGGTGCGGACGCTGTGCGGGCTACTCGACGAGATGATGCCGACTTCAGCACACCGGCCGCATCACGCGCTGATCGAATTAGTGCATGACCGTCCCGGCCACGATCAGCGATATGCCATCGATGCCTCGCGCATCAAGCGGGAGCTTGGTTGGGAACCCCACTATAGGTTCGAAGATGGGTTGCGCCAGACGATTCAGTGGTATTGTGACAATGCTTCCTGGTGGAGAGCACTTCAAGTCAGCGGGTATAGTGGCCAGCGTCTCGGCTTCGACTTGTCGTCCGCCCCAAAGGGTCCGTTGCTTGATGATCGTTGACCTGAATTTTCTCATCCAAGGAAGAGTGAAATCTTACCAATCAAATAGGTTGCCGAATGAGAAAGACAAAGGGTAGCACGCATTTTTTCAATGCAACGATAAGCTGGGCTAGATCGATTCGGCGTCCCGCCCGCTTTCTTGCGGTGTTCTTCATCGGTTGTGCGACCCTTTTTCAGGCCGGCTGTGATGTCATACCGACTGCGGGGCCGCTCGTCGGCGAAGTCACGGATGAGAGCAAAGCGGCAAAGCGCTATGGCTTCACGTTAATTGATGTTGACCCGGGGGTGATCGCCGCGATGAGCGCTGCGCCTCGCCACACGCTGCGCGATATTTTCCCGGACGATGGCCCGATCACACCCCGAATGGGGCCGGGTGATGTTCTGTCCATTACCATCTATGAATCAGGTGCCGGCGAGTTGTTCGCACCGCCGAGTTCACAACAGCTGCTATACGGCACCAGCAAAATTACGCTGCCGGACGAGACCGTGGACAGCTCGGGCAGGATCGCGGTGCCCTTCGCCGGGTCGGTGAAGGTTCAAGGACTGACCACAGCGCAGGTCCGTCATCTGATAGAGTCTCGGTTGCATGGCATGGCGATCAAACCAGAAATATTGGTTTCGGTGACAAAAAACGTCGCCAATGTCGTGACGCTGACGGGCGCCATCAAGAATCCGGGACGCTATGGCTTGACCCCTGCGAGCGAAACATTGCTGCAGCTGATTGCCGCGGCAGGCGGTTCGATGGGTCTCGAGAGCGACACGGTCGTCCAGCTTACGCGCGGCAAGCGCCAGGTCAGCATCAGGCTTGCCGATTTGGCAGCCCATCCATTGGAGGATATTCATTCGTGGCCCGGCGATTATCTCGACCTGACCCTAGATCCGCGAACCGTCCTGATTGAGGGCGCAATAAGCCACGGCGGAACTCTTTCAATGCCAGTGGACGACGTCACTCTGGCTCAAGCGATTACGCGTTCTGGCGGCTTGCGAGATTTCCAAGCCGACAGCCGCGGCGTATTTGTATTTCGGTATGAATTTCCGCAGGTGCTGCGCGACATTCCGAAAGACCAGGTCGTCGCTGGGCCGCCGCCCAATTCGGGGGGGACGTATGGCGAGTTGGACCCTGTAATTTATAAACTCAATCTCAAAACCGCTTCGGGGATCTTCTATTCCACGCGTTTTCGCCTTCGCGATAAGGACTTGATTTTCGTTCCCACCGCGAAATCGGTCGACTGGCAGAAATATCTCGATCTGTTCCGCATGACCACGTCGCCGATCACCTCAGGAGCGACGTCGGGCGTAGAATTGCAACAGGCATTTTGAGGGAAGGCGCGCATACACGCGATAAATGCACGGTGCCACGTCAACACCGTGAGTGTCCGAAGGAACGCGATCCCTAATGAGTAAGGAAGTTCTTGTGACGGGCGGTGCGGGCTATATCGGTGCCCACGCCTGCAAGGCGCTGGCGCGAGCGGGCCATCTCCCGATCGCCTACGATAATCTAAGTCGTGGCCATCGCGAGTTGGTGCAATGGGGGCCGTTGGTGGAAGGGGATTTGGCCGACCGGGACTTTCTCAATGCGACGTTTGCACGATATCGACCGGCTGCCGTGATTCATTTTGCCGCGTACACCGATGTCGGCGAGTCCGCATCCCACCCCGAACTTTATTTCCGCAACAATTTCGTGAATAGCCTAACGCTGTTCGAAGCTGCTCTTGCGGCCGGAAACCCACCGATCGTCTTTTCCTCGACCTGTGCAACGT
>Ga0075522_10003597_pt1 | contig 11262 bp, 12 predicted proteins | sample NGEPerA_FD_74796 | JGI IMG/M metagenome (GOLD analysis project Ga0075522, IMG submission 74796) | Arctic peat soil microbial communities from the Barrow Environmental Observatory site, Barrow, Alaska, USA - NGEE PermafrostL2-A | ecosystem: Environmental > Terrestrial > Soil > Wetlands > Peat ... | reverse complement strand
CCAACTATCCCAGTGTGCCGCAACTACCGCGAAGCGGTTTAGTGCAATTCCTATAATCCGACCGGCTATCAGGTGGCGCCGAGGAATTGTTCTGTAATGACCGCAGTTACCTCGACGATGCCCACATCGTTGACCCCGCCCTCGGGCGGAAGCTGTTACAGTTCACTGCCCATGGATTCCGTCTTCAGCTGCAGTGCCTTAAACGGCCAGTACTTGACGTTTTATTGGAACGATATGGGCGGCTCGACCGACGACCTCGACTATAACGACGCGGAGATTACCATCTATTGCTCCGGCATCTCAGGCTCGGGAAATTCGGCTACCAACGTCTATCTGTCGCAATAGCCGCCGACGAAAAAATCGCGCGCACGTGCGGGCGATGCCGACTTCCTGTATTATCCGGAACGCGGCGCACAATGATTGCGTCCGCTTCGAGTCACGGGTTCGGGTCCATCGCGCCATTCTCGCACCAAGTCGGGTCAGCCCAACACAGCGGACCGTTGGGCAACCGCCAAATCAGGATTCCGATTGTGGATCAGGTTCGACGTCCATATTTCCGCCAATAGTGTCTTAAGCAGGGCGAAGCGCTCCTTGCCAAGCTGGCCGCGCCACCCGCTTCGATTCCGGCAAGCAGCTCTACCATTCGGGTCCAGGCAGCCTCTCTCCGTTTGGTGAAGTGCACGCGGCGGCTCGGCCGTCATCGTCGGCATCCGTGCGGCTGACATACCTTTGGGGCTTGCGTTCAGGTGCTCCCAGGCGCGAGCTGCCGGAAACCTATGGTCCCCGCACCATTTACTATAATCGCTCGTTCGTTGGCGGCAGGCTGGAATATGGGGCCGGATCAGGGATGCACTGGCCAGATTGTGAGCCCTTATGATGAACTGCTTGAATCAAGGTGCCAGCACCGCGATTGGCCTTCGTCCCTTTCGCCCGATGAGTTGTTTGACAGCCTACCAAGACACCCTGTATATGGAAACGGCTTTGGCGGTGCCAAAACGGTGCCAAAAAAAGTTTTCTTTTTTTACTAAGTATTTGGATTTATTAGGTTAGGGCGCATAGCTCAGTTGGTAGAGCAGCTGACTCTTAATCAGCGGGTCGCAGGTTCGAGCCCTGCTGCGCCCACCATTTCCGCCGCGTGACGCCGACGCATTTCCGCCCGGAGCTGGGCATGTTCGGCCCTTGATCGCGGCCCAGCGCCTCGGTTTTTCGCGTGGCGCAAATTGACCAAACAGCCGTCGCGAACCCCTTGTCTCGTCTTGACGTAGCGGCAAGATTCGCGCACCCTCCCGCGAAATTAAGGTACTGCATAGCTGCACGGCGTGCGGAGCTTGGCGGGCCAACGGGCCCTTAGGGAGGGACGATACATGAAGCGCTTGTTTTGCGTGCTGACGGGGATGTTCGCCGCGGCACTACTCGTGAGTGCCGCGCCGGCATTCGCCAAGCCGGATTGCGGCTTGAACACCGGCAAGGCGGCGACCGGCGCACCGATTCCGATCGGCGCGGTGACCTCGGCCAGCGGCATCGGCAGCTTCGAGGAAGCCGATCTGGCGGCGAAGGCGTTCTTCGATTGCGTCAACGCCAATGGCGGCATTCACGGCCGGCCGATCGTCTACACCGACGAAGACGATCAGAGCAAACTCGACATCGCCGCGCAGGCCGCCAAGAAATTGGTCGGCGACAAGGGCGCCTATCTCATGGTCGGCAGCACCAGCTTCATCGAGTGCATCGCCAACGCCGATTATTACCTCAAGCAGAACATTCTCGAGATCGGCCTCGGTATTCCGCCGCAATGCTATCAGTCCAAGAACATCGCCGAGATCAATGCGGGCCCACGCCAGAGCGCCATCGGCGCGGTCGACTATCTGCGCCGTAAGGAAGGCGCGAAGACCATGGTCTGCCTGATCTTCAAGTTCCCCGGCTCCGACTACACCTGCAACGGCGTCGAGCAGTGGGGCAAGAAGTACGGCGTGAAAGTCACCAGCATCTATGCCGATCCGACCTCGCCCGATTTCTCGTCGCTGGCGCTCCAGGTTCTGGCGACCGGCGCGGATGGCATGCAAGCGTTGTTCGTCGACGATCAGGCGGCACAGCTTCTCAACGCGGCGGAACAGCAGGATGGTGCCGCCAAGATGAAGTGGAGCGGCCCCACCTCCTATTATACCGTGCGCTTTCCCGCCGCGATCGACACCAAATATTGGAACGACCGGCTGTGGGTAAACACCGAGCTGGCGCCGCTCGACAGCAAGGGCAAGGATAACCTGAACTGGCATGCCGTGATGGATGCCTATGGTCCCAAGGTGCTGAAGGACAGTTTCAGCCAGGCGGGCTATATCGCCGGGCGGATCGCGGTCCAGGCGATGCTGACGATCAAGAACCCGAAGGACATCAATCGCAAGACGGTGACCGCCGCGGTTCAGAACATGAAGCCCCACGCGACCGACATTCTGTGTCAGCCCTGGTATTGGGGTGGCCCGGCCGCGTCGGAGCATAACGCCAACCATGTGACGCGGACGGTGGTCATCCACGACGGCAATTTCAAGCGCGTCGAGGGTTGCTATCCCGATGCCGATCCGGGTCTGGCTCCGATCGAGGCCACGGAAAAGAAACTGGGAATCAAAATTTCCGACCTGGCCAAGTAACAATGGCATGCGCCGGTCGGGCCGCGCGTTCGCGACCCGGCCGGCGCGGCTTTCGGTCAACACTGGATTGATTCCCGCATGAATCTTCTGCCCTTCGTCGCCTCCGGAATCGGCCTCGGCGCCGTTTATGCGCTGTCGAGCGTCGGTCTAGTGATTCTCTACCGGGCTTCGGGAACCTTGAATTTTGCGTTCGGCGCCTTCGGCGGCGTCGGCGCTTTCTTCGCCTGGCAACTCGAACATGAGGGTGTGCCGGAGCCGATCGGCTGGATCGTCGGCATCGCGATCTCGACCCTGATCGCCTATGCCTATGGCCGGATCGTCGCGCCGCGCATGGCGCATCGCGATCGCGTGGTGCGCGCCGTCGCGACCCTGGGCTTGGCGCTGTTCCTGTTGGGCGGCATGGCTTGGTATTGGGGCGTTGGTATCGCGCGCCGCTTGCCGCTGCCGACCGACTTCAATTTCGTGCTGCTGTTCGGCGTGCGGTTGACGATGACCCGCCTGATCGCGCTCGGCATCGCGCTCGCCATGGTCGGCGGCATCGGCCTGTTGCTGAACCAAACCCGCATCGGGCTCGCCATGCGCGCGCTCGCCAGCGACCGCGCCATCAGCGCCGCGATCGGCGTCCGTGTCACCCAGACCGATTCGATCGCCTGGCTGATCAATGGCGCCTTCGCCGGAATCGCCGGTATCCTGCTCGCCAACATCAACCGGCTCGATCCCGGTCTGCTGACCTTCCTAGTCGTGCCAGCGATCGCCTCGGCGATTCTGGCGCGCCTGTCGTCGCTTCCGGGCGCGTTCATCGGCGGCATGGCCTGCGGTATGATTGAAGCGGTATCAACCGGCTTTCCGGTCATCGCGAACATGCGCAGCGCGGGTCCTTATATCGTGGCGCTGGTCTTCATGATGATCGTAGGCGCCGGCCAAGGCGTCGGAGCACGCGAATGACCGAAATCGGCAAGACCGCCACGTTGCCGCTGGCCGCGCGTCCGATGGGTGGGGTAACACCGACCCTGCGCGTCGTCTCGATGGTGGGGGTGATCGCGATCATCTCCGGCATCATCGCGATCACGTCGGGCGGCTATTGGCTATCGAATTTCACCCAGGCCTATTGCATGTGCCTGACCCTCCTGGGCTGCGCGCTGCTTTATGGACAGCTTGGCTTGGTTTCCTTGTGCCAATGGGCGCTGGTCGGCGTCGGTGGCTGGATCAGCCTGCGCGTCTATCACTACATTCATCCGCCCTTTTTCATAACTATCCTCGCGGGCGGGGTCGGTGCATCGGCGATCGGCATGATCTGGGGACTGCCGGCGCTGCGCATGCGCGGGCTTTATCTGGCGCTCGTCACCCTGATGCTGGCCGGTGCCTTTCAGGTCGCGATCACGGTGACTAGCTTCCCCGTCGGCGGACCCGGCTTTCTGGGTCAGGTCGGCGCCAGCGGCAATGACCGGGTGATGATGGCGCGACCGGTCTTCGCGTCGAGCGATACCGGGTACTTCCTCTTCGTCGCCTTCGTGACGCTATTGTGCTTTCTGCTGATCGAATTGCATCGTCGCACCAAGCCCGGGCGCGCCTGGGCCTTGATCCGCAAGAGCGAACAGATGGCGATGGCTAGCGGCGTCAAGGTGGTGTTCTACAAGGCCTGGGCGTTCGCGCTGGCCGGCTTCATCGCCGGGGTTGCCGGGGCGCTGCTGGCGGGCCTCTTCGGCCAGCTCGATGCCAGCGCCTTCGCCCCAACCGATTCCATCATGATCTTCATCGGCATGCTGTTGGGCGGCCCCAATGTCTGGCTCGGCTCGTTCCTGGGCGGGCTGCTCACCCGGTTTATTCCGGCGCTGCTGATCGATTTCAACGTCAACGCCAATGTCAGCCTGTTGTTCTTTGGCGCGGCCCTGATGCAGGCGCTGACCGTGGCGCCGGAGGGTATAGGCGGGCAATTGACCGGCTTGGCCGAGAGGATTTTCAACAAATTTTCGGCGCGGCGCGCCTCGTGATCAAGATCGAATCCCTCACCGTACAGTTTGGCGGCGTTCGACCTCTCGACGCGCTGGACGGGGAATTCCGCGCCCCGATTTGCGGCTTGATCGGACCCAACGGCGCCGGCAAGACGACGCTGCTCAATGTCCTGTCGGGTTTCGTCACACCGGCGAAGGGCGCCGTGCATCTCGACAGTGTCGCGCTGCGGCGTCTCTCGCCGCCGCGGCGGGTCGCGGCCGGCCTGCGCCGCACCTTTCAACAGGAACTCGTGGTCGACGAATTGAGCGCGCGCGAGAACATCCAGGCCATCGCCGATCACATTTCCGCGTCGCGCCGCGATGCCGAGGAAGAAATCGAACGGGCGCTGATCTTCGTCGAGTTGAAGGGGCGCGAGAACGTGCTGGGCCGTTCGCTCAATCTCTATGAGCGGCGCATGATCGAAATCGGCAAGACCCTGATCGGCAAGCCGAAGGCAATCCTGCTCGATGAGCCGGGTGCTGGCCTCAACGACACCGAGACCGACCGTTTGCGCCGCATCTTGCTGCAGATTCCGGAACGGTTCGGCGCCCAACTGATCCTGATCGACCACGATGCCGATCTCATTGCGTCGGTCTGCGTCGAGACAATGGTCTTGGATTTCGGCAAATTGCTGGCTTTCGGGCCGACGCGCGCGGTGCTGGACGATCCGGTGGTGCGGCGCGCTTATCTGGGAACCGCGTGATCCGATGGCCGATGCCCCGCTGATCGTGAAGGATTTGGTGGTTGAGCGCGGTGGGCGCGAAGTCCTCCATCGCATTTCACTGGAACTTCATCCGGGCGAGCTGACGGCGCTATTGGGCGCCAACGGCGCGGGCAAATCGTCCCTGGTGATGACCATGGCCGGCGCCTTGCCGGCGAAATCGGGCAGCGTGTTGCTGGGCGGTGTCGAGGTGCTGGGGAATCCGCCCGAAAGCGTGCGGCGCATGGGCATTGCCATCGTCCTCGAAGGCCATCCCGTCCTGAATAATATTTCGGTCCATGACAATCTTCGGGCGGCGGCGCTGATGCATTCGCGGCGCGACGCCGAGCAGGAGGTCGAGGCCGCGTTGGATGTCTTTCCCGAACTGAGACAGCGGCTGAAAATGGCCGCCCAGAATCTGTCGGGCGGCCAGAAGCAGATGGTGGTGGTGGCGCAGGCGCTGATCTGTCGGCCGCGCTTTTTGCTGATCGACGAGCTTTCCTTCGGGCTCGCGCCCGCCATCGTCGTCCGCCTCGGCGAGACCATCGCCGCCATCGCTAGGCGCGGCGTCGGCATCCTGCTGATCGAGCAATTCACCACGCTGGCGCTGAGCCTCGCCAATCGCGTCTATGTCATGGAACGCGGCGAGATGGCGTTTTCGGGCGAAGCCGAGGAGTTGCGCCAGCATCCGGAAATCCTGCACGGCGCCTATTTGGCGTCGGGCAAGGCCGCGACCGCCTGACGCCCGCGCGCCGGGGGCAGGTGCCCCGCATCTTCGGCGCTTGCATGTTTAGAATCGGGCGCCCAATTTAAGATCGTACCCTAAGGCTTTGTTTGTGGTGCCGATTATGGATTCACCTCGGGTCATCGTGCCGGATGTCGCGCCGTCAACCGAAACGGTGGTGGACGCGCGTGCTGGGGATATGGCGGCCGCGGTGCCTCGCCATCGCCTCGCCGACCTGCTGACGCGACGGTGGCTGTTGCTGGTCGCGGGCGGCGGTTTCGCGGCCGGCCTGACCGCGCGCCAGGTGTCGCGTGACTGGGCGCCGGCCGCCGATGGTGCCCCCGATCAGGCGGCGGGCCTCGTGGCCCATCCAGCCGGCTCGGCGCTGCCGATGGAGGAAGAGCCACTGCCGCACGAGGTGCGCCTGCCGGTGGCGCGGCCCGGCGCGCCGGCTGTGCCCGTCGCGCACCAAGCGGAAGGGGCCATCGCCGAGCCCGATCCATTGATCGGTTGGGCGCCGCAGCCCGTCCTGCCGCAAATTGTCCAACCTCAAATCGCCCAGCCCACCATTGCGCCGACTGTCGCGAGGCCGGTTCTCGCCGCGCCGGCCGCCACCGCGCCGGCATCCGCGTCGCCGCCGGCAGTGGCGAAGGCGGCCCCGGTGGCCCCGATACGCCAGCCGGCCGCGCCCATCGGTGGCGAGGCGGCGTGGCTGCGCAACGCGCGCCCCTTCATCGATACGCGCGGTGCCCCGACGGTCGCCATCGTGATCGATGATCTCGGCCTCAGCGCGGTTCACACGCGCCAGGCCATCGCGCTGTCCGATTCGGTGACCCTGGCCCTGATGACCTACGCGCCCCGGCTTGAGGATTGGGCCTCATCGGCGCGCGCCGCGCGGCATGAGCTGTTGGTGCATGTCCCGATGCAGCCGCTGAACGGCAAGATCGATCCCGGCCCGAACGCGCTGACCGTCGCTTTGTCCGAGGCGGATATCCTCAGCCGGCTGCGCTGGGGCCTCATGCGCATGGACGGGTATGTCGGCATCAACAATCACATGGGCAGCCGCTTCACTCAGGATCGCGCCGGCATGTCGGTGGTGATGGCCGAGGTCAAGGCGCGCGGCCTGCTGTTTCTCGATTCCGTCACCATCGGCCACACCGTCGGCGCGGCGACGGCGGAGCCGCTGCATGTTCCGTTCGCCGAGCGCAATGTGTTCCTTGACGATCAGCCGACGGTCGCCGGCGTCTCCCACCAGATCGCGGTGCTGGAGCAGGTGGCGCGTCGCCATGGCGCGGCGATTGCCATCGGCCATCCGCATCCGGCGACCCTGGCGGTGCTGGCACAGTGGCTGCCGGGGGCGGCGGCACGCGGCATCGCGGTGGTGCCGCTAACCTCGCTGATGCGGCGGCGCGCGGCGCGCGTCTAACCTCGCGGCGTCACAACATCGCTTGGCTTGGCGGCGTCTCGCCCCCGGCCGCGACGGCGCCTTGACGCGTCGTTGCCTCCTCGGCATGTTATGTTATAACATAACATGATAGAGTCACGCTGATGCGCCTGCTTTCCATTCTCGCGGTCCTGCTCGGCCTGGGCATCGCGACCGCGCACGCGGCGCCGATCACCATTGTCGCGGCCGAGAATTTCTATGGCGATGTGGCGAAGCAGATCGGCGGACCCTGGGTCGCCGTCACCAGCATCCTCGTCAATCCCGATCAGGACCCGCATCTGTTCGAGGCCAGCCCCTCGACCGCGCGCGCCATCGCGAAGGCGCGAATCGCTGTTTATAACGGCGCCGCCTATGACGATTGGATGATGAAGTTGCTGGCCGGCTCGCCCAACCCGCATCGCGTCGCGATCGAGGTCGCGGCGCTGACGCGTCGCAAGCCGGGCGACAATCCGCATTTATGGTATGACCCCGCGACCATGCCGCTGTTCGCCGACGCCCTGGCCGCGCGACTGACCGCCGACGATCCGCCGCATCGGGCGGTGTATGAGCGCAATCTCGCCGCGTTTCGGGCCTCGTTGGCGCCGATCTCGACGAAGCTCGCGGCGATGCAGGGCGCCTATCGCGGCGTGCCGGTGACCGCGACCGAGCCCGTGTTCGGCTATATGGCGCACGCCATTGGGCTTTCGATGCGCAACGAGCGATTCCAGCTTGCGATCATGAACGATACCGAGCCGGGCGCCTCCGATATCGCCGCCTTCGAGGATGATTTGACCGGGCGCCGCGTCCGCGTGCTGCTCTATAACAATCAGGCCAGCGGCGCGCTGACGGTGAAGATGCAGGCCATCGCCAAAAGCGCCGGCATCCCGGTGGTCGGCGTCGGCGAGACGGAGCCGCCCGGCACCCGGTATCAGGATTGGATGATGACGGAACTCACCGCGCTCGACGCGGCGCTGTCGGAGAAGCGCCGGTGAACGCCATCGAATTGCGCGGCGTGACGCTGGCGCGTGGCGATCGCATCGTGCTGTCGGGCGTCGACGCCGCGATCGCGCCGGGCGAGTTCATCGGCATTCTCGGGCCCAACGGCTCGGGCAAGACGACGCTGCTGCAGGCACTGCTCGGCCTGGTGCGGCCGAGCGCGGGCGAGGTTCGCATTGTCGGCGGCCCGCCGCGCGCCAGCGCCGCGGCGATCGGATATCTGCCGCAACAGCGCGGCGCGATTTCGGACCTCGCCATGCGCGGCCGCGATTTTGTCGCCAGCGCGGTGCGCGGCGAGCGCTGGGGTGTGCCGCGCCTCAATGCGGCGGATCGTGCCGATATCGCGCGCGTGCTCGATTTGGTGGAAGGCGAGGCGCTGGCCGATCGGCCGCTGACGCGGATGTCGGGCGGCGAGCTTCAGCGCCTGTTGCTGGCGAAGGCGCTGCTCGGCCGGCCAAAATTATTGCTGCTCGACGAGCCGCTGATGAGCCTCGATCTGCGCTTTCAGGCGGGGGTGGTGGCGCTGGTGCGGCGGGTGCAGCAGAGCCTCGGTCTCACCGTGCTGTTCACCGCGCACGAGCTCAATCCGTTGCTTGGCGTGATGGACCGCGTGCTCTATCTCGCCTATGGCCGTGCCGCGCTGGGCGCCGTCGATGACGTCATCACCAGCGCGGTGCTATCGAAACTCTATCGCACGCCGATCGAGGTGTTGCGCGTCGATGGCCGCATCATCGTGGTGTCGGCGCATGGCGAGATGGACGTTCATGCTCATCACGACCATTCTTGATTACGAGTTCATGCGCGCCGCGTTTGTCGCGGGCACCATTGTCGCCATCGTCGCCGGCGCGGTCGGCTATTTCCTGGTGCTGCGCGATCTCGCCTTCGCCGGCCACGCCTTGTCGCATGTCGGGTTCGCCGGCGCGACCGGCGCGGTGCTGGCCGGCGTCGCGCCGCTGTGGGGGCTGGTGTCGCTGACTCTGATCGCGGGGGTCGCGATGGGCTGGCTGGGCGATCGGCTGCGCGGGCGCGATGTCGCGGTTGGCATCATCCTGTCGCTAGCGCTGGGTCTTGGCGTGTTGTTCCTGCATTTCTATACATCGCATGCGACCCATGCGACGGCCTTGCTGTTCGGCAATGTGCTGGGCGTCAGCATGGCCCGGGTATGGGACCTGCTCGACCTCGCAATCCTGTCGCTGGCCGGGCTCGCGGCGATTTCGCGGCCGTTGCTGTTCGCCACCATCGATCCCGAGCTGGCGCAGGCGCGGGGGGTATCGCTGCGTCTCGTCTCGGTCCTGTTTATGATGGTGGTGGCGCTGGCGGTGGCCGAGGCGACCCAGATCGTCGGCATCCTGCTGGTATTCGCGCTGATGGTCGGACCGGCCGCCGCCGCCCAGCGACTCTCGAGCCGCTTCCGCACCAGCCTCGCTTTGTCGGTGGCGCTGGCGGTCGCGCAGACCTGGGCCGGCATCGCGCTGGCCTTCGTCACCGATTGGCCGCCCAGCTTCTGGATCACCTTCCTCGGCTTCCTCGTCTATGCCGGCAGTGTGCTGGCGACCGGCGTCCGGCGGCGGCAAAATATTTGATCTAAAATATCCGACCTTGGCGATTGTCTGGGCACCCCGCATACAAAACCGGTTCCGCGCCGTATAATCGGTACGGGGCCGGCTCTTGCGATAAGGAAGGGGACACATGACCGACCGGATAATTCCGCCAATAGTGACGCGGCGCGGGTTGTTGACGTCAACCAAGAAGCTGACGCTGTCGGCGTTCGCCGTGGCTCTGCTGGCGGGGCGTCCCTCGCTGGCAGCGGAGCCGGCCGCCGGCACCAGCGACGATGTCGAACTGTTGGACACGGCGCTGGTGCTTGAGCATCAGGCGATCGCCGCCTATCAGATCGGCATCCAGAGCGGTCTTTTGGAAAAATCGGTGCTGGATATCGCGTTGCAATTCCAGGGCGATCACAAGAAGCATGCCGAGCTGGTGGCGGCCACCATCGTAAAGCTGGGCGGCAAGCCGGTGAAGATGCGCAAGATCACCGAATATGGCGTGCCGGTCGACAAGATCAAAACCCAGACCGATGTCATCAAATTCGCGGTCGAACTCGAGCATGGCGCGGCGCTCGCCTATGTCAGCACCATTCCGGTTTTCACCAACCGCGACATCGCCAAGGCCGCCGCGACCATCCTCGGCACCGAGACCATTCATTGGGCGGTGCTGCGCAAGGCGCTCGGCCTCAATCCGGACGCCGCGCCCTTCATTGCCTGAAGGGCGACACGACGCCTATTTCATTTCGGTTGGGATTTTCGGTCGGACGGAACCGGCAGCCCGGAATTGTTTCCGGGCGTGACGCGCTGGCGCTCCATATTGCGATCAACCGCCCGTTCCACGACGCCGCAATTCTGATAGGTGCAGGCGAGACCGCCGGCGGTATTCTGGGAATGGCTACAGGCGATCGGCGACCACGCCGGCATATTCGCCCAGCCGGCGCATTTCCAGCAACTGCCGTAATGGACCTGATTGCAGTTCGGCGACGCCGCCAGCACGCCCATCCCGATGATGGCGATAGGGATTATGCGCATGTTCTTCCTCCATGGTTCGCGCCGCGCGGCGAACCCCTCACCGCGCCGGAACATCAAACAAACGGTCCGGGCCGCGCGGAAAGTCCGAAGAATTCCGGAAGTATTCCATCGGGATTTGATTTTCCGCCGTGCTGCTGACGAAAGTTCTTATTATGTTCTTACCCTGCCGATGCTTTATTTCCTACGTGGCGGCACGGACGGCCACGCAC
>Ga0075522_10003594_pt1 | contig 11268 bp, 10 predicted proteins | sample NGEPerA_FD_74796 | JGI IMG/M metagenome (GOLD analysis project Ga0075522, IMG submission 74796) | Arctic peat soil microbial communities from the Barrow Environmental Observatory site, Barrow, Alaska, USA - NGEE PermafrostL2-A | ecosystem: Environmental > Terrestrial > Soil > Wetlands > Peat ... | reverse complement strand
GCACAGCCGTGACGCGCAATCCGCCCCACGTGAAGGATTTGCCGGCGTCCAAGCCGATGAAGCGGCCTTCCCCCATGCCCAGTTCCCGCGCCAGGCGTTTTTTGAGCAGGGCTGGGACCACAAAACGAGCCTTGGGCGCGGCCTTGGCCAGGCGCGGCCAGGCCGGCCGGTCGATGTGGTCCGCGTGGTCATGGGTGCCAAGCACTAGATCCGCGTGCAGGGCGTCCTCGGGCGCGATGGGCGACGGGACCAGCCTTCCCTCGACGGCCGTGAAGAAGGGATCCACGTAGACCACCCGGCGGGCCAGCTTGAAGATAAACCCGTGCTGGCCCAACCACCAAAAATAGGCCCCGCGGTTCAGATCGGACGCCGCGTCGATGTTGTGGATCAGTCGTTTGCCTGACGACATCCGATTGGACTTACGCGCGTTTCGACATCTGCGCCCGCTTCTGCAGCAGTAAAAACCTGTCCACCCGGTCCAGGTCCGGCTTGCTGAGCCCGGAAAACCTCACCCCTGCGTTCCACAGGGTCCCCACCGAGCGGCACCAGCGCACCTCGCCGATGGCGTTCACCGCGATGGGCACTCCGGGGATGGTCACCTGCAGCCAAAGCCGCATGCCTTCGGTCATGGGGTTGGACATGCTGATCTTCAGGCCGCCCAGGCTGATGTCATCGCTGACCACGACCTGTTCGCTCGCGGTGCTGTTGAAATCCTCCGGCTTGGACGGGTCGGGGCTGAACGCCTCGAGTTCGGCGTAATTCCGCAACTTCAATGCGGCCTCCTCGTCCGGACCCACCACACGGTACTTGATGTCCAGGCTCGTCCGCACGCGCTCAAAACTGCGCATCTCCATGAGCCCTTGGGACGGATTTTTTTCGGAGACGTTTTCCTGCTCCCGTTTTTGCTGCGTCAGAAAACCGTCCACCCGGTTCAGATCCGACTTGCTGATTCCGACAAACTTCAGGCCGGCGTTCCACAAGGAGCCGGTTGACTGGCACCAGCGCACCTCGCCGATGGCGTTCACCGGAACGGGCGCCCCTGGAATGTTGATCTTCAACCAAAGCAGCGTCCCCTCAGCCACCGGCTGGGGCACGCTGATCTTCACGCCGTCGAGGCTGATGTTCTCGTTCACCACGACTTCTTCATTCGCGAGCTTCTTGAAATCGCTCATCTCGACCGTATTAGCCTTGAACGCTTCGGGCGTGACGTAATCCTGGAGCGACAACATGGCCGCTTCGTCCGGTCCCAGCACACGGTAGCTGATCTGCAGGTTCGCCTTCAGGCGCTCATAACGGCGGTGCTCCTGGAGCTCCTTGGATGGTTTATCCATGGTGGCCTTCTCCTGAGCCGATCCTAGTTCTCTTTCAGCCTCGTCAACCATGGTTCCTCGTATTGGGTAAATGGTAGGCCGACATAGTATCCTGTGGATGCGCTTTTCGGTACTCACTTTGTGCATGCTCCCTGGTGTAAATCGACACAGACGCAAAAGGGCCCTGGAAAGGCGATGTCCAATTTTGGATGTATTTTGGGAAGTTCAGATGATTTTTTAGGGCCAAAAATCGAAGAAATTAAACCATTGATAAGGCGTTTGCAGGCAGCGGAATTCGAGTCTGGCCGCGTAACGCTGGACATGGGTTTGGAGGGCTTCCAGCCGCCCGACGCGGGGCAACGTGAGGCTTTCGGCGAAGGGTTCATAAATGACCCGAACCCCCCCTTTTTTTTTCAGGCAGAAGATCAGGAAAACGGGACAGCCTAGGGCGGAGGCCAACGCAAAAGGGCCCTGCGAGAATGGGGCCTTGGCGCCCAAAAAATCCGCCTGCACGGTCCGCCCCTGGTTCAAGGGGCTCCGGTCGCCCGCGATCAGCGCCACTTCACCTAACGCGATGCGTTCCGAAAGCCACGCCGCCTGGCCTGCCCCAAATTCCGAAACCTGGACTAAATGAACGCCGGCTGATGGGTCCAATCGTCGCAAGAGCCGGTTGAAATTCTCGGCATGGCGGGTGTGGACGAGCACATGCACCACCAGCCCCGGCCGCAGGCGCGCCATCACACGGCACACCTCCAGATTGCCGAGGTGCGAACCGATCAGGAGCAGGCCGCGGTTCCGGTCCAAAAGATCCTGAACCGCGTCGCGGCCCTCGAAGTCCACATCCTCCAGCTTGAGGCCGCCTTTGCAGGCCACCAGCTTGTCGAGCACGGCTTCGGCAAAGGCCCAGAAATGCCTCGCAACCGCCAAAAACAGGGGGGCCCTGACGCGTGCCCGTGCGAGGAATTGCGCCGATGCCCGGCGTTGGGCGCCGGCGAACGACAAAAAATAGCCCAGGACCGGCAGCAATGCCAGCCTGAACGGCCACCGTCCGAATCGACGGTAGATGAAATAGAGGGCGCCGAGCCCCCAGGCCGACCCAAGCTCCTGCAGGTCGGCCCAATGGGCCTTGGACGGTTTATTGTCCATCGGCCGGCGCGCAGACCGCGGCCAGACCCTTTAAGCGTTGCGGGTCCGCGACATAGGGATTGGAAGAATCCCAGGCGTAGCCCGCGAGAATGGAGCAGATCATGCGTTTTATCTTTGGATCCTGTTTTTCATGGAAGATGATGTCCTGGAAAGCGCCTTGATACCAGGAATCAACAAAGACCCTAAAACAGTCCACCCCTCGTCGCAGGGCCACGGAGTAGTCTGTTTCCCAGTCCACCGTCGTGCCGCGGAAGCGACGGTCCAAGAGGTCGGTCGTCAAGGCGGCGGATTTGAACGCGATCGTCACGCCCGAAGAAAAAACCGGGTCCAAAAATTCGCCGGCATTGCCTAAAAGCGCGAAATTGGGGCCATACAAGGTTTTCACGGCGGACGCGTAGCCCTTGATCTGGCGGATCGGACTGTCCCAGATGGCGTTTTTCAGTAAAGTTTTAAGGCCGGGGGCCTGCGCATGCAGCTCCTGGAGGCCAAGTTTCAGGTCGGATTCATACCGGGCCAGGAATTCGGCCTTTGCCACCACTCCCACGGAACAACGCCCGTTTGAAAAGGGTATAAGCCAGTACCAAACGTCCTGGTGGACGGGGTGCACCGTCACCAAAATTTTATCGCGGTCGAAGCCTGGATCCGCCCCGATGCCGTCATGAATATGGGTGAAGACGGCCTGGCGCATCGGAAAAGACGACGGCGCCCCAAGGTTCAGCAGGCGCGGCAGGACTTTGGCGCTGCCGGAGGCGTCCAGCACGAAACGCCCCGTGAAATCGACGGTTTCGCCGCCGGGCGCGGCGCAGGAAAGTCGGACACCGTCACCGTCCACTTGGGCGGCGCTGATGGCGTGTTGGTAACGGACGACCGCGCCCATGCTTTCCACCGCGTCGGCGAGGACTTTGTCAAAGAGACCCCGTTGCACTTGGTAGGTGCTGCCCCAACCATCGCAGGATTTGTCCCTGAAATCGAACGCCGTGCGCCGTCCGCCGCGCTCAAAGGTGGCGCCATTCTTATGTTGAAAACCGGCCTCAACGACCGGGCGTAAAAGGCCGGCGTCTTCCAGCAAGCCCATGGTCTGGGGAAGGAGGCTCTCTCCGATCGAGAAACGCGGGAAGCTTTCCTTTTCAAGCAGAAGCGCGCTGTATCCTCTTTTGAGCAGGTGGGCCGCCGCCAGCGAACCGGATGGGCCGGCCCCTATAATCAAAACATCAGCGTCAAAGGGCATCATGCATCCGAGGGTGAGGATAAAATTCGGCAACGCTATTGTGTCCCAATGTCAAAGATAAGGAAAGGGCCCCCCGGGGCTCCGAGGTTGACCAAAAATGCCGCTTGACCTAAAATCGTCGCCCCAGCCCTTGCAATGGACGGGGGGTTAATTTCATCCGGCGGAACTTGATCGGGGCATGATGAACACAAAAGAAGAGATCCGCCAGATCGTGGAAAAAGAACTCCACGAGATATTTGGCATAGACCGTGAGCTGCTAAAACCGGGTGCGGACTTATACGTCGACTTGGATATCGACAGCATTGACGCGATCGACCTCATGGTAAAAATGCAAAAATTGACCGGCAAACGCATTCAGCCTGATGATTTTAAGTCGGTAAGAACCCTCGATGATGTCATTACCGTCATCGATCGCCTCGTCAACGGTCCCCAACATTGAAGCTGGAAGCCAGGGCCATGGCTGTCGCCCTGGTTTTCCCGGTCCTGGTGCTGGCAGGGGTCTGGTTTGGCCTGGATCGGCGCTGCTTGGCTTTGGTTTTAGCGGCGTTGGTCTTGGCACGCTGGGGCGCCCAAATTCGGCGCCAAGGCGCGCTTTTACTGGGCTTGGCCGCGGCGCTGGGCGTCTGGCTGGCCTTGAAGCGCGCGGATCTTGCGTTGAAAGCTTATCCCATCTGCATCAATTTAGGGCTTTTGGCGGTTTTCGCCCAGAGCCTTCGGCGGGGTCCCAGTGTCATCGGGCGTTTGGCCGAGTTGCGGCAGGGGCCCTTGGACGAACGGGGCGTGCGCTACACGCGTTCGGTGACCAAGGCTTGGTGCCTTTTTTTTGGCGTGAACGCGGCCCTTTCGTTGGCCACGGCATGGCTGGCCGATGAACGCCTATGGGCGATTTACAACGGCGCCGTCTCTTATGTTCTGATGGGCCTGATGTTCGCGGGCGAATGGTTGGTAAGGCAAAGGGTCCTACGCAAGCCGCCAGGCCGCCCGGTGCGCACCTGACATGGCCGCATTGATTTCCCTTGAGGCATTGACGGCGCAAGCCGGAAGCGACCGCATGGTCGGCTTTCAGGCCGGACAAAACTGGAAGCTCTTGGCGCGGCGCCGAGCGGCCTGGGCGGCTGTCGCGGGGGGCCCGGGGGACAGGATCGGCTTGTATCTTAGCGACGGATTTGAATTTGCGGCGGCCCTTTTGGGAGCCTGGAGCGTCGGCGCGGGCGTACTCTTGTTGGGGGAAAAATCCCTCCAAAATTCGGACGCCGTAAGGTCCCGCACCCACCGCCGGTTCATCGGGGACGCGGCGGCGCCGCCTGAAACGGCTGATGCGGCGGCCCCGGCAAAGGGCCCCTTCCCATCCGTTCCCCTTGTGGTTTTCACCTCCGGCAGCGCCGGCGAACCCGTCGCGATCGACAAAACCTTGCCTTGCATTCAAAACGAATTGACGTCCCTCGAAACGGCTTTTGGCGCCCAAGTCGACGGTACGGCGTTTTTGGCGACTGTCTCCCATCAACACTATTACGGTTTGCTGTTCAAAATCCTCTGGCCTCTGGCCGCTTCACGCCGTTTCTTGGGCATACAACTGCGCCTGCCGGAGGAAATCGCGGCGTTTTCGAAAGGGATCGGGCCCTGCACCCTGGTGACCTCTCCGGCTTTGCTTAAACGCATGGGAGTTTCGGGGGAGTCCTTGGACGGCGTCGAGCCCGCGCACCCTGCCATGCAAGCGGTATTTTCCTCGGGCGGCCCTTTGCCTTGGGACGCGGCGCGCCGCTGTCGCTTGGCGCTGGGTCAAAGGCCCACCGAAGTCTACGGCAGTTCCGAAACCGGGGGGGTGGCGTGGCGCCGCCGTCAACGCGAGTCCGACCCCTGGACACCCTTGCCGGGCGTGGAAGTGGCGGTGAATGCGCAAGGCGTCCTCGAACTTCGCTCGGAACACTGTACGTCCCTGGAGTGGGCCAAGTCGGATGACCGGGCTGTGGCGGTGCCGGGAGGCTTCCGCCTGCTGGGCCGGGTTGACCGCATCGTGAAGCTTGAGGAAAAAAGGGTTTCACTGGCGGCGCTGGAGCGGGCTTTGCTTGCGCATCCGAGGGTGTCTGAAGCCCGCGTGCTGGTGCTCAAAGGCTCCCGCGAATTGTTGGCGGCGGTGATTTGTCCCAAAGGCGGGCAGCCTCAGGGCCCCGTCGAACGGCGCGATGCAAGCCTGGTCTTACGCCGCCATCTCGAAGGCACCACGGACGCGGCGGCCTTACCCCGTCGCTGGCGCTTTGTGGACCGCATGCCGATGGACTCCATGGGGAAGACCACGCGGCGGGCCCTTGAGGCATTATTCATTGAAGACGAAACCCGCGAACCCGAATGCCTTTATGTGCTTAAGCCGGGAAAAGGCGTGGAGATTGATTACTTCCTTCCGCAGTCCCTGGTCTGGTTCAAAGGGCATTTTCCAGGGCATCCGCTGTTGGCGGGAGTGGTGCAATTGCATTGGGCCATTCGGGCCGCGCGGGAGCATCTGGACCTGCGCGGCGCTTTTAAAGGCCTTAAGGCCCTTAAATTTATGCGACCTGTGCGCCCAGGCCAGAGGCTAAGCTTGGCATTGACGCCCGTGCTGGGCGGCTTTGAATTCTCATTCGCGTCTGAAGAAGGGAAGCATTCCAGTGGGCGCGTTCTCCTTGGCTGATCCGGCTGATCCGTTTAGGCCGTGCCTGGTGGTGCCCGTTTACGAGCACCATGAGCCCCTTGCGCGTCAAATGCCCGCCCTATTGGCGCTGGGCCTGCCCGTGCTGTTGGTGGACGACGGCAGCTCCGGAAGCTGCCGCGCAAGCTTGGGAGCCTTGGCGGACCTGGCGCCGGCGTCGGTACGGCTCCTGGTCCGCGCCGGCAACGGAGGCAAGGGCGCCGCCGTGAAGGACGGCCTGCGGCTCGCGTTTGATTTGGGTTTTACCCATGCGGTGCAAGTGGACGCGGACGGCCAGCATGATCCGGCCGCCATTCCTGTCCTATTGGAGCTTTCCCGTAGGGAGCCTTTGGCCGTGGTCTGCGCCAATCCCATGTTCGGTCCGGACGCCCCCAAGGCCCGAAGGCGTTGGCGGCGCCTGACCAATTTTTGGATGGCGGTGAACACCGTGTCGATGGGCATCGCCGACGGCATGTGCGGTTTGAGGATATATCCCCTGGCGGCGACGCTGGTGCACCTGTCGGCCGCCGGCGACCGCATGGACTTCGACCCTGAAATCCTTGTGCGCCTGGTCTGGGCGGGTGCGTCCCTGCGCTTCGTCCCGTGCGCGGTGCGTTATCCCGTCGGCGGAAGTTCCGGCTTCAGGATTTTCGAGGATAATCTTAGAATCTCCTGGATGCACACCCGGCTGTTCTTCGGTATGTTGGTGCGTTTTCCGGTTCTGGTGTCGCGCGCGTGGCGATGAAGCTGACGCCGAAAAAGGGGCTCCCCAAGGGCGTGGTCCACGAACCATCTGAAAGGATCCTTTGAACAACCGAGTCCAATTCGACGGCACCGAGTTAAGTCTTGAGGCTATTGTGGCCGTGGCCCGGGGCGCCGGCGCCGGCCTGGGGGATGCGGGCTTTCGCGCGCGCATCGATGAAGGCGCGGCCATGGTGGACCGCCTGCTCGGGGAAGGCCGGCGCGTCTACGGCATCAACACGGGTTACGGCGACAGCGTCACGACCGACGTTGATCCTGGGCAGACGGCCCTGCTGTGCGACCATCTGACGGAATACCATGGGGTGGGTCTGGGGGCCCATTTTTCGCCGTCGGAGACCCGGGCCATTTTGGCGGCGCGCCTGACGTCCTTGGGGCGCGGCTACTCGGGGGTGAGTTTTGCGCTCCTTAAGAGCCTGGCCGATTTATTGAACCATGACATTCTGCCTTTGATCCCTGAAGAAGGTTCCGTGGGCGCCAGCGGGGATCTTACGCCGCTGTCCTATGTTTCGGCGGTGCTGTGCGGGCGCCGAGAAGCGTTGGCGCAGGGGCTTAGGGTCGGCGCGGACGAGGCCCTGGCCTCACAGGGCTTAAAGCCCTACCGGCTTCGCCCCAAGGAAGGCCTGGCCATGATGAACGGCACCGCGGTCATGACCGGGCTGGCCGCCCTCAATTACGCGAGGGCCGAACAGCTCGCGGCCGTATGCGCCCGCATCACCAGCCTCAGCGTTTTGGCGCTCAAGGGCGGCAAAGCCCATTTTGAGGCGGGGCTTTTCAAGTTGAAGCCGTTTCCCGGGCAGGCCCTTGCTGCAGAGCGCATTTACGCGGACCTTGGCTCCAGCGGCCGGCCCGACGGCAAAGGCCGCCTTCAGGAGCGCTATTCCATCCGCTGCGCGCCGCACATCATCGGCGTGCTTGAAGACAGCTTGCCTTGGTACCGCGCCTTCATCGAGACCGAACTCAACAGCAGCAACGACAATCCCCTCCTGGATCCCGCCACCGGCGCGGTCCACCACGGCGGCCATTTTTACGGCGGACACATCTGCCACATCATGGATTCCATGAAGGCCGCCTGCGCTTCGCTCGCCGATATGGTTGACCGCCAGATCGCCCTGCTGGTGGACCCCCGCTTCAACCAAGGGCTGCCCGCCAACCTCAGCGGGCTTGCGGGCCCTCAGGCCGCGGCGCATCACGGCCTGAAAGCCCTGCAAATCACGGCTTCGGCCTGCGCGGCGGAAGCCCAAAAATGCACGATGCCTGCGTCCGCTTTTTCGCGGTCCACGGAAAGCCACAACCAGGACAAAGTCAGCTTGGGCACGATCGCCGCGCGCGATTGCAGGCGGGTGCTGGAGCTTTCCGAGCAGGTGGCGGCCTGCGGCCTGCTGGCGGCCTGCCAGGCGCTGGAACTGCGCCTGGCCGATGAGGGCGCCGACGGGGCTACTCTCAAAGGCGGCGCCGCCGAGACGCTCGCTTGGGTAAGGGGGCACTCCGCCCCGCTGCGGGAAGACAGGGCCCTGGAGTCTGACTTGCGCAGGCTGATAAAAATATTGCGGGACGGCGACTACCGTCCCTACGCGGCGGGCCGGTGATCTGGGCGGAGGCCGAGATTCGCGTGGAGTTCTACGATGTCGACCCCATGCGGGTGGTTTGGCACGGCAATTATGTGCGTTACCTTGAACTGGGCAGGCGCGCTTTGTTGGAATCCTTGGATTTCAGCTATGAGCGCATGCACGCCGAGGGCTGGAATTTTCCGGTGGTGGACCTTCATGTGCGTTACGTCCAGTCGGCGGTCCTGGGACAGCGCTTGATCGTCCGCGCCACGCTCGTTGAATGGGAAAATCGCCTGGTGATCGATTATGAAATCCGCGATGCCTTGAGCGGGCAGCGCATTACCAAGGCCGCCAGCACGCAGGTGGCCGTGCTCATCGCCACTGGAGAGCTCAGCTTCGTCTGTCCTGCGGACTGGCTAGCCTGTGTGGACAAGGCCATGCGGGAGCGGCCATGAGGCCGGCCGTCTTGGTTGTGGCCGTCCTGTTTGGTTTAGGGACTTGGGCCCAGGCCTTGGAACCACGCCTTGCCTCGACGGGGCCCGTGCACGGCCGTTTTGTCCAGGAAAAGACCGTCTCCGGCCTGTCCCGGTCCCTAGCCAGCCGGGGCAGTTTTTCCTTGTGGCCCGGCCGAGGCCTCGTGTGGCGCACCGAAAGCCCCTTGCCTGGCACGGTGGTGCTGACCCTTAAAGGCGTTTATGCGCTGGACTCGAAGGGGGCGCGCCGCCTAAGAGCGGGCGCGGAACCCTTGGCTTTGATGAACGAGATTTTGGACGGGACGGTCGATGCCTTGAATAAAAGCTTTGTCATCCAAAGCGTCGCCTCCGGCGGGGGCTGGCGATTGAATTTGGTGCCGAAGCCGGGGCCTTTGGCCGCCTTGTTCAAGAGCATCGACGTTGAAGGTTCGGCCTTCGCCACGAAGGCCACGCTGGTGGAGACGTCACGCGACACGACGGTGATACGTTTTGAAGACGTGAAAAAGGGTCCGGGACTTATGCGAAGCGCCGAAGAGTCCTTGCTTGGGCCTTAGGCGGGCGCTCGCCTTCGCTTGGTTGTTGGTTTTTGCCGCCGGCGCCCTTTGCTTGGCCCTGAAATTGCCGGGCACGAGGCTGGAAACGAGCATTTTCGAGTTGGTGCCGTATAAGGCGCCCAATCCGGCCGCCCAAGCCGGGGCCCTGGCCCTGCGCGGGCAGGTGGAACGCCGCGTGATGGTGCTGGTGGGGGCGGGGGACTCAGGCGTCGCCGGGCGCGCGGCGGAGGCTTATGCGGGGGTCTTGCGCGGCGTCCCTGGTTTGTCCGAGGTGTTTTGCGCGGTGCCTCCCCAGGCCGGGGAAAAAATCCTCGCCGTCTATGAACCCCATCGCTTTTGCCTGCTCACCGCAACTGACCGCAATCTTCTTAAGGCCGGCGGAAATAGTTTGATGCAAACCGCGCGGGAGGGGCTTTACCTGCCTTCCGGCTTCAACGGTTCCCTCGGTTTTAGCCGGGATCCTTTCGGCACCCTGGGTCATTGGCTGGCGGAACATGCGGCCCTCTCCGGGCGCTTGAGCCTGACGGACGGCCATCTTGAAACCGAGGGGCAAGGGCTCACCTGGGTGGCGGTCAGCGCCGTCGCGTCGCAGGACCCAAATAAAAATGAAAAAAACGCCAAAAATTCCGAAAACGCCGGAAACGAGGTGGACGCCGGGCTTGCACGCGCCGCGGTCGCCGCGCGTGCAAGCGGGGCGACGGGGCTATTGAGGACGGGTTTTTTGTTTCATGAACATGCCGCCGCGACCCAGGCCCGGCGTGAAGTGGGCGCGGTGGGCGCCTTGTCCACGGGGCTCCTGGCCCTCCTGCTTTGGTTCGTGTTTAGGCGGACGCGGCCGATGCTGTTGGCGCTCCTGCCCGCGGGGGTGGGCTGCGTTGCGGGTGCGATTGCGGTGCTCCTGATTTGGAGCCGGGTGCACGCGGTGGCGCTGATCTTTGGAAGCACGGTGGTCGGGGTAGCCGACGACTACGGCCTGTATTTTCTAAGCGGGCTCTACGACGGCGCCTGGAATTCCGAACGCCGCCTGCGCGATGCGCTGGCTCCCTTGGCTTTGGCGATGTTGACTTCAGTGCTGGGGTACGCGGCGCTCCTCCTGCTGCCGATTCCGGGGCTGAGGCAGGTCGCCGTTTTCGCGACGGTGGGCCTGGCCATGGACTGGGCCGGGGTCGTGCTTTGGTACCCGGCCCTGACGCGCGGCCTGGCCGAAATACCTGGGTCACGCGTCGCCGGGGCGGCGGCCCTTTGGCGGGCTTGGCCGCGCTGGCGCGAACCCCGTTTCATGGGGATTGTTTCAGTGGCCTTGGCCTTGGCGGCGGCGGGCTGCATGCGCCTGCGCATCGATGACGATGTGCGCCTGCTCTATGCCCATGACGCGTCCTTGGACCGGGAACAAGTTTTGGCGCAGGCCTTGACCGGCGTGGGGGGATCCACCGGGTTTTTCGTGGTTCAGGCGCCGTCATCCCAGGCCTTGTTGGGCCGGGAAGAAGCATTAAAGGCCAAGCTCGCCGTCGCCGGATCGCCGCCTTGGATCGCGGTGAGTGATTTTGTGCCCTCCCTGGACCGCCAGGAGCAGGACCGTCGGGCCT
>Ga0075522_10003593_pt1 | contig 11268 bp, 6 predicted proteins | sample NGEPerA_FD_74796 | JGI IMG/M metagenome (GOLD analysis project Ga0075522, IMG submission 74796) | Arctic peat soil microbial communities from the Barrow Environmental Observatory site, Barrow, Alaska, USA - NGEE PermafrostL2-A | ecosystem: Environmental > Terrestrial > Soil > Wetlands > Peat ... | reverse complement strand
GAGGGAAGGGTGCAGCCGCCGGGCATGGATGTGGCCCCAGCGGTCGCGCAGCCGATTGGCGTCGTAACCCTCGACGTGGAAGCCTTTTTGGGCGTTGAATTGCAGGACGGATACGCAGTTGTTCTGGCCCTCCACCAGGAGGTCCACGGCTTTGGAGCCAAGTTGCGCGGCGTAGAATCGGTCAAATAAGATCGGACGGCCTCCGCGCTGGGTGTGGCCGACTTTGCGGGTGAAGATGGCTTCCTGGGCGGATTCGCTCCGGCGGTAATGTTGAAAGTAGCGGTCGCCAATCATGTGGATCAAGCGGGTGCGCAAGGCTTCGGCCGCGCCTGTCAAGACGATGTTTCCCGCCGGGTCGCTGGTGTTGGAAACGGCGCCCAGTTCCTCGCCATTTTCGTCCACGATTCCTTCGCCGCAGACGATGACGACGTTTTTTTGCAAGTCGTAGAGTTGCTTGATGCGCTCGACCAGCATCTCCAGGTTGGGGGCGTGTTCGGGAACCAGGATGATGTCGGGCCGGCCGTAGGCGCTGCCCAAGGCAATGAAGCCGGAGTGCCGGCCCATGACCTCAATGATGGCAATGCGCCGGTGGCTTTCCGCCGTGGTGCGAATGCGCTCGACGCCCGACGCCGAAACGAAAACGGCGGTGGCATAACCGGGCGTGACGTAGTTGACCATGTGGTTGACGTCGAAAGTGGCACTGGTCGCATTTCGTTTGTAACGAAAACCGTGGCGCGCCTCGGCGTCCGTAGAGCGGATCCATTCGTTGGGTTCGCTGCTGTAATTCAGGCCGAGGTCGTTGTCGATCGTTTTGGGGGCGAGAACGACGGGCAGCCGCTCGACCAGGGGCTGCAACCCGTTGAGCGTGCCATCGCCGCCAATGCAGATGAGGCCGTCCAGCCCGAGTTTGCGCAGGCGCGATCCAACGAGATCGAGTTCTTCGTTTTTGTTCGGATCAATATAATCGCGTGACGAACCGATGAGAGTGCCGCCTTTGGTTGGATCGAGTTCGGGAATGGATTGGTAGAGCGGGTTAAGGTGGAGATGCGGAACCTGCGGATTGAAGAGGGAGTTGAACCCTTTGATCAAGCCGTAAAGTTCGATCTTGAGTTGGTTGGCGCGAACTGCGGCGCCGTAGATGGTGGCATTGAGGGCAGGCGTGTCACCGCCGGCAGTAAGAATTCCGATACGTTTCATGCGTTTGGTTTCGCAAACTATCGGAGAACAGAATGGGCTTTTGCGCCTCTTTGTCAATCCCGGCCAGTTTAAGTTTTTGGGGCGTCCTTGTTCTCCGTGATAAATTTTTGCAGCTCGCGATGGTTGACTTTGCCGGTGCCGAGTTTGGGAATGTCGCGCAGATATTTCAATTCCTTGGGCACGTAAAGATTGCTCAGGCCCTTGGCTTTGATGGCGGCACGCACTTCATCCAATGACAGCTTTTGATCGTTTGCGACGGCGACCAAGGCCTCGCCCCGGTCCGCGTCGGGGCGGGCGAGGACGGCAATTTGAAAGCGCTGGCCGTATTGGGGAAACGCGCCGGCCAGCGCTTCCTCGGCTGCGGTCAGGCTGACCATTTCGCCGCTGACTTTGGCAAATCGTTTAAGGCGTCCCAAAATGTAGAGGTAGCCTTCGTCATCCACGCGCGCGATGTCGCCGGTGTCGTACCAGCCGCCCGCTTCCAGGAAGTGCGCGTTGGCTTCGGGATTCAAATAGCCGCGCATGACATTGGGACCGCGCACCCACAGGCGTCCGCCTTCGTTCACCCCTTCGACCGGCTCGAATTTGTATTCCATGCCGGGCATGAAGCGTCCGGTCGAGCCAAAGCGCGGATTGATCAAACTGTTGATCGTGACCACCGGGCTGCATTCCGTCGCGCCATAACCTTCGAGGATGCGCACGCCGAATTGCCGCGCCCAGGCATTGGCCGTGACTTCCTGCAATTTTTCCGCGCCGGCGATAAGGAGGCGGAGGGTTCGGAAGTCATAGGGATGCGCTTTGCGGGCGTAGCCGTTGAGAAAGGTATTGGTGCCAAAGAAAACCGTGCAGTCCAAATCATAGAATAGAGATGGAATAACTCGATAGTGGAGGGGAGATGGATAGAGAAAGACAAAAGCCCCGCGCACCAACGGAAGAAGCATCCCCATCAGCCCGAAGCTGTGGAACAAAGGCATGGCATTGAAGAGGCGATCGGATTCCATGAGGTCGATCGTGGACAGCATCTGTTGAATGTTGCCGATGAGGTTGCCGTGACTTAGTTCCACTCCTTTGGGCGGGCCTTCGGAACCGCTGGTAAAAAGAATGACAGCGGTGTCAAGACGATCTTCCGCGCGGACCCGCAACGTTGGCAGGGCAAAGATGGCGCGCAGCAGCGAAGCTAGTTTTTGACCGCCAGAAATCCTGGCGCGAACGTCTTCCAGGTAAATGAATTCGATTCCCGCGTCCGTCATGGGTTGAAGATTCAGTTTGGCTCTTTCCAGAAACGCTTTGGAGGTGATGATTTGTTTAATCCCCGCCAGTTGGGCGCAAGCCAGCATGGTCGGCACACCGGTGGAAAAGTTAAAAATAGCCGGCACTTTGCCAACCGCCCAAAGACTCAATAAAGTGACAGGGACGGCATTCGCGTTGGGCAGGATGACTCCAATGCGCTGACCAGTGCTGGCAGTTAAAAGCCCCGGCCATTGGCGGGCAATAACGCCCATGGCAGTAAGAAGGCCTCGGTAGCTTAACGTCTTTCGCGATGTGTCCTGGATGACCACCGCTCGCGGCGACCGTTCCGCGATTTCAAGGATGGCGTTTAGAAGATTGCCGGGAGCATGGGCGAACTCGGCGTCGAACCGCTGTTTGACCATGATATCGGAAAGCCAGCGGGTCAGCTTTCGACGTGCCTGCGCGGTGCTGATTCCGGTGAGAGCAGGCGGGGATAAGACATCGCTGAAGCAGGCGGAAATGCGAGGGAACCATTGCTTGCGATTTGGATTAGGGGAAAGAGGCAGCCGTTCCGCGCCGCGAAAATAGCAGGTGACAACCTTGGCATTGGTCTTGAAAAGCAAAAACCCGGTGCCATCGAATAGCTTCATGAGTGAGCCGGTGCGGGACAGCCGCCCTTCTGGAAACAGCACCAGCTTGCCGCCCGCTTTGAGATACTCGGCCATTCGTTTGACGGCATAGGGTGACTCAGTTTCGACCGGAAACGTATGCCGATTCACCATAACAAAGCGGTGAAGGAAACTTATATTGGCTGTTTGTTGAGAAGTCACAATTCGCCAGTCATCGCTGACGCAGGCCGAAACGAGCATCCAATCGAACCATGAAGTGTGATTCGGCAGCAAAATAACAGGCCCAGGCGTGGCAACTGCGGCTGTATTTGGAACGCGAAATCCAAAAAGCAATCTCATTAAAAAGCGGATGATTGTTCTCATGAGCGAAGTAAAAAAGACTCAACGGCAAGCCAGCCGCTCAACGCGACGGTAATGGCGAGAGATAGAACGGCAAGCCAGCGATCCGGGCGCATCCTTCCGTGGCTTGCCAGTTGTATTTGGGCATGAAGAATTGCGCCCTGGCCGGGAAACGGGGCGGAGTTTCGGACACGGCCGGTGAAATCGGCATACTGAGAAATGCCCGAGCTGCACAGTCGCACGACCGGCATTGCATACTCGGCGGCGCGCATTGGAGCCATCCGGGCATGAAGCTGATGTTGGTGACTGCCCCAATCCGTAATGTCCATGGTTGGGAAAATCAATGCCTGCGCTCCCTGCCGGACCAATTCATCGGTCACTCGAGTGTAACAATCATCATAACAAATGCCAAAGCCTAGCTTGCCCCAGGGCGAGATCCACAGCCGTTGTTCGCGAGCGGGCAAACCATCTTTAAAAAATTGCACAGGAATGCATTTGGCCTGCTTGAAAACAATTTCGCCCGCGGGGTTGATTACAAACACTGTATTGTAATACTGGGAGGACGAAACCGGATCCTCTCCGCCCACCACGAGATATTTGTGATGTTTGCGGCACCAGGATTTAATCATTTCAGGAACAGGCCCCATAAAGGTATATTCGCTAAGAATTAGGAGATCGGTTTGGGGAAACCTTTTATTGGCCCGATCCAGCGCCATAACCACTTCGGCAGGAATGGGAAACTCCATTTGCACGCCCGTTACTTCTAAAGTTTGTCGGGGCGAAATACGAGGAGACGGAGACAAAAGTGGATAGAGCCACAAAGCCGCAACGACAAAAATGGCGGCGATTCTTTGGGGCCGACCGAGGTGTTGGACGACTCCGAAGAAAGCGGCGACTGTCATTAGAAGAAAGCCGATTCCATAAACGCCGTAGGAGGCAACATAGGGCAAGTAACTTGAATCCGAAAACGCATATCCCGCGTTTAGCCAGGAAAATCTGAGATAGTAAAGCTCGCTGCGAAAGTATTCCAGCGCGGTCCACAGAAACGGCGCCGCACACGCCCAGGCGATCAAGCCGAATCGCTTTAAACAAAGTCTGCCCAGCGAAAGAAATAAACCGAGCCAGAATGACACCACCACAAAAAGAGGAACCGCCGCGAATTGAAAAATTGTCCAAAAGAATCTCAACTGAAATCCATACGCCGCCAAGCCGATGGTCAAGCCAATATAAAACGCCTGGCGGCTGGTTCGGACATTGGCCAGCCGAAAAAGGCAATAGAAAAAAATGACGAATAGAAACGCACAAGAGTAAACACTATAAGCCAGTTGAAAGGACGCGACCGCCGCGAACGAAAGGCCGAACATGGCCCAACGATTGAGCGTAGTGGGTGGTGGCTTTGGCGACGGGTTCATTTGGCGGGAATTTTGAGCCAGATTACCACGAGGGAGGCGAAGACCGCGAGCGCCAGAAATAGCTCCGAGGGGTTGAACCCGACTTTGACATCGATGTAGGCAATAAGACTGCCGCAGAGCATGGCAAGATTTTCGAAGCCGTTTTGGGTGGCGATGGTTTTGCCCAGTTTGTCCTTGTGTGACTCGGCTTGCAGCGCGGCGTTCAGGGGAATGAGAAATAATCCGGCGATCAGCCCGGTTATAATCAGGACGACCGGAGCTAAAATGCCCGGGTAATTCAACCCATGACGCATCACGCTGCCGAGGCTGCCCAGCACCGCAATTCCCGCCGCCAGCAACCAGCCATAGCGGCGGGTCGCATGCAAATCGCCGACCGGATAAAGTTGGCCGGCAAGGACGCTGCCTATCATGACCCCGACGCTAAGCCAAAGACCAAGAAAGCTGATTTGTGTCATGGTTTTCAATTGCAATACCTGCTGGCCCCACGGTTGAAAATTCATTTTGAGAATCGCCCCACAAGTCCAAAACAAAGCGGTGCCGACCAGGACACGGGCCAGCCGCCTTTGCGAAAATAAATCTCTCAAGTTGGTAAAAAATTGCCGGACACTGCCGCGCAGGCGGATCTCAGGATAGGATGGCGTTCGAGACATGAATAAGTTGAGAAGCAACGACAACCCATAAACGCCAATGACCATAAGATAGCACCACGGGAGCGGCAGGCGATCAAACGAGATCGCCCCGCATATATTGCCAGTGAGGATGGCGACGAGGGTCAGCAATTCCATCATCCCGTTGGCCTTGACCAGGCGCTCGACCGGTAAAATTTCGGGGAGAATTCCGTATTTGGCGGGGGAGTAAACGCAAGCGCCAATCCCGACCGTGAAATATCCGATTGCCTGCCAGCGAGGGCCGGATACCATCGCGAGCGCTGCCACCGCTGCCCCCGCCAGCTTGATAAAGTTACCGCCGATCAACCAGCGATTCTTGGAGTAGCGATCGTTGAGGTATCCAGCTATCGGCGCCAGCAAAACATACGGGGCGAATAACAAACTGGTGTAATAAATATTGGCGATGCTTTGCGCTGCGTCCGTGATTTTCCCCGCCTTAAGGGCGATTAAAAACGGACCCAAAATAAAGGTAAGAATCAGATTGTCGCCGAAGGCGCTCAAAAACTGGCTGGCCAGCAACAGATGATAATTGCGCCGCTCACTCATAAAATAGCCGTTCTCCGCTGGCATTTTGCAGACTCCACTGGTTGCGTCCAAGATTCAATTTCACGGCCCCCTCATCATGGCAATAAACCACCGGGGCATTGTGTCGCGCCAGCCGGTCGCGAAGTTGTGAGGAAGCGCGCCGCGTCGCGGGCAATTCCGAGTCAACAACGATGATTAACTTGGGATGGAGCAGGCCGAGAAGAGGTTCACTGAGCGGCTCATCTCGGGCCGGCAGGCTGGCGACCACAATATCGGCGCGCAAGTTTTGATAATGTTCCATCAAAGAGTCCTGACCCGCGCGCCCAAGGGTGGAAAGCAACAGGATAGAGTGCCCATTGATCTCACGCCAAAAAACCAGGGCATTGTCATCGGCCTGGGTAAAGTGGCTGGACAATGGCGGATGCAGCACCGACCACTGGCCGACGTTGTCGCCGGAATGCAGGGCTTGCCAGCGCGAAGTTTGTTTAATCTCATCGGTCACTTCCCGGTAGGCGGAAGATCGATCCTGGGCCGGTCCCAGAACCACCTCCGCGACGGAAAAATTTGTCAAGACAACGCGCGCTCCGCCCCCGAATTGCTGATGCCCCACTGTGAGACAAAATGAATCCAACGTGTTAATGCCTTGCGCGCACAAAAATGGTTTGACGACGAATTCGGCGGAGGCAGGGTTGCCGCAATCGAACAGGCAAGCGCCCCGCAGGCCGGCATGATCCACAAAAGTGGCGGCGCCGCCGTTCAACGGAAGAAAATGAAGGCAAGCCGTTTTGCGGTCGATACCCCATTGAACCAACCAACAGGCGCCGAGGACAGCGATGGCCGCCGACGCAACCCCTTTAAATCGGGAGCGAAAAATCCAACCGGTGCAAAGCGCCAGGACGGCCAGATAATACAAAGCGAAAGTAATCGGTGAAGGCGTGGAAACATTGAAGGAGGCTCCGGGCAATTGCGCGGCCCAACCGCTCAAAGCAATGATGCACTTCATCAAGAACCAACTGGAGTGATTGAAGAGCACCGCCAATCCCGGCCACCACGCTCCCGTCAGAAGGCTGCCGATGCTGCTCATCAAAGCCAGCGCGGTAGCCGGCACCACCAAAATATTTGCCGGGACGCTGACGGGAGTAAAAAGATGAAAATCAGCCGCCGATAATGGGACCGAGCCGAGCCACGCGGCCAGCGAGACGGCGCAGACATCAATGGCGAAGGCGACCATATCTCGCAAAGGCGGCGGCCACTGTTTTTGCAATGTCGCGGGAAGAAAGGGGTCCCCTTTAAAAACCCATCTAAAAGCATTTTTTCTGAAAACTGGCAAAAGCAAGCCGATGCAAAAAACGACCAGGAACGAAAGTTGAAAGCCGCCTTGGAAAAGTTGTTTCGGGTCCCAGAGCAAAATAATAAAAGCGGCCGCAAACAATGAATTGAGCAAATTACCCGGACGGCGGCTGGCCCATCCGAGGATGACGATGCTCATCATAATCGCGGCGCGGACAGCAGAGGCCGGCCATCCGGTAAGGCTCGCATAAAACCAAATAATCGGGATGACTAACGCTCCGCAGAGCGCCCGCGGCAATTGCAACGCGCGCAACAATCCGATCCCGATGCCCGCCAAAAGTCCGATGCGCAATCCATCCACCGCAAAAATATGATACGTTCCCGCCCGCATGAAAGGTTCCTCGACGTTCACTGTCATTGGAGCTTTCCAGTCCAAGGCGAGTGTCCAAATCAAGCGCAAGGGCTTGTCTTCGCCGGGCAACCCGAGGGCGAGGATTTTTCTGGCCCATCGCGAAAAGCGATCTGAAAGCGGAATTGGGAGCGCGGGATTTTTCGCGACGATGCCCCAGTTATTGGTCGAGCTGGTTTGCAATTGGTAATAGATGCCTTGATGCCGGTAGTAGGTTCGGGCGTCAAATAAACCTTCTGCCTGGGGACCGCGCGGGGAATGAATCGCGCCGGCGACTTCCACTGATTGGCCGTTGAAAAAGTTGGACGACAGGATGCCCGAGACCGTGGCAATGACTTTGCCATAAGCGTCGTGCCATCCACTGGTGTCACAGACCGCGCTCACTTTGAGAGCGACGGCGGAGTGCCATAGTTCCTTGTTGTCTCGCACGAAGATTCGCGGCGTGGGCGAGGCGCAAAGAACACCCCGAACTGTCACGGCCTGCGGTTCGGCTCCAAGCAGCAAGCGCAAATCGTTCGGGGAAACAATCGCGGTGTGCGAGGTCGTATTGGTCCAACCGGCTAGAACCAAAAGCGCGCCCAGCAAATAAATTCGTCCCTTCTCCCAGCCAAGCGCCGCCACAGCCACCAGGAAGGAAAAAGCAAACAGACCCCAGAGCGGTGGGTGAAGCCATTCACCGGCCAGAATGCCGCCCATGTAGAGCAAGGCCACTGAACAAAGCGGCTGGCTCATATTATGTGGCTGGCTTGCCTAAACGGGTTGACGCCGAGAAAATGACGCTCATCCATACCAATAGCGGAAGCCAGTATTTGAGAAAGCGCCGGAGCACTGTGCCAAGGAACAGCGGACACTGGCAAAAGGCAATCGCAAAAGAATTTGCCAACGCCAGCCCTTTCTGGCAATCAAATGCACTCTTTATGCGAACTTTCAGGAATTTTTTTAGGTGGTTTTCTCCGGTCTGGGCGTCCCTGGCGCTGCCCTGTATCTCCTTTGGAGAAACTCAGCCCGAAAGCGTCGCAGCCCATTGTCATTTTTTGGGCACGGCGTATTTGCCGCAAACGCCCAGCTTCGCTCCCGCCAGAAAAATCTTCTCCCTCCCCTCAACCCGTCAGTTTGAAGACTTGGTTTACAGCCGCGTTGCCCAAACCCTGGCCCAGTCACTCCAACTGCAAATGGACACGACGACGATTACAGCGATTCGTTCTCTGTTGGACGACGCGACGCAGGTGGAATCCGTGGGGAGTTTCGGCGGGGCGTCCGGCCATCCGCTCAATTTTGTTTTCGCTTTTCGTCTTGACAAGAAGCGCGCGCAAGCCTGGCAGCAGGCTTTGGAGCAGGCGAGCCATCGCTCCGGGGAGTCGTTCCGGGCCGATGCCTTCACCGGCTCGCAATGGAACAAAGGCGCAACGAATTCCTTCTGGATTGTTCCGGCCCGCGATTGGATGGTGGTGGGGCGGGGGGATGACCTCGCGAACGTGCGCTTAGAGTTTCTTCGGCAAATTCAAAAAACCGGCGAGCCGTCCGAAAGTTTAAGGGCGAACTGGTTCGAGGCGGATGTGGATTGGGCGCGCCTGGCCCAATGGCTGCCGCTCTCGTCCTGTCCGTTAAAATTGGGCCGGACACAAATCGGCATTGGCGCCCAGGGGCGCGATTTTATCATGGATGGGCGGATTACTTATCGCGAGCCGATGCAGTGGCATCCGCAGCCTTGGCGCACGCCGACCAATTTGGTGCGGGAGCCGCTGCTGGCCTTTAGCACCGGCCAGGACGTCCAGGCTTTTTTCAATTCGACCGAAGCTGTGTCGCGTCTGGGCGCGACGTTGTTTGAGGATCAATTCTATTTTTGGGCGATGGGCGAGATGCCGTTTGAAAGTTATTTGGCGTGGCCCGTTCAAAATGCCACCAACGCCATGCGCGATCTGGCTCCGCGCGCCACTGCCCTGCTGAATCCAGACTTGAAAAAGATCGACGGGACAGAACTGGTTTGGCATGCTGGCCAGACCCAACTTTTGTGGACGAAGCTGCAACTCATTGCGCCGTTCCTCCAGTCCGCGTCCGGCTCGGGCGGCCAATTTCTATTGGCCACGCTCTTCTCACTGACCCGGGGAACACGCGCCGCCCCCAGCGCCTTGTGGGAGCAGTTTAAGAACCGCTCTGATCTGGTCTATTACGATTGGGAATTGACGGGGCCTCGGCTGCTGCAGTTGCGGACGTTAACTCAAATGCTCCCGGTCCTGCAATGGGCTGGGTTGTCCACAGACGCTCAGAAATCCGCGGGTGACGAACGAACCCGGCTCAACCTCGAAGAGCACTGGCTGGCCGGTTTGACTCCGGAGCTTGGCAACACGGTCACGCAAATCACCAAAAGCGGTCCCAGCGAATTGAAAGTCGTTCGCAAATCGCCTTTTGTTTTCACCAGCCTGGAATTGGTTCTGCTTTCCCATTGGTTGACCGGGACGCCGGCCGGCCCGATCAATTTTGCGCTCCTTCCGCAGGCCAAAATGTCCGGTCCCGGCCTGCCATCGCACTAAGGTTATGCTCAAACTGGGAGTCAACATCGACCACGTCGCCACCCTGCGCGAAGCCCGCTACCGAGGGCGCGAGCGTGGCGAACCTGATCCTGTGGAAGCCGCCCTGATTTGCGAATCCGCCGGCGCCCACGGCATCACGGCCCACTTGCGCGAAGATCGACGGCATATTCAGGACAGGGACATCCGCCAACTTCGCCAAGTTGTTAAAGCGCGCCTAAATCTTGAGATGGCCAACACTGCGGAAATCATTTCCATCGCTTTGGAAGTGAAGCCCGACATTGTATGCCTTGTTCCTGAGCGCCGCGCCGAAGTGACCACGGAGGGCGGCCTGGATGTGGCCGGTCATTGGCTGGCGCTGGCCGATACGCGGGAAAAAATGAATGACGCGGGTATTGAAGTCAGTCTTTTCATTGCTCCCGATCCCGCGCAAGTCGAAGCCGCCAGCCGGGTGGGCAGCCAATTCATTGAATTGCACACCGGCGCATTTGCCGAGCATTTCCATCGCAAACGCGAACGCGCCGAGGAGTTGGAACGCTTGATCGCCGCTGCCACCCAGGCCCATCAACTAGGCTTGCAGGTCAATGCGGGGCATGGCTTGAATTATCGAAACCTGTCTGCCATTCGGCAGGTGCCGCATTTGGTGGAATTAAATATCGGCCACAGCATTGTCAGCCGGGCCGTCATCGTTGGATTTTCGATGGCAGTGCGCGAGATGCTGCTGATTATGCAAGAGAGCGGTCAACCTTCTACTTGACATCCCGCCATGATTCTTGGCACTGGCATTGATTTGATCGAGGTGCAACGCGTGGAGGCGTCATACGAAAAATTCGGCGAACGTTTCTTGCAGCGCATTCTTCGTCCGTCCGAGGTTGCTTATTGCCTCTCCCACAAATCGCCCGGCCCCTTTCTGGCCGCCCGCTTTGCCGGCAAAGAGGCGGTCTCGAAGGCCTTTGGCACCGGTATCGGCGCCCAGCTGGGCTGGCAGGACATTGAAATTTGCCGCAAAGATTCCGGCGAGCCTTATATCGTCCTGCACGG
>Ga0075522_10003592_pt1 | contig 11271 bp, 6 predicted proteins | sample NGEPerA_FD_74796 | JGI IMG/M metagenome (GOLD analysis project Ga0075522, IMG submission 74796) | Arctic peat soil microbial communities from the Barrow Environmental Observatory site, Barrow, Alaska, USA - NGEE PermafrostL2-A | ecosystem: Environmental > Terrestrial > Soil > Wetlands > Peat ... | reverse complement strand
AGTTGAGCCATTGGCATACTTCCGTTCCCTCCAAGTCTATCGCCAGGATTTGATAGCCTCCGCCGGGACAGACCACCACCGCCGCGCCAGTGTCCTTCCCGGGCTCAGGCTGGTAAAGGGTGAGAGTGGGCGTGGTGACATTGCTGAGGCGCACCAAGCGCTTTCCGCCAGGTGTGTTATCGCTGGGCTTGGTCACGTCTTTCTCGATTCCAATGTCGCCTTTTTCGCCGGGCGCGCCATTGGGCCAGAGGGTCATTGGCTCGGAGGCGCCAGCGTTCAGAACGGTGAGAACGAGTAAAAGCAAAACAAACAAAATTCGCATCACCAGAAATCCTGCCCCATTTTTATGGGGGTTGACAAGACTTGCTCGCTTCGTCAAAAATTCGTTTTGCAACAATCGTATCAATCGCAGTCAAACTGTTTTGAGTTAAAAAAACTTTATGAAAAAACTCCGACCGCTTCTTTCTCCCCTGGCGTTTGCCGGAACCCTCTTCATCGCCCTATTTTCGGCGCCTCAACCGGTTCATGCCAATGTCTATGCCACTGACATCAAGTTCAACGGCTCGCTCCAAGGCGTCTCCACGCCCCAGGGCGCCAGCACCTCCATCCGGTACCTCCTGAACGAACCGGCTACTCTGGGGGTTACGGTCAATATTCTCTCAGGCACAAACGTGGTCCGCACTCTGGCTATCGCTCCGGGCGCATCCGGCGCCCTGCGGGGCGCCAACGTCGTGGTATGGGATGGCAAGGACAGCAGCGCGCACTTGGTCGCGCTTGGGACTTACAAAGTCAGCATCACTGCGGCGACCGCTGGGTTTACCAATTGGACCCAGACGAGCATTGACACCAACGCGGGCATGACGGCTTTTTTCCCCTTGGGCATAGACGTCGATCGAAATACCAATAGTCCATATTACGGACGGGTCGTGATGGGCTGCGCAGCCCTCGGGACCAACGCTTCCCAGATGATCGGGCTTTACAAAATGAACGCAGACGGAAGCCAGGCCGACGAGGGCTGGTATGGCAATGCAGGCTACACCAACGACGACGCGCTCGATGCGCAAGTGGCGGGGCAATTTGCGAATTCAGGCGGATACGACCCGATGAAAATTCGAATCGGTGACGACGACCGAATCTACTGGGTTGACAATAGCAGTAAAGGCGCGGTCATCGCTGCTGACATCCTGGCGACAACCAATCAAATCGTGATCAACGAATCCACCACCCTAAACAACCCGGATGCCGGCGACATCTCAGCCTCGACGGACGCCGGCTTTCAAGAGTTCGACGTCACGGGCACCACTACAACCAATGCAGCCGTCTGGCTGCCTGACAACGATTACCCGAGTTGGGGTATTTGGATGTACCATCTGACCAACGGGGCGGTGGATCCGAACGACGTGTACGGAACGCAAGTCGTGGAAACCCAGACGGGCGACGTAGCCTTGGTCACTTCCGGCGGATGCATGGTCGATAACAACCTGGATGTTTTTGTGGGACAAGACCGGAACAATGAGAACGCCGTCTATGACGCGATGGTCTTCACCAATTGGAACATGGGTGTTCTTCCTCCCGACGACTCCAATGGGAGCACCGCTTTCAGCTTCGTTATGGGCAGCGCTCCTGGACAAGTGGAATGGGGTTATGGGAACGCGGTGAACAGCACCAGCGCCACCGATCCGACATTCGAAGGCGTGCGCGATGTTGTCATTAACTCCCGCAATAACCCGACGATGGTGGCCGTTCCGATGTCGAAAGGCAGCCAAAATGGAAACGGCGGAGGGATTCGCGTGCTCAATGCCACCAATGGATTTCTTATCTCTGTCACCAACGGCGCGTCCGTTCAGACTCTGACCAATATAGATTGGAACCAGGCCTATACCTGCGCGGCTTGGGACAACGTCGGCAACCTCTACGGAGCCTCTACGACTCGAAATCTATGGCGGGCCTGGTCTCCTCCGGGGACAAACCAGGCCACCACGGTAGCGGTGGCGACAGTGCATGTCGTCCAGCCTCCCACGCTGCCTTTCCTCTCCAGCATCACTGACAGCGGTTCGACCGTTACCATTCATTTTACAGGATCCGCCAACGACCCGGCTTCGGATTTTGGCCTGCAAGGGTCCACTAATGTCCAAGGCCCTTACCTGCCGGTTTCCGGGGCCGTCGTGACTGGCAGTGCAGGCGTCTATAGCGTTTCCACGGCGACCAACGGAGCCACTCAGTTCTATCGCATCAGCCGCTAAGGATGGAGATGATTGCAGAGGCAGGGCGCCTGTCATGAGCGGGCGCCCTGTTGTATTTGGGTGAAGATAAAAAAACTTTTATGAAAGCGACCCGCTCTTTCTTTTCGACGCCGAGAAAGGACCGATTCCTTTGTGGTTCAGCCTTCACACTGATTGAGTTACTGGTAGTAATCGCGATCATCGCCATTCTTGCCTCGATGCTGCTGCCAGCCCTCGCCAAAGCCAAGGAGCAGGCCAGAAAAACCCAATGTGTCAATAACCTCAAACAGCTTCAATTAGCGGCTGTCTCATATAGCGATGACTACCGGGGATTTTTGGTGGCCAACTCCGCGGGCACGCAGCCGGCCAACTATGGTTATGAATGGTGCTCGAATAACGTCGAGAGTTGGGGGCCCTCAAGCGAGAATACCAATACGGATTATTACAAAAACAACGTTTTGGCTCCCTATGCCAATAATTCGTTTCTGATCTACAAATGTCCCTCCGACATTATTCCCTCCGGCTCGGGCATCTTCACCCAGCAACGCTTGCGCAGTTATTCCATGCAGTCCCAGATGGGAGGCTGGGTGGATCTTTTGAGCGGAGTAAACTATAATACGACCTTTATGACGTATATCAAGGAGTCGGACATCGGCAACCCCGGTCCCAGCCAGATTTTTGTTTTTACCGAGGAGTCCATGGGTACCCTGCAGGATGGATTTTTGGAATTAAACCTGACCGCCAGCGCGGCGGACTATCCGGATTTACCGGGTTCCTATCACGCCGGTTCGGGTGTCGCCTCCTTTGCCGACGGGCATGCCGAGGTTCACCAATACCGAACCAAATGGAACGGGACCTACGGCCTCATTCGGCCCGTGACTTATAATTCACAGTATCACCATACCCCCGCCTTGGGAGCCACAGATCCTGACTTGGTTTGGCTCATACAGCACGCGGCCGCGCCTTTACATTGACCGAAAGAAAACGTCTTTTACCCGCCATTTTTGTCGGCCTGGCAGGGGAGTTCCAAGGTGAAAATTGCCCCTTGGCCGGTTCCTTCGCTCTGGACATGGATGGAACCACCCAGTTCCTTGGCGGCCAGACTGCCGCTGTGCAGGCCAAATCCATGGCCCTCTTTGCGGGTCGTGAAGCCATGCCCGAAAATTCGGGACAGGTTCTCGGGAGGAATGCCTACCCCGTTATCAATCACCATGACATGGACCTTGCCGCTTTCGTTCGTCCCTACTCGCAAGGTCAGCACTTTGTTGGCATGTCGCTGCTCGTCCAAGGCATACTTTGCGTTGCGAATGAGGTTGACCAGGATTTGTAACACTTTGTGTTTGTCCACCAGGACAGGCGGCACATCCGAATATTCGCGAACAATCTTGACGTGGTGGCGTTCCATCGCACCCGCGTTCATGCGCAAGGCATCCTCCACCAGATCGACCAAAGGCAAACTCTCCAAGAGACCGGATACCTTCGCGTAGCTTTGTTGCATGGCGACAATTTCCTTGATATGATCGATATTGTTATTCAACGAAGCCAGTTCCAGAAGCACCTCCCGTTGTTCTTTGGAGATCAAAGCGGCCAGGTTGCTTAAATAGCCCGGTAATAGCTTGCCCTTGGGGTCGTTGACCAGAAATACTGGCAAATCCCGGGAATGGGCCTGCAACAGCGCCACTGCTTTGGTCAAGTTCGCTACCTTTGACTGCCGCATCTTGTCTGACACTACCGAGCACGAGATGTTAACGCTATTGAGAACGTTGCCGACATTGTGCAGAACGTTCGTGGCCACTTCCGTCATGCCCGCCAGACGGGAAGTTTCCACAAGCTGCTCGTGGACCCGCTTGAGTTTTGCCTCGGCGTCCTTGATGGCGGTAATGTCTTTGGAGATTCCGAACGTCCCGATGATTTCTCCGGTTTTGTTGCGCAGGGGCATTTTATTAGTCAGCACCCAGGACTCGATGCCATTTTTCCAAACTTCCTTTTCAATTTTCCCCACCACCGGACGGCCGCTTTTGACAATCTCCTGCTCATCGTTATACGCCTCTCGCGCATGGTCGCCCACAAAAAGGTCAAAGTCACATTTTCCAATAATGTCCTGCGGATTTAAGCCGAGCCTTTCGCTCAAGGTGCGGCTGGAACGGATGAACCGCGAGTTACTATCCTTGAAATAGACATAGTCGGGCGAGTTATCGAGAAGAGATCGAAGCAAATCCCGTTCGTAAGCCAGTTCAGCTTCAGCTTCCTTTCTTTCCGTAATGTCCTCCGAAATTCCCAATAAATAGAGCGGTTCACCATGTTCGTCGAAAATCGGCACCTTTCGAGTCAGCAGAATGCGTTTGCCGTGGTGCCGAGTCAGCATTTCCTCCTCATTCTGCACCAGCTTGCCTTCGCGGAGCGCTTCACGATCCTGAGCGACAAACACATCCGCCTGCTCCTTTGGAAAAAGATCGTGGTCATTTTTTCCGACTATTTCCGCAGCGGTATAGCCGCATAGCTCCTCGTTGGCTTTGTTCCACATGACAAATCGCAAGTCTTTCGGTTCCTTGATGAAAACCGTCATGGGCAGGTTTTGCAGAATGGAGTGCAGAAATGTTTCGGTTCCCCGGCGCTCAGTAATGTCTTCAATCGTGCTATCGTAATAATGGGCTGCGCCCAAGGCATCCAGGACGACATGGGCGTTAATGGAGACTCTTATCGTGCTGCCGTTCCTATGATAAAATTCGGCCTCGAAGTTGCGCACCGTCCCGTTTTGCTCGACCTGTCTTTTGAATTCAAGGTAAGCGGCCGGCCGCACAAAAAGCTGTTTCCCGATGTCGCTAATTGCCGCAGTGAGCGTCTTGGTCGAACTATAACCTAGCATCCGCGTTAATGCGGGGTTGGCCTTGAGAAACCGCCCGTCGGGCGCAGTCTGGCTAATGCCCTCCACCGCTTGCTCGAAAATGGATTGATATTTCTCCAGCGCCTGAATGCGTTCCATCACTCCGCCGCAATGGTCTGCCAGGTCCTGCAAGATTCCTAAATCTTCTTCCGTGTAGGCTAGAGTATCATAGCTTTGAATAGTGAGAACGCCGGTGTTTCGGCCCATATAGCGAAGCGGAACATACATGAGGGAAGCGGAAGGACGGCTTTGATCTCCAAAGGCCTTGCAATCCGGCGACCTATGTTGGACATCTTCCCGTAGAATCAATTGAGCCCCCAGGAAAACAGTTTGCCGCAATCTTGGGCTAGGCGTTGCGTTTAGGCCAGAGCCGGAAATTTCGGTCCGCCGTCCGTCGATAATGTCCATCGCCAGCACGCATGAAATGGTGTCCAACTCCGGCGCATACAAATCCACCGAGCACGAATCCCAGCCGACCAGTTCGTCCGCCACCTCTAAAACAATCTCCGCCGCGCGCCTGATCGTGGCGGCCTCGCCCAGGCGCCGGCCCAAAGTGGAAAAAAGCCGGCTGCGCTGCTCCAATCGTTTAATGATGGGCAGAGTGGTATCTACCGAATCCCCGATGATTTGTTGTAGTGTTTGCATGTTCTCGAGTAATAATTAAATTCATGCTTAAACCATGGCCGAAACCAGGCCGTACCTGGTGCGTTTGGGCGTGCCTTTGAGCGCCCGGTCCAGCGATGTCAATAATGTTTCTGCGCTGTAAGGTTTGGATAACAAAGAATTGGCGGGCAATAACTGCAAATCCACCGGACGCAATTTGACCCCCAAGCCAGTGGAGGCAATGATTCGAACCGCCGGGTCGATCTCGCGCAGCGCATGGATCAACGCCATCCCATCCATTCCCGCCATCATAATATCAGTCAAGACTAAATCCACCGCCTCCTCCTGTTGCCGGAAAAGGTCCAGCGCTTCGTCGCCGCTGCTGGCCGCCACTACTTTGTAGCCGGACTGTTCCAGCATTTTGCCCGTCGCCAAGAGAATATCTTTTTCGTCATCGACCAGCAGGATCGTTTCCCCTTCGCCGCGCGGCAAGACATGGGACGGGGCCACCGTGATAGTGGTGGCTGACTCGGTCGAAGCCGGCAAATAAACGCGGAAACTGGCCCCTTTTTTTAATTCGCTGTCAATATTAACAAATCCATGATGGCTCTTGACGATTCCCAAGACAGTGGACAAGCCCAGCCCCGTCCCCTTTCCAATGTCCTTGGTCGTGAAAAATGGATCGAAAACCCGGTCGCGATTTGAGGGCGCAATGCCGCAACCCGTGTCAGTGACCTGGAGCAAGACATAAGGGCCGGCCTTGGCAGGGACATTCAACGCGGCGCATTCTTCGCCCACCCGCAGATTCTGGGCGCGCAAGGAGAGAATTCCGCCCGCCGGCATGGCGTCCCGGGCGTTGATGCAAAGATTGAGCAGGACCTGGTGAATTTGCGTCTTGTCACCAATAATGGGCCAGAGCTTCGGCGCTTCATCCAACACGATGGTGATATTCTTTGGAAAAGTTTGTCCGATGATTTTGCCGATCTCCTCCATCAACTCAGCCAGGTTGACCGGAACGCGCTCTCCGTTTACGCCCCGCCCGAAGGTGAGCACTTGCTGGATGATTTCGGCGGCGCGCCGCACGCTGGTTTCAATCCGAGTGATCGTCACCTCCTGCTCCTTGACCGGAAGGGACCAGCGTAACATCGAAGCCGACATGAGGATGGGCGCCAGAATATTATTGAGATCATGGGCCATTCCCGAGGCCAGCGTGCCGATGCTCTCCATGCGTTGCGCGCGCAGAAACTGCGCTTCGAGCTTCTTCTTTTCCGTTTGGTCGGTATTAATGACCAGCACGGAACAAGGACTTCTCGCGCCATCGCGCAACAGCGTCCAGCGGCTATCGGTAATAACTTCCTGGCCGTCTTTGGATTTTTGGCAGACCTCGCCCCGCCACTCTCCTTTTTCCAACAAGCTTCGCTCCGCCTCCGCGAACGCCTTTTGTTTCACTTCGGGGAACAATCGTCCCACGTCGGCGCCGACCGCCTCCTGCGCGCTCCAGCCGTAAAGCCGTTCCGCGCCGGTGTTCCAGAAACTGATGCCTCCCGCCAAGTCGCGCACGTAGATGGCATCCTGGGCCATATTCAGAAGCATGGCCTGCTCTTGAATGCGCGCCTCGCTCCGCTTCCGCTCGATGACTTCCCGCTCCAGCCTTTGGTTGGTTTCCCGCAAAACGGTGGTGCGCTGCTGGACCAGATTTTCCAATTGGTCCACTTTCATCTTGACTTGCTGGTGCAACTGCCATTTCTCGGTCAGCGCGTCGGCCAGTTGCAAAACTTCGATCGAGTCAAAGGGCTTTTTCAGGATGACCAATTGGTGCGCGTTGCGGAGACGGTCCGCCATTTGATTCCAGGAATAGTCCGAATAGGCGCTGCAAAGGACAATCTGCAAGTCAGGGCATACCTCCCAAATATGGGCCGCCGTCTCCACTCCGTCCCATCCTGGCGGCATCCTCACATCGACAAAAGCCATTGCGTAGGGCCGGCCATTTTGAATGGCTTCCTTCACCAAAGTTAAACCCTCCTGCCCGTGATAAGCGGAGTGGACCTCAAAGGCCAGGCGATTCGAGACCGGCGGAGCGGCATCAAAGAGGATGGCTTCCGCTTCCGTCAAGGAATCGCTTTTCGTTGAGCCACCGCAAAGAATTTTGCGAAAATCGTCATGGATCGATCGATTGTCATCGATGACTAAAATCCTTAGATTCCGCGAATTATGGGGGCTGCTCATGGTGTGCTGATCACGATTGTCATCCGGTTCCTGCTAGTATCGGCAGAAAGGGAGGTCGAGTTAAGGACAGTGGAAAAAGCGGATCGAGAAGCGGCTCGCAGTTAAATATTTATGCATTCACCACAAAGGCGTTGGTTCGCCATCACGAAACTCGAAGGGGGGGGGCAAATTGCCACCCCTCTTTGCGCGGCATTCGACCTGCGGATCGCCAGGAGTAGCAGCGACAATTGTCACTCTAAGCAGACACGCTGCGCGCCTTGGCTTGAAGAATGGCAATCAGGTTTCCCGTTCTTACATAGGCCTCATCCTCGCTGCGCTCTTCCTCGGTCAGAGCGCCTTCGGTACATTTACCGGCCAATTCAACAATTCAGTCCTGGAGTTGAGAATCCGCGCACAATTGCACTAACCGCTCGGCGGCTTCCGAACGGCTGATGGGGTTCTAATAATCGGCCTAGATATTCAGCCGCACTCATGGAAGATAATCTGCCTTCAACGTTATCACGATGTCAACCGTCGAGCGCGCTCCCACAGCGTCCCACAGCTCCCAGAGGGGGACAAAATCCTTCAATAGCCGTGAGAACCTGTTTCGGGGACCAAAGCGGCGCTGGCGCGCCGCGCTCCAAGACGCTTCGCGCGCACCGACGCCACCGAAGAACCGCCAGGTTTTGGACTGCGTGCGCGCCAGCGCCGCTTTCCCGCTGGTGCCCGCCATTTGCATCGCACGGTGGTGAAGGCGGCACGGTCTTACCCTCAATCTTACTTTTCGACTGGGTTGAGGTCGCTTTCTGCCAGGAGGACGTTCGGAGCAACTGGGTCATGCTCCTGTCGAGACTGGGTCTGGTCCGAAAAACCGGTAGTTGCCTCGCGCTGGATTTCTTTTTGACAGTGGAGTTGGCCGACGCTTTTTAATCCCTTTTCCCAGGCTTGCAGGTAGAGGGCGGAGAGGGTCGCTGGATTGTTTTTCGGGGCGTAGAGGGTCAGGGACTGGCCCATGTCGAGCCACTTTTGGCGGCGGGCGGCGCATTCGATCAGCCATTGCGGGGGCGGCAGGGTTTGGGTCGAGGGTTCGATGGATGGGCTGATGCCGGCGATGGCGGAGCTGGCGTCGGTGGGCGCGACGGCGGTGACGGTGGAGTGGCGCAGGCCGTGGCGTTGCACGGTGGCGCGGACGTGGTTCCAATCCTGGGTGGCGGCTTGGTTGAGATCGAGCGGCTGGCCGCGCTCGGCGCTGAGCAAGGGCAAGGTATCGATGGGAAGCAGGCCCCGCCTCCATTGGGATTCGGGGTAACTCGGATATGCGCCGCGCTCGGCGGCTAGGGCGGCGGAGGCGAGGATGGCGTGGCAGGAAATGAGTTCCATGCTGCGATCGGCGAAATCGACGGCGGCCGCGCTGGCGTAGTTGAGGCCGAGCTGGTCGAGGGCATCCTGGAAACCGGCCAGGCCCAAACCCGCAGGGCGATGTTCCTGACAAAAGGCGCGGGTTGAGTCGTCGGGATAGGAAGCGAGATCGAGCGCATTGTCAAGCATTCGCATGGCGGCGCTGATGGTGCGCTGCAAAAGAGCGGTGTCGAGCGGCCGGGCCGGAGTCTGGGTCAGGTGGGCGGCCAGGTTGATGGCGCCGAGACTGCACGCGGCGGCTTGGTCCGGCGAGGTGTTGAGCAGGATTGAGGTGCATAGGCTGCCGCTGCGCACGGGCCGTCCTTCGCTGGGAGAACGGACGTTGGCCGTGTCTTTGAAGCCCAGCCACGGCTGGCCGGTTTGGGCGAGCGAGGCCATGATTTCCTGCCAGAGATCGGCGGCGTTGATTTGGCGCGCGCCGGACATTTCGCCGCGCGCGGCTTTTTGCTCGCAGTCGAGGTAGCGCTCTTCGAAGGCGCGTCCGCAGGCCTGGTGAAGGCCGGGAACTTCGGCGGGATCGAAGAGCGTCCAGCGGGCTTGCTGGCGGACCCGTTTCAAGAATAAATCCGGCACCCATAGCGCCTTGTTCAAATCATGCTCCCAAGGGGCCGCGCCGGGTTTGGGGCGGGCCAGAAAATCCCAGATGCCGGAGTGCCAAGGCTCGATCCATGAACAAGTCAAACCTTTTTTTGGCGGGCGGGCGGTGATATGCTCAAGATCGCCCCAACTGGTCGCGCCATGGCAGGCGAGCAGTTCCGGATGCACTGTGCCGGCGTGGCGCAGGGCGGCCTCGGAAGGCACGAAACGAAAGGTGGAGAGCGCTTCGTAAAATTCCAAGGCGCGCGCGGTGGCTTGTTCGCCTTCATTCAAGGCCAGGCCCATGGCCAGGCGCATCCAGAAATATTGCGGGGTTCCGATGCGGCGGCCATTGTCATGTATAAGAAAATTGTCGTGCAAGTTTTGCAGGGCGGTGGGAGGGAATTGGCCGTCGCGTTCCGGGCGCAAAGCGGCCGACAATTTTTCCAGATCGAATTCAAGCAGGGCGGGAGTGAGTTGGTTTAGGTAATGACCTTCGTTGAGATAGTTGAAGAAATGGGCGCGGTGCCGGGCGGCGAGATCCTGGCCGGCGGCTGGTTTCGGCAATGCTTGACTGTAAATTCGTTCGAGCAATCCCGGAGCGGGATGGGCGGCGGCCGCCGGTCGCGGAGGCGCGGGCTGAGACGGCATGGCCGTGGCGAACGGAATGACCGAGGGCGGGACAATGCGGCCCTCGCGTTCGGCCCGGATGAGGCGGCGCTTTTCGCGGTAAAGAATATAACAGCGGGCCACGGCCAAATGACCATCGAGCATCAGTTGGTCTTCGACGGCGTCTTGGATTCTCTCGACCTCCATTTGCTCGCCGCGGACGGCGCGGCTCAAGACCCGTTCGACCACTATGTCCGCGCACTGCCGGATCGCGTTCGGCAGAGGCTCGGGCAAAATTTGGTCGCGGCCCAGCCCCTCGACGGCCCGAAAGGCGCTCTCAATGGCCAGGTAAATGCGGGCTTCGTTGAACTCCTCATGGCGGCCATCCCGTTTGCGAACGATAAGGCGCTTCCCTTGGAGGGGGTCGATCCCGTGCAAATGCAGTTGGTCTGGTTGTTGTTCGATCATGGCACCGCACTACGGCTGGTAGTTTTATGACATTGCGGCACAGCTAATAGCGTATTTAAGGCGCTGAGTCAAATAGTATTGAAGATTATTCCGGTGCGGGATGCGTTTCACTTTCTGTGGAGAGTTCCTATTGGCGAAGTAATGCCTTAGGATTTCGAACTTTTCGATTGAAAAATGGTCATTGAAAATTGGTCATCGGGGTCACGTCCTGAAATAGGTTGGTACTTTGGAAAGAGAAATTCCAAGTATTATGAAAGTTATTCGATACAGTCATGGATTCAAAAT
>Ga0075522_10003588_pt1 | contig 11277 bp, 7 predicted proteins | sample NGEPerA_FD_74796 | JGI IMG/M metagenome (GOLD analysis project Ga0075522, IMG submission 74796) | Arctic peat soil microbial communities from the Barrow Environmental Observatory site, Barrow, Alaska, USA - NGEE PermafrostL2-A | ecosystem: Environmental > Terrestrial > Soil > Wetlands > Peat ... | reverse complement strand
AACGCAGTGCTTGGAAACGACGCCACTGCCGCCAATCCTTCAGCGTGCCTTCCGTGGCTTCCATGCCTATCTTATGCCTATTTCAAAGATTAAACTTCATTGCGCAACGATCAGTAAGCCCTTCCCAGCTCTGTGAATTGAGAACAACTTCGAATTGACCGGCCGGCCGCCGCCAACCGATCCGCCGACAAGTCTAAAAAAGCGGCCCCGGAAATGCAACGACAAAAATTGGAAATATTCCGCGCGGGTGATTCGGCACATAGCCCTGCTTCGCGCGGATACGGCCCGGTACCGCCGCCATCAATGATTGTGTGCCTGATAGTGCTTTTCCTCCCGAATCGCGGATCGAAGCAGTATGTTAATCTGACGCTTCAGGTCCGAGCGACGATCGTTGGTCCGGTAGACCGATCGTGCCAGCTCCACGAAGCGGGGACCAAACTCACCTTCCCGGTCGGCGGATCGAATGTCATCCTCGATTTGCCACAGCGTTTCGTTCACGACTCGCAGCTCACGCGCCAGCAAATCCAATTGCTCGCTGTGCGGCAGCGCCTTCTCGCGCACTGCCGCCAGCGCCTCAAGCTCCACGCGCACCGTCTTGAGCTTCAGCGGGTCAGTCAGCCGCTGCGCCTTAATCTGTAGGATTGTCAACCGGTCCAAAAGTTCCCCGGGAGCCACTGGCGCGAGCACCGCCGGCGCTTCCTCAACGGGCGTCGCGTCAAGAGTGTCCCGCAGTGCGACGGCCATTCGGGCAAACACCGATTTCCAGTCGCCGCGCTCCTCCTGGCGGAATAGCCGCATCGTCGGATACCACGGCGAATCCTCGCGGTCTCGAAGCCATCGCCAATCCGATGCGACCCCCAGCGCCACCCATACCCGAACGCCAAGCCCGCCCGCCAAATGTGCGATTGCGGTGTCTGAGGTGACCACTAAATCCAATTGGCTCATCACCGCCCCCGTCTCCACGAACGCGCCGGTCTGTTCGTCAAGCGGCGGCCCAAATTCCTCGACGTTGAACCGTTCCCGCGCCGGCGCGATCTGCTCGGTCCCCGCGTTTTTCTGCAGGCTGTACAACTTCACTCCCTTGATGGCCGCGACGGGTTCAAATTCCGTCAGCCCGATGGACCGCGCGGCATCGCCCGGAAAATCCGGATTCCCCTGCCAGGCCACGCCTATCTTAAATCCTTCCCCCGCGAGTTGCGGCTTGCGACGCGCCTCGGCCGCCGGGTCCCCAAACAAATACGGCACGTCCGCCGGCACATTCCCCAGCCGCGTCCCAAATATCCCCGGCAGACTCATGATCTTCACATGCGTATCAAACCGGGGCAGCGGTTCGCCGCGCGCCACGATTTGATCAATTCCTTTGACGCAGCCAAGCAGTTCGCGCAAAGCCGGCTGGCATTCGACAATCACCTTCGCCCCGCGAGCGGCCAAGAGCGGGACGTAGCGAATGAACTGCAACGTATCTCCCAAACCCTGTTCGCATATCACCAGCAGGTTGCGCCCGGCGACCGAGCATCCGTTCCACGGCGGCTGAACAAATGCCCGCTCCTGAGGCTTGAGGTTCGCCAGGTGTGATCGCCACTCATACTCCGGCCATCCACGATCGAACTCTCCCAGCGCCAGCAGCGACAGCGCCAGATTCCAGTGCGCGTCGACGTAATCCGCCCGAAGCTCCACGGCCTTTTCGATGGGGCCCACGGCCTCCCGCGGCCTTCCCAGATCGAAAAACACCGTGCCCAGATTGCAATACATCTCTGGCGCCGGCGCAAGGCGCACCGCCTGGCGGAACGCCTTGAGCGCTTCCTCCGGATCTCCGGTCTTTCGCAAGGCGCATCCGAGACTGTTATAGGCTTCGGCGGCGCGCGGATTGAGACGTATGGCCTCCCGCAAATGCGAGATCGCTTCTTCGACCTGCCCCTTGGCCAGAAGCGCCCGGCCAAGTCCGCCGTGGGAGGTTGCGAAGTCGGGGCGGATCGCCAGCGCCCGCCGCCAGCATTCCACCGCCTCGTCCGTCTTTCCCATCCGCTCCAGCACCAGCCCGCGATTATCATGTGCCTCGGGGTATTCCGGCTTAAGGCGCAGCGCCTGATCCAACACATCAAGCGCTTCCTCGGCGCGCCCCGCCAGCCCTAGCACCATTCCCAAATTCGAGTGATACTCCGGTGCGTCTGGCTTGGCTGCCACCGCCCGATACATCAAATCCACGGCCGCCGCGCCATTGCCGCGCTGATGGCTGAGCAGCCCAAGAAAGTGTAGCGCATCAGCGTTGTTTGGCTCCGCCGTCAACACGCGCTGGTAAATCGCCTCTGCCGCGGGCAACCTGCCGGCGCGATGATGGTCTTTGGCTTGGCGAATCAGTTCCGACGCCGCGCTCAAGTGGACGGCGTGACTTTTCCTCGTTGAAGGATTCTTGCTCCTCTTGGATGCTCCCATTTCTGGAGTGTACCACCTTGCGCGCGGCGCGCATGCGTGGCCCTACCCTGGTTTGCGATTGCGCCAAGAGTGGGCACACGCATGTTACACGCGGCGGGAAGAGAGGAGGGAGGCGAAAATCATGGATGCCGGAACATGTCAATCGGCGGCGGCAGCAATGCCGGCCTCTGGCAGCTCCACCGCGACGAACTTCGTCAAGCCGCTTAGCAGCGTTTCCATATCGAGGGGCCCGGTGAGGCTGGCACGGAGGAACACGCCCTGGTTGTGGTCGGAGGCGATGATGAGGTGGCGGTCGCCGTTGATGGCGTAGCCCATCTCCTGGGGCTGGTGGCCGGTGACGATGAGCTGGGCGCAAAGGTTATCCAAAAATTGCCCGACGCTTTCGGGCGTCGTGCGACGGCCCCAGATAAGCTGGTAGACCGGGCCGGTGCGGCGTTGATAGTCGGCGCCGGTGAGGGGGCGGTTGAAGACGCCGTAATCAAAGACGGGCACTTCGGTGTCGGTGGGAACGCTGTGGGAGAAGAACAAGCCGTTTTGTGTGCGAATGGCGAGGGGGAAGGAAAGTAGAAACTCGGTGATGGCCGCTTGCACCACGCCGGAGCGGCCGGCGAAATCGCGCCTGACGGCCTTGTTGAACGCGGCACAAACGCTCTGGCCTCCCTTCATGATCCCTTCGCCATGAATCTGTGCCAGATCGTGGTTGGCAAGAAGAAAATGCACTTGGCGCGGGAAGTCGCATTTGAGGTTGGCGGCACGCAGCAGCGTTTCCCAGCTTCCCTCGGCGCCGTTCTCGTCCCAGTGATCGCCATGCACGATTTCCTGGAGGATCAGATGGCGGTCGGGATGATTGGCCAGGTCGGCGCGGTAGAGCAGCTTGTCGAGGTTACGGCGATGGTCGTGCAGGTCGCCGGCGATCCAGACATCGCCCTGGGCCGGAAGGTTGACGACCTGCTGTGCGCGCAGCGGGGAGATCTGGTTTTCCTCCGCGGCGCATTGGAAAATTTCGGTGACCTGGTCCGGATTGTGGGCCATGCCTGCATCGTCGGGAGTGCCGGGGGTTTCGTCAACAACCCCCACCGAAAGCACGCGTGCCGATGCGCGATCCCGTCCCCTGTTGCCGCGTCTACTTTTTGCACATCGGCGGTACAATACATCCGTGCGTTCAACGCCGGGATTATCCAATTTCGTTTCCGCGGTTTATCGTCGGCTTGTGATGTGCCGGCTGATCGAGCGCGCCGGCATGGGCCTGCTTGCCGGCTCGGGCGCGGCTATCGTAACGACGGCGTTGCTCTTGTTTCGCGGGTGGCCGGCAATGCTCGCCGCGCAATGGTGCATGATCGCCGGGCTCGTACTGGGCATCGCCTGGGGCATCGTTCGCCGGCCCGGCAAACTTCGCGCGGCAATCGAAGCCGACCGCCAGTTGGGGCTTGACGAATTGCTCTCATCGGCGTGGTTGATCGCTCGCTCCGCCCCGTCCCTCGATCCCTGGAGCCGAACAATTCTGGCCCACGCTCAATCGCGGTGCCAGCCGATGGCGTTACGCGCGCTGCGATTGCGCCGACTGGGCCCGCGTGAGTGGGGCGGCATTGCATTGGCGGTGGGCTTCTCATTCGCGCTGGCGGGCTTTGGGCCATCGCCGGCGCATTCCCGTGGGCTCCAGATAGCCGGCGCAATTTCGGGTGCGGCGGATGGAGCGCCGTTCGCGGCGAATCATCCCCTGCTTGATTTAACCCAAGACTCTGAGCGGCAGCCGGTGTTGCTACAGGATCCCGACGATCCCAACGCCAGCAACATTGGCCAGAACACCGCCTCCGATCCATCGCAATCCAAACCCTCGGCCGGCCATGGCGACGATTCGCAAAACAAATCCGCCGCCACGTCCGGCGACCAGGGCCACGGCGCAGGCTCGGCCCGCACGTCCGCGCCCCCGGATCAAACCGCCAACACGGTTGCCAGAAATAACGAACCCCCTCAACCAGCGCCGCCGGCCAGAAGCACGGCGGGAGAAGCCGCCGCCGGATCGGGAACTGCAACCGGCAACACGCGCGACGGCCACGACGCCGCGCCAGCCGGCGGCGGGAGCCGGGCGTCGGCGGAATCGCGGGTCATCCCGCCCTGGAATACCGCGCAATGGTCCGCCGATGTGGAGCGCGCGGGCCACGCCATCACCAGCGGCAGGGTGCCAACGGCTTATCGTGATCTGGTGCGCAGGTATTTTTCGCGCGAAGCGGCGCCGGCGCAATGAATACGCCAGCCGGTGCGCCGCATCTACCGGGTTTGGGCTAATTTTGTGGCATGGGCGGCCCGGCCGTGGGTTGCTGTACTCGGCGCGCAAGAATCGGCATTTTGCTCATTGGCGCGGAGTATCGCACCCATGGGCAGGCTGCCCATGCCACAAAAAACGCCCTCGCCCCGTCAGAAGCCAATTCGTTTCGATTTGGCTTCTGACCTCTGACCCTCGTTCCTAATCTTTTGTGTATCCGCCATTTTAACGAATTCTAGCTGCGCCCCTGTATCATTCCCTGCTTGCGGCTGACGGGCCCGATAGGGGTCTCCATGCCCGCCGCGCTCCCGCCGGCCATTCCCGTTCCGCCGCACGCCGCGCACGGCCCGGCGCTGGTCAGCAGCAACACCCGCCCGCTGCCCCGGCATTGCGGGCATCGCCGGGTCGTCGGGTCTTGCTTCGAGAGGCTATCGCCGTTTGTGCTGTCCATTGGGGCTGCTCCTTCGCCATTTTAACGAATTCTAGCTGCGCCCCGGTATCATGCCCCCCTGGATCAACAGGCCCCTCTCCGCATCGTAGCGGCGCTCAAGGCGGAAACGTTGCATCACCCATTCCTCGCTCAACAGCCGTCCCCGCTCATCAATCTTGCGGCTAACGGGTCCGACCGGCATCTCCATGCCCGCCGCGGTCCCGCCGGCGATTCCCGTTCCGCCGCACGCAGCGCACGGCCCGGCGCTGGTCAGCAGCAACACCCGCCCGCTCTCCCGGCATTGCGGGCATTGCCGGGGAGGCGGGTCTTGCTTCGGAAGGCTGTTGTCGTTTGTGGTGGCCATGCGTCTGCTCCTTCGCCATCTTAACGAATTCTAGCTGCGTCCCGGTATCATCCCGTAACAAATTCTAGCTGCGTCCCGGTATCATTCCCCGGTTCGACGAGCGGGACGTGGAAACGGAGCGCTTCGCGCCACCGCGCCACGTCTCGACTCTACCCTTTGTTTCTTCATCCCCTTTGCTTGCTTCCTTTGTTTCTCCGCCGATACATGTCCTCATCCCCTTCTGTTCGCCCGCCTCCTAATTCGCGCGCCGAACGTTCCCACGAGTATACAACAAACGGCAATGAAAATTTCGACGGCGCACGCAATAGCCTGCTCGGCTAGCGCGGCTCGATGCATCCGCGTCGCCACCACCGACGCAACGCGGTTTAGGACCCGCTCCGCCCGCACGCCCTCCAAGAGTTCCGAAGCGGAGAACGCGCACAGAGCTATCCCGAGCGCGGCCACAAAGAACGGGAGCGCAATTAAGTAAAGTGACTTCTCTCGCGTCCACAGGTCACTCGGGGTTTTGGATGGTTCCGGTTTCATGTTCTCGAAATCCTAATTTGGGCGTCGGAACACCGGAATCCTCGAAAAGACGATCGTGTCCGATCCGGTGAATTTCGCTATATCAGCGGCTCAAAGCGCCCGGGGGTCCCCCGCTCCCATATAGGCTCTTCACTATGGCAGCTAATGCCCCCTTGCAGTAGCAACCGCATTGCGACTGGAGCGAGGTGATCATGGCGTTTCGAAACTTGAGGCACTGTTGCGGCGAAACTCCAGGGGTCGCACAAAACTTTATGATAAGGTCGCCGATTCCGCTTATGCATCGGGCGCAAATTGTGGCATCGTACGACGCGAGGCCCAGCTTGAGTAACGCATATATAATTGCGGCTATCGGTATGAATCGTGCCGCTGCCCCACCACCGACTTGCACCATCGGAGGAATCGTGATCAGACCATCGGGGTCAACCCACGCCAGCGGCGACGACCTCTCATACTCATATAGGCTTACATCGGCCAAGGGCATCTTATGTCGGGCCCGGTTTTCCGCGTACCCCGATCGATCCCGCGAACTGAAGACGCCGAGAGCGGGTTGGAAAATTCTGTTGCGATTATTCACGAAATTGCTTTCGACATCCTCTGGCAAACCTTGGTGTGCTATCGTCCATCCGAACGCGCTCGCGGCGCGCATTGACCAGAGTGGGCTCATAAATGTCATGTCGCCGTAGAGGTCGAGCAGATAGCGCTCTGTGACGCCCCCGGTTATGCCGCAAATCGATGTAAGGTTGAAATTGGCGTCCTGCATCGCATACAGCCGCTGTAAAGCACCGCTCCCCGAGCTGCTACTGGAACTGCTGCTGCTTGACGAACTGGAACTGCCGCCAGGGGTGGCATCGCGGCAAATAAGCTCGTCAATGTAGCGAATTCCCCAGACGTACTGGCGCTCCACATAAGCCGGCGAGCCGATACGCTCCTCAATGTCCTGCCAATCATCGGTAAAATAGAAATGCCGAGTTTCGCCAAGCGAGGTCGTGACCTTTACGATCCGGCGATTGCGGCCATCGAAGCCGTAGGTGGCGACCGTGCCGCCGGGGGCGCTGATCTTCACATTGCGATTCCAGGCGTCGTAGACCGCCGTGAACGAATTTCCCGGGCTGGCCGGCTGCGGCATTGTGGTCATATTGCCAGCTGGGTCATAGGCGGGCGTTGCCCAGCCGGGTATCCCGCCAATCGCGGTGATCTCGTTTACCTTGTTGTTCCCCCGCGTCTGGTTGAGGTCTGTTCCCCCCGCCGTCTTGGTGAGGTAGGTGCCCCAGTTGCTTGTGATATCCAAGCCGTAATCCATCTCGCGGGCGGGCGTGCCGGTGATGCCGGTTTTGGTGCTATTGAGTACTCCGCGTTGCATCTCGGTCAGGCGGTTGAGAGGATCGTATGTATAGAACTCATCGAGGCCGGTGGTCAGTAAATTGGCCTTCCAAAGTCGGTTGGAGTTTTGGTCGTAGCCGTATTGGTAACGATCCAGATCGGTGCTGGTGGAGTAGTTGAGCCAGCGGTTGTCGGTGATTCGGCTGAAAAGGTCGATGCCGTTGAAGACGCCGGATACGCCGCCCCAAAGATCGAGGCGGATTTGGGGTTCGGGAGAGTCTCTGCGTATCACCGTGCCCAGGCCAAGGAAAGTGTAGGCGGCAAGAGTGGTGGTGCCGTCCTTTAGGCCTCCAACACGGTTGAGGAGGTCGTTCATGCCGCCGGAGGTGCCGTAGTCGGGCGTAATGACTCGGCCATTGGGATAGGTCAGGGCGTTCCAGCGGATTTCGTTGCTGCCCGACGCGCCGCTGTCGAAGCCATATTGCACGTTTGGCGTGGAGCCGGTGACGGTTCCCGAATGTTCCTGCCATTCTTTTGTCAACTGCGCGAAGGTGTTGTAATCAAGCTGCACTTGGTTGAGCGCGGTGCCGCTTCCCGGCGTGGCATTGTTGTAGCTGGTGATGGTTTTAACCATGCCGCGAACTTCGTAGGTCGTGGAGATGCGCAGGACGGCGTTGTCGGTGCCCGTGCCGACGGTAGGCACGGCGTCGTCGGTCTGGCGGCCCAGTTTATCGCGGTAGAGCATGCGGACGGTGCCGCGTTGATCGGCGATGGTGAATCGCTCGGACAGGCGGTTGTAGGTATAGCCCACCACGTCCGATCCGCTTACGGAATCGGGATAGGTTACCGATACAAGGAGGTCATTGCGGGCGACGCCGGATGTGGCGAGGGTCGTCCCGTAGCCCCAGGTCGTCGTTTGATTGCCGGTCGCGGCATTGACGGCGGTCATGGTCTCGATCCCGTCATCCAACGTGTAGGCGTAATTCGTGGTGCGAGGGGTGGAGGAACCATATGCCTCGATGGTTTGCGTCTTGCGCGAGGCGTTGTCGTAGCCGGTCTGATTGACGATCGACATGGGGTCGGTCGTCTCATCGACTCGCCCTGCGTCATCGTAACCCATCGAATTCACCAGCACCGTGGCGCTGGACGCCGGCGGCGTGGTGGGCCGGGTGAAGCTGGACGCAGCGCCATAATTGGCATTGGCGATGGCGCGGTCCAAGCCGTCAAACCAACCCGCGTCGTAGGAAACGCGGGCCTTGGGCTGTGTGCCCGCCGACAGTGCTCCGGTTCCCGTGGCGTCGTTGAGGCGCTGGAGAGCGGCGGTGGCGATGGTGTTGCCGACTTCATCGAAGGTGAAGTCGGATTCCTCGACGATCGTGTCGTTGGTGACGATCTGCGCCTGCGCGTAGCTGGTGCCGGACGTGTTGTAGCCGCGATAGGTGTTTGTGACCCACCCGACGCCGTTGATCGTGGATTTGTTGAAGACCTTCCCATCGCCGGCGTTGATTTGCTGGACGATGTTGCCGCTGGCGTCCCGCCAGATATTGGTGGTGAGGGCGTTGCCGACGGTGCCGCTGGTTGGATCGACGGCGTACATCAGTTCTTGATATATCCGCCGGCGATTGTCGTAGTTGGTGCCGCTCTGGGCGATGAGATATCCGCCGAGGCTGGCGTATTGCTGGGTGAGCGTGGTGCGATCCACGTTGTCGAGCGTGAACGCGGTGTAGCCGTTGAGGGCGTCGGTGATGCTCGTTCGTCGGTCGCGGAAGTCATAACCCATCGCGGTTATTCGCGTGTCGCCCGTTGTTGCCGAGACGTACGCCGTGATTTGCGTCACGTTGCCATCTCCGCCCGCGGAGCTGCCGTCGTATTGGTTGGCGGTGATTTGCACCATGTTGTTGCCGGTGGCGCCGCCGCCCGTTGGGTCGGAATCGGTGGCGCCGGTGTCGTTGGTGCCGACCCAGACGGACGCGACGCGCTGCGGCGTGGTCCAGACGGTTCGCTTGATCGTTCCGCCGGGGGCGACGACGCGGTTTTGCCGTTCCAGGGCGTCGTAGCCAAAGTCCGTCTCGGCGAAGTTTGTGCCGGACGTGCCGATGCCGCTGGATGGAATCAGGAAATAGACCCGGCCGGAAGTCGTGCGGTGCTGATCGTCGTACTGAGTGCTGGCCCACGTTTGCCAGTCGGTTTGCACAAACGTATCGGTCGCGGCAAGGAGCCCCGAGCCGGTGCTGCGCTTCGTGGTGATCTGGTCGGTGCTTCGGCCATCCTTGTCCATCTTGGCGAGAGTTACGGGATTTATCAGCGTATAGGTATATGGCCCGCTGCCGGTGGCGTAGCCATTGCCGGTCCAGGTTTGATCTACGTCCCAGGTTGTGCCGGGAGTTGGCTGGATGGATTGAACGTAAAGCTGGTTGGTCACGGGCCGGACGCTCGTCGCGGTTCCAGCGATGACGACCGTGTGCGAGGGGCCCAGCGTCAGCGTGAGCCGGCCCCGGTTATCCCAGGTGGAATCGGTGATGACGTTGACGCCCGGCTGGGTGACGCCGCTTTGGTAATTGAGGACTTGCTCGGTGATCCGGCCTATCGACACGTCGAAGGCGAAGGTGCTGACCTTGCCGCGTTCATCGGTGATCTCGGTACGATTACCGAAGGTATCATATTGCTCGACGATCGTGTCGGTGCTGCCCGATCCGTTCTGGCCGCTGGTGACGGCGGGGAGCGTCGTGGTCTTTTGCTGGATCAGATTCGTTCCGGCGTACCATGTGTAGGCAAAGCTGGTTATGACCGCGGTTCCGGCTGGATAATCGGATTCGGTTGCGGGCACGTAAACGATGTTGCCGGCTGAATCGGTATTGGAGGTATATGTGGTTGAATGCACCATCACGTCGCTGCCGGTCTGCCCCTGGCGGACGGAGCGCGAAGCGACATAACCAGTGGGGACGCCGGTCACCGGGCCGTAGGCGGTGGTCTCAATCAGCCCGCTGCTTGGCTGTAGGTATTGGTAGTTTGGCGCGGAGTTGGGCCCGCGCTGGTTGAGCAGGTCGGCGTAAGCCTCCAGCGTGGAGAGGCTCGCCGGCAGCGCGACCGCGGAGGGCATCGCCTTCCAGATCACCTGCGGCGTCGTGCTGGTGGGATCGTACCGATAAAACGTCGCCCACATGTTGCCGCTGGGATCGACGTTCACATAGAGAATCGTCAGCCCGATGTAGTTGGTGTAGACGATGATCTTGGAGCCATCCGGCAGCGATTGCGTCGTGCCGCATGGCCCAATGGTTTAACGCGGGGGTATTGGTGCTGGCGAGGTATGCGAACGTATCGGAGGTGGTGCCGCCGCCGGGGCAACTCGGGCACACCGCCGAGACTTCCAGCGTGACGTGGCGGCTTGTGTCGTATTCGTAACGGTGATCGGCATATGCCTCAATGGATGCATCGGTCGCTGTTGCGAGGTTGATCCCGGCGTTGAACATCAGCCGATACGCCTCGGGGCCGAAGTGCATCTTGAGGCCGTGCACGAACCCGTTGGAATCACCCGCCTTGAAATAGCGGTAATAGCGCGTTCCAACGTCATTCCAGTTGGTTCCATCATAGGTTTGCTCCGTTGCGCTGAGCAGATCGTTTTGGCTGCCGTTGATGTCGGAGACGCCACAGTAGGCGTAGGCGAACTGGCTGACATTAGTCCACACGATCGGCGAGCCGGCGCCGCGCTGATAGGTTGCATACTGTATGGTTCATCCGACTAATGCGTAGGTAGTTTCGTGTAAAGCGAAGATTTTAAGTTTGAAGAAGTCGGGGTCTCGGAAGCCGTATGCTTGTCGTTGTATGGTTTTGATCTTGTTATTTGTGCCTTCCAATGGCCCGGTGGTGATCGGACAGTCATAGTAGGCCAGAATACCCCGGCGATGCTCGGCCAGGGTCACCGCGAACTTCTGAAGCATTCGG
>Ga0075522_10003585_pt1 | contig 11286 bp, 9 predicted proteins | sample NGEPerA_FD_74796 | JGI IMG/M metagenome (GOLD analysis project Ga0075522, IMG submission 74796) | Arctic peat soil microbial communities from the Barrow Environmental Observatory site, Barrow, Alaska, USA - NGEE PermafrostL2-A | ecosystem: Environmental > Terrestrial > Soil > Wetlands > Peat ... | reverse complement strand
GCGTCGTTGACCCCGGGGGAGTTGCCGGCGGTGTGCGAACCCTCCTTGCCCGTCAGGCCGGGCAGCTTGGCGAGCGCCTCGAGCGAGCTGCCCCGGCGGGGCGCCTCGTCGATCTCAACGACGGTGGGGTGGGCGGGGTCCTTTCTGTTCTTCACGCTCACCGACACGATCTCCTCGGCGAGCCTGCCCTCGTCGGTCGCCTGCAAGGCCAGCTCGTGCGAGCGCAGCGCCCAGCGGTCGAGGTCGGCCCGGGTCATCTCCAGCTCGTCGCCGATCTCGGTCGCCTCGACGAACATCTGCTTGCCCGAGAACGGGTTGGTCAGCCCGTCGTGGACCATCGCGTCGAGCGCCTTCACGTCGCCCATGCGAAAGCCGAAGCGCGCGCCCGGCAGCAGGTAGGGGGCGCTCGACATCGACTCCATACCCCCGCCGACGCCCACCTGCATGTCGCCCGCGCGAATCGCCTGGTCGATGATCACCGACGCCCGCAGCCCGGAGGCGCAGACCTTGTTGACGGTCTCGCTCGAGACCTCCTTGCCGATCCCCCCCTTGATCTGCGCCTGGCGCGAGGGGATCTGGCCCTGACCGGCCTGCAGAACCTGGCCCATCACGACGTGATCGACCTGCTCGGGCTCAACCCCGGCACGCTCCAGCGCGGCCTCGATCGCCACGCCACCGAGCTCGGTGGCGTCCAACGTGGAGAGACCGCCACCCATCTTGCCGATGGGGGTGCGGGCTGCGCCGAGGATCACGGTCTTGGGCATGAGGTGGGGACGCTCCTGGGGTCGGGAAAAAAGGGTGAGAGACCGGCAATGCTAGCGATGCGGGTATCTTGCTCGGACGAATGCAGGTATCCGCGACCACCCAGCCCGCGAGTGATACGGACGCTGACACCGTCCTCACCGGCCTATTCGACGGCGAGCAACCGCCCGGGGACGCACCGGCGGAGCTCGGCAAGCTGCTGGAGTCCGGCGAGGCCAAGAGCTCGTTCAAGGCGCTCTCCCTGACCCACGCCGACGGCAAGCGCTGGTTGGCTGTCGGGCTCGGCGCGCGCAAGGCCTTCACCCCCGAGCGTGCCCGCGTCGCGGCGGCGGTGGCACGCGAGCGTGCCCGTGAGCTGTCGAGCAGCCATCTGTGCTGGCAGGCGCCGATCGAGCCCGACGGAGACCCGAAGCGAGCCGCGGAGATCGTCGAGGCGCTCGTGGAGGGAACGATCCTCGCCGACTACCGCTTCGACCTGCACAAGTCGAAGCCGGCCGGCAAGGACGACGGGCCGAAGCATCTCGAGCAACTGCTGATCGCGGTCCCCTCCGCGGGATCGGCGGGCGCTGAAGCGGAGGCGGCAACGGCGCGCGCCACGACGGTCGCCGAAGCAGTCAACCGGGCGCGCGACCTCCAGAACCGGCCCGGCAACGACCTGACCCCGATGGCGCTCGCCGAGTACGCGCTGGCGCTCGGCGGAGAGATCGAGTCGCTCAAAGTCGAGGTTGAGGGGCGCGCGGGAATCGAAGGGCTCGGCATGGGCGCTTTCGCCGCCGTCGCCCAGGGATCCGAGCAGGAGCCCGCGCTGATCGTCCTCAGATATGAAGGGCCGCAAGCAAGCGGTCCGCTGCTGGGCTTCGTCGGCAAGGCCGTGACCTTCGATAGCGGCGGCATCTCGCTGAAGCCGGGGGCGAAAATGGCGGAGATGAAGTTCGACATGTCCGGCGGCGCCGCCGTGATCGAGGCGATCGCCGCGATCGCCCGGTTGCAGCTCCCCGTGCGGATCCTCGCCGTCGTCGGGGCCACCGAGAACCTGCCAAGCGGACGGTCAGTCAAGCCGGGGGACATCGTGACCGCCGCCAACGGGAAGACGATCGAGGTCAACAACACCGACGCCGAGGGCCGCATGGTGCTCGCCGACTGCCTATGCCACGCCGTCTCGCTCGGGGCCGAGCGGATCGTCGACCTGGCCACGCTCACCGGCGCGGTGATCGTCGCGCTCGGCTCCACCTACGCGGGGCTGTTGTCCAACGACGAGGAGCTCGCCGAGCGCGTCACCGCGGCGGGCGGGCACACCGGCGAGATCGTCTGGCGGCTGCCGCTGCACGAGGAGTACGACGAGCTGGTCGCCGGCAAGTACGCCGACCTCGACAACGCGCCGGAAGCGCGCAAGGCCGGCACGATCACGGGCGCCTCGTTCCTCTCGAACTTCGTCGGGGAGACCCCCTGGGCGCATCTCGACATCGCCGGCTCCGCCTGGGATCTCGGCCGGGCCTACGTCGGCAAGGGCGCCTCCGGCTACGGCGTGCGCCTGCTCGTCGAGCTCGCGCGGTCATACGACTCGTAGGGCTCCGCCAACCGCCGAGCCACCGCCGCCCAGGCCTCGCCACGCGGATCGAGGTGCGCACGATGGCGGCCCGCCTCGCCCTCGATTTCGACCAGCTCAACCTCACCGCCGGCGGCGCGCGCGGCGGCGGCATAGTCGCGGCTCAGCTCCACCGAGACGGTCTCGTCACGGACACCATGCACGATCAGCACGGGCATCTCGAGCGGGAGCAGCCGAATCGGATCACCCGCGGCGTAGCGCTCGGGGACCTCATCGGGAGCGCCACCCATCAGCGCCCGCGCGGCGCCGCCATGCCAGTCGCGGTAGGCGCGCGTCAGATCCGCCACGCCGGCCTGGGAGATGACGAGCCGCGGACGCACACGCGGCGGTCCGTCGAGCGCACCCGGCGCGCCGGCGGGCAGGTTGGGGCGCCCGGCGGCCCACAGCGCGAGGTGACCGCCGGCCGAATGGCCGAGGATGCTCACGCGCTCGAGATCGAGCCGCGCGTCGTCGAGCTCGGCGAGCTGGTCGATCGCGCGCGCGACGTCTTCGAATGTGGTCGGCCAACCCCCGCCGGCGCCGAGACGGCGGTACTCGATGTTCCAAACCGCCCAGCCACGCCTCAGCAGCGCGCCGACCAGCCCGCGCATGAAGATCTTGCCGTAGCGTTTCTGCCACGAGCCACCGTGGATCAAGACCATCACCGGGTACGGCGCGGGAGTATTCGGTAGATACAGATCGGCGCGCTGGGAGGCATGCGGACCGTAGCGGTGGGCTTGCCCGCGCGCGAGGAAGTCGAGGATCAGGCGCGGGCGGGACACTCGCCCGCAATCGTGACAGAAGAGTGACGGGAAGATAAAGCCGCCGCGCGGAAGTATTGGCTTTGGAGGACGTGTATAACCATCGTTGGACACCCCTCGCAAAGAGAACAACGACTTCCGCGCAACGGCTCCCGCGCGGCCGACCCACAAGGAGGCGACCGACGGGCAGAGGTGAAGGTCTGGAAGGATGGCGCCATGGATTTCGACCTCTCCCCCGATCACGAGCTGATCCGGCGGACGGTGCGCGAGTTCGCCGAAGGCGAGGTCGCCCCGGTCGCCGAGGAGCTCGACCGCACGAAGTCCTTCCCCTACGAGATCGTCCGCCAGCTCGGCGCCCTGAATCTGATGGGGATTCCCTTCCCCGAGGAGTACGGGGGTGGCGGCGGGGACACGCTCGCCTACGCGCTCGCCGTCGAGGAGCTCACGCGCGTCGACTCCTCGGTGGCGATCACCCTCTGTGCGCACACCTCGCTCGGGACCCAGCCGCTCTACCTGTTCGGCTCAGAGGAGCAGAAGCGCGAGTGGCTGCCCCAGCTGTGCTCGGGTGAGCGGCTCGGCGCGTTCGGCCTGACCGAGCCCGAGGCCGGCTCCGACGCCGGCAACGTCAAGACCCGCGCGACGTTGCGGGACGGCGAGTGGACGATCAACGGCGCCAAGCAGTTCATCACCAACGCGGGCACCTCCATCTCCGGTCTGGTCTGCATCACCGCTGTGACCTCTGAGAATCAACCCAACGAGACTGCGACCGCAGGCCATGCCGGCGCCGGCGAAGGCGCGAACACAAACGCGAACGGCAAGGAGATCTCGAACATCATCATCGCGAACGGCACCCCCGGCTATGAGCAGGGCGAGCCGTATCGGAAGATGGGCTGGAACGCCTCGGACACGCGTCCGCTCACGTTCAGCGACTGCCGCGTGCCCGAGCAGAACCTGCTCGGCCCGCGCGGCCAGGGCTTCAAGCAGTTCCTCCACATCCTCGACATCGGCCGCATCGGCGTCGCCGCGATGGGCGTCGGGCTCGCCCAGGGGGCGCTCGACGAGGCGCTCAAATACGCCCAACAGCGCAAGGCGTTCGGCAAGTCGATCTCCAAGTTCCAGGCGATCGGAGCCAAGCTCGCCGACATGTCGACCGAGATCGAGGCCGGCCGCCTGCTCGTCTACAAGGCCGCCCGCGAGAAGGACCACGGCCGCAACTTCACGCTCACCGCCGCCCAGGCCAAGCTGAAGACCGGCCGCCTGGCCGTCCGCTGCGCCGAGGAGGCCGTCCAGATCCACGGCGGCTACGGCTTCATCGAGGAGTACCCCGTCTGCCGCTTCTACCGCGACGCCAAGATCCTCACGATCGGCGAGGGCACCGACGAGGTCCAGCAGATGGTCATCGCCCGCGCGCTCGGCGCTTAGACGAGCCGTTACGCAAACTTGCGTAACGCAAAGTTGCGTAACGCCTACCGACCCTACGTCGAGCGTTCGAGCAGGGTCGTTGCCGCGCTTGCCGGGTCCAGGCGGCGCTTCACGACCTCCTCCAACAGATGCTTGAACTCCTCGTCCTCCCCCAGCTCCTCTTCCAGGCGCCTTCGCATCCGGGCGGTGGCGATCGCGAGCACCTCGTTCTGGAGGTTGCGCCTGCGCCGCTCCTCCAACTGGCCCGCGGCGAGGATGTGCTCGCGGTGCTCCTCCAGGCGCTCGACCAGCTCCTCGATGCCGGTGCCCTTGGTCGCTTCGGTCTTCACGATTGGCACCCGCCAGCGCTTCGCGGCCTCCTCCGGGGTGCGGTCGAGGTTCGCCAGCGACAGCACGCCCCTGATCTCGCGGACCATCGTGTCCGTCAATGGATGGTCGGCCTTGTTGATCACGATCACGTCGGGAATCTCCATCACCCCGGCCTTCAGCGCCTGGATCGAGTCGCCCGAGCCGGGCATCAAAACCAGCACGATCGTGTCGGCGTGGTCGATGATGTCGATCTCCGCCTGCCCGACGCCCACCGTCTCCACGAACACGTCCTCGCGCCCGGCCGCGTCGAGCAGCAGGGCGGCCTGTAGCGCGGCCTCCGACAGCCCACCCAGCGCGCCGCGGTTGGCCATCGAGCGGATGAACACACCCTGGTCGAGGAAGTGCTCGCTCAAGCGGATCCTGTCGCCGAGCAGCGCCCCCTGGGTGAACGGCGAGGACGGGTCGATCGACAGCACCCCCACCGTCCTCCCCGCCTCGCGCCTGGCCTTCGTCAGCGCGCCGATCAGCGTCGACTTGCCCACGCCCGGCGGCCCCGTGAAGCCGACCACCGCGGCTTTCCCGGTGTGGGGATAGACCTCTTTCACCAGCTCCCACCCCTCCGGGCGGTCCTCCTCGACCAGCGAGATCGCGCGCGCCAGGGCGCGGCGGTCGCCGTCGAGCAGTCGCTGCGCGAGCGTAGGAGGCACGGCGGAAGTATCTAGGATGCTCGCTCGTGAGTCCGCGCCGAGCACCCGAGCCGCTGCATGGAGGTCCGCTCGCGCTGCTGCGGTTCATGCGCGCCAACCACATGCTCAGCCGCTCCTACCTGCGCCTTTTCGCGCGCTTCCTCTTCCTGAAGCTGCGTCACGGCAGGCGCCTGCAGACCGACGGCATCTGCTTCATCTGTCCCGGCGTGAAGCTCGAGATCGGCCGCCACGCGACGCTGCGCATCGGCCGTTGGGCCTGGCTCGGGCACGGCACTAAGATCCGCGTCCACGAGGGCGAAGTCTCGATCGGCGCGAAGACCGTCATCGGTCAGGAGTGCACGATCTCCGCCTTCCAGCACGTCTCGATCGGCCGCGAGGGCATCGTCGCCGACCGCGTGATGCTGATCGACTTCGACCACGGCGTCGTCGAGGTCGAGCGCCCGATTCGCCTCCAGGGAATCTACAAGCGCGACGTCCGCGTCGGCCACAACGTCTGGATCGGCTATGGCGCCTGCATCCTGCGCGGCGTCACGATCGGCGACAACGCGATCGTCGGGACCTCCTCGGTCGTCACGAAGGAAGTGCCGGAGAACGCCGTCGTCGCCGGCTCCCCTTCGCGGGTCATCCGCATGCGCGACGCACCCAGCTCGATGCGCTGGGAGTGAGGGTCCTCGCCCGGCGTTACATCCCGCGCCGATGCGCGCGGTCAAGCTCGTTACTTGTGCTTTGGTTTGAGCTTCACCGGCGCGGCTGGATTAGGCGTCCGTCACGGCGCGAGCAGCGTGGCGCGATCGGCGTAGACCGCCAGGTTGCGCAGCCCCTCTTCGCCCGCCTCCAGTCCTTCCGCGAGCGCGCGTTCCAGCGCTCGGCGATGCCCCTCGAAGCGCTCGCGCGCATACGGCACGGCCGGTCCGCGGGAGACCATGAAGGCCCAATCGCTCGCCTGCAACGCCAGCAGCTCGCGCACCGCGGCCGTACCCGCCCGCGCACCCGCGAACACCACATCCAGCTCGGCCTTGCGCGTCGCAAACGCAAGCTCGGAGACCGCCGGTCCCGACCACGTCGAGAGGTCGCCGTCCTTTCCCCAACTGCTCGCCCCCCACTCCTCCTCCTCGTCAATCAGCGAAGCCGGCTCCAGCCGATCCATGGCGTCGTCCAGGCGCACCAACTCGAGGCCCTGTCGAGAACACTCCTCGACGACCCCCTCCAGCCAGGCGATCCCCTCATACCACCAGTGGCCGAGCAGCTCGGTATCCAGCGCGCACACCGCCAGTCCACCGCCGGGCAGTCCATCGCCGTCGCGGCGCAGGCGCTCGCGGGTGCGCGCCACGAAGTCTGCGGCGTGCTCCTTCGCGAGCGCCCTCGCTCGCTCGTGGTCATATACCTCGCCGTCGTTCCCCCACGGGTTGTGGTGGTGGACGGTGTGCTTGTGGTAGTCGCGGTAGGACCCGGCGGCCGGATAGCCGCCGTCGCTCCACACGAGCTCCATCGTGGCGCGGTCGACCGGCACCAATGTCACGCCGGACTCACCCACCAGCGGCCGCAGATGCTCGCGCGCACCCAACCCGAAGCGGCCGGTCAGCTCGACGCACGTCGCCCGCACGCCGCCGTCTGCCAGCGCCGGCTCCAACCACGGCGCGTGGGCGCACTCCGGCAGCCAGAAGCCCCCCCGCCAGCGCTCCGCCCCGAAGCGCGCGCGGTGGGCGTCCACCCCGGTCTGCACCTGCATCCGTACGCCCGCGTCCGTGGCGAGCAGCGGCAGCGCCGCGTGGGTGGCCGAGGAGGCCCACTGGGCGTAGGGGGCGAGCGACCCCAGCAGATCCCCGCCGTTCCCAGCGAAGCGCTCGAGTGCTCCCTCGTAGTCGCCCCACGCGCGTTCGATCTCCCGCGCCGGCGCCTCATGTCCCCCGGCGCGCAGTCCCTCCGCATCCTCCTCGTGTGTGCGGCGCCGCACATCCCCCACGAATGCCCCGAAGCGCTCCCCCACGCCGAGCCCTTCGAGTTGATCGCACAGCACCGGCGTGAGCGACAGCGTCAGCGGAGCACCGGCGTCGAGCAGCTCCAACAGTGGTAGGTAGCAGCCGGCCATCGCCTCCCACAGCCACTCCTCGCCGAACGGCCACGTGCCGAAGCCCTCCACGTAGGGCATGTGCGTGTGCAGCACGATCGCGAGCGCCCCGCGCGGCTTGCCGGCGACGCTCACGGCAGTGCGCCGTCGCCCCGCGGTCCCCGCGGAGACGGCACGCGACGCATCGGGAGCTCGCCGCTCACTAGCGGCATACCGCGATGAAGTCCAGGGCGCGGTCCAGGTCGGCCTGTCCGCGCGGGCGCAGGACGAAGTCCGAAGCGGCGATCGCCGGCGTGAACCAGCCGTAGAAGCGCTTGGTGAGGCCCAGGCGTCCATGCACCTCATCCCATCCCGCCCGCAATGCGAGCTCGTGGATACGCAGCTTGCGGGAGTGGAACAGGCCGTAGAGAGCCACCGAATTGAAGTGCCGGCGGCAGAGTCGCTCGAGCTCCTCGACGCGGTACTCGTGCACGTGCCACGGATTGTCCGAGCGCTCGGCCCCGTCGGGTGCCAGCGTGAGCACGTTCGGGGTCGACAGGTACACCATCCCCCGTCCCGGCCCTCCGGGCTGTGTCCCCTCGACGAGTCGGCGGAAGTGCTCCAGTACCGCGTCCGGGTCCTGGAGGTGCTCGATCGTCTGCAGGAACACGACCGCGTCGGCCTCCTCGGAAAAGCTCTCCACCAGCGCGCGGGCGAACCTCAGGTTTCCGCGGCGGTAGCGCAGGCGCGCGTGCTCGTGCGCCTCCGGGTTGGCATCGACGCCAACCACGCTCGCGGCGCTCGCGGCGAGCACGTCCGAGCCATAGCCCTCGCCGCAGGCCATATCGATCACGCGCTCTCCAAGCACCCGCGCGGCGATCCATTCATACACAGCCTGGTGACGACGGAACCAGTAGTTCTCCTCGGGCACGTCCGGCAGCGTGCGCTCTCCCGTCAGCGCCAGCGGCGGAACGCCCTCCGGCTGGTCATGTTGCTCGTAGAGGGTGCGTGTCAAGAGGAGATGGTGGTTGAGGGAATCGAGCGCTCAGCGAGGCACCGACACGGCGCGCGAGTATATGGTGCCGCCCCGTGCCGCCGACTCTCAGCGCCGAGGAGATCCGCAATGCGAACACGCGCTACCACGATGTGGCGGCCGATCACTACGACTCCAAGTGGGGGATCGACTTCGGCGAGCTCGGCCGCGATCAGGTCCTCGCCAAGGTCCAGAAGGCCCTCGCGGGCAAGCCCGGCCACTACCCGCGGTCGCTCGAGATCGGCGCGGGGACGGGTTACTTCACGCTGAACATGATGCGGGCCGGCCTGATCGACGAGGCGAGTTGCAGCGACATCTCTCCGGGGATGCTCTCGAGCCTCGCCGCCAACGCCGAGCGCCTGGGGTTGAAGGTGCGGACCGTGCCCGCGGACGCCGAGCGGCTGCCCTTCGCGGACGAGAGCTTCGACCTCGTACTCGGTCACGCGATCCTCCACCACATCCCCGACCTGCCCCGCGCGTTCGCCGAGTTCGAGCGCGTGCTCGCCCCCGGCGGCACGCTGCTGTTCGCCGGCGAGCCCTCCCGCTATGGCGACCGTCTGGCGAGCTTCCCGAAGCGAGCCGCCGGCCGCGTCGCGCCGCTGTGGCGCCGAGCGATCGGCGCGCGTCCGCGCGGGTGGGCGGGGATCGGATCCGACGGCGCACCCGACGCGGTGCTCGAGGGCGTCGTCGATGTCCACGCCTTCGCCCCCGCCGAGCTCTCCCGCCTGGCGCGCGAGGCCGGCTTCTCCGAGGTGCGCGTCACCGGGGAGGAGCTGCTGGCCAACTGGTTCGGCTGGATCAACCGCACGCTCGAGGCCTCCGCCGAGCCCGCCGACGTTCCCTGGGCCTGGCGCCTGTACGCCTACCGCGGCTACCTGCTGCTGCAGCGGCTCGACCGCCGGCTGCTCGAGTCGCGCCTGCCGGCGGCGATCTTCTACAACCTGATAATCGCCGCCCACAAGCCCGCGCGGTAAGCACCCGGGCACTTCGACCCGGACACTTCGCGTCTGGCCACACATTCGAACGGGGGGAACGCAAGTCGTAGACTGCGCGCATGCCTGATCGACTCGTCCAGGGCTTTCCGCTGTTCCCGCTTCCCATCGTCGCGCTGCCCACCGAGAGCGTGCCGCTACACATCTTCGAGGACCGCTACCGCCGCATGATCGAGGAGTGTCTACAGAAGAAGCGTGAGTTCGGAATCGTGTGGCTGTCCGAGGAGGAGCTCAAGGACGTGGGCTGCGCCTGCGAGATCGACGAGGTGCTCGAGCGCATGCACGACGGCCGCCTGAACATCCTCGCGCGCGGCACCCGTCCCTTCCGCTTGGTCGAGCGCCAGGACGATCTCCACTACCCGGCGGGTGTCGTCGAGTTCCTCGCCGACGAGGACGAGCAGGCCGACGCCGAAGCGGCGCAGACCACCCGCGAGCTGTACGCGTCGCTGGTCGAGCAGGCCACCGACCAGCAGCTCGAGGACGAGGAGCTCCACGCGATGGACGCCTACCGGATGGCCGCCACCGTGGAGTTCGGCCCCGACGCCAAGCAGGAGCTGATCGAGCTGCGCTCCGAGAACGCCCGCCTGCGCCTGCTCGCGCTCCTCCTCCGCGCCGCGATCAAGCGCCTCGAGCTCGTCGAGCGCGCCCAGGCCCGCGCCCGCTCCAACGGCAAGGTACGTTTCGGCTGAACCACAGAAACGCGGGGCACAACCGAAGGAAGCTTCCCTGGCATCCGCAAATGAACAAAACGGGCGACTTAGAAGTTGCAAGCCGATCCGGCTTGTGCTTGACTATCAGGATAGGCCGACTGGTGGAACTCGTATCGCCGTTCGAAACACTCCCCTCAACCCGCTTCGCTTTGTCGACTAAAGGAGAACGGCAACGATCAGCCCCCACAGACAGCCCTCGCCACAAACACGACTCAGCACTCCACAAGGTCAAGAGCAAGCAGACCTACAAATAAATGAGCCCCATGCCCACGGAGATTTCCATCACATTATCGCCAGGTCAAGTCGACCAAGTCGTACAAAGCCCTCACCCTAAATGAGGGTCTACCCAATGTGTTCCGTGTAGCCGTGCCGAACCCCGCAGCACTTACCCAACAATATCGCTAGTTACTCTGCGACAAGAGACTTTCTCGCTCATTGCTGTCCGGGCTCTTAATCCTATCTTGCTGTCCGCCGAACGGACGGAGTATAGGCATAGCCGAACTCGCTGCGAGAGCAGACATCAGCACAAGTACAATACACCGTTATATGGTGACATTGCTTGCGGCGAATCTCGTAGAACAACATCCGGTAACGCGTGAGTACAAGAGGACCGGCTACATACCAACCTGACTCGCGTTCTCCGGGCCTATCGGTGGAGGAACATGACCAAACGCCGCCTCGTCTATAGGCAACGGAATTGACACTTTCCCCGGTCCAGCAAGCCCAAGCCGAAGCTCCCAAGCATATCCGCGAACGTGTGGCGGCGTTGCACCTCGAATCACTAGGCCGCAAGCCTCAATGGTTTTTACGAGCCACTCTCGATCAAAGATAACCGCGTTGGCCGGCCCCCGTTTTTTGGTCCACCGCGTGTGAGGGCTGGTGGATAGAAGTAAGGGGAGGGTAGCTGGGGGTTCGGTCGGGTCGGGCGGAGCGGAGGCCCTTGGGCCGTAGCGGAGCA
>Ga0075522_10003584_pt1 | contig 11288 bp, 16 predicted proteins | sample NGEPerA_FD_74796 | JGI IMG/M metagenome (GOLD analysis project Ga0075522, IMG submission 74796) | Arctic peat soil microbial communities from the Barrow Environmental Observatory site, Barrow, Alaska, USA - NGEE PermafrostL2-A | ecosystem: Environmental > Terrestrial > Soil > Wetlands > Peat ... | reverse complement strand
ACGCCATCGACTACTGCGGCTTCGCGCGCGTTCGACGCCGGGATGACGAGGTTGCGGATACCGGCGGTGCGGGCGGCGATGGCGATGGGCAGCATTCCCTGGACGGCGCGCAGACTGCCGTCGAGGCCGAGTTCGCCGACCAGCAGGAAGTTGGAGATGTCTTTGATGTGCAGCGCGCCGTACGCGCCGAGGATGCCGATGGCGATGGGCAGGTCGAAGCCTGAGCCCGCTTTCTTGATGTCGGCGGGGGCGAGGTTGATGGTGATGCGGGTGGGCGGGATGTCGAAGCCGGAGTTTTTGATGGCGCTGCGCACGCGGTCGCGGGATTCGCGGACGGCGGCATCAGGAAGGCCGACTGTCGAGAGCAGCTCTTTTTCGAGGACCACGCCGGAGAAGTCGACTTCTACGTCGATGATGTTGGCGTCGATGCCGTAGACGGCGGCGCTGCGGGTTTTGAAGAGCACACGTACCTGCCCGGAACTCGGCGTGTGAAGCGGACGATTGAGGATAGCAGATAGATGACCGCCCACTGCCGTTTTGGCCAGTGCTATTCTTCTGCCGTGTCTGGTGTCGTCAATTCGATCGCGATGCTTCTGCTTGCCTTGGACGGCGGTCAGCAACTGCAGCGGTCTACGCAGCGCATGATCGATCGCTGCGCGCAAGACGGTGGCTATTTCTACGCCTGGGAAGATGACCTAACAAAACCTGTACAGGTAGAGAGAGATGGCGTGACCGTTCGGATCGACCGCCCGAACGTAAAGAACCAGAATGAGGCGGTTCTTACGTTCTCCCGCGAAGCACATCAATTCATTAAACGCGAAAACGACTTTGAAGGCGCGGAGGGATGGCTGACCGTTTCTGAAAGCGGAGCATTCGCAGTGACCTGGAACTTGAATGCCTCTGTCACATCCACAGAGATCTTCACGATAGATGGCGATGGCGAAATTGTCGCGGATACCACGCTGATCTCATCCGCAGAGCGGATATTTCAAAAGGATGCGAAGCGATTTTGCGCGAATCCAGGAGTCAATACGATGGCAGTCAAATGGATGGATAAAGACCATCTTCTGGTCGCCATCAACGCGTGGTCTTCGGGGTTCTGCTACTCCAACTTTACTAAAGGATTCATCATTGACGTGACTGCGAACCGCATCTCTCGCAAATTGACAGAGCGCGAACTGCTGGATTTGCCCGCCGTCTGCACATGGAACATCGTGCCAATCAAGCGGCATTGATAAAATCGAAAGAAAATGGCCACTGCTACGATGCTCTCGCCGGAGATTCTCGCCAAGTACCAGCCTGTGATCGGGCTGGAGGTGCATGTGCAACTGCTGACGACGACCAAAGCCTTCTGCGGCTGCGTGAACAAGTATGGCGGCGAGCCCAACACGCACGTCTGTCCGGTGTGCCTGGGTCTGCCGGGCGCGCTGCCGGTGCTGAACCGCAAGGCGGTAGAGCTGGCGGTGCTGGCGGCGAAGGCGATTGGGTGCGAGATCCGCGAGACCAGCATCTTCGCGCGCAAGAACTATTTTTATCCGGATCTGCCGAAGGGCTACCAGATCTCGCAGTTCGACCAGCCGCTGGCGGAGCACGGGCACATGGATGTGCCGGATGCGACGGGCGCGGCGTACGGGGCCCCCGGCGACAGGTCTTCGTCGCCGGGGTTGAAGCGCATCGGCATTACGCGGCTGCATATGGAAGAGGACGCGGGCAAGAGCCTGCATGACGGCTTCGCGGACTCGGTGTCGCGGACGTATATCGACCTGAACCGCTGCGGCACGCCGCTGGTGGAGATTGTGTCGGAGCCGGACATCCGCACGCCGGACGAGGCGTTCGAGTACCTGACGCGGCTGAAGGAGATCCTGCTGTATACGGGCGTGAGCGACTGCAATATGGAGGAAGGTTCGCTGCGCTGCGACGCGAACGTGAGCGTGATGCTGAAGACGGACGTGCAGTTCGGGGCAAAAGCATTTGGAACCAAGGCAGAGGTGAAGAACGTCAATTCGTTCCGCTACATTCGCGCGGCGCTGGAGTATGAGATCGAGCGGCAGATCGAGGTGCTGGAGAGTGGCGGGCGCGTGGTGCAGGAGTCGCGGCTGTGGAATAACGCTGAGGGGCGGACGTATTCGATGCGGTCGAAGGAGCAGGCGCACGACTACCGCTACTTCCCGGAGCCGGACCTGCCGGCGCTGGTGGTGGGTGCGGAGTGGCAGAGCGAGATTCTGAAGGCGCTGCCTGAACTGCCGGAAGCCAGGCGCGCGCGCATGATCGCCGAGTACGACATCAACCAGCAGGACGCGATGACGCTGACGGCGACGCGCGAGTTTGCCGACCAGTTTGAGGCGGCGGCGCGCAAGGCAAGAAGCCCGAAGCGCGTGGTGTCGCTGATTACGAGCGAGCTGACGGGAAGGCTGAAGGCGGCGGAGATAGAGCTGGCCCAGTCGCCGGTGTCGCTCAAGGGGATTGTGCAGGCGGCTGACCTGGCGGAGTCCGGCGAGCTTTCGAGCAAGATGCTGAAGCAGCTTCTGGATGCGTGCTTTGCCGAGGGCAAAGATTTTGCCGAGATCTACGAGCGCGACAAGCCGCAGCAGATTTCAGATGCGGGCGCGATCGAGAAGATGATCGACGAGGTGATCGCAGCGAACCCGAAACAGGTGGAGCAGTATCGCGGCGGCAAGAAGACGGTGGCGGCGTTCTTTGTGGGGCAGGTGATGCGGCTGTCCAAGGGACAGGCGAACCCCGCGCTGCTGAATGAGCTGGTGACGAAGAAGCTGGACGGGTAAACATCGGCGTTCGTACGAACGATGCGATGGGCGTCACGTGCAACTGGGCCGCGAAAGGTTGCTTCCAATATTGGTGGAGGCAAGCTTATGGCAACCAAGAAGTCTTCAAAGAAGTCGTCATCGAAATCTCACTCAAAGAAGTCGACGCATAAGAAAGCGGCGAGCAAGAAATCGTCCTCGAAAAAATCCGCGCGCAAGTACAGCAAGGGCGCCGGTAAGACAGTCGAGCGCGAGATGCATGAGTTCAAGCGAGGCGAGCTGAAGAGCGGACGCAGCGGCAAGAAGGTGACGAGCCGCAAGCAGGCAATCGCGATCGGCTTGTCTGAGGCGCGCAAGGAAGGCAAGAAGGTGCCGAAGAAGAGCTAGGTTCGAGGTGCAAGGTTCTAGGTTCGAGGCGGGAGGTGGATGCTGGCCAAAGCTCGAATACTCATGACTTCACCGAATTGAATAGCGCTATCAATTCGCAAAGCAGAAGGGCCGCCCTGATCTTGTCAGGACGGGCCTTAGATTCGTTGTAGATTGCAGCGAGTACAAATGCCGGGATTCTTCGCCAAACCACCCCAGCCAGCAAGCTGGCCGGGAACCCCGGTCGGCTCAGAATGACAACTATAAAAATCAGCGGCTTCCACGGCGATTGTTGTGGCACACCATAGCCGCAGGCATCGTTGTCGCGAACTGACACTCATCACAAAAACAAAAGGCCTACCTTGATCTATCAGGTCGGGCCGTTCGTTTGTTCGACGAATTGAAATTGAAGCTTACTGCGGGAGACCGGGTGCGCCCTGGGCGGCGGCGGGGTTCAGCTTCTGCGCGGCGATCTCTCCGGCAGGCCCTTTGGCGTCCTTGTCCTTCAGGCTGGCGTAGATCTTCTTGGCCTCTTCGGGTTTGCCCTCGGCGGTGTAGAGGTCGGCCAGCGTGAGTTGCGAGAGGCCATAGGGGACGGTGTCGGTGGGCTTTGCGCTCAGCTGGTTGTAGAGGTCGATGGCCTGGGGGTCGCGGCCGGTGTTGTGGTAGAGCTGCGCCAGCGCGAACTTGCCCAGGGCTGCCAATCCGGAGTCCCAGAGGCCGGACACCTTCTTCAGGGTGTCCTCGGCCGGCCGGTTCTGGCCAGCGTCCTCATACGTGAGGCCGGCGAAGTAGAGAGCGTTCTCGCCGCTGGGCGTCATGCCGTACTTGTCGGCGATGGCGAGGAACTGCGCGTTCGCCGCCTTGGCGCGCTCCGCGGAGGAGTTGAAGGTCTTGATGCCCGGCGGTGGCGGCTGGTTCGGCTGTGCGAGGGGAGTCTGGTAGGTCTGCATCGCGTTGCCGAAGGCGGAGGCTGCTGCCTGCGAGCGGCTGTGGTATACCAGCGCACCGGCGACCGCGAGGATGACGACTGCGGCCACAAGCGCGCCTACCTTGATGACGGATTGCCGGTTCTCGCTCGCCCACTCGATGCTGTGCGTCGTGGTTGAGACGAACTTATCCTGCTTCAATGCGTGCCTGGTCTGCTGGTCCACTTCGGTATCCTTGAATTCCGGGAGATTTCTTTTGCGGCGCGACTGGCGCCCTCAGCCGAGGTGAATCTTCGGCCCGCTCACGCTGCCGGCTTTATGCCGGCAAGGAGCGCGTTGCACGGCGGCATTCGCGGCCATCGCGCAACCCTCCAAGTCTACCAGTGTGCGCGGGCGAATCCCAGTTGCATGTTGCCGAGCAAAACTCCTGGACGATGGGCGGGCTTCTTCCTGCGCCTGGAACCTTGTAACTTGAAGCTTGCAGGTTGACGCAGCCCTATGCCAGATAACGCCCCACCTATCAAAGGCGAGATGCTTCCCGGAGTCGCCGCTATTGCGATGTATATGCTGGTGGTCGCCATCATTGGCGCCTTTGGGGCGCTGCGCGGCGCCTTTCCGGCGATGATCGCGCTGCCGATTGCGACGCTGGTCGTGGTTGGCGTCTTCGGGCTGCTGCGGATGCGCCGATGGGGATGGGCGCTGGTAACCGCCGGGTGCCTGCTGCTCGCCTTCGCCTACGGCTGGATCGCGCGGCATGGCGGCATGACGCGGCTGTGGGTGATGGCCGGGCTGGATCTCTGCATGTTCCTCTACCTGATCCGGACTGAGGTAAGAGAGCGGCTGCGGTAGCGCAACGCAGTTGCGAGTGAACGCTAGAATGGATGGATGGGATTGCCCACCACCGCATCCGAGCTGATCCAGATTGACCTCGGGCCGCGTGCGCGGACGCGCAAGCCGGAGTGGCTGAAGGCACGAGCGCCGGGCGGCGAGACCTTCCATGCGCTGAAGAAGCTGGCCCGCGACCTGCACCTGCACACGGTCTGCGAGAGCGCGCAGTGCCCCAACATTGGCGAGTGCTGGAACCAGCGCGCTGCCACCTTCATGATGCTGGGCAACCTGTGCACGCGGCGGTGCGGCTTCTGCGCCGTGCCGAAGGGAAGGCCGGAGCCGATCGATCTGGACGAGCCGCGGCGAGTGGCTTATGCGGTTGGGCAGCTTGGCCTGGCGCACGCTGTGATCACGAGCGTGAACCGCGACGACGATAATTTGGGCGCGGCGAAGGCGTTTGTTGAGGTGATTCGCGAGATTCGGCAACAGTCGCCCGCTACGCGCGTCGAGGTGCTGACGCCGGACTTCCAGGGCGTGGATGAGGCGTTGCAGCTCGTTGTCGCCGCGCGGCCGGAAATCCTGAACCACAACATTGAGACGGTGCCGCGGCTTTATCCTGTGGCGAAGTCCGGTGGGCGCTATACGCGGTCGCTTGAGTTCCTGCGCCGGGCGAAGGAGCTTGCGGCTGCCGCGGGCCACACGCAGGTGACGAAGACGGGCATCATCGTCGGGCTGGGCGAGGAGATGCACGAGCTGCTCGGGGTCTTCCGCGACCTCGCCGACCGCAACGTCGACATCCTGACGATTGGGCAGTATCTCCGCCCCTCACGAGACCACCTCGTGCTCTCGCGCTTTTACACGCCGGACGAGTTCGCGTTTCTGAAGCATGAGGCGCTGGCCATGGGCTTCCGGCACGTGGAGTCGGGGCCGCTGGTGCGGTCGAGTTACCACGCGCAGGAGCAGGCTGAGTCGACGGGGCTGGCGTAGGGCAAGTTACTGAATTGGTTAGTGACGCGACGGCGTTGTCACTGGCTGGGATAGACTACGCCCATGGCCAAGCCGAACCAGAACGTATTCGATGCGCCGGCCTACAGCTGCATGCAGGCTGCGCACTACACTGGCCTGCCCTATCAAACCCTTCGCAGCTGGATCGGTGCCGACGGTCTGATCAGAACCCCTGAACCGAGCACGCTCTCCTTTAATAATCTGACCGAGGCGCATGTCCTCAAAGCAATGAGGAAGGATCACAAGCTCTCGCTGCAGGCCATCCGGAAAGCGCTGAAGGAACTCGAACATCATCGACATAATGCTCATCCGTTGCTCGACGAGAGCTTCGAAACAGACGGCGTGAGTCTCTGCATTCGCATCAACGACGAGATCATCAATCTCTCGCAAAAGAGCCAGCGCGAAATAAAGGCATTCGTCTCGCTATATCTACAGCGTGTGAAACGCGATGCCTCAGGTCGTGTGACGCGTCTCTATCCCTTCGTCGTAACAGAAAGCGCCGAAGAGCCCCGACACATCTCAATCAGCCCTACGGTGTCTTTTGGCAAACCTGTCCTGGCCGGAACCGGTATTTCCACATCTGTGATTGTTGGCAGATTTAACGCTCGCGATTCGGTCGCCGATCTCGCGCGCGAATATGACGTCGCTCCTGCCGTACTCGAGGAAGCCATTCGATGGGAGATGAACAGGGGCAAAGCGGCGTAGCTCAGTTCGTTCTATTTCTTGACGAAACCACTGCCGCAATCCATACATCATCGATGCGATCGCGGAGTATGGTGCGGTCTGCGAGAAGCACCTCGATCACTTCGAGCAGGGTACCGAAGACTTGAGGTGGCTTCCGGTGGTTGGTGAACGCGGATGGTGTCTCGTCACCACGGACTCGCGGATTCGTAGAAACAAGCTGGAGAAAGAAGCTGTGCGCGTGAACAACGTGCGCATGTTTTACTTCTCCCGCAATCAACTCTCGGGAAAAGAAATGGGCCAAGCCCTGAAAAAAGCCCTTCCGAAGATGGAGGAGCTGGCGCAGAACCAACCGGCTCCGTTTACCGCTTCAATTGGAAATGGGGACGTCACTCTGCGAGATACATTCGACGACTCGGAAGATAGGGAGTAGCCAATTAGCTGGTGAGCATCGCCTTCACGCGTTTGTCCATTTCTTCTTCTTCGATGAACTCGCCCCGATTCGCCTGCTCGATGCGCTGGAGAATGATTCGGCGTTCGCGCTCATCCTCATCCAGCAGCCCCAGCGCGGCGTCCTTCAGCAGCGCGTCTACTGTGACGCCCTGATGCCGCGCCAGTTCAGTCAGGCGTGATTCCTGTTCGGGAGTGAGGCGCACTTCCATAGAGGAAAGGCTAATAATCGCACGGCACTGTGTCAACGCCTTCATTTACACTCATCGCAACGCGGAGGAGCGATTCGCATGAGGCGCAGCACGTCACGCCCGGCAGCTTCGATCAATGCCATGACGGTCGGGCCGGTTCTACGGACGCGGTTCCGTGTGAGCACGGCGGCACTCCCGTTCTGCCTGGTGCTGGTGATCTCCGTTGCCGTTTCCGGCGCGCAGTCGGCGCTGCAGCCTCCGCCGCAATCGAGATCGCAACCTGCGTCCGCAGGCCAGACATCGGATAAGCCATCTACACAGTCATCCGCTCGGCCGTCTGCGCAGAACACGGTTCCACGCGCCGGAACGTCGTCTAACGAGGACGACCCGCTGCACACGGCTTCGCGCGATGAGCTCGATGTGGTCAAGGTGATTGTGGGGCAGGAGAAGGCGTGGAACGCCGGCGACATTGAAGGCTTTGTGAACAACTACAAGGACTCGCCGGAGACGATCTTTATCGGCAGGCAGGTGGATAAGGGCTACAAGGAGATTCTCGAGGACTACCGGCGCGACTATACGACCCGCGCATCGATGGGCAACCTGACTTATTCGGAGCTTGAGGTGACGCCGCTGAGCGATAGGTTCGCTATCTGCACTGGCAGGTACCACCTGGACCGCGGCAAGAGAGATGGCGGGCCTGCCGACGGCATGTTTTCGCTGGTACTGGAAAAGACGGCGCAGGGCTGGAAGATTGTTCTGGACCACACGACGTAAGTAGGCGAATCTGCATGCACAGGATCAGCATTTTCACTCTTACACTAATAATCACGCTTGCTGGTTGCCGTTGGCTCGACCGCTCCCATGCCTGTCCACAGATCGGGGCCGTAACGCGAGTAGTCGTCACCCGAGGCATGAGTCAGGACCATGTTTTTATTGATCCGGCAAAGATTCGCCCCCTGATCGCATTCGCAAATGCGCGCCGCGAGTCGTCGCAACCTGTCGATACTCTGCCTGCACCGCAGATTAGCGCTGATTTCTACAACAATTCTGAGTTTGTGTGTTCGGTAGGAGCGGGATCAAACTTCTTCTTCATCGCTTGCCCGAATTGGCGCGGGACAAGATCCGCGAGCAGCACAGAGCTTTCCGAGTTCAAACATTTAATCGGTGAGGACCGTTAGTCCAGCCGTTACATCTCAAAACAAGGAGAACTGGATGTTAGTCCACGTCACCATGGAGGAAGCCGAGGACGGATGGATTGTGATTGCATGTCCTGCGCTCCCGGGCTGCATCTCTCAGGGGAAAGATGAGCAGGAAGCCCTCGCAAATATCAAAGAGGCCATTACGGGATGGCTTTTGGCGCAGGACCAAGAAGCGGTGCGCAGTTTTCCCGCAGACCAGCGCTACACACTCGTCTGCCTCTAGATCAGACCGTCATAATCTCTTTTTCCTTCGCCTTGAAGAGTTCTTCGATGCGCTTGATCTCGGCGTCGGTCAGTTGCTGAATTTCTTCATTCGCCCGCTTCTCATCGTCGGCGGAGATGGTTTTATCTTTGGCGGCCTTCTTCACCTGGTCGTTGCCATCGCGCCGGATGTTGCGGATCGCGGTTTTGTGGTCTTCGAGCACCGCCGCCAGATGCTTCACCGTCTCCTTGCGCCGCTCTTCGTTCATGGGTGGGATGGGCACCCGCACCACCTTGCCGTCGTGCATCGGGTTGAAGCCCAGATTGCTGGTGCGGATCGCCTTCTCAATGGGCGCCACCATCGCCATCTCCCACGGCGAGACGAGGATCAGCTGCGCCTCCGGCGTGGAGAGTTGCGCCACCTGGCTGAGCGGAACGTCCGACCCGTAGTAGTCCACCTTCACCTGGTCCAGCATGTGCACGCTGGCGCGCCCGGTGCGGGTTGAGAGCAGGTTGGCGCGGAAGTCTTCCACTGTCTTCTCCATGCGCGTCTTCAACTGCGTGTGCACGCTCTTCAACGCCTCAATGCTTGCCATCGCCGATGCCATCGCTGTCCAGCCCTCCGTCGGGTAAATTGCTCGAACCGCGTGTTGTCCAACGCGGCAACCACGCCCATTTTAGAGCAAATCTCCCGATGCTGTTGCGCTGCAGATTTTGAAAGGCGCCGTTTTTCTTGGGGAAAAACGGCGATGGATGACGATGACTCGCCGCACGCCTTCAGGAGATTTGCTCTATCGCGTTACCAAAGATCAATTGACTGGCCCGCCCCTGCGGCGAGTAGGCTGATCGTGTGGAACTGGAACTCAGCCCGGAGCAGCGCGGCCAGATTGAGCTGATCGCTCTCTACGCCGGCAAGACGCCTGTCGAGGTGCTGCTGGAGGCCGCCGAGCAGCTGCTGGACCGCGCTGCCGGAGTTGTGCCCACGCCGCAGGAGTTTGGCGCGCCGCCTATCCTCTCCCGTGAGCAACTGGAGCAGCGCTTCGCGCAGATGCTGCGTACGCAGAGACGGCGGTAGGGCGGCTTAGCGCTGCCACTCGCGGCGCAGCCGCTCCGGGTGCCCAAGGCTATTCTCACGGCAAATAAGAAGGGACGCAGCCTATAAGCCGCGCCCCTCTCGATCCTGCTTCGCGTCGATCCGCGTGAATCCGTGGTCGTCTTTGTCAATGCCTACAGCTTTTTCTTCAGGTCGTAGGCCATGTTCTTGTGCGCGGCGACCTTCGTCTTTCCGCCGATCACCGCCCTCTGAAACGCCTTGTCCTTGGTGTCCTTGGCTTCGCTGGTGAACTTGTCGAGCGCGGTGCCATGGTCATCGACCATGTCGCTGATGTAGCGCTTGTCGAAGTCCGCGCCATTCATCTCTTTGAGTTTGTCGATCTCCTTCTGGTGATCGGCATCCGGCCCCATCGGAGGCGTGATGCCCCACTTCTCGGCAAAGGGCTTCATGCTGGCCGTCATTGCCTTGTGCTCGGTGACCATCTTCTTCGCGAACGCCTTTACGGCCGGGTTGGTCGCCTTCTGTTCAGCCACCTGGCTCACGGCAATCTCGTTCTGGTCGCCCTGCGCCGCCAATGCGAGAAACTTCTTATCGTCATCCGACGCTCCCTGCGCCTTCGCTCGTACCGGAACCATCATCGCGGCCATCATTGCCGCACAACAAATCGCCGTCACATGGATCTTTTTCATCGATTCACTCCTCTTGTCGCGCGCCGTAACGCAGACGCTCCGCACATGGTCAGAGCGAACTTCATGCTTCTCTCGTTGCATGGTTTACTTCGATGGAGCGGCGACGTGTTTGTGCCAGTGACTATGCTGCTCGATGGCATCAACAATGCGGGGCGGGTGGGCAAGTAACATGCAACCCTTCGATTGGGGGACGTTTAAGCCCGACTTTGAAGGATGTAAATGCAATAGAATCAAGGCAGTGGATCGTGATCGGGAGTGAGATGGACGGCACACGGATGGACAAGTGGCTGTGGGCGGCGCGCTTCTACAAGACCCGCGAGCTGGCCGCCCAAGCCTGCGACCAAGGCAAGGTGGAGTTCGTCGCCAGCGGAAACCGCGCCAAGCCAGCCCGCGAGGTGCGCGTGGGCGACCAGCTACGCATTGAGACACCGGGCGGCATTTTTGAGGTTGAAGTCCTGGCCTTGAGCCAGAAGCGCGGGTCGGCTGCGCTGGCGCAGGCGCTCTACCGCGAGAGCGAGGCCAGCGCCGAGACCCGCCGCAAGCTTGCAGAGGAGGCCCGTCAGCGCCGCCTGTATGAGCCTGCATCGGTTGCGCCTCCGGGCCGGCCGTCGAAGCGCGACCGCCGCCTGATCCATTCCTTTAGCGGGCGGGGACGCTAGCTTCAGCGGCAAACGTCAGGCTTCAGCGCGGATGGGCGGTGAGAGATGACGCTGCGAAGGCAACACAAGCAGAGGAAAGAATGCCGTAGTCTGACGAGACGATGAAGAAGAACAGTATGGCGAGAAAGACGACCGCTGACAGGAAGAGCCCAGGCCCTGCCAGGACGAAGCTGCGCGTAGGCGTTCTTTTCGGCGGCCGCTCGGGCGAGCATGAGGTCTCGCTGATGTCCGCGGCGTCGATCCTGAATGCGATCGATCGCAAGAAGTATGAGGT
>Ga0075522_10003583_pt1 | contig 11288 bp, 11 predicted proteins | sample NGEPerA_FD_74796 | JGI IMG/M metagenome (GOLD analysis project Ga0075522, IMG submission 74796) | Arctic peat soil microbial communities from the Barrow Environmental Observatory site, Barrow, Alaska, USA - NGEE PermafrostL2-A | ecosystem: Environmental > Terrestrial > Soil > Wetlands > Peat ... | reverse complement strand
GCCGCGTATGCCGACACCGAGCGCGAGTTCGAAGGCATCTTCGCCCGGCTGTTCCCGGGTGGTGAAGGTCGCCTCGTGTTGACCGACCCTGACGACATGTTGAACACCGGCATCGACGTTGAGGCGAGGCCGCCGGGCAAGAAGGTGAAGCGCTTGTCACTGCTGTCGGGTGGCGAGCGATCCTTGACAGCACTGGCTTTGTTGGTCGCGATCTTCAAGGCCCGGCCGAGCCCGTTCTACGTCATGGATGAGGTCGAGGCGGCCCTCGACGACACGAACCTGCGGCGGATGCTCGGCATCTTCGAGGAACTGCGCGAGTCGAGCCAGCTGATCATCATCACGCACCAGAAGCCGACGATGGAAGTCGCCGACGCGCTGTACGGCGTCTCCATGCGTGGCGACGGTGTCACGACCGTCATCAGTCAGCGACTGCGCGAACCGACGCCTGCATAGTCAGTGGTTGCACGGTCGAGTTTCTGATCGGCCTCGATAAGCTTCGCTGCCTCTGTTGCAGTTCGGTGTGCCCACGCGCTCGTGGTGACAACGCCGAGGATGAAGACCGCAACTCCGCAGCCGGTCATGATGTCCCATCCAAGGTGGCTGGCTGACGAGAAGCCGTTGGCAAACGAGCCCTTGATTCGCGACGTGACAACAGCACCCAGGACGGCGACACCGAGCGCCGCGCCAGTCTGCCGGCTTGTTGAAGCGATGGCTGCTGCAACCCCGGCCTGCGATCGTGGCATGCCCGAGGCAGCCGAGTTGGTGATCGGTGCGTTGACGATGCCGAAACCGAAGCCGAACACGGCGTAGGCAACGATCAGAAACCAGATCGCGGTGTGGTCCGTCACCTGCGACAGCATCACCCCGCACACGGCAATGCCGACGCCCGCCAGGACAAGCGGCAATCGCGGACCGCGCGCAGCGACTACCCGACCCGAGATGGGCGAGAAAACCGCTGCCATGAATGCCATCGGAAGGGTGAGCAAACCCGCGTGCAGCGGCGAGAAGTGGCGCACGGATTGCAGGTAGAGCGTGTTGAGAAACAGGAACCCACCCAAGGCGGCGAAGCCGCAGACCGCGGTCACGATCGCACCGGTGAACGGCACGCTGTGGAAGAAGCGGATGTCGAGCAGTGGCTCGTCGCGGTGCCGCTCGTAAAACACAAGGCAGGGGACGGCGATGAGTACCGCCCCGAAGGACCCGCGAATGGCGGCGGCGCTCCAGCCGAGGCGTGGGCCTTCGATGATTCCGAACGTCAAACTTGCAAGGCTGACCATCACGAGAACCTGGCCGACCGGATCGAGCCGTCGTGGGCGGGGCGCTTTTGACTCCGGCACGAACAGCGCTGTCAGGATGAACGCAGCGATGCCGATCGGAACGTTCAGCCAGAAGATCGATCGCCAGCCAATGCTGTCGACCAGTGCGCCTCCGACGACCGGGCCGAGTGCGAGGCTGAGGCCGACGACGCCTCCCCACACCCCGATCGCCTTCGCGCGTTCCTTCGGGTCGGTGAACGTGTTGATGATGATGGACATTGCCACCGGGTTCAGCATCGAGCCACCAACGGCCTGCACGATGCGGAAGATGATCAGCGTCTTTGTGTCGGGCGCAATACTGCACAGCAGGGAGCCGGCGGTGAAGATGACGAGTCCGGTCATGAAGACTCGCTTGCGGCCGATCCGGTCGCCCATCGATGCCGACAGCATGAGCAGGCTGGCGAGTGCGAGCGTGTAAGCGTCGATCGTCCACTGCAGGCCGTCGAATGGAGTGCCCAAGTCCTTTTGGATCGACGGCAATGCGACGTTCACGATCGTGACGTCGATCCCGACGATGAACAGGCTCAGGCAGCAGATTGCCAGCACTGAGAGCCGGCGGCGTCGATCAAGCATGGGGATCTGACTTTCTCCGAACGGGTGCGTTGTGCGTGGGCTCTGTCAGTTGCTCCACAACTCCAGCGAGAGTGCGAAGGTCGGCGGCTGACAGCGCAGTGAGGGCGCGTGGTGGCTTGTCGGCGACGGACATTGCGGCGTCCAGTGTCCGGCGTCCAGCTGGTGTGAGTTCGACGAGCTTGGCGCGAGTGTTGGTCGGATGCGGCGTTCGCGCGACCAGTCCTGCCTGCTCCAGGGCGTTCACGGCGACGGTCGCGGCTGGCGCGTCGACGGTCATCGAATCTGCGAGTGCGGCAAGTGTCAGCGGCCCGGCGCCAATGCGCTTCAGAGCGCGGATCTGGTTAAACCGGAGTCCGGTCATCCTGCAGGCCTCGCGCCGCCAGTCCGTTCTGCTGTCCATCACGAGCGAGACCAGGGCGTCCCAGACGTCATCCGCGTTCGTCTTCACACAATCATTGTGCAACTACAACCGTTGTACGTCAACAACTATTTGGTACCCGAGGATGGTCGCTGCGGCATGCTGGTTGGATGGCGACGTCGCTGATGTTGATTCACAGTCCGTTTCTCGGACCGGCGACCTGGCGGTCAACCGCCCGCGCCCTGGAGAGCAAACAACGGTCCGTGCGTTTGCCTAGCTTGCTCGCCGTGGCAAAAAGTGCGCCGCCGTATTGGCCTGCTGGCGTCGAGTCGATCATCCGGTCGGCAGCTGACGACCCGGTCGTTCTGGTCCCGCATAGCAACGCCGGGCTGTACGTGCCAGCGGTCCTCGACATCCTCGGCGAGCAGGTTCGCGGTGTCGTGTTCGTCGATGCTGCGCTGCCGAGCAGCGGTCACCACACCACGCCCGACTTCCTGCGCAAGCTTGCGACTGTCGATGGGTTGTTGCCACCGTGGACGTCGTGGTGGGCCGAAGCTGACGTCGATGCACTGTTCCCGGACGCACACACGCGGACCCAGGTGGAAGCCGAGCAACCGCGAATGCCGCTGGCCTACTACGACCATCTCCCACCCGAGCCGCAGGACTGGACCACGCGCTCGGCCGGCTATATCTGGTTCGATCGGCCCTACGACAAGGGAGCCGCACAGGCGACCCTGCGAGGCTGGCCGACCGCCCACCTGGCCGGCAACCACCTGCACATGCTCACCGACCCGCATGCCGTAGCCACAGCTGTAATGGACATGGCCAGCGACTGGCTTTGACCGCACCAAACCTCGCGCTCGATGGCATCACGACACGTACATCATCGCGGCACGTGCGGACGTCCCATCGCGACTCAGGTGCCGTGGCACGGTGCGTCTCAGCGGTAGCGATATCTGGAGTCCCGCGACGCGCGCCGTCACATGAGGTAGATGAGTACGTGGCCCTCCGGCAAACAGATCAAACCGGCTATTGCGGCTACGGGCGTCGAACCGACTAAGAGAGCAGTTAGCCCCACCAGTGCTGTGGCGGAGAATACTGAAATGGCTGCGGTCCACCGCCGGCCCTGCGACCAGCTCGCCACGTTCACCTCAGCCGCTTACCCGAGATGACAGGTGCTCATGCACCGGCGGGAATGAAGCCCTCGCGTTCAAGGCCGCCGCAGGCAGTGCGGGTAGCGGTAGGTGTGTGCGTTCAGCTGAACGCTCACGGCGGCAGTTGCGGGCGGCAAGTCGTGAGCGCTGACGCACGGCGTCGCGACAAGCACCCGATAGTAGGCTGCGTCGATGGAGCCCATCCCGCTCGCGTCACTGCTTGACTCAGCCGTAGACCCAGCCCAATGCAAACTCCACTGCGCCGTTTACAACGGCGAGCACTACCCGATCGATGTGTTGAGCAACGACCCTCACGAGTGGGAGAACTGGAACCGTTGGCGCGGCCCTAGGAACGACTTCAATCGTCAGTTCATCTTCTCTCTCGCACAGGATCGCCACGATCCGAGCCTGTGGCTGTTCGGCGGCGTCTATGAGGTGTTGGCGCGGCGCAATACGCCTGGCGCGCACTCCTACGACATCAGGCTGCGCGAGGACATGATGGGGCCGTTCATTCGGCGTCTCTTCGTTCGTTTGGCGCTCACCGGTCGGCAAGTTCGGCGCACCATGGAGGGGTGCATCGCTGCTATGACGGTGGCGTCGATCCTCCCCGAACCGCACGTCGGCGACCCCTTCCCGGGGCACGACCGAATCAATCACTCGCTGGCCGACATCCAGCTCATCGTCAGCCAGAACCGGCCTGATTGGCGGATTGCGCTCGAGAATATGAAAGGCGTCTACGTCATCCACGATCGCCTCACCGGAGAGCCGTACGTCGGCTCTGCATACGGCGACACTGGCATCTGGCAGCGTTGGAGCAGCTACGCCGAATCAATCCACGGCGACAACGTTGGCCTCCGCGCGCTAGTCGACGGCAGGGGCGTGGACTACGCCCGTCAGAACCTGATGTTCGCACTCCTTGAGTTCTGGTCGATGCGAACCGAGGACCAGCACGTTCTCGACCGAGAGAAGTATTGGAAGGGTGTGTTGCTCTCCCGGTCGCTAGGCCACAACAAGAACTAGCCGCGCTTGCGGATTTGTGCGCTCGGGCAAGCGCGGCTCGTTCCACACCGGTGGTTTGACGCCCGCCTTGGCGCTCAACGCGATGCACACTTCTCAGCAAAGTAGTCCGGTCCGCGAGCTTGTGCTGCCAAATCCTACCGGTTGGGGTGATGGATTCGTTAGCGAGATTCCGTGGCCAGCTTCGCGCCGAGGGCCACGAACGAGACGGCGAACACTCGTCGAATGCGCTTGATGATGTGTGGCCGCGCGATCAAATGCTCGCGGGCACCCGCGGCGAAAATGCCGTACACCGCGAACACTATGAACGTCATCGCCATAAAGACGCCACTGAGCATGAGCATTGTGGGCACGGTGTGCGAACTATGGCTGGGCACGAACTGCGGCAGGAAAGCGAAGAAGAAGATCGTCAACTTGGGGTTGAGCAGGTTGACGAGTACAGCAGAGCGAACCACGCGCGACGCTGATTTCGGTTCGTCTTGTGCGTTGATCGTGAGGACCCCTTTGTCTCTCCAGATCGACCACGCCGTGTACAACAAGTAGCCGACGCCAAGGATCTTGACGGTTTCGAAGGCGACTCCGCTGGCGTGCAGCAATGCGGCAGTTCCGGTGATCGCGGCAGCCAGGTGCGGCACGATCCCCAGCGTGCAGCCGAACGCGGCGACGATGCTCGCACGTCTGCCGCGGGCCAAGCCCGCGGCGATCGTGTACAAGACGCCAGTGCCAGGTGTGGCCACGATGATCAATGACGTCAGCAGGAATGCGGTGCTCATGCCTGCAGCCCCCAAAATGAGCCGGTGAGTCCGACACTTCGAAAGTAGCCCGCGGCCGCCGTCGGCTCGTGGCGCACGTAGCCGTCGTCGAGTCGGCCGTCGTACCAATGCTCCGCAAGTCTCCACAACGTCGCGAGATCCATGACGTAGCCGCGGGTCTGTCCTGTTCGCTCGAGCCACTGGTCGATGCACGTGGCCGAGCAGAAGATGCGCTGGTTGCCGCAGGTATGAACGACGTCATCCCACATATGTGTGGCCGGCACCAGAAAGTGCGCGACTTCGTCACCCTGTGGTGGTTGCTCTACGCCGACGTTCCATGCATGTGGGGTGTTGCACGCCGGGCATCTGGTCGCGACCAGCATCGGCTCCAGTTCGTGCACGAGCTGAGGCAGCGCGAACGAGTCCCATGCGCAACCGCCCCACCACAACGTTGTCGAGCCCATCACCGCGAACCCGAGAGGGACCGCGGAGAACGGGTGTGCCATCACGATGTTGTCGTCACGGTTCAGCACGACGTGGCGGTTGTGCGCGAGCATCTCGAGCCCGGAGTTGATCTCGGCGCGGTTAGTACCTAGCTGCTCGGCGAGCATTGCTGTAGTCGGCGCGTGACCGGTTGCGGCAAAGGAGCGATACACCGCCAGTCGCAGGTCTTCGAGTTCCATGACCTGATCCTCGTTTATCGGCGCAAGCGACTTTCGATCGCGGTGGCTCGACAGCGTCCTCAGCCAGTGACGAGGACGCTGTGCGCCTCGTGAATCTCTAGGGGGAACGGCAGGCTGAGTCTCGGAATCGGACCGCCCGGGATCACCGCAGCCGGTCCGCCGGCCATCGAGAACGTGCCGGTCCAGTTCGTCGTCAAGGTGACCACGTAGCTGCCCGGGATCAGGTAGACGTGGCTCAACGATGCGGTCGGGTACGCGCCGCCGGGATCACTGGTGGTCAGAGTCGTGCCGTCGCCGAAGTCCCAAGTCCATGACGCGTCGACGTTGAGCGTTACCTGCACGCCGAGCAAGGTCTCGTTGAACACTTGGGTGACGGGTGTATTGGTCGAGAACAGACTGGGCAGGTTCACGACCCCGCGACCAGCCGGTTGCTGGCTCGGATGTGCCGTCGTTAGAAGTTGCGAGAACTGGTCGAACGCCGCGAGCCGCACCTGGGCAGGAGTGGCACCACTCGGAGATCGACACTGCGTCCCGCCGGCGATCGGCGCAGGCAGCCGTGGGTCGGTAATCATCAGCGTTTCTAACAGGAACCCTGCTGGGCACGCGTTCGCTCCGCAGCCCGCGTTCGCCAGCGCAGGGTCGCAGAACGCGACCCAGCGATAGGTGCAGCCATCGCAGTTGTTAGTGCCGCCTCCACTTTGGGTGCCACCACTACCAGGGTCGCCGCCTTGGTTGTCGGTCCCGTTCACCGTGCCAGTGCCACCATCGCCGCCGACGCCCGTATCTCCGGCGGGCGTGTGCGGGCCATTGACAGAACTGTCGAGGCTTGCGACGGTCGGGCTGGCTGCCGGCTTTGCAATCGCGCTCGAGGCCGCGAGGCCTTGAGCGGAGGCGAAAGTTGTGCTCGCCAAGGCTGTGCACGCAAGGACCGCGACCGCGAAATAGAGAAGCCGGCGCATCATTGATCGCCCGCGCCCAACAGGTAGCTCTGCTGGACAATCCAGTGGCCACTGGCATTGATGATGAGCAGGTCATTGTCTCCATCAGACGCCGCATCCGATGTGTCGACTGCCGTGCCCGCAGCGTCGAGAATGCGACCGGCAGAAACCGAGAACTTGATCTCGCCGGTAGCGCCTGCGGCGAGGTACGTGACATCGATCGACTTAAGCGTGAAGGCCACACCGTCGTACCGCTCGCCCTTGGCGGAGTGCTGCTTGATTTTGTTGACCAGATTCCGGCAGCCGCACGTTGGCGATGTCAAGGCTTCGATCTTCGTGGTGTCGCCGCTTGCAAACGCAATGTTGAAGTCATCGATGAACGCCCGGGCTGTGGCGCGGACGTTCATCGCAATGACGTCAGCCGATGTCGGCGGCGATGCGTCGCCTACGGCGGCACTGGTCGGCGTCCCGCTGTTTGATGGGCTTGGGCTTGTGACCCAGACCGGCGACGATGCAGCTGGGCTTGGAGGTGAGGAGGCCGGTGCACTAACAGCGGTAGGGGAGCGCGGCGCGGTAGCCGGCGGAGCTGAAGTTGCGCTCCCGAGCGCGCTCGGATGGCTCACGTCGGCTGAGCAGCCGGCCAACGACACGGCGCCAAGCAGCATGAAAAGAAGGGTCCCCCGGCGATATCCCACCGGCGGAGGGTACGGCCGCTATAGACGCTTGCCGGGGTTATCCACAGGTTGAACGTCCGATCGGAGACTGCCGCAGGCCAAGCTTTCTGGAGCGAATGGGAGACTTGGCGCCGTGCAGCCCCTCCTGGAGATCATTCTTGCCGTCGTCATCCTCGCGGGAGTCGGCGGCGCGTTCTTCGTGCGCAGCAGCCGTCGGCGATCGATCCCCCTGCCGACCAGCCGTCCGACTCTGGTCAAGCGCCCTGGACCAACTGCGCCAAATCCTCCCATCGCTCCAGCGGTGCAGGCACCGGCGGACCAGGCGCTCGACGAGAGCGTCGTCGAGCCCGACCTCACCGAAACACCCGAACCTGCCGCCGGGCGGTTGGTCAGGCTGCGCGCCCGTCTTGCGCGGTCTGAATCGACGCTCGGTCGAGGGCTGCTCGCATTGCTGTCGCGCGACACGCTCGACGACGAGACGTGGCAGGAGGTCGAGGATCTGCTCCTCGTCGCCGATGTCGGCGTCAGTGCGAGCAACGAACTCGTCGACTCCCTCAAAACCAAGGCAAAGGTGCTCGGCACGAGGTCAGCAGCCGATGCCCGGGCATTCCTGCGCGAAGGACTCCTCGAACTCGTCGACCCAGACCTCGACCGGTCGTTGGCGACTCGGCGTCCACCCGGCGAAGGTCCCGCGATCGTGCTCGTCGTCGGTGTCAACGGCACCGGCAAGACGACGACGTGCGGCAAGATCGCCAGGCTCCTCGTCGCCGAAGGACGAACCGTGGTGCTCGGCGCCGCCGACACATTCAGGGCAGCCGCAGCCGACCAGCTCGAGACGTGGGGACGCCGAGTAGGCGCGCAGACCGTTCGTGGCCCCGAGGGGGGTGACCCGGCATCGGTCGCGTTCGACGCAGTGAAGACCGGCATCGCTCTCGGCGTCGACACCGTGCTCGTCGACACAGCCGGTCGCCTGCACACCAAAGCGGGCCTGATGGACGAGCTCGGCAAGGTCAAGCGGGTGATCGAAAAGCAGACGCCAGTTGATGAGGTGCTACTGGTGCTGGATGCAACCACGGGACAGAACGGTCTTGTGCAGGCGCGGGTCTTTGCCGAGGTGGTCGACATCACCGGCGTCGTCCTGACCAAGCTCGACGGCACCGCCAAGGGCGGCATCGTCATCTCTGTACAGCGCGAACTCGGCGTCCCCGTCAAGCTTGTCGGTCTAGGTGAAGGCGCGGACGATCTCGCGCCGTTCGAGCCTGAGGCGTTCGTCGACGCACTGCTGGGCTCCTAGCCCGCACCAGCCTCAGCCGCTCCTGTTACACGCCCGTAATGCGCTCGCGGCGAACTTCATGCCCGTGAAACACCCTGGTGCCATTCCGGAAATCGCAGTCCGCGAACTTACTGCCGACTGAGCGACAACGAGGTCGTCCGTAGCGCCCTACCGACGAGTGGAGTGAAATGGACCCCAAGACCGGTCTTAACTGGGGCAATACCGCGTGGATGCTCGCCGCCACAGCGCTGGTGCTGTTGATGACGCCGGGCCTCGCCTTCTTCTACGGAGGTATGGTCCGGTCAAAGAACGTGTTGGCGATTTTGATGCAGAACTTCGTGTGTATGGGCATCGTGAGCGTGCTCTGGGTGCTTGACCTGTTCAGCCTGGCATTCGGTACGGACAAGCTCGGCGGCTTCATCGGTAGTGCGTCGACATTCGTCGGCATGCATCACGGTGCCGACATGTGGGGCTCTGGTGACGGAGTGCCAACCACGGTCATCGCGACGTTCCAGATCACGTTCGCGATCATCACGGCCGCCCTGATCACCGGCGCGGTCGCTGACCGGTTGAAGTTCGCCCCCTTCGTTGTCTTCGTTACCGCGTGGTCGATCTGCGTCTACGCACCGATTGCCCACTGGGTGTGGGGCGGCGGCTGGTTGGCGCAACACCACGTTGAGGACTTCGCAGGCGGCACTGTCGTGCACATCAACGCAGGTGTCGCAGGTATCGCGCTGACCCTCGTGCTCGGCAAGAGAATTGGTTGGCCCAAGGAGCGGATGCGTCCGCACAACGTGCCGTTCGTGCTGCTCGGCGCCGGGTTGCTCTGGTTCGGCTGGATCGGCTTCAACGCCGGCAGTGAGTTGGCCGCCGACCCGGTCGCCGGATGGGCGCTTATCAACTCGGTCGTGGCGACTGCAGCGGCGATGCTCGGCTGGCTCGTCGTGGAGAAGATCAGAGACGGGCACTCGACAACACTCGGTGCCGCATCAGGCCTGGTGGCTGGGCTCGTCGCCATCACGCCGGCCTGTGGATTCATTACGCCGATTGGTGCGATCGGACTCGGTGTCGTCGCCGGCGCCCTCTGCGCACTGGCCGTCGGCCTGAAGTTCAAGGCTCGGGTCGACGACTCGCTCGACGTCTTCGCCGTTCACGTCGTCGGCGGCATCGTCGGGGCTCTGTCGATCGGCATCATCGGCGACGCGACGATCGGTGGCAACAACGGTCTGTTCAACGGCGGCGGGTTTACCCAACTGGGTCGACAAGCTCTCGGGGTCGGCTCGGTCATCGTCTACGACTTCATCGTCACGCTGGTGATCGCTCTGGTCATCGACAAGACCATGGGTCTGCGCGTGTCGCGGGACGTCGAACTCGAGGGTCTCGACATCAACCTGCACGCCGAGTCGGCCTACGACACTGTTGGTTCATCTGGTTCTGGCGAATCGCACGCGTCCGTACACCTGCCAGCGGCAACGAGTGAGAAGGTGAGCACATGAAGTTGATTACCGCGATCGTCAAGCCGTTCAAGCTCGACGACGTGAAGGCTGCACTCGAGACCTTCGGTGTGACTGGCATGACGGTCAGCGAAGCCAATGGATATGGTCGCCAGCGTGGCCATACCGAGGTGTATCGCGGCGCGGAGTACGAAGTCGATCTTGTACCGAAGGTACGCATCGAGGTACTCGTCGATGAGGGCGACGCCGATGACGTTCTCGACGTCATCGTCAAGTCGGCCCAGACGGGCAAGATCGGTGACGGCAAGGTGTGGTCTGTGCCGATCGACGACGTCATCCGGGTTCGGACCGGCGAGCGCGGAATCAGTGCGCTCTGATTTCAGTGCCATCGCTTGACGATGCAGACGCGACGCGTTTACCACGTGTCGCCTCTGCATCCAAGAGCGACGAAAGTACTGAGTCGACGGCTGACTCGGCCCGTGACCTGAGTGCGTTGAGGGCGCAGCGATCAGCGCAGGCCGACGCGTGGTTGCGCGAGTTGCTTGGCACCGCCGATGGCGTTGCGCTCGTGGCCGTCGGCGGTTACGGGCGGGGCGAACTCGGCCCAGGCAGTGACCTCGACGTCATGATGCTGCACGACGGCCGGTCCGACGTCGTGCAGATCGCTGACCAGGTCTGGTATCCGATCTGGGACGCCGGGTGGCAGCTCGACCACTCGGTACGCACGGTCGCGGATGCGGTGTCTGTCGCCAACTCCGACATGAAGGCCGCCCTCGGGATGCTGCACGCCCGGCACATTGCAGGGGTGCCGGATCTCACCGCCCGCTTGCGCGAGCACGCGTTCGGCCAGTGGCGCTCGCGCGCATCGAAGCGGCTGCCAGAACTTCACGAGATGGTGCGCGAGCGGGCCGAACGGCTCGGCGAGGTGGCGTTCCTGCTCGAGCCCGACCTGAAGGAAGCACGTGGCGGACTTCGCGACGTGCACGCGCTCGAAGCAATCGCCGCGGCCTGGGTTGCCGCTGGCCCCGGACCGCCGGTGCGTGCGGCATATCGCCGGCTGATCGACGTCCGCGACACGTTGCAGGAAGTCGCGGGC
>Ga0075522_10003582_pt1 | contig 11289 bp, 8 predicted proteins | sample NGEPerA_FD_74796 | JGI IMG/M metagenome (GOLD analysis project Ga0075522, IMG submission 74796) | Arctic peat soil microbial communities from the Barrow Environmental Observatory site, Barrow, Alaska, USA - NGEE PermafrostL2-A | ecosystem: Environmental > Terrestrial > Soil > Wetlands > Peat ... | reverse complement strand
ACAGGCTACACCTTCTCCCCAACCAGCCAGCCCGTCACGGTAAACGGAGCCAACGTGACTGTCACCGCCTTCACCTCTGCGGCCCAGACCTTCACCATCTCGGGCATCATCACCGGTGCAGGCGGCAATGGGGCTACGGTTAAGCTCAGCGGAGCTGCGACGGCGACTGCTACAGCAAATACTTCCGGCGCCTATAGCTTCACTAGCGTCGCGAACGGCTCTTATACGGTTACGCCCAGCAAGACAGGCTATACCTTCTCCCCAACCAGCCAGCCCGTCACGGTAAACGGAGCCAATGCGACTGTCGCCGCCTTCACCTCCGCGGTTCAAACCTTCACCATCTCAGGCACCATCACCGGTGCAGGGAGCAATGGGGCTACGGTTAAGCTCAGCGGAGCTGCGACGGCGACTACCACCACGAACAGCTCCGGCACCTATACCTTCACCGGTCTTGCAAACGGTTCTTATATCGTTACGCCCAGCAAGACAGGCTACACCTTCTCTCCAACTAGCCGCCCCGCTACAGTAAGCGGAGCCAACGTGACTGTCACTGCCTTCGCCTCCGCAGTCCAAACCTTCACCATCTCAGGCACCATCACCGGTGTAGGGGTCAATGGGGCTACGGTTAATCTCAGCGGAGCTGCGACGGCGACTACCACCACGAACAGCTCCGGCGCGTATAGCTTTACTGGCATCGCGAACGGCTCTTATACGGTTAGGCCCAGCAAGAGAGGCTATTTCTTCACGCCAAGCAGCCGACCCGTCACGATCAACGGAGCCAACGTGACTGTTACCTCTTTTGTCTCTCTCTAAGGATGTAAAAGACTATGGCGTAAAGAGGAGTAGGGAGCTAAGTTTCTCCTCTGCGGATATTTTGTTGTACATCTCAGGTTCAGGAATCTGACCCAGAGTCGCCCTAAGCATCTGCCGTCCAGTATCGCTAACCCCCCCGTGAAGCACCAGGTGCCTGGGGTCGTATTTGAGGAGAGAGCAGTTGACTTACGGGCTAACCTTAGAACTTCTACTACTTATATTGCTGACACCGGCTGCCGGTCTAAGCGCTCCGCAGGAAGGGACTCGTTCGACAACGCATAGCCGGACGATGACGGCAATGCAGAGGAACGCCGAAGATCAACCAGGCGCACCTCATAAAGCGGAAGCGCAAGGGGTTGTCCGCACCTACTTTATCGCCGCAGACGAAATCGATTGGGACTATACCCCGCATGGCAGGAACATCGCAGGCCTGCCCCACATCGAGTCCGCGGAGGACGAGACAGGAGGGCTAGCCCCTCACAGGATCTATCACAAGGCCGTCTATCGCGAATATACGGATGCCACCTTCAAAACCCTTAAGGTCCGCCCGCAGCAATGGGAGCATCTAGGCATCCTCGGCCCCCTGATTCGGGCAGAGGTCGGCGATTCCATTCGGGTCTATTTCAAAAACAACACGCATCTCTCTGTCACCATGCATCCGCATGGCGTGGAGTACAAGAAGGATTCTGAAGGAGCTCTCTACAACGATGGCACGACCGGAGCGGCCAAGGCAGACGACATCATTGGACCGGGTGGCACCTACGTCTATAACTGGGCCGTGCCGGAGTCAAGCGGACCCGGCCCCATGGACGGAAGCTCCGTTCTCTGGATGTACCACTCCCACTTTGTCGAATCCACAGACATGAACACAGGGCTGGTCGGCCCAATCATCATCACCGGCCGTGGACTAGCGCGGCCCGATGGATCTCCAAAGGATGTTGACCGGGAATTTATCGTAGATTTTTCCATCTTCGATGAGACCGACAGTTGGTTCTTCGAAAGAAATGCCGGAGCCCAGGCGCGTGCTTTTCGGTCAAAGACACTCAATCCAGCTCTCCGCGAGCAGAATATGCTCTACACGATTAACGGTTATATCGAGGGCAACCTGCCCATGTTGACCATGAGAAAAGGGGAGCATGTTCGTTGGTATCTGCTCTCCAACAGCAACGAAGAGGACGTGCACATGGTTCATTGGCATGGAAACACCGCGATTTCGAACAAGATGAGGATGGACTCAGTCTTTTTGGGACCCATGGCAATGACCATAGCGGACATGGTTCCGAACAACGAGGGAATCTGGCTGTTCCATTGTCACGTTAGCGACCATCTCAAGGCCGGCATGGTAGGTCGATACCAGGTGCTGCCCTGAATCTCCTGCAACAGCGATTCATTTGAATTAATGGGAGCCAGTGGAATGCCCGGCACTTTTTGTACCAGTTGAGAAGCGATAAAACTGGTACAAAAAGGAGGATCCGAAGCTGATTCTGCTCCGGGCACTCTCTGCAAGTCGCTGGTTCTAAGCTTGAAATGATTGGTGGACCTGATCGGGATCGAACCGATGACCTCTTCCATGCCCTGATGTGCCCGCCCCCTGTCTTATTGAAGGATAAGGACTTATAAGACGGTATAACCGTGAAAATCGGCACAGTCGGCGTAAATTGACACCAAATTGACACCAAAACCATTGGAGCAAAAGCGGCCCTGAACCGTGGCGGGACAGTGATAGCTTTTGCTTCGATGACCGATTTTTGATTGGAATTGGACGTTCATAGCGATGTTATGAGTGGCTGGGGTCTGGCCACATCCATGAGCAACGGAGATGGCAGAGCCGGCAAAGCTGAAGTCTTGAGCGAGCAGGACAAGTTTTGGGTTTGGGCAAATCGACTATAGGGGAAACCTCATTCAACACCCATCTGCCGTTGCAGCGATCAGATGAGAAACAACTCTGGGCTGGGAACGCATGTTCTGGAATATGAGGTGGAAGGAGGGTCTATTCGGAGCCAAGATGTACTTGTGTCGGCGCGCAGACTCTTTCTTATTCGGCCTGCGGCTTGTTGCTTGAACTGGAGAGTAGCAGGAGCTTTTGGCAGGCTACCGCCCTCATCTCAAGCCGTTTGCATAATCTCGTGATGGTCACATGCGACAGCCCCTCTCCCGCAATCTGTTCTTGAATGGCGGCGGCCTGATCGGGCATGGCCTGGGCCATTGCACTGATTCTGTCGATGAGCTTCGCATCGTCTAAGCGCAGCTCGGTTGCAAGTCTCTGCCAGTGCCGCAGTCCGATATTCCGCAGTCGATATTCACCGCCGGCCTTCATTGCAAGTTTCACCTTGCTCAGATTCACATTGGGATACGGAAGGATACTTGCCAGGTCGTAAAGAGGCGCGAGCCGCACGACTCCATTCTGGCCTAGGAGCAGGGAGTAGTTCTTTGCATGGGCATCTGCTCCCGCTATCAGCCAGTTGAATGCGATGGCGTCCAGAAAGGATTGAACGTCTTCCTCTAGACTACTGGACTGCTCCCTGAGCAGTTCTACGATTCTCTGTACTCCCGGCCCGCCATCACTTTCATATTTACGCGTCGGGTGGAGACCGAAAGCCTGGCACATATCTTCCTGATGAATACGCACCCATCGACTCCCGACGCGCGCGCGGTCGTACCGCTCTACAACGATAGCGATCTCATCCTCAAAGCGCAGCACGTTGGAGTTGGGAACAATGAGGCCGAGTGCGCGCGCCAATTGCAGGGAGAAATGTTCATTCTCCGCATGGCCGTCCCATTCTCCTGTTGGCGGTTTCAGGATGTGAGTAGTGGGAATACGACCCGATGGCACTCCCCACCGCTTCCGCTCAAATAAAAGCGCCGTCTTCGGCTGTGCGCCTGCAAGGCTGAATTGCCCTGTGTCACTTGCGGCCCGCCATGCGGAATGGTCCGCGCGCAGAATCCGCAGACGCTTCGCTACATCCTCTTCCGTGAGCCATTGAATTTCCCTTGCGGCCGGTTCCGCAATCAAAGTCTCCAGCCGATCGGGGCTAACGAACTGAACGGCGCCCGCGCAGTCTTCGCCTACATGGGAAATCAGCCGAAAAAAACGTTCTTCGGGGAAACCTGGAAGCGCTTGCCCCAATTCTGGAGAACACGGTCGTTATCAGGCAGCAATCCCCACAGGAACGCCTCTATCCGAGCGTGGCCGTGGGTCGCAGAGCCGAGAGGCATCGAGAGCGAGAGCGGATACGCATTGGGATCGTTCCTCCATGTGTCGCTGTAGGTAAATGAGAGCCTGGACTCCTTGTAGTGGACTGTCCCGATCTCCCGGCCATCCAAGAGAGCAATGAGCTGATTTGTCATGGGCGCTTCTTCAGGGAATCAAGGATGTTGTTAATGTCTACGTTCCTGGGTTCGCTGGCTGCGGATGCCTCCTGCGCGCGGTCAACGGCAATATCAAGAGAAACCCCTAGTGTTTTGAGTGTTCGGAGAACAAGGCCGATTTCAGCGCGAGGCTTCCCTTGCTCCACTTCCACGATCCACTTGCGGCTTGTTCCCGCCTTCTCTGCCAGGTCGCTTTGGTCCATCCCCAGCTTGATACGGCGCTCCCGGATGAAAGCGCCCAAATCAGCGGCAGTTCGTACACGCATAGGCGGAACCTCCTTACGCTGCACTATAAGAGTAACCGAGCGGTGACATTTCGTAAAGAGAGCGTTCGGTTACTTTACCAGAAGTAACCGAACGGGGACTAGTGACTTATGCCGCAAGTGCGGATCGGGGGAGAAAGCACGAACATGATCGGAATTAGAGGCAAGCGGCGGAAACAAGAGATGGGAGAGGCATTGCTATCTGTATACGGTGATTCGTGTCAAGGACCGGCCGAGTACCTAAAGGGCTGGATCGTGCCAGCATAGACATTGATATTAGGCCATTTACGGTTTTCGTCGCTGAGCGCGTGGGCTAGTCGCTCCAAGGCGAAACACCCGAAAATAGCCGATGGTGGCTCAGCGGCATCGTAACGTCAATGAGAGGTTTTGCAGTTTTGGCAGTTTAATCTAACCAGCTGATAAAACTGGGCTTTTCCGCCGAATGTAGCATCCAAAATCGGGTAATTTTAGTGCCATTTTGTACTTTTATTGGCTGCCAATTGGCTGCCATGAATTTTGAGTGTTTTGTTTGTCAAACCGACCAGCCTCAGACGACTTGATCGCCAGTCTCTGACACAAACTCTTGGGCCGTAAGTTGGGTTGTGGCGGGTTAGCTCATATTCATTTTTCTGCAGTACACAACAAGCCAAGGGCGCCATATTGCAGACGTCGTCTGAAAGCTTCTGTATGAGAAGGAGAGATCTATCGGATTTATTCCTCCTTCGAAAGCCGCTTCGCCAATTGCTTCGCTCTTCAATATCGCGGTCTATTTGAGATATTGGCTGGCATTGCGGTGATTGAACCACGCGTCTGAACGTACTTCGACCGTTGACAACAACGCTCAGCACCTGCTGAGAGACTGGAAAATTTCGGAGTCTCTTACTGCAGAGCGTTGGATTGCCGTTTTGTGTAAGTGCTCTTGCTCATCCACTCTCCCGTCCAAATCGTATTCTTACTTGGACGAAACGGAGAAGGAAGGTCACATGGTAGCTGTTGTGACGAATTGATGGATGGCGGAGAACCTTCCACCTAGGTGTTTAGTCCCGGCATTTGATGGGTTGGATCGAGAGTAAATTTGTCTGGGGTTTGCGTCCAGAGTTTGCAGAGGTATTCGTAGGGCGTGAGGCCTTTGAGGGTCTTGAGTCTTCGGGCGAAGTTGTAGGCCCGAAGGAAGTCGGTCAAGTGCGCTTTGAGTTGGTTATGGGTGTCGTAGAAGTAGCGTTTGACCGTGGCATCCTTGATGGTTCTATTCATGCGCTCGACCTGCCCATGGGTCCAGGGATGATTGGGTTTGGTCAGCCGGTGTTCGATTCCATGAACGAGACAGAGCCGGTTGAAGGGATGGCCACGGAAGCGCGCGGTTGGCCCCTGCCGGTTCTTCGGCAGATCGGCGAACTGGATGCCGTTGTCGGTGAGCACGGTGTGGATGCGGTATGGAACGGCCTCGACGAGCGCTTCGAGGAACGCTGCTGCGGCTCGCATATCTGCTTTTTCAACGAGTTCGACGACAGCGAACTTCGAGGTACGGTCGATGGCTACGAACAGGTAGAGCTTGCCTTCGGCGGTCCTCACCTCGGCCAGGTCGATGTGGAGGAAGACGATCGGATAGGTGTCGAATTTCTTCCTCTTCGGCTTGTCCTCTTCCACGTCAGGAAGGCGGCTGATGCCATGCCGCTCCAGGCAACGGTGAAGCGACGAGCGAGTGAGCTGCGGGATGGTGGCCTGCAACGCGTACAGACAATCGTCGAGAGGTAACAGCGTGTGCTTGCGAAATGCGACGAGGATGGTTTCCTGCTCAACCGTTAAAACAGTCGACCTCGGAACAGTTGGTCCCGTCCGGCGATCCGCCGTAGACTCACGCTTCTTCCACTTGGCGACGGTCTTCTGGTTGATGCCATGACGTCGAGCCAGAGACCTCATGCTCTCTTGACTATGTTGTATCGCTCGACGGATCGCCTCTGTCGTTGTGGCGCTTCGGTGTAATACCTGTCCCATAGTGCCTCCTTCTGTTCACCAGAAAAGTATGCACCATCAAATGCCGGCACTAAACACCTAAAATGATTCAAAGGGCGCTCGGTTATCTGATCTCTAAAACCTTTGGCTCAGCGCGTTGCTACAAGCAGTGGACAGGATATGAATGTCCTTGACAATCTCTTCGCTCTTATTGACCTCTACATTTTCCAAGATGACCTTGCTATTAATTCTTTTCTCTTGAAGCTACACGGAGGATCACCTGTTTGGATCACTCGATCACTCGTCCTGCAGAGAATGGTCTATAAAAGCGAGCGCGCAGCGATGGTTCACGCAAGACAGCGGCCTGCAGAAACATGAATACGTCCGCGAGGTACCCCTCGTATCCTTTCGGCGAGCCAGTCCAATTTGTCCAATCAATCCCTTCATTACTTTTGTTCTGTACACCGTTTTGAAATCCTATCTTTGCTTGGCGATCCAACATCTTCTGAAGAATGTCGTCACCTTTTTCCGGCTCGCCGATGGCATGGTAGGCCATGATGAAATGTAATGAGTGGCCTGCTGATATTCCCCCGTTCATATAGTCCTGAAATGTATCGGTCCCATTTTCGCGGTGCGGAATGCCGAGGCCATTCGGTTGAAGATAGTCTGACCTGTGCACAGGCTCTAAAGTGCAGGGAAGTCCTAGATCGAAACGCGTGAAGTTCGCATCGTCCATCTTCTTCCGAAGCCGTGAAAGTATCTGCCGTCCTACGTCTGGTTCGACGAGGCCATACTCGATTGCCAATCCATTCACAACCGGAGTGGCGTAGTCGTGGAGTGTGCCATCGGAACTCTTCCACCACGCAAGCCAACCGGTAGCCAGATTGTAAAGTGTCTTGAAATAGATCGCCTTCAAACGGTCTGCAAGGTCCGTGAATTGTTTCTGCTTCTGTACGCGGCCCAGTTGTCCTTCCAATTCAGCGAGACATCGCCACGCACGATAGATCATGGCATTGCTGTAGCCATCTTTGTGGCCGCAGTTCAGTGCGTCCCACCAGCAACATGACCGAGCGGGCTCTATGAGAGTATTCGGATTGCCGGTCTGTGTGGCCTCGACCATTCCATCGCCGTCGACATCGCGTTGCTCCAGAAATGCAGAGAGAAGCTCAAGCTGTTCAATGCGCTGCTTTAGCCAGATACGATCGCCAGTCGCTTCGACATAGTCCCAGGCAGATATGAGGATTCCCGGATTTGCATCCAGGAAGTGCCGATAATTCCAATAGCCGATGACTTCTCCTGCAGCGTCGGTTCGATGATCCAGCCACCAGTCGATGGATCGTCGAACCTGGCTCATCATCGAGATTTCGGGGGTAATTTCCGGAGTCCAGAAAGCTTGGTCTGCATAAAACGGTAGAGCGAAACTAACAGGGTCACTAATAACGTTATTGGAGAGAATGCCTACCGGCGCGCTATAGGGTCTGTCTTGATCTCCCCAACGCGAGCTGGGTTGCCAGGTATTAAACCAGCCACGACGTATCGTATACCAACGAGCACGGTCGGTCATTCCTTCCGGAGGAGGCAACCGCACTGGTGTGAAGGCGAGGGTGGATACGTCACCATGCGTGAGTCGAGGAAACTCAAGAATCAAATCGACAGTATGTTTATCGCGGTTACCCTCGAGCCTCGCACTGCCGCCAGAACCTGAATCGTTAAGTAGTACCTGTCCGAAGTCAGGAGCAGATATCACGAAAGGTAGCTTCCCAGATCCATCGTCAGACCAAGCTTGCGGAATAATTGTCGTTGGCGTGACCTGAGGATCAAAAGGGAAAAGCATTTCAACTGCTTCAATGTCGCGGATACTGTGGCCTCGTCCAGACACCGTCATCATGAGCCGGTTTGGAGACGGACGAATCGTCCAATGAAGCTCGGCGCCGGTTGCAGCAGTCAGCATGTAGGAAGCTCCGCCGTTGTGAAGCTCTTTGTGGCGCGTCTCGATCTCCCCGCTGGTGCGCCATATTCCGGCAACACAGACGCGGAGGACAACGGGAGAGTTCAATCGCAGTAGGTTTGTTTGCGCTCTCTCGCCACCTTCTGTATCCCAGCTCAACACCGGAATCTGCGCATGCTGAGCATCCAGCTCGATTCGAAAAACCGGATTGCTGTCGACTGCTGATGTAGGCGTTTCTCCCTCATTTGGGGTGAGAGAGTTGGCTGTAGGGCCCAAGGCGGCTGCGCCTAAGGTCACCCCGGCAAGCTGTAAGAATGAGCGCCGATTTAACCGGTTGTTCCGTGTACGCATCAGATAATTCCTAAGTAAATTTAAGCAACGGCTTGGTGTTTAAGTTCCAAGGCTTTCGATCCCGGGATTGCCACAGTCACCGCAAGAACGCCCAGTTTTCTGAACCAAACCTGTTCATAACGAAGTAATTTAATAGATGCCGCTAGTAAGTCGCTCTTCCGCCGCTCAGATCAAATACTGCAGCGGTTGTGAAGGAATTTTCCTCTGATACTAACCAAGTGACCATTGCGCTGATCTCATCGACTTCAAGAAAACGTCCACGCGGTATTTTGCTGAGCATGTAACTCACATGCTCTTTCGACATTTGCTCGAAGATACGAGTACGAGCGGCTGCGGGCGTAATGCAGTTCACCGCAATGTTCTTGTCGGCAGTTTCCTTACCAAGCGACTTCGTTAAGGCAATCACACCAGCTTTCGAAGCGCTGTAAGCTGATGCATTGGGATTGCCTTCTTTGCCCGCGATCGAGGCAACATTCACGATTCGCCCGTAGTTCTGACGCAGCATGTGTGGCAGGATAGCCCGACAACAATGAAAGACTCCAAGCAAATTCACGTTTATGACCCGGCGCCACTCCTCAACTGGATACTCCCACGTAGTGTGATTGGAGCCCGCAATGCCGGCATTCGCCACAAGGATGTCCACGGAGTGATGCTGGCCTATCGTGGATTCCACCGCACGATCTACTGCAAGAGCATCTGAGATGTCGACGACCTCTCCCGTGACGGGACCGGTGTTTTCTAATTCTCGGAGTGCTATCTCGAGCGTGGCGCGATCATGATCCCAAATAGCAACCGACGCACCTGACTGTAAAAGACGAGCTGCTACGGAAAGGCCAATCCCCTGGGCTCCGCCCGTTACCACCGCATGACGTCCATTCAAATCAATCTGGTTCAATGTTTCCTTTCGATTTCGATGAGTGTCACATGTGGGAGTCGGAATTTCACTAGGATGAGGTCACGACATTAAAACTAGTTGCCATGGCCATTTCAGAGAGGGCTAATTCCAATGCACGTCGCAGAAGGATGGTTTCAGAGATGTTATCCGTACGGTTGCAGCCCTTCCAATCGATCCAGACATATTCGAGAGCAAGAAAGCCCTTATATCCGACCTTCTGCAGCCCGGCTAGCATGCCGGGGAAATCAATCGTATTTTCGTTGACTGAGGTCTGCAGCCTGTCGAGAGTGCCACCTCGCACATGCACATGAGAGGCGAACGGCAGCAATAGATGAACGTCTATGGAGCATTCGCCCGTCATGACGAAATGTCCGTAGTCCAGCGTTAACGTCAGGCCTTTCACTGTGCTTAAAAATGCTTGCGTGCTTGCGACGTCCCCGCAGATGGAGCCTGCATGCGGCTCAATGGCATACCCGACTCCTGCACTGGCACATTCTGCAGCGCGCCATGCGGCCACCTCCATAGCTAAGTCCAGATCGCGCTCCCGCAAGACGCCGCTGTGAAACACGCCCGGCAAACCTGTCAGATGCTTTGCGCCGAGCGTGATAGCGAACTCAAGTGTTCGCTTGAACACATCACCGTTTTCCAAGCGTACAGAGGCACTGGGATCATTGGCCGCGCACTCGGACGGGTCGACTCCAATCTGAACAAAGACGTCGGATGCTCGCAGCTCGGCAGCATCCAGATCATGGAGAATTTGTTCGGTGTAGCTGCGCGGCGACGAGCATAGGTCGATGGGAGAAAAATGCGTACTACGCGCAAAGAGGCCAATGTCGACATAGTTAAATCCGAGTAACTTAATCAGGCGCAACGCTGTCGCTCTTTCCAGAACGGGGAACGTGAAATCGGCACAAGAGAAATTAAGCATGCTTTATTTCTCCTTTGAGGCTAGAGCGATATAAGACATCGATTTGCTCAATCAACTTGTAAGTATCTCCATGCTGCTTACAGTACTCGGCAATAGCCTCGCCGGCGCGCTCTTGCAAGGTTACATAGCCCGGGTATCGTGGACGCACATACGCCGTTTCTATGCTGGCTGCGGTGCGTGCGAAGAAATTATCGGTAATCTGGTTCAGCAGGGAATCGCTCCAGGAGTTGCGGCTGGCAGGTTGACCACCGCATATTCCGTAGAGTGTCCCTTGGCATGAACGGCCAGCAACAAAAAGGCTGTACTCAAGAGCGAGCGCTATTTGATCACACTTCTTCGAGATGGCGAGCCCAGTGCCCCCCAGCACAGTGCGCATCGGGAGATGCTCATCAAGTGACACTGGATTCGAGAACCGGATAGGATTCGCTCCAAAACCTTGTCGCGAGTAGTTGCTGTAGGTATAAGCGAACGGACAGTAGGCGAAGGTATCTTCACTCGACATTCGCTCATATAACGCAATTGGATTCAAGTGGTAGATATCGTCCGGCATGAGAGCTGCAAGCTCACGGAGCTGCTCCAGACAGTGAGCGCCGATCTGGTGTTCGACAAGCTGTTCCCCATTGACTGCCACTGCGCTTCCTCGTGAAACGCATAGTCCCATAAAATTCAGAAATAGATCCGCCGAGAACGCAGGCATCCTCACCCAGCCCAGTCTTGCCAGAGACAGTACATCATTCCAAACGGCTGGTTCTTCGATGCCGTGTTTTTC
>Ga0075522_10003581_pt1 | contig 11289 bp, 13 predicted proteins | sample NGEPerA_FD_74796 | JGI IMG/M metagenome (GOLD analysis project Ga0075522, IMG submission 74796) | Arctic peat soil microbial communities from the Barrow Environmental Observatory site, Barrow, Alaska, USA - NGEE PermafrostL2-A | ecosystem: Environmental > Terrestrial > Soil > Wetlands > Peat ... | reverse complement strand
TCGCAGGTTCGCGCGAAGGTCGAGCATGCGTTCCTGGTTCTCAAGCGGATCTTTGGGTTCAGAGACCGGCGGTTATCGAACAATATGTAAAATGTAGCCGCGCTAGACGACAGCGAATTCGGAGAGTCGCCAGTACGACACTGCGGTCATTAACCTGTTACCTTCTGTCCGGAGAATAAAAGAGAGTAGTCTAAGGGTGATCGAAATCGACCGTGACCTGCTTTAATTATCAATAATGTAAGGGGAGAGCAAGATCACATGCGAGTGCCTTCGTGGCGCTTGCCGTGTTCGGCGTTTCCCGGTCTTTACCGCTAATGCCTAATTCAAACACCAGGGAGAAAGAACCATGTCCGTCTCAAAATTCCGTCCACTGCAACTAGCGAGCGTCGCGGCGATTGCGCTGTGCATGGCCGCGATTTCGCCCGCTCGCGCGTGGGATTGCTCCGCGTTACCCGGTCATCACGCGCTCAAAGAGGCCCTCATTAGCGCGCAAAAGCAATCGAACGGAGGCTTCGGTCTGGAGATGTGGGGCGCTATGGTCGATCGCGATGGTCAGGTCTGCGCGATCGCCTTCACCGGCTCGGACCGCGGTGCACAGTGGCCCGGCAGTCGCATGATATCGGCGCAGAAGGCCTACACCGCCAACGCCTTCAGCCTGCCCGCCCTTGCCTTATCCACCGCCAATCTCTATTACGCAGTCCAGCCAGGCGGCAGCCTCTACGGCCTGCAAGCTAGCAACCCGGTCGACCCTGCATTGGCCTACCTCGGTCCAGCCACCAAATTTGGGACGGACGCAGACCCCATGGTGGGTTATCGCGTGGGTGGAGTGAATGTCTTCGGCGGCGGACTGGCTCTGTACAATAAAAGGGGCGAGCTGATCGGCGCTATCGGTGTCAGCGGCGACAGCTCCTGTGCAGATCACAACATCGCCTGGAGAACCCGTCATACGCTGGCCCTCGACTACGTGCCTGCGGGCGTGAGCGGCGACCCGACACGTCCAGACAACATTGTGTACGACATCACCCCGCAGGGTGGCGGCGCGGAAGGCACCCAGCAGTCGGGCATCAGCGTGAGCGGTTGGGGACATCCGACATGCAGTGCCGCGGCCACATCGATCGCTGCAATGCTTCCGGGCGCGAAATAGTGAGCTGGTAAACTGGATGGCGTAGCCTGCACGTGGGTGCGGGCTACGCCCGACACCGCGCTGAGTCGAAAAGACTGCTCGAGTTGCGCCCGGTCCGCTGGCCGGACATCTGTTTTGACGGGGCGTTCCTGCTCGAGAATGACGGCCGGATGAGCCAGTGCCGGGGCCCTTACTGTGGCCCGCGTGGATCTCATAGCCGCTGACGGGCGCTCGCTCCTGGCATAGGGTGGCGTCGACGTTGAGCAATTGTTTGCAGCGCTGCAATACCGCGCGCATATCAGGCCAACCGAAGCCAGGGCTCTCTCCAACCGGGCCTTCAACGCCCTGCGGATCGGCGATAGAGCGGCCGAGCCACTGGAAACCCCCGCAGACGCCTAGCAGCCAGATGAACGCGAGGATTTCCTCGACGCTGCGCTGACAGTAGCTGCCGCACCTGATCCGGAGCGATAGCGCGCGGAATCGACGCCATTGACCAGTTGGCGACGACAGGAACGGCGGCCGCCAGATCAAGCGTCACCTCGCCGCGATAGCGTGCGTACTGTAAGAAGGAGCGCAGCGCACCGGTCATCAGCTTCGCCCGCTTCGGGTGCAATCGCTGCGCCTGGCGTTCTACAAATCTCACTACATCGGAAGCACTCAAACGCGCAAGGCTGACTTGCCTGTCTCCGAAGCGATCCTGGAGAAAACTGGCACGAATGGTACGTAGTTGGCGAGCGATGATCTGGACAGGGCGCGCTCGTCCCGCAGGTACCGCCCGAAGTCCAGCGCACAATGCTCAACTGCAGTTAATCGGACCGGGGACATCTTCTGCGCGGGGATGGCCTCCTCGCGACGTAGAAACTCAGTGAACCGCTGGAGCGCTGCAGCGTCACCTTTATGCAGAAGCCCGTGTCGGCTGCGGTACCTCAGGAACCGTCGCGCATGCTCGGATGAAATCTCGCGCAAACCAACAGTGAGCCGGCCAAGCCAGCGACTAAAAAAGGCCGCGATCCGAACTTGCTTCTTGAGGGAATCCAGGGCATATCCGAGCTCACGCACTTGCTGGGAAAACAATCAACAATCCAAGATATGGCGCCAACGGCCCTTCCAGTGATGACGAGAGAACCCCTTCAGCGTTGATAATGTATTGCACGGTTGACTCCTTCCCCGCTCGGGGAGTGGTGGAAAGAGTCAAAGACTATGTCTATGCAGTCCCGAGAAATGACCTATAAAGTGAGGCTACCGCCTGCCTACAAGATATAGTCCGGCAGGGTAGATAGTGCCGACTAGGTCGCTGGAGACATAGCAGACACACGGCCGCCATGGAGTTGCTGCAAGCCGGCGTCAATCGCTCAGTCATCGCGTTGTGGCTGGGTCACGAGTCGATCGAGACCACCCAGATCTATCTCGATGCCAATCTGGCAATGAAGCAGGAAGCAATGGCAAAGACCATACCGGCGAACAGTAAGCTTGGTCGCTATCGTGCCGACGATCGGCTCATGAGCTTCCTGACAGCCCTATGCATACTTCACTGACTATGCCGAGTCTGCCGACTCACAATCGTCGTCAATGACCCCATGGAACGCTGCCGTTCGCACCAGCCCAGCGGCAACTCGGCATAGTCCGCCGCTCGGAATAGTGGCGCCTATGCCGAGCTCGGCATAGGAAGCACACGTTCGGTCGGAGACTACGAGCCGCCGGCGTGAGCTTCGAGGATCGCCAGGACCTGCTTGGGCACAAGAGCGGTCGCATCACGACGCACTACTCACAGGCGGAGCTGACGAGTTTGATCGAGGCAGCGGACAAGGTTTGTTTGACAGAGTCCCGCAAATCTCCCGCAACCACATGGCTTCGTCGCAGGATCGGCCAGTGAGCGAGGCACTAAATGATTGATCGCGATGAAAGTTTGTGGCGCGCCCGGAGAGATTCGAACTCCCGACCCCCTGGTTCGTAGCCAGGTACTCTATCCAACTGAGCTACGGGCGCGCTGCATCGGCGGAGCCGCGCATTCTAAATGTCAGCCCGGAATCCGTCCAGCAAACGGCCAGCGTTGCCCCCGAGTACTCTAGGGTTTTTTCTCGCTTCGCTCGTCCGACCCGCCACGTGCGCTCCTGGCGGCCACTTCCTCTTCGGCGGCCAGCCAGTCATCCCACATGTGGCCTGGTTCAAAACCGCGCCGCTCGGCCCGAAAGTACGCGCATAGGCTGATTTGCGAATAGCGCTCGCTATCGCTGAGCAACGGTGTAAGCGGCGTGGGTGTTGGCCGCGGCCGGATGGTTCGTGGAGCGACGGCCGCGGCCGTCTGGTCGATTTCTGGTATCTCTGGACGCCGACGTTTTGTCACCAGCACTGGCTTTGCCATAGTCCCCTCGCTGTGCGGCTGTGCCGACCGCCCTCTGATATGAAGTAATGATTTGATCGTCTGAATATCGTGCAGCCGCCGGAAGACCGCTGCAGCTGACTGCTGTTATACCGCCCGGGATTGACTCACCGGCGTAGGAAGAGGCCGCGTTCTGATATCGGCGGGAGTAACTGCCCGGCCTGGCCGGCCATTGGGATCAGTTTTGGGGGGGATCCGCGCGCAGCAGCTCGAGCAACGCGTCGGGCTCGATGGGCTTGGTAAAGTGATGGTTGAATCCCGCCTCGAGCGCCCGCGTCTTGTCCCGATCCTGCCCCCAGCCGGTAATCGCGATCAACGTGAGGTTCTGGCCCCGCGGACCGTCCCGCAATTGCCGCGCGACCTCGTAACCGCTCAAGTCCGGCATGCCGATATCGAGTAATGCAATCTCCGGCTGCATCGCGGTGATGGTGGTCAAGGCCTGTCGCCCATTGCTGACCACTGTGACTTCGTGCCCATCCATGCGCAGCAGCGCCGCGAGGCTTTCAGCGGCATCCTCATTGTCGTCGGCAATCACTAGCCGTCGACGTCGCAGCGGCGCCGCGTCCGGGGTTCCTATCGTTTGCGCCGGTTTGGATTGTTTCAGTAGCCGTGCGGGCAGCCGCACGATGAATTCGCTCCCTCGTCCAATGCCGGAACTGCGGGCCTCTATGGCGCCGCCATGCAGGTCAACGAGGCCCTTGGCCAGGGCAAGGCCGATTCCCAACCCTCCGTCCGAGCGATCCTGAGCGGACTTGACCTGAGAAAACATGGCGAATACGCGTTCCAGGGCCTCCGCAGGAATCCCGATTCCGTTGTCGGTCACGCTGATGATGATGGCGCCCGATTCTTGCTCGACACGCAGCCTTATGCGTCCTTGCGGATCGGTGTACTTGGCGGCATTGGTCAGCAGATTGGAGATGACTTGCGCCAGGCGCAGCGGGTCGGCGGCCAGAATCAGGGGTTCGTCCGGAATCTCGATGGATAACGCATGCCGTTTCGAATCGATGCTCGGGCGGGCGGTCTCGACCGCGGCATCAATCACCGCCGCCAGCTCGGTCATTTCTGTGCGCAGTTCCAGAGTGCCGCGTGTTACGCGGGAGATATCGAGAAGATCGTCGAGCAGCAGCGCCATGTGGTGCACCTGGCGCTCGATCACATCGTGGCTCCATCGCTTTTGCGCTTCGGTAGCCGCGGGAGTCTTGGAAATAAGCGCCGCCTGCCGGATCGGCGCCAGAGGATTGCGCAACTCGTGAGCGAGCGTTGCCAAAAATTCGTCCTTGCGCCGGTCGGTTTCCTGCAGTGCGGCTTCCGCTTGCTCGCGCCTGCGGATTTCATTCTGCGCAGCCTCGTACAGGCGCGCGTTATCCATCGCTATGGCCGCCTGGGCGCTCATACCCAGGATCAGTCGTTCCGAGCGCTCCGTGAACACATTGGGCTCGGGATGACCCAGGAACAGGCCGCCAATCACCTCACCCGAACGCGCGACGATCGGAACCGCCAGGTAGCTACGCACCGGCAGATGTCCCTTGGGCATGCCGTGGTGTGGTGCCATGGTGCCGTAACGCGGATCCCTGGTGATGTCGCCAGAGCGGATACTGGCCTCGCCTCGGAATGTTGGATCGAAGATGGGCGTGTTGCGCGGCATGCCGAAGCGCTCGAATGCCTCACGCGGCGCGCCCGACAGCGTATAGAGGAGATACGACTTTCCGTCCGGCCCCGAGACATTGTAAAAGAACGCGCCAAATGCCGCGCCGCTGAGCTTGGTGGCGGAATCCGTCATGGTCTGGACCAGGGTCTGCAGATCCAACTGCGCGGCAATTGCTGTGCCGGTGGCATTGAGCAACTCGAGAATGCGCGTTTCTTCGAGCAGCGCCTTATCCGCCTGGCGTCGCCCGGTGACGTCGTGAAATACCATGACGGCACCGCAGATGGCGCCCTTCGCGTCGCGAATCGGTGCGGCGCTGTCTTCGATGGCCAGTTCCCGTCCGGATCTGCTGACGAGCGCAGTATGGTTGGCGAGTCCGACTATCTTTCCCTGCTCGAGTACTCTCTTGACGGGATTTTCCGCCGGCTGCCGCGTTTCCTCGTTGACGATCTGAAATACTCGCTCCAGCGGCTCGCCGTTGGCCTGCGCCGAGCTCCATCCCGTCATCGCTTCAGCGACCGGATTGAGGAAACTGACTCGTCCCTGGGTGTCGGTGGTGATCACGGCATCGCCGATGCTCGCCAAAGTCACTGCAAACCATTCGCGCTGCTGTTGCAGCTCCTGGCTCTTGCGTTCAAGCGCCTCATGGGCGGCAGCCAGTTCACGCTCCGCGCGCTGGCGGGCAATGAGAATGCTTTCGGCGGTCTTGAGCGCAGTTGCGCGCAGCGCCTTGTCTTCACTCTCGTCCGATGCCACTAGTTCCCCCCGAGAGCCCGCGCGGCCAGTGCCGTTCCGATCACACGCGAGCGTATCTTGGCAAACGCGGTTTCGCGTGTGGTCGAAGTATCGTCGCAGAATGGGGAGAAGCCGCAATCATCGGTAGTGCCCAGCTGCCCGGGTGGAATGTAGCGCGCGGCTTCCAGCACCTGGTCGCGCACCTGCTCGGAGGTCTCAATCTCCGGTCTGATCGGCGCGATGACACCGACGAATACGCGATGATTGGGCTTGAGTGTTCGCGGATGATCTTCAGAACCCGTACTCGATCGGGCTCACCGGCGAGCGCCACGTAGAAGTTGTCGACATTGAGTTGGAACAGGCTTGGTAGCAGCAGGGCGTAGTCCACGTCGGCGCTATGGGTGGAATCGAGGTCACTGCCGGGACAGGTATGTACTCCAAGCTGTTGTCGTTCGGCGGTGGAAAAACGCGACAGCGCGAGATTGTTGAGATCGATGAAGCTGGAGAGCAGATTGCCGGACGGGTCGACCTTGACCGCAAACCGCCCTTCGGTGAAGTCGATCTGCACCTTGTAGGCGCCCAGCTCCAGGCAGCGGCGAACCTCGGTGACATGTTCTCGCAGCAGATCATCGATAAAGCGCTCGCGGGTGTATCCGGCAATGCCCGCCTCCGGATAGAGCAGGCTCAACGCCGACGGCGAGATCACCGCCTGCTTGATAGGGAGACTGGTGTATGTCGATGCCTGGGACAGATAGCGATCGGCGTAGCGCTGATATCTGAAAGGTCCGGCAGTCAATCGCGGCATGCGGCGCACGTGACCGGCCGAAAAAGGAATCCGGAATCCGTCCGGCGCGGTATTGGGCAGCCCTTCGACACTATAGGTCCAGAAGTTGTGATATTTCCTCTGTTCCCCGTCGGTAATCACCGGCGATCCGGTGGCCTCGAATTGTGTGATGGTGTCCCGAATCGCCGCGTCATACAGGGCATCCAAATCCGGTCGCGCGTCCGAGGGCCTGGAATTGATTGCCTCAATAAGAGCCAGCGGCCGCGGAATGCTTCCTATGGGCTCGGTCGGGATGATCAACGGTGACATCTCCGGTGCGTGTAGTGGCGTAGAGACGCGGCCTGGCAGTATGAGTTCGAATTTGACGTCGTGCCGCTAGGGCATGGTAATCGAACCCGGGACGAGTTGGTAATTTCGCAACTCCTGGGCTCAGCCGCCGCTGTAGCCGCCGATGATTGGCAGGATCTCGCCGGTGATGAAGCGCGAACATTGCGCCGAGGCCAGGAATACGTAGGCGGGCGCGATTTCCTCCGGCTGTGCGGCGCGCTTCATCGGTGTTTCCGCGTCGAATTGCGCGACATCCGCGGCGCTCTTGTCGGACGGATTCAACGGCGTCCAGACGGGACCGGGCGCGACCGCATTCACCCGGATGCCTGCCGGCAGGGTCGCGTTGCCCGGGATGGTTACGACGGGCATGGTGCTGTCGAACAACGCGGTCTGCGGCAGCGCACCGTTGGCAAACAAGGTATCAATTGGCGTCGCACTGGGCAGCACGGTTTCGATACCCGCCGCATAGGTGGCGCTATAGACGTCGGTGGTGACATGTAAATGTTGCCGTAGGCGTGCTGATAGCTCGTGGTCAGCAAGGGGCCGAATACCGTCGAGCCAATATCGACATCGCCAAAGAAGATCGCATCGCCAAAGGCTTCCAGGGCGTATGGCCGCGACATCGGTGCCGCGGCCGTCACTGTTTTGCCGGCCGCTTCGAGCGCACACTGAGTGGCCATCGCAACGTGGCCGCCTTCGGAATAGCCGGTCACAAACAGCTTGCCGTTGTCACTGGTGGCTGAGGAGAAGGTATTCGGCAGCGCGGTACGGGCCGCGGTCGGCGTACCGATCATTTCGCCGGACTGTTGCACCGCGTCTAGAAATGGGTGGTAGCCCAGGGTTGAAATGTCATAGCCGGCATAGCTGGGTGCCACGACAATGTAGCCCTAGGGGGCAAACATGGCCGCGACCAGGACTTCCTCCAGGTTAGCCGGGTTGGTGACATCGGCAATATTGGCGGTCTTGTCGGTCTGGGTGCCGTGCGCGTACAGCACGATCGGGCGCGGGCCCGAGCAGCCGGGCGCCGCCCCGGTGGGCACCATCAACGCGCCGGAGGATTCGGTAGCCTAACCGGCCGCGCCGATGGTCCAGAATTTGAGGTAGTAGAAATCCACGCCGCAGCTCGGCGTGCCGGTGATCTGCAGCAATTGCGCTCCTGTCGGGTGGCGGACAGTTGCGCTGCCAGGCTGGCGGCATTCAACGATGCGATGCGCAGTGGCGGATTCTCAGCCAGGATGCCGTGTGCGGTCGATGCGGCCACCATCGAGGTGGTGCTATCGGAGCCGAAAGCGGTCAGCAGGGCCGCTGCCATAACCGCGCCTAAATGCCCGCGCAATTTAAGCATGCATGACTCCTGGATCCGGCTGGACTCGAAGGAAAACCCCAACCCGAACGTCCATTCAAAATGCGTTATCCTCGCTGCCGCTATGAAGTTCAAGGACTATTACGCCAGCCTCGGTCTGGCGCGCGGCGCCAGCGACGACGCTATCAAGAAGGCCTATCGGCGCCTGGCGCGCAAATACCACCCCGACGTGTCCAAGGAAGCCGGAGCCGAGGAGAAGTTCAAGGAGGTCGCGGAGGCCTATCAGACGCTCAAGGATCCCGAGAAGCGTGCGGCCTATGACCAGTTGGGCAGCCACCCGGCCGGACAGGAGTTCAACCCGCCGCCGGATTGGCAGCAGCAATACAGCGATGCACCGTTTTCGGCCGACGAGCTGGATCTGTCGGATCTGTTTGCGCATCTGCGCGGTGGCGGCGCCACTCGCGGCGCCCGCAGATCAATGCCCGGGCAGGACTACGAGATCGCCGCCGCCATCAGTATCGAGGACGCCTTCCACGGTACGCAGATTGATCTTGATCTGAACATGCCGGAATACGATGAGCGCGGCCAGCTGCGGCGTGTACCGCGTGCCTTCAAGGCACGCATTCCCAAGGGCGCCACCGATGGGCAGCGGCTGCGCCTGCCGGGCAAGGGCGGCAAAGGCATGAACGGCGGCCGTGACGGCGACCTTTATCTGAATATCAGCCTGCGCCCGCATCCGCTGTATCGAGCGGCCGGGCACGATCTGTACCTGGATCTGCCGCTGGCGCCGTGGGAGGCGGTGCTCGGTACCGCGATCGAGGTTCCGACCCCGGCAGGCGCGGTGCGACTGAAAGTGCCGGCGGGTACCCAGGCCGGGCGGCAGTTGCGTTTGCCCCAGCGCGGATTACCTAAGCCCAAAGAGGGGCATGGCGACCTCTACGCCGTGGTGCAGATCGTCGTGCCCAGTGTCACTACCGATTCGCAACGCGAGGCTTACCAGAAGCTCTCGGATCTGTCGGGCTTTGATCCACGGCCGCATTTTGCGGCGGAGGCCGGCCATGCGCGTTGAACTCACGGAAGTGCTCTGGTTCGAGCAGCACGTACTGTCGTTGTCGGAGTTGGCGGATATTTCGGGCCTGCCGCGCGCGGTGCTCGAGGAGTTGCTGGATTGCGGCGCTATTGCGCCGCTGGAGGCGGTGCCAGCGGCTTTACCGGTAGCCTTACCGGTTACCGAATTGCGTTTCGGGGCATCGGCGCTGCGCGCTGCCCGCACCGCTCACCGTCTGCGTGTGGATTTTGAGCTCGACATCCAGGCATTGGCCGTGGCGTTGAGCCTGGTGGCCAGGGTGGAGGAGCTGGAGGCGCAGCTTCGGGAGTTGCGGGCTCGACAGCCGCAACGCGTGCGCTAGACCCGGCCTTCGGCTGGCTAGGTGTTCAACGGCAACGCACCGAGCATCAGTGCGGTGTCGACTTCGCTCTCTGCCGCCAGCCAGTCCGCCGCTTCGTGTCCGGGCGCAAAGCCACGCCTCTGGGCACGATAGTAGGCGGCCTGGGCGATCAATTCCCGTCGCAAGTCCTGATCGATCAGCGCCGGCGGGACCGGGCGGCTCTTTTGCTGCACCGATCGGCTGGCGCTGCGGGTCCCGCGTGCCGACGGCGATGTCTGGGCTCCCATATACACACTCCTCCAGGTCACAAATAAGTCACAAACTACGGCGTTTATCTTCGCTCGACTTGACCCCGAGGGCAACGCTTGAGTCGACAGATTTTGCAGCATATCGGTCTGCGTTCGTGCCGCAACCTGTCGCGAGTCAACGTCAGTGCGGCTCCGGCCTCGATATGTCAGCATGAAACCTCCGTAGGGCGTTGGAGTAATGCCATGGGTTCCTGGCCGAGTGAATTGTCGATGTGGTCGCGCGCCTGTGCTTTGATCGACCAGGCAGAGCGGCGCCACCGCCGCTTCTTTGAATTGATGGCCGTGCCGTCACAGCCGCCCGCCTGGGAGCCGCCTGTGGATGTGTTCGTGCTTGAGCACGAGCTGCACGTGGTGGTAGCGCTACCGGGCGTACGCGCCGATGCCATCGAGATCGAATTGTCATCGGGCGGATTGTGGGTACGCGCCGAGAATCATCTGTCGCGACTGGCGGGCCAGGCGCGCATCGTGCGACTGGAGATTCCCTACGGCCGCATCGAGCGACGCATCGAGTTGCCGCCGGGCCGCTATGAGCTGCTCGGCCAGGAGTTCCTCGATGGCTGCCTGCGCATCCGTCTGGCAGGAGATTGGCTGTGAGCGCGACCGATACCGTTGAGGCGGCCGCGGCGCCGGAGGACGAGCTGATCATCCTGTCCTTGCGCAACACAGTATTGTTTCCCCTGACAGTGCTGCCGATCACGATTCACAGCGAGCGCACCATTGCCGGCGCTCAGGAGGCGGTCAAATCGCGGCGCAAGGTGGGCCTGGTACTGCAGCGCGAGGCGACCGAGGAAGATCCCAAGGCCGACGGACTGCAGCGCGTGGGCACCATGGCGAGCATCGTGCGCTACGTCACCGCGGGAGACGGCACGCACCATCTGATCTGCCAGGGCGAACAACGGTTCAGCATTCGGGATTTCACCAGCCAGGATCCGTTCCTCACTGCGCGCGTGGAACTGCATCCGGAACCGACGCTGGTCAACCCGGAGATCGAAGCGCGCGCACTGCGTCTGCGCGAACTCGCGATCGAAGCCCTGCAGTTGCTGCCGCAGGCGCCCGAGGAACTGGTCACCGCAATCCAGAACATCGCCTCCTATGCGGCGCTGGCCGATCTGATCGCAAGCTTTCTGGATATCAAACCGCTTGAGAAACAGCAGGTACTTTCGACTTTCGAGTTGCGTGAACGTCTCGACTTGGTGCTGGGGTTTCTGCAGCAACGACTGGAGGTCATGCGTATCTCGCGCCAGATCGACGAGTGCACCAAAGGGGCGTTCGATGAGCGGCAGAAGCATGCGGTAC
>Ga0075522_10003579_pt1 | contig 11294 bp, 8 predicted proteins | sample NGEPerA_FD_74796 | JGI IMG/M metagenome (GOLD analysis project Ga0075522, IMG submission 74796) | Arctic peat soil microbial communities from the Barrow Environmental Observatory site, Barrow, Alaska, USA - NGEE PermafrostL2-A | ecosystem: Environmental > Terrestrial > Soil > Wetlands > Peat ... | reverse complement strand
ATTCAATACATACGTCCCCCGCGACTCCGGCGGATACCCCGCCGCCGAGGTCTCGCTGCGCTCCGCCTCCCCCGAGCACTTCGCGATCGTCGACGTCGCCTCCGGCGAGCTCCTCGGCTCGACCGAGGCCGCCCGCGCCCACTCGACCGTGCACGAGGGCGCGATCTACCTCCACCTCGGGCGCTCCTACGAGGTGCGCGAGCTCGACCTCGAGCGCCGCCGCGCGCTCGTGGCGCCGTTCGACGGCGACTGGTACACGCAGCCCAAGCGTCTCACCGACACCACGATCGAGCGCCTGCTCGACCGCCGCGACACGCTCGGGGTGACGCTCAGCTTCGGCGAGGTCGCCGTCACCGAGACCGTCCTCGCCTACCAGCGCCGTCGCCTCTCAGACCACGGGGCGGGCGGGCATCAAATCATCGACCTCGTCGCGCTCGACCTCCCCACCACGAGCTTCTCCACCCAGGCCCTCTGGTTCGAGCTCGACTCCTCCACGATCCCGCTCGAGTCCCTCCTCGGGACGCTCCACGCGGCCGAGCATGCCCAGATCGCGGTGCTCCCCCTGATCGCGATGTGCGACCGCTGGGACATCGGCGGGCTATCCACGAACCTCCACCCCCAGACGAACGGCCCGACGATCTTCATCTACGACGGACACCCCGGCGGGATCGGCATCACCCGCACCGCCTTCGCCCGTTTCGAGGAGCTCTGTCGTGACGCATACCGCCTGATCGCCGAGTGCACCTGCGCCTCGGGCTGCCCCTCGTGCATCCAGTCGCCGAAGTGCGGCAACCTCAACGAGCCACTCTCCAAGGCCGGTGCACGGCTGCTGCTGGAGCGGATGCTCGCCGCCGGCGGCGGCGCGGACGCCGGCGCCGGCGGATCCGCGGAGGGGCACCGCTCCGAACGCGATACGCCGTTGTTGAAGGCATAGCCATGCTCTGCTCCCCCAAAAAGGCGGCGCTCGCCGTCCTCACGGCCTGTCTGGCGCTGACCGGCCTGGCCTCGACGGCCGTCGAGCCGGCCCCCGCGGCGGCCGCCAACTTCCAGTTCGGGCTCGCCGACTACGAACCGGCGACGTTCTCCGATCCGCGGGTCGCCGAGCTCGGAGTTCATATCGCCCGCGACGTCGTGCCCTGGAACGTGGTGGCGGTTCCGCGCGACCTAGCGGCCGTGACCGTCTGGCTGGCCGCCGTCAGGCAGGCCGGGATCACGCCGCTGATCACCTTCCAGCACGCCGACGGCAACGACCGCGCGCCGACCCAGGCCCAGGTCCTGAAGGACTTCCTCCGCTTCCGTGCGCTGTTTCCCTGGGTCACCGAGTTCTGCCCCTGGGACGAGGCCACCCACGCGGGGCAGCCGACCGCGCGCCATCCGAGGCTCGCCGCCGAGTACTACAACGCGATCGCCTCCCACTGCTCCGGCTGCGAGGTCACGGCGCCGGACACGCTCGACGCCGACGGCGACATCGAGAGCTGGATCGGCCAGTTCCTGCGGACCGCCCACCCGTATCCGAAGATCTGGCCGCTCAACCCCTACATCAGCGTCAGCACCGACAACTCGCGTGCGATCAGGGCACTCCTCTCCTACGTCCACGGCCAGGTTTGGTTCAGCGAGGTCGGCGGCATCGTCTGGTGGCGCTTCCACGGCCGGCTGATCTACCACGGCGAGGCCTCCGCCGTGAGGTCCACCAGGAACATCTTCAAGCTCGCCTCGATCAGCCCCCGGATAACGCGCGTCTACTACTACCACTGGCGTTCTCCCGGGACTCCCCGGTCCGCGAAGAAGTCCACCTGGGACGCCGGGCTGATCAGCTCGACCGGCGCCGCGCGCCCGGCCCTGCTCGCCGTCGCGAAGGCCCTCCACCGGCACCTCCAGACGGCTACGCCGAGCTCCTTCTAGCGGGCGACACCTCCCGGGCCGCCGGCGCGACATGCTCGCTAGGGCGACATCTCCGGGCCGCCGGGCGCGGCCTCGGGCATCTCCAGCCGCCAGGCTCCTTTGAGGCCGGGGTGACGCGCGTTGTGTTGGAGCAGGAGGGCGCCGACGAGCACGAACGGGACGAAGTTCACGGCGTGCAGGACGAGCGCGTAGGGGAGCGCCTCGGAGTGGGGCACGCCGTAGGCTTTCAGCGCGATCAGGGCCGCTCCCTCGAACACGCCGATCGCGCCGGGCGGCGAGGGCAGGATCATCGAGAGACCGATCGCCACCGCCACGAGCACCCCGCAGGCGAAGGGCAGGTGCAGATGAAAGGAGACGCTCACGAAGTAGGCGCAGAGCGCCGAGAGCATCCAGGCGGCGATCGTCCAGAGGAAGGCTTCCAGCGCGACCGTCCCGTGGCGCAGGCCGCTGAGGCCGTGGTTGAGCTCGTCGATCGTCTGCTCGAGGCGCTCGCCCGAGAACAGGGAGAACCTGCCGAGCGGACGCAACAGCAGCCGCAGCGGCCGATCGCCATACACCGCCAGAACCACCACGGCGGCGACAATCAGGCCGGCCAGCACGATCGCGGCGAGCGCCGCCACGCCGAACCAGCTCACATGTGGCAGCCACGACTCGGCGGCGAAGAAGATCACGAGGATCGCGACCAGGTCGTACAGGCGCTCGATCACGACGGTCCCGATGATCTCCACCGCCGGGGTCGAGCTGCGCTGGTTGAGCACCAGTACGCGGGCCGCTTCTCCGGCGCGCGCGGGCAGGATGCTGTTGTAGAAGTAGCCGATCATCGTCGCATTCACCACAGCCCCGGGCGGGGGCCGGCGACCGACCGCGAACAGCGAGCGCCAGCGCAACCCCCGGGCCACGTTGCCCAGCCCGAAGGCCACCAGAGCCGGGATCAGCCACAGGTAGTCGCTGCTGCGCAGCGCACGCCAGGCCTCGCTGAGATTGATGCCGCTGAGGGCTATGTAGGAGAAGACCACGGTGACCACCACGGTCACCGCGTTGATCAGCAGCCGCGAGCGCCGCGGCAAGCGCGGCGAGGATCGGCGGGCCCGCACCGTCTCGGGCGCGTCGGGTCCCGGCACGCTCGGTCTGGCGGCCGCCCTCAAGCCGACTCTCGCCAGGTGACGACTCGAAAGCGGCAGAGTGCCCAGACGGCGCGCAGGCCGTCCCTCCAGGTGATCTTCTTGCCTTCGGCGAACGTCCGGCCGTAGTAGGCGATCGGCACCTCATAGATACGCAGGTCGGGGATCGAGAGGATGCGCGCGGTGATCTCCGGCTCGATCCGGAAGTCCTCGGAGACGAGCGTCAGGCCGCGGGCGATGTCGCCGCGGATCGCCTTGTAGCCGACCTCCATGTCCGAGAGGGTGGTGTTGAAGAGCATCCCGGTCAACATGCTGAGCAGCCGGTTGCCGGCGTAGTGCCAGAACAGGTGCGCACGCTGGGGCTGACCGCCGCGCAGGCGGCTGCCGTAGACGGCGTCGGCGGTGTCCGCGAGGATCAGGTCGACCAGCCGGGGAATGTCGGCCGGGTCGTACTCGGCGTCGGCGTCCTGGACGATGATCACCGCGCCGGTCGAACGCCCGAGCGCCGTGCGGACGGCCGCGCCCTTGCCCCGGTTGCGCTCGTGGCGCACCAGCGTGATCCGCTCATCGCCGCTCGCGACCGCCGTGACGATCGCGGCGGTGGAGTCGTCGGAGCAGTCGTCCACGACGACGATCTCCAGCTCGTAGTCGAGCATTTTCAACGCCCCCAGCACGTCTCCGATCGTGCCGGCCTCGTTGTAGGCCGGCATCAGCACGCTCAGCTGGGGCCCACTCATGCGCTTAGTATGCGCGGATCGGCGGACCTTCGTACTTCACGTTGGCCGGGCTGATCCAGCGCACACGCCAGCTGGTCCCCTTGGCGGAGGAGTTGAAGGCCCAGTAGCCGGCGCCGTTGGTCGTGACCGTCTTGAGCGTGCGGTAGCGGCGCGCGCCCTTGGGCTTCACGAGCACCGTCACCTTCGTGGACCGAGTCGTCGGCCGCACGAGTCCCCACAGCGAGAAGCCGTGTCCCCGCTTGGTGACCGTCAGCGGCACCGGGAAGCCGAAGTAGAGCGGCTTGGGCTTGCCGGTCACGTACTCCAGGCCGGTCTGGAAGCCGACGTAGCCGCCGAGCGCGCTGCCCGAGAAGGGACCGCCGAGCGGGTCGTCCTTGAGCAGGTACTGCGAGAACGCGGCGACACGCGGGTTGGAGTAAGCGATGTGCTCGGCGATCGCGTCGTACTCGGCCTGCTGGGCGGGTGGCACCCCGTTCTGCTTACTCGGATAGCTTTCGACCCCGAACTCGGTCAGGTAGATCGGCATCCCGCCGCGAATCGCGTGCGCGCGGGCCGCCAAGTCGAGGGCATGGCTGAGGCGTGAGAGCACGCCGATCGTCACGTTGTCGGCTCCCGGCGGGCGGTAGTTCGGGCCGGCCGCCTTCGAGTAGGCGTGATGCGCGTAGCCATACGCCGGCAGGAGCCCACACGAGCCCGAGCGCTTGTAGTGGGCGTTCAGGCACAGCGTTTCGCGCAGGAAGGCGAGCGGCGCGACGGGGTGCAGCAGCCCCTTGGCGCCTTCGCGGCGCGGGTTGTCGTAGCCAACCGGCGCGGTCTCGCCCATCAGCACCTTCGGAGACGCGAGCCCCGCGGCCTTCGACCCTGCCGACAACCCGGCGTAGCCGGCCTCGAACAGGCCGCGGTAGATGCGCGGCGAGGCGGGCGTGCCGTTGGCGTTGAACTGCGGCAGCAGGTAGGGGGGCTCGTTGGGCTCGTTCCAGATCGAGTAGAGCGAGACCTCCGAGCCGTAGTGGCGCGCGACGGCGGTCATGAACTGCTGGAAGTCGAGGTCGTCGGGCCGTGTGATGTAGGGGGCTTTGTGGTTCGACGTCGCCCAGCTCGGGGCCGGCGAGGTGACCGTCAACAGCACCGACCAGCCCAGCTGATGCGCCGCCGCGAGCAGCGCGTCGTACTGGCCCCAGGCATAGCTCCCGGGATTGGTCGCGTCGAAGCTGGGGGCCTTGGCGCTGTTGGGGTCGGGCGCGACGGAATACCAGTTGAGCTCCACGCGCAGAGCGCGCACGCCGAGCGCCTGCAGCTGCACGAGCGCCTGGGGGCGGGTGACCGGGTTCAACAGGTCCGTGGGCGCCTCAAAGTAGAGCTTCTGTCCGGTGGAGGCCTGCGCCTGGCTCGCGCCGAGCGTGCCGAAGGTGAGCGCCGAGCAGGCGAGCAGTGCACAGAGAAGTATGCGGATACGCGACATTGGCCCTCGATTCGGTCGTTGCTTGCTTGGCGGGACGTCCTTACCTACGGGACGTTGCTGGTGGGACGGGGCTTGCTGGTGGACGGGGTAGCGTAGAGGTGCTCGCGGACGAGCCGGGCAGCCAGGTGATCACCGCGAGCTGACCTTGACCTTGCAGTGCGCGGCGTGGAGGTGGGCGCAGACGATCACGTAGCCCGGGCGGGGATGGTGGTGGGCGTCGGTGAGCCCCGAGTCGAAGATCGTCGAGGAGGTGCCGCCGGTCCAGTCGTAGACGTAGAGGCGCTTGATCCGCGAGTTCGTCGAGGCGAGCCCGAACATGTAGCCGAGCGCCTTCGCCGCGCGCGCCAGACCGGACCCGCGATAATTGGGAAAGGCCCCCCCGAATTTGACGATCCCGCCGGTCTCGGTCAGCCAGACATCGCCGGGCACCGCCCCGAGGATCGCGCGCGTGCGTTCGCTGGAGAAGCGGTTGGTGTCCGAGTAGTTGTGCAGCCCCCAGAGCGTCGGGGTTGGCACCCGCAGATGACGGAGCTCGGCTTTGAATTCGGAGATGTAGGTGAGCGTGGGCGAGACTTCCGCCTGGTCGAGGATGTCGAGGCCGAGGATCGTGCAGCGGGGGCAGACGTGCCTGAGCGCCTGGTAGTACTTCGCCGATTCGGTCGCCGTGGGGCTGTTGAAGCGCTCGTAGGTGTAGCGGACGTTGCCGCGGTTGGTCTCGTTCCACGGCTGGTATTGATGGACCTTGGGGAAGAGCTTCATGAATTTCTTCGTATCTCGTTCATATGCCGCGATGCTCGGCATCCGCGTGGGCGTGTACTCGGAGTGGTAGAAGGCCACGAGCACCTGCTGGTGCTGGGCTTCGGCGGCGTGGATCCAGTTGATCGCCTTCGTCAGCGAGTAGTTGCGGACGGCGGCGTCGTAGGGCACGATGTAGCGGGTGATGCGCGTGTGCAGTTGCCGCCACAGCGGGTCGGAGAACATCTCCGTCTGCTCGTCGGCGACGCCGACCTGAAACGAGGCGGCGGCGTGGGCCGTGGGCCGGTGGGTGGAGCCGGCGGAGATCGCCGCGGGGACGCCCACGGCGGCGCCAAACGCGAGCGTCAGGCCACAGGCGAGCAGGGCGACGGCGAGGTGGCGGGTGCGGTGGGTCCGTTGGCGGAGGGTGGTGAGCACGGCCACCGAAACAGCCTATACACCCGAAAGTTGCGTCGCGCCGGCGGGGCGCCCGCGCTGAATCTCCTCTTGCACCGGCGGAGGCGCCGGGCAACGTAGGATGCCGGGCGATGCGCAACGGACGATGGCGCTACTGGGGTCCGCTGGCGGTCGTGCTCGTGGTGGCGTTCGCCCTGCGCCTGTGGGGCATCGGGCAGGGTCTGCCCTACGTCTATGACGTGGACGAGTACGGGCACTTCGTGCCCGAGGCGGTGGCGATGTTTCACCACGGCCTGAACCCCCACTATTTCATCAATCCCCCTGCGCTCACCTACCTTCTGCACGCCGTCTTCGCGGTCTGGCTCGGCCTGGGATTGGGTTCCCACGCGTCGGCCACGCGCGAATTCGCGCTGCATCCGGATCGGCTGTTTCTCCTCGCACGAGTGACCGTGGCGCTGCTCGGGACGGCCTCCGTGTGGCTGCTCTACCTGGTGGGCGCTCGTCTGCTGAGCCGCCGCGTCGGCCTGCTGGCGAGCGCCGTGATGGCCGTGGCTTTCTTACCGGTTTTTTACGGGCATCTCGCGCTCAACGACGTGCCGACGCTCGCGCCGCTGACGCTCTCGCTGCTCGGCACCGCCGGCGTGCTGCGGAGGGGGCGCCTGATCGACTACCTGGTGGCGGGGCTCGGCCTGGGCCTGGCCGCGGCGACGAAGTACACGGCGGGCGTGATGATCCTGCCGCTGCTCGCCGCGGCCGCGGCGCAGTATCTCGACGGCAGGCAGGGCGGCCGCCGGGACGTGGCGCTCGGCCTGGGCATCGCCCTGGTGGCGGCGGCGGCCGCGTTCCTGATCGCGAACCCCTTCTCGGTGCTCGACTTCCACCAGTTCCGCGCGGAACTGGAACGTCAGTCGAACTACACCGCAATGGGGCGCGCCTCCTGGACGGGGGCCCCGAGACAGGGGAGCTTCGTCTACTACCTGTGGTCGTTCACATGGGGGCTCGGATGGGTCCCCGCGCTGGCGGCGCTCGGGGGGGCGGTGACGGTGTGGCGGAGAGAGCGGAGGCTCGGCTGGGTGCTCGTGCCGGTGGCGCTCCTCTACCTCCTGTTCCTGAGCCTCCAGGGCCGCTACTTCGGCCGCTGGCTGCTGCCGATCTTCCCGATCGCCTGTCTGTTGGCGGCCAACTTCGCGCTCGAAGCGGCCGCCTGGGCGACGCGGCGAGCTCCCCGGCTGCGTACAGTTTTGACCGCGCTGGCGGTGCTCGCGCTCACCGCGCAGGGCGTCGTCTACAGCATCCACTCGGGCCTTACCCTCTCGCGCGCGGACACCCGGAACCTGGCACGCGCGTGGGTCGTCGAACACATTCCGGCGGGCGCGCGGATCGTGGTCGAGCCGGTGGTCCCGAACGCGTGGCTCGACGACACCGGCCTGCTCGGAGCCGGGAGGGTTCGCTGGGTGAAGTACCCGACGTTGAGGGTGGTGCTGAACCCGTCCAGCGGGATGCCCGAACCGGGGCACCGGATCGTGGAGCTGGAAAACTACGAGCGGACGCTCGGCCCGGCGTTGATCGGCTACTACGAGCGGCACGGCTACTGCTGGGTCGTGAGCGGCTACACCCAGGCGGGGCGGGCGCTCGCCGATCCGCAGGCGATTCCGGACGCGGTCGCCTACTACCGCGCCCTGGCGGAGCAGGGGGAAGTCCTCTACCGCGTCTCCCCCTACAACCACGGGGAGGGCCCGGTCGCGTTCGACTACGACTGGACGTTCGACTACTACCCGCTCGCCTTCCACCGCCCGGGCCCGGAAATGATCGTCTACCGCCTGCACGGCGGACGCTGCGCGGACGCGACGGGCGGGACGGACGCGACCTCGGGCGTGAAGCCGCCGCCGGGCCGCCGGTCGCCCGGCGGAGGCGCCTAGCGATTCCCCCGGGCGATCTTGCGGAGGTCGATCGTGGCGTCGTAGAGCTTCGCGTCGACCCCCTCCTCGAGGGCGATCTCACGGAGGGGCCGGCCGGAGTCGGTGGCCCGCTTGACGATCGTCGCCCCCCTGTCGTAGCCGATCACCGAGTTCAGAGCGGTCGCGGCGGCGAGCGTCGCTTCCGCTGAGGCGGCGCACCCGGCCCGGTTGACCTCGATGCCGTCGACGCACTTCTCCGCGAACACGCGCGAGGTGCTCGCCAAGAGCTGGAGCGACTGGAGCAGGTTGCGCGCGAGGAGGGGGACGCGGACGTTGAGCTCGAACTGGCCCTGCATCCCGCCGATGGTGATCGCGGTGTCGTTGCCGATCACCTGGGCTGAGACCTGGAGCACGACCTCGGGGATCACCGGGTTGACCTTGCCGGGCATGATCGAGGAGCCCTTCTGGAGCTCGGGCAGGCGGATCTCGCCGATGCCGGCGCGCGGGCCGGAGCCCATCAGCGCGAGGTCGCCGGCGATCTTCGAGAGGGACACGGCGAGGACCTTGAGCGCGCCGGAGAGCTCGACCAACGCGTCGCGGCTGGCCTGCGCCTCGAAGCGATCCAGCGGGGCGGCGATCTGGCGGAGGCCGGATTCCTTCTTCAGGCGCGCGCGGACCTTCTCGGCGAATTTGGCGTGGGTGTTCAGCCCGGTGCCGGTGGCGGTGCCCCCGAGCGGGATCTGCCCGACGTGCTCCAGGGCGGACCGCACGCGCTCCTGACCGAGAGCCAGCTGGGCGGCGTAGCCGGCGAACTCCTGGCCGAGCGTGACGGGGACGGCGTCCATCAGGTGGGTGCGCCCGGACTTGACGACGTTCTCGAAGCTTCTGGCCTTCTTCGCGAAGGAGCGCTCGAGCTGGCGGAGCGCCGGGAGGAGCTCGTTCTGGGCGACGTCGAGCGCGGCGAGATGGACGGCCGAGGGGAACACGTCGTTGGAGGACTGGCCCATGTTGACGTGGTCGTTCGGATGCACGTTCGCGCCGGCGAGCGCGGCGATCACCTCGTTGGCGTTCGTGTTCGTCGAGGTGCCCGAGCCGGTCTGGAAGACGTCGACCGGGAACTGCCCGTCGTGCTTGCCCGCGGCGATCTCGGCGGCGCCTTTGGCGATCCGCGAGGCGCGGCTTTTGTCGAGCAGCCCGAGCTCGCCGTTGACGAGCGCGGCGGCGCCCTTCACGCGCGCCAGCCAGCGGAGGACCGACACGGGGACCGTCTCACCCGAGATCGGGAAGTTGGAGACGGCCTTCGAGGTCTCTCCGCCCCACAGCTGCTTGTCTCCCATCGGCTCTCCTTGGTCGTGATCGGGCGAGTGACAACCTTATCCGCAGAAGGCTGCCAGCTCGCGCGCGAGGCCGACGGGGTCGTCGTAGGCGATCAGGAAGCCCGTGCTCTGGAGCACGCGGAGCTGGCCGTCGGGGAGTAACGCGAGTGCCTCTTCGGCGGCGGCGAGCGGGTGCAGCCGGTCGCGGTCGGCCCAGAGGAGGAGCACCGGCATGTCGAGGCGCGGGTAGAGCTCGAGCAGTTGCGTCTGGGGACCGGTCGGCCATGACCGTGCGCATCTCGCCCAGGAGCGCGCGAGGCTGGGGTTGCCGGGGACGTCGGCGAAGGCGTGGCGGAGGAGGTCGCGCGCCGCGGGGTCCGACCGCGCTGTCAGTCGTAGGCCGCGCTCGGGGGTGAAGGCGGCGCGAGCGCCGTAGGTGAGCAGTCGGTCCAGCCCCGGGAGGGCCCCGGCGGCGGCGGCCAGGCGCCAGGCGGCGCGGAGACGCGCGTTCTGCGGCGGGGCGTGGAGGCGGCTGCCCATGAGGACGAGCCGCCTGGGATGGAGGCTCCCGCGGGCGATCGCGTGCAGGAGAATCTCCGCGCCCGCGTCGTGGCCGCCGATGAGGGGACGCGGCCCGAGCACGTCGGCGGCGAAGCCGGAGATGACGTCGGCGAACCAGTCGAGCGTGTAGGGATGGCGCGGGCGATCCTCGGAGTCCCCGTGGAGCGGCAGGTCGGGGAGGACCACGCGGAAGCGGTCGGCGAGCTGCTCGACGGCGGGCTCCCACTCCTTGTGGGAGAGCATCGCGGAGTGCAGGAGCGCGAGCGGCGGCCCGGCGCCGAACTCACGGTAGGCCACGCGCGCACCGTCGGGGTGGTGGTAGAGACGCAGCCTCACACTCGCAATCGTAGGCCGCGCCGGCCTCAACTCGTAGGCCGCGCCGGCCTGCACTCGCAATCGTCGGCCGCGCCGTCGCCGACCCCGACCGCACTCCTGCGCCTGCAACGCGCCTGCCGGGATGCACCCCCCGTTGCGCGGGTTGCCGCGGGAGGAGTGAAACCTGAACATCTCTGCATGAGCGCAATCCGCACAAACGCCGCCGCCGCGATGCTGGGCGTGAGCCCGAGCACCCTGCGCAGCTGGGAGCGTCGCTTCGGCTACCCGATGCCGAAGCGCACAGAGGGAGGCCACCGCCAGTTCGAGCTGACCGAGATCGAGGCCCTGAGGCAGAGCTTCGCGGAGACACACGACATCTCCTCGGCGATCTCGATCGCCCGCGAGCGCGGCGAGGGACCCTCCTCACCGGCGCGACTGCGTGCGGCCTTCGATGGGTTCCGCGAGGACCAGGCCGACCGTCTGCTCGAGGAGAGCCTCGCGGTGCGCTCGGTCGAGCGGACGGTCGAGTCGGTGCTGTTGCCCGCCGTGGAGCTGCTCCTGGCGGAGGGCCGGGCGAGCGATGCCCTCACCCCCGTCACCGACGACACGAGCGCGATCCCGGACGCGCAGGCGCCGCCGACCGGCGGAGGCTCGCCCGAGTATCGCTTCGCCTGGCGCTACTCCACTGGCTGGCTGGCCGCCGCCCAGCGCGTGGCGCCACCGGCCACGCGCGAGGAGGGCGTGCTGATCTTCGACCTGTCGCGTCCGGCGGACATCGACGCGCTGTACGTGCAGGCGCTCGAGCTGTTGCTGCGGCGGACGGGACTGCG
>Ga0075522_10003578_pt1 | contig 11296 bp, 9 predicted proteins | sample NGEPerA_FD_74796 | JGI IMG/M metagenome (GOLD analysis project Ga0075522, IMG submission 74796) | Arctic peat soil microbial communities from the Barrow Environmental Observatory site, Barrow, Alaska, USA - NGEE PermafrostL2-A | ecosystem: Environmental > Terrestrial > Soil > Wetlands > Peat ... | reverse complement strand
TGGCCTGTGGGGTCGGACTCGGCGAGGCGCAACTGGGCCAGTTGCTCTTTAGAAAGGCCTCCTGCCGCCGTTTCGCGCAGGAGGCGGAAGGTGTGACTCGTCTCTTTCTCGATGGGGGAATTCAAATCGGGACCCTCGTGCTCATTTCGGCTGCAGGAGACGCTGCAACAACTCGGCCAGTTCGGCTTCGGTGAACGGTTTGTCCAACAGATTTGTTACGCCCAGGGTTTTCAACTCGGCGGCCACCGCGTCTTCCATCCGTCCGCTGACCACCAGGACGGGAATGTCTGGCAGCATCCGCCGAACCGCGCGCACAAATGCCAGGCCGTCCATGTGGGGCATGTGCAAATCCGTGATGATGGCGCGCAACTCGGTGCGGTGCTGTGCCGCCTGAATCAAGCCATCCGCGCCGTCGGTGGCGGTCAACGGCTTGAAGTTCAGCCGCTGCAAGACCGCGCGCGCCACCGTCCGCAAAGGCGCTTCGTCATCCACGAACAGGATGGTTTCCCCTTGGCCGTGGAATTCCGCCGCCGCTTTGGTGACGTGTTCCGTGTCGCTGCCCGCACGGTCGGCGGGCAGATACGCGGTGAACGTCGAACCTTGGCCGGGTTGCGAATAAACCTGCAAGAATCCGCCGTGGCCCTTGATGATGCCCATGACGGTGGAGAGGCCCAGGCCAGTGCCTTTGTCCGGGCCTTTGGTGGTGAAGAAGGGATCAAAAATCTGGTCGAGAATTTCCGGCGGAATGCCCGTGCCGGTGTCGCGCACGCGGAGCGCCACATAGTTGCCTGGCTTGGCATCAGGGATGGAACTGGCATAGGTGGCGTCCATTTTCTTTTGTTGCGCGTCCAGCGTGAGCGTGCCGCCGTGGGGCATGGCGTCGCGGGCATTGACACACAAGTTGAGCAGCACCTGATGCAACTGCGTGGAGTCGCCCAGCACCAGCGGGAGTTTCGGGTCGCATTTGACCACCAACTGGATGTTCTTGGGGAAACTGCCCGCCATGATTTTCTCCATCTCTTTGACCAGGCGACCGGCTTGGAGGGCGGCGCGCTCGCCTTCCATGCCTTTGGCGAAGCTCAACAATTGCCTCACCATGTCCGCCGCGCGCTTGCCGCTGGCCGCAATCATGTCCAGCGTTTGTGTTTCATCGGGATACTGCATCCGCAGCAATTCACCGCTCATCATGATGGGGGCGAGCGCGTTGTTCAAATCATGCGCCACGCCGCCCGCCAAAGTGCCGATGCTCTCCAGCCGCTGCGAACGCATGGCCTGTTGCTCGGCTTTCTTGCGCTCGGTGATGTCGCGCACGATGGCGATGAAGCGCGGCGACCCGTCCTCCGGGGTGATGTATTGCAGATTAACCTCCACCGCCAGCGTGCCGCCATCCTTGCGGCGGAGGACTCTTTCATACGACAGCATGCTCTTTTCGCCCCGCATGAGCGGCGCGATCATTTCCCGGTAGGCCGGCTCGTCATGCTTGGTGTTCAAATCCAGCGGCGTCAGCTTGAGCAGTTCCTCGCGCGTGTAACCCAGTTGCCGCATCGCGCCTTTGTTGACATAGCTGAAGCGCAGGCTCGCCGGGTCAAAGATGTAAGCGCCGTCCTTCGTGGCGTCCAAGGTTGCCAGCGCCTCCTGCACTTCGACGGTGCGCTGGGCGACGAGTTTTTCAAGCCCCTCATTGAACCGGCGAATTTTTTCTTGCGCCTGCTTGAGATCGGCGATGTCACGCACAATCTTGGAAGCACCGATGATATGGCCGGCGGCGTCTTTGATCAGAGAAATGGTCACCGAAACGTCGAGCTGGCGTCCATCTTTCGTCACCCGCACGGTTTCGAATTGATCCAGGTGCTCCCCGTTTTTCAGCCGCGCCAGAATCTTTGGCGCCTCGTCGAGCCGGTCGGGTGGAAAGAGCCGCGTCATCGGCGTGCCGATGATTTCCGCCGCCGTGTAACCAAAGAGCCGTTCCGCGCCCGGATTCCAACTGGTGATGATGCCGTCCAGTGATTTGCTGATGATGGCGTCGTCGGAAGATTCAATGATGGCGACGAACCGCGCTTGAGTCTCCTCCATCCGCTTCCGCTCGGTGATGTCAATATTGATGCCAACCACGTGCGCCGCCTTCCCGTCCACTCCCGCAATCGCCATCTCGGCGGCATGGATGACGCGCGTGGCCTGGTCGGAGGCGCGCGTGATCCGAAACTCGCGCTGGCTGTGACCGCAGGTTGCGACGGTGCTCTGCAACTTGGCCTCTTGCTCCTTGACTTCGCCCGGCAACACCCGCGCCCGCCAGTCCTCGTAAGCCACCCACCCGTCCGGTTTGGGCGGCAAGCCATAAAACGCAAACATCCGGTCATCCCAGTGGATCGCTCCGCTGTTGATATCCCACGCCCATACCCCCATGTCCGCCGCTTCGATGGCCAGCCGCACGCGCTGCTCGCTCTCGCGCAATGCCCGCTGGGTGGCGTGTTCCTCCGTCACATCGCGGAACACGAGCACCACACCGAGAATCTTGCCCTCTTTGTCGCGGATGGGCGCGGCGCTGTCGGCAATGGGCCGCTCCGTGCCGTCGCGCGCGATGATGATGGTGTGTTTGGCCAGACCGTGGATTTCGCCGGTGGCCAGCACCTTGTCCACAGGAATGACGGCCGGCGCGCGCGTTTCCTCATTGAAGATGCGGAAGACCTCGGCCACCGGCTGGCCCAGCGCCTCGGCGTGTGTCCAGCCCGTCAGTTTTTCCGCGTTGAGATTCAGCCGCGTCACGCGCCCCTCGCCATCGGTGGCCAGCACGGCGTCGCCGATCGATTGCAGGGTGACGGTGAGCTTCTCCTCGCTGCGGCGCAGGGCTTCCTCCGCCTGTTTGGACTCTTCAATATCAGTGCAAGTGCCAAACCATTTAACAACTTCGCCGTTCGCATTGCGCATCTGCGCGCCCCGGATCAGCCACCAATGATAAACACCATCGGCACGCCGCAAGCGGCATTCCAGCGAATAACGTTCGTTGTTTTGAGTGGCCCGCTGCCAGGCATCCCAGGCGCGCTGCTTGTCGTCGGGATGGAAAGGCTTGTTCCAGCCGTGGCCGTAGCTCTCTTCCAGCGTCAGCCCGGTGTAGTCCACCCATTGTTGGTTGAAAAAGATGTTCCAACCGTCGGGCCGGGTGGCCCAAACGATCTGCGGCATGGCTTCCGCCATGGAGCGAAACTCCTCCTCGCTCCGGCGCAGGGCTTCCTCCGACTGCTTTTGCGCCGTGATGTCGTTGAAAAGAATCGCAACCTGCCGGTTTTCCGGTTCGCCGAAGCGGAACGCGTAAACGTCATACCAGCGCTGCAACTGTTCGGCACGGTTTTGAAAACGAACCGCTTCGCCCGTCAGGGCGACGCGGCCATAGGTTTCAAACCAGTGCGCCTCGTGCTGCGGGGCAAGCTCGCGCATACTCTTGCCTTGAGCCTCACGCAGTCCGGTGTGTTTCTCAAACGCCGGATTGATTTCCAAAAAGCGATAGTCAACCGGCTTTTCCTGCTTGTCGAAAATCATCTCGATGATACAATAACCTTCGTCAATCGAGTCGAACAGCATGTTATATCGCGCGTTGCTCAACCGTTGCGCCGCCTCCGCCTGCTGCCGCCTTTCAAAATCGCGCCGCACAATGACGCTGGCGAGGCCGACCAGCCCAATGGCCAGCAGACTGGTAAAGGCCATAATTGTCTTGGTCATGCGGGCCGCCGCTTGCGCCTGGGCCGTGCGCTGCTGCAGGAGTTGTTCCTCGACGGCTTCCATTTCGGCAACCAGCTTGCGGATTTCCTCCATCGTTTGCTGTCCCTGCCCCGTGGCGATGAGTTGAAGGGCGCCGGCAGTGTCTCCGCTGCGGCGCAGATTGATCGCCTCGTTCGCGATGCTGGTTTTCTTTTGAATCAACGGTTCGAGAATCGCCAGCCGGCGTTGCTGGTCGGGGTTGTCTTGCGTCATTTGCTTCGCCGCCGCGAACGATTGCTGAACCTTCGCGATTCCGTCCTGATACGGCTCTAAAAACTTTTCATCGCCGGAAATGGCAAAGCCGCGATGCCCCGTTTCCATGCCGAGCATTTCCACCAGCAAAACTTCAAACTGATCAAGGACTTTGTAGGAGTGATCCGCCGCGCGAAAGGCTGCCGCGTTCCGTTGCTCGCTCCACCACGAGGTCACGCCAGTGAGGAGCAGAAAGGCCAGCGCCACGGCGAACCCCGCCTGGATTTTTTGCTGGACCAGCATTTTCATAATGTTAATTTCTAATTTCTAAATCAGGCTGTCCAAATCGAAAGGGGCGTGACCTAATCACGCACCAACTCAGGCACTGGTATGCCTTCAACGGAACGCTTTCGGGCACGCCCGATGTGGGCGTGCCTCGAACCGTGTCCGTTTGCGTGAAATTACCAGTTTCGAGTTGGACAGCAGCCGAAGCCGCAAATCAGTTTGTCATATTGGTCACATAATTATCTTTCGGAACATTCATATTCAAGCACAGGCAAGTCCCCGTTGCAATCCGCGATCTGTTGCCTGAAAATGTGGGAAAAGGACGGGCTGTGAAGCCCGCCCCGGCTGCGGGTTATTTGGTTTTTTCGGAAGCGATTCGTAAAGCGATGCGTGCGTCCATCGGGACGGATTCAATCTGGATGTTGAAGCCGTTGCCGTCGGCGTGTGCCCCGACCATCACGCAGCCAGAGCGACCGCTTTCTTCTCCGCTTGAGCCTTGGCCAATGCCGCTGGCGTGAACTCCTTGATTTGGTGACCTTGGCTGTCCACCCCGGCAATCGGGAAGAAAAAGTTCCTTGCAGTGCAAGCACATGCGTCGGGGTTGCGGCGGCTTCATCAGTTCCAAAATGAAAAGGGACCAGTATCGGAAACCGAAGCCAAAGAACGGAAGAAAATCCAGTCGCAAGAAAAATCAGAGCGGAGAAGAAGAAGAGTTTTCAGCGAATCTGTCGAAGAAAATCCAACCGAAGAAGATCCCATTCTAAACCGCCGGGATTGCATCCATTCGATTTCGCCCTTGGCATATGATTTCAAAGGTCTTTTTGATACCGTGCTCAAAGGTATCAATGTTGACCGTCACATTTTCTATTTCGCCAAGATCAAAGAGCACGACAGCAGCAAAGAAAAATCGCAACAACTCATCGAGGAGCAACGCCGGCTCAAAACACATCTCGAACAGCAGGGCTTTGAAGTGCTTCTCTCGGGCCGCGTCCGAGGCCAGATGGAAGAAGGGCAGAATGGCAAGAAAGTCCTGATATTCAAGGAAAAGGGCGTGGACGTAAAGATTGCGGTGGATACGGTGAGCCTATCCTGCGACAACAAGGTGAAGGCGATCATTCTTGCAAGCTCGGACTCCGATTTGCAGCCGGCAGTGAAAGAAGTCCGTAACCGGAAGGTGACCTGCATATACCTGGGATTTGAAGCTCAACCGAACAAAGGCCTCTCGTATACCACCAACCGAACAATTTTGATGCGCAAAACTGAAATACTGGAAGGGGTAAAAGCCAAGCTGCCGTTTAAATAATTGTCGTTGTCCGCAAGGTCACGGGCCTTTTGCTAATTCCTCTCCACGTCCATACTGCCCTTATGATTTAAAAATTTCCAGTCCGACAATTTGAATGACAGCTTTCCACACTCCTTTCTGAAGTAGTGGTATACTGATCTGACTGACTTCTTATATTTAGGGCCGTAGGTTCGAACATCGTCCCGGGAGGCGCACCCTATGTTGCCGGAGCAGGAAGAAATCCAAAAAAAGCCCTTAACAGAGGGCTTTTTTGTTGTTCGATTTTTACTGTTTACCTGAAAAGTTCAAGGACCCCTCCACGGACGGTAAACAGGTAAACACCTGATCGGACCTGAATTATAGGCATGGATTTTAGGTTCGATTGCATGGTTCTGTTTTACGTGATCTGGCGTCCTCAAGACTGAAAACTTCTCAAACAGGCTGGGATCAAGCGACAGGGGAATCCATCGAGCATAAAATGAATGATTGAAATGCCTTGATCAGGTGCTACAGTGCTTTGAAGGGAGGTAATATGCCAAATGACGAAAACATAAAAAATGTAAGCAGTACGGGCAGTTGGAAAGAGGGAAGCGACGGCAGTAAATATCGCACGGGAGGGGACGGTAAAGACGGCAGCTACAAGGTTGAACGCCTCACGCCTACCCCAGACGGCAGTCATGCCCATGAGATTTCAAAGGCAAGCACTGCTGGCGGCTCAAAGTCGATCCATACCGCCAATAAAGGGAAGCGATAGGGGAGAATGCGAGAATCAGACCGGGTGTCGTTTGTTATGCTCGAACGTCACCCGGTTAAGTTCCTCTTTCACATCCTCGAAATACTGCACGTTGGACATATTGCCCGCCGCAATCCCGACCTGGTCCCACAGCGCACGGACATCGGTCGCCACATGTGACGTATCTTGCTTCGAGAGTTCTGTGTCAAATTGGGCAATTCTATCAATCGCTTGCGCGGCGTTGCCGTCCGTGAGGAGAAGGAGTATATTACGGGCCTCGGCGATCATTCTCTTTTCGTCTGTCTGAGGATGCATAATTGGAGTATATCATACTACAACTTATGAGCCGAATGCCTATCCACGCCATCTATTGACATTCGATTGTCACTTGGAGTAGAATGGGAATGAATCACCAAGAAAAGGCTCCCATGCAGGGTCCGTCCTGCAGCGGGGCTTTTTCATTTTGAGCGCTTGTATTCCAGCCGTTCACGGAATCGATCAAGGAATAGATGGTCGTTCGGCACGAGCCTTCGCAAAAGCACCGAGCACTTTTTTGGATTTGGGCTGATGACGGCGCTTAACTTCTGTTTGTTCTGCAAATGCGAGACGAGACAGGCGAAATCACCATCGCCGGTAACGATGACAGCGCGGCTGTACGTTTCAAAGTCAATCATGGCCTGGAGCACCAATTCAGCATCGCAGTTGCCTTTGATCTCCTCCCGGTCATTCTTGAGCGTTGGTTTAAAAATGATCGTGTAGCCCTGCTTTTGGAGGTTGCGGTATAAGGCAGTCAATTCAGGGACATACCCCAGGAATATATACGCTAAAGAAACGTGATATTTATCACGCAAAAAAATCCTGAATCGTGCATAGTCCAACTGCCAGCCGAGTTCCTCGATTCCTTTATGAAGATTTGCCCCGTCGATATAGGCGTAAACGCCTCCCGTTTTTTCCATTGCCGGCCATTATATCATGTCAAACTATATTTTGGAAAATATTGCCACTTTGGGCAATTTCACCCTGCTTCTTCTAATTCCTCTCCACGTCCATACTTCCTTCATGATTTAGAAATTCCCAATCCGAAAACTTAAACGACAGCAGCCCGCACTCCTTTTTGAAGAAGTGGTAAATCGATTTGATTAGCTTCCGAGATTTTGGGTCGTAGGTTCGAACATCGTCCCGGGAGGCGCACAAGGTTGGACGATGAGAGCAATTTCCCCCTTTTCGTCCTTGTGAGAGAACAGTTTTTTCAGGTTCAAAGGCTTCAATTTTGGTTTCGCAACCAAGCATGGACGTTTCGAGGATAAGGAACGGTTTCCTGGCTTCAATACAGAGCTTTTTGTCCTTCAAGATTAGGTTCAAAGCCACTGCCATCAAAATCTCCTTTTTGGTCAAATGGTCGCCTTTGGCGAATCTTTCACGGGCTGTGCAAGCGAATTCAAATGTCCCTTCGGAGAGCTTTAACCACTGCTCAACCCGATGGCCTGCATCATTGAGTAGCTCTTCAAGAGCAGCTTTTTCCTTGAGCAGTTCACCTCGTTGTTGCCCATACTCTTCGTCAGACAGAAGGCTGCCGTCGGTATTGCCGGCAGAGGTTTTAAGCCTCACCATATTGTCAATTCGCCGCAGACATTCCGTATAAGCCTTTTGTTGGGCCTGAATGATGTCGTTCCGAGCCGCACTCTCCTTTTCGTGCAATTCATGGAGGTATTTGATCGCCCATTCCTTGAACCGCGGAGAAATCTGGATACGGGCAAGAAGCTGGTCGATCTGTTTTTCCGCTTCCTGTGCGCTGACAGATTTTTGCGAGCATCGGGGCATCTTGCTTTTTGAGCAACGGTAATAGGTGTAGTGGAGAAATAGGGGATTCGCCATTTTCTCAATCGGCGTCTCACAGCGCGGGCAGGAATCCCGTCCACGGTATGCGAACTTGAACCGGCACTTGGGACAGATGACCTGGTGCTTGTCCTCGGCCGTGACCGTCAAACCGCATTCGCCGCAGCGGATGAGGCCCGCGAAGGGGAAATTGAAATGGATGCTCGGTCGGGGATTGCCCTTGCGGCCGAGAAGCGCCTGGACCCGGTCATATTCGTCTTTGGTAATCATTGGCTCGTGGCTACCATGATACCATTTCCCGCTTCCGACTGGAAATTCGTACCAGCCGTAATAGAAGGGCTTGGTGAATATCTGGTAAATAGTGCTCCGCGAAAGCTGGTTGCCACTATTTTTGTTCGTTGGCCGGGTGCGAAAGCCCCACTCAGCGTTGGCGATTTCGAGGATTCGTGGCGGAGTGTAGAGGCCGGTCAGCATCAAGTCCCACATGCGGCGGACAAGGGGAAATCGATCGGGATCGCGCTTTAGGTCCCGTTCGCCCTGCTGTTTCGTCCGGTCGTTCACGTAGCCAGGTGGGGCAAGGCATGGATACAACCCATTCTCCGCCTTGGCTTTCATGCCGCGTTTGACATTCCGGCTTAAATCGTCCACATATTTTTGGGCCATGCCGAATTCGATATACATGAGAATAATGTTGTCATCTTCATGGGCGTAACTCTGCGCTGGCGTGATGATTTTGATGCGATGCTGTTTGATCGCCCAAATAACGGTCCCTCCATCTACGGGATTTCGGGCCAATCTGTCCAGTTTCCAACACATCACGCCTGCCGCCTCTCCCCGGTACAGCCGCTGCATCATAGTATTAAACACCGGGCGCCCCGGTTCCTTGGCAGACTTGGCCTCAATCAAGACCTCCGCCACTGCCAGATTTAGTTTGGCGGCAAGTTCCTTGATCTCCCGGATCTGCGATTCAATGGAAAGAACCTGCCGGTCTTCGGCTTCGGATGACTTGCGGCAATAGATGAAATATCCAGGCATGAAGTTTGATTTAAAACAGGGGACACGGGCAATTTTTCGGGGTACACCATGCTAACGTACCCAATGGGTACGTCAATATGGCCACCAATGGACAAATGCCAGATTACTCGCGGGTGCCACTCGGCTTGACCAGAATCCCGAAAAACCGGAGCAATCGCATGGCGATTTCCTGGACTTCATCGTCTGACAATTCCTGACCGAACTCCTCTTGGTAAATGGTTTTGAACTCGTCGATGGCCTGGCGGCTCAATTGTTGTGGTGTTTTCATGCTGGCAACTTTACGCGGGTAGCCGTGATGAAAAAAGCCGGTCGATTGGCCCATTCCGGCAAACTTGCTTGGCGGCAATTACTGCCCTTAACTTGCTAATTTACGATATATGTGTTATAATATGTTTGACACTACCGAGGCGGAGAGGCCCGGTGTTTTTTGTGGAGTTTGCTGTTTTGGGCAAATTTGCCCTGCTTTTGAGTGTCATGATCTTCCGTTAGTGTTGCATTCTGGACTCGCACCCATGGAGTTCATCCATACGCACTTCATGGCTTCAAAACAACTTCCCAACTATTTACTTTCATACCGCAAACGTTCGGCACTTTCTCAGGGAGAGGTGGCCTTTCTCTTGGGAATCCGAAGCGGCTCAAAAATCAGCCACTACGAGCGATTCAAACGGGAGCCTGGCCTTCAAACCGCCCTTGCGTATGAGGCCATTTACCAGAAACCGGTGTCTGAACTCTTCCCCGGCCTGTTTGAAAAAATCCAACGTGAGGTAAAGGCAAGGGCCAAAATACTGGAACACAGGACATTTTCAGGCAACATGATTCAAGTTGCGACCCGCAAGCGGAAGGCTCTCGCCACAATCGTTTCCGCCGAAGCCAAAAGCCAATCAACACAATCATGAAAAAACTTTGTCCAAAACATATCCGGGTCTTGGGAATTGCGGCATCATGGCAGGGGATTGGCTTTGCAGTCATGGAGAACGAGAGCAGACTGGTTGATTGGGGTTCGAAAAGGGGGAACGGCGACAAGAATGCTCGGTGCCTCTCGCATGTCGGCAACCTCGTTGCTCAGTATGCACCGAACGTGATCGCCCTTGAATCGACGCGGCTTGAAGGATCACGCCGCCACTTGCGGGTGCAATCGCTCATCGACCAGATAGTCAGGATGGCCGAGGAGGAGAAAATCAAAGTGAAGCGATTCTCGCGCAAGGAGTTGAGTGCCGGGTTTCTCTCGAACGATGAAGGGACAAAACATGACGTAGCTCTCCATCTTGCCGCCCGCTTCCCGGAAGAACTAGGCTTCCGATTGCCACGAAAGCACACACTTTTGGTGAACGAAGATTGTCGGATGGATATGTTTGATGCCGTGGCGCTCGCGGAGCATTTTCTTCGCAGCGGGGAATAGGGCTTTTCGAATTGGAATGGAAGGGTTACATTGAGCAGTTGATGAGCTTCAATCGCAAAGTGGGGGAACTGGAAACAAAGCTGTTGCAAATTGAATCGCCGGCAGAGAACTAAATGGTTTGGAATGCCAAGCCATTCTTGGGCTGCACCAACGCCTCGACGGATGCGAATGCTATTGGGAAAGATTTGACGCAAAGAAAGCGCTCAAGAATATTACGGCATGAGCGGCAAAAGGAACGGCAAAAGGAATCGGTTGACAAACCGTAGCCGGATAGTGTTTACTTATAGAACATCTCTCCTGTCCGTTTCGACGGCAGGACGCGGGGCCGCTTCTTCGGAAGCTGCCCCTGCATTTTTTCCAGGGTGTCCGGTGGATGAGGATGTCGTCTTGTGAGAACAATCCTCTACATCGACGGATTCAACCTTTTTTACAGCGCGGTCAAGGGCACACCCCTGCGGTGGCTCAACCCGGTGGCGCTGATTGAACGAGCTTTTCCCCGGAATCAGATCATCGCGACGAAGTATTTCACGGCCAAAGTCAGTGCGCTGCCGGGGAATCCGGGACAGCCGATTCGGCAAATGATCCTTTGGCGCGCACTGCGCACACTGCCGAATTTGGAAATCATTGAGGGCGACTTCCGCACCCGCGAGGTCATGGCTGCGGTCGTGAATCCACCGCCGAATTTCATGAGGGTTTTCAAGACGGAAGAAAAAGGTTCGGACGTGAACCTCGCCGCGCATCTGCTGCTCGATGGTTTCCGAAACAAATACGAATGCGCCAT
>Ga0075522_10003577_pt1 | contig 11296 bp, 10 predicted proteins | sample NGEPerA_FD_74796 | JGI IMG/M metagenome (GOLD analysis project Ga0075522, IMG submission 74796) | Arctic peat soil microbial communities from the Barrow Environmental Observatory site, Barrow, Alaska, USA - NGEE PermafrostL2-A | ecosystem: Environmental > Terrestrial > Soil > Wetlands > Peat ... | reverse complement strand
CCGCAGACCCACAGGCGAAGCCGTCATCATGGCGTCGACGTAAGGCGTCGCCGCGGCCTCGAGGCCGCGGCGACGCCTTACGTCGACGCCATGATGACGGCTTCGCCTGTGGGTCTGCGGCTGTCGAAGGAATGCCTCAACATGAGCGTGGATGCCGGGTCGCTGGAAGCGGTGATCGCGATGGAAGACCGCAATCAGGTATTGTGCAGCCGCTCGGAAGATTTCAATGAAGGCATCAGGGCCTTTCTCGAAAAACGAAAGCCTGTCTATATCAGGCGGTGACGAAGAGCCCGAAAAGGGCCGATATTTCGGGAGACGCAATATGGACGGGAATGCCGCCGCGGTGCTGACGAAGCCGGCCTTTCGCAAGATCGAATGGCTGAAGCGCGATATCGCGGTCGAGCGGCGGCCCGACGGCGTCATCGTGCTGAAGTCGCGGATTCCCTTGAAACCATACGAGAAGCACATCCCGGCCTCGCTGGCGAAATGGGCGAGCGAGCAACCCAACCGGATTTGGCTGGCGCAGCGCGCGGGCCCTGAGCGGCAATGGCGCAAGCTCTCCTACGGCGAGGCGAAGCGCACGGTGGATTCGCTGACGCAAGGCCTGCTCGATCTAAAGCTCCCGCCGGATAGCCCGGTCGCGATCCTGTCCGGCAATTCGATCGAGCACGCGCTGATGACGATGGCGGCGATGCAGGCGCGGCTTCCGGCTGCCCCGGTGTCGCCGGCCTATTCCCTGATGAGCCAGGACCACGTCAAGCTGAAATACCTGTTCGACCTGATCAGGCCCAAAGTGGTGATGGTGCAAGACGGTCCGGCCTTCGAGAAAGCGTTGAAGGCGTTGCCGCTCGATGGCGTCACCGTCATCCACGTCAGCCGTCCCTGCAACGGTATCGCCAGCATCGCCTACGCCGATCTCGCCGCGACGGCGGTGACAAAGCAGGTCGAGGAGTCGATTGCGGCGATCGCGCCGGACACGATAGGCAAGCTTCTGTTCACGTCCGGCTCGACCGGGATGCCGAAGGCCGTCATCAATACGCAAGCGATGATGTGCGCCAATGCCGCGATGATGATGCAGGTGCGGCCGCGCGATCCCGATGCGCCGCAGGCGACTTATCTCGACTGGATGCCATGGAATCACACCATGGGCGGCAACGCGCTGTTCAACCCGGTGCTGACCGAGGGCGGCTCGCTCTATATCGACGACGGCCGGCCGATGCCGGGCCTGATCGAGGAGACACTGAAAAACCTGCGCGAGATTTCGCCGACCTATTACGCCAATGTGCCGGCCGGCTATGCCGCGCTCGCTGCCGCCATGGAGAAGGACGATGCGCTGTGCCGCGGCTTCTTCAAAAACCTCGGTCTGATGGCCTATGGCGGCGCGCGGCTGCCGGACGATCTCTATGAGCGGATGCAGGCGCTCGCGGTGCGCGCCACCGGCCAGCGCATCGTGTTCTATACCGGCTGGGGTTCGACCGAGACCGGGCCTACCTCGACCGGAACTTATTGGGACACCGAACGCGTCGGCCTGATCGGGCTGCCGTTTCCGGGCGTCGAGTTGAAGATGGTGCCGACCGGCGCGAAATATGAATTGCGGCTGCGCGGGCTCAATATCATGCCCGGCTATTTCGGCCGGCCCGATCTCACAGAGGCCGCCTTCGACGAGGAAGGCTTTTACTGCATCGGCGATGCCGGTATGTTCGTCGATCCCGACGATCCCATGCAGGGCATCATCTTCGCCGGCCGCGTGGTGGAGGATTTCAAGCTCACCACCGGCACCTTCGTTCATGTCGGCTCCTTGCGCACCGACGCCATCGCCACCGCCACGCCGGTGGTGCAGGACGCGCTGGTGGCGGGACAGGATCGGCCGTTCGTCGGGCTCCTGGCCTGGCCCAATCTGCACGCCTGCCGGCAAATCATGGGCGATGCGAATGCGAGCTATGAGGATGTGGTCAAACATCCGGAAGTGCTGGCCTGCCTGAAGCGCGGCCTGCACGCGCACAACAAGTCGTGCGAAGGCGCAAGCTCCATGCGCGTCGGGCGCGCGATGCTGATGGTCGAGCCGGCCTCGATCGACGGCAATGAACTCACCGACAAGGGCTACATCAACCAGCGCGCCGGCCTCGAACGTCGCGCCGCGCTGGTCGAACGACTCTATGCCGATCCGCCGGGAGAGGATGTGATTGTGTTGACTTGATACCACCGTCATTCGGGACGGTCCGTCTTCGGACCGATCCGGAATCCAGAGGTTAGTTACATCGAGATTCCGGGTTCGCGCGTTGCGCGCCCCGGAATGACAGCAGAGGTAGACCGCCATGAATTTCGATTTCTCCGACGAACAGAAACAGCTCCGCGACGAAGCGCGAAAATTCCTCGCCGAGAAATGTCCGCCAAAGGCGGTGCGCACCGTGCTCGACGGCAAGGAGCCGTATGACCGGGACTTATGGAAGGGGCTCGCCGACATGGGCTTCCTCGGGGTCGCGATTCCGGAAGAGTTCGGCGGCGCGGGCGCCGGCCATCTCGAACTCTGTGTAATCGCAGAGGAAATGGGCCGCGCGCTGGCGCCGGTGCCCTTCTCGTCGACGGTGTATCTGGCGGCCGAAGCTATTTTGCTTGCCGGCTCCGATGCCCAGAAACAGAAATGGCTGCCGCGGATCGCTTCGGGCGAGGCGATCGGCACGCTGGCGCTGTTCGAGGGCAAGGGCAATCCGTCGCCGCAGGCGATTAAACTCTCAGCTTCCGGCGGCAGCCTCAACGGCGCCAAGAAGCCGGTCCCCGATGCGACCATTGCCGATTTCGCCGTCGTCGCCGCGCGCACCGGCTCGAGCGGACGTGACACCGATATCTCGCTGTTTCTGGTCGACATGAAGGCTGAAGGGGTCGACGCCAAGGCACTAACCAATGTCGATCCCTCGCGCGGACAGGCCGAACTCACCTTCAAGAACTGCAAGGCCGAGCCGCTCGGCGCCCCCAATGAAGGCTGGAGCATCCTGTCACAGGTGCTTGACCGCGCCGCGGTGCTGATGGCCTTCGAGCAGGTCGGCGGCGCCGACCGCGCGCTCGAAATGGGCCGCGATTATGCGCTCGACCGTATCGCCTTCGGCCGGCCGATCGGCTCGTTCCAGGCAGTAAAGCACATGCTGGCCGACATGTATGTCTCGGCGACGCTGGCGCGTTCCAATTGCTATTACGGCGCCTGGGCGCTCTCGACCAACGCCTCGGAACTGCCGGAGGCCGCCGCCGCCGCGCGCATCAGCGCGACGCAGGCGTTCCAGCATTGCGCCAAGAACAACATCCAGGTCCATGGCGGCATGGGTTTCACCTGGGAGTTCGACTGCCACATGTACTACCGCCGCGCCAACGCCACCGCATTGGGGCTCGGCAGTTTGTCTTATTGGGAAGACGCACTGATCGACCGCATGCGCAAACGCAATGCAGCGTAGCCACCACGTCATTCCGGGACGATGCGAAGCATCGAACCCCGGAATCTCGAGATTATAACTTCTGGATTCCGGATCGAGCCGCATCGCGGATCTTCCAGAATGTCGAGTAAGGATGAGGCGAATGAATTTCGACGACACCCCGCAGGAAGCTGTTTTCCGGACCGAGGCGAAAGCCTGGATCGCCGCCAACGCGCCCAAGCAATATGAAGAGGAGTTGAAAAAATCCTCGCTCGGCCGCACCGGGCTGAAGGGCGCCAATATTCTCGAGGTCGCAAAAACCTGGCAGAAGAAGAAGGCCGACGCCGGCTGGGCCTGCCTGCACTGGCCAAAGGAATATGGCGGCCGCGGCGCCACTCCGATCGAACGGGTGATCTGGCAGCAGGAGGAGGGCGCGTTCGGCAAACTCTCCGGTCTCTTCATCATCGGCCACGGCATGTGCGGGCCGACCATGATGGCGTTCGCGGCCGAAGACCAGAAGCGCAAATATCTGCCGCCGTTGGCCTCGGGCGAAAACATCTGGTGCCAGCTGTTCTCCGAGCCCGCGGGAGGCTCCGACGTCGCCGGCCTGCGCACGCGTGCGGAAAAGTCCGGTAGCGACTGGATCATCAATGGCCAGAAGATATGGACCTCCGGCGCGCATTATTCGGATTACGGCATCCTGCTCACCCGCACCGATCCCAACGTGCCCAAGCACAAGGGCCTCACCATGTTCTTCCTCGACATGAGGAGCCCGGGGGTGGTCATAAAACCGATCAAGCAGGCCAGTGGCCAGTCGGACTTCAACGAGGTGTTTTTCACCGACGTGAAAATCCCGGACGCGCAGCGGCTCGGCGAAGTCAATGACGGCTGGAACGTCTCGCTGACCACGCTGATGAACGAGCGCATGTCGATCGGCGCCAGCGTCTCCACCGGCTTCCCGGAATTGTTCGAATTCTGCAACAATTTGATGCTGGAGGACGGCCCCGCGATCGACGACCGCAACGTCCGCTCGAAACTCGCGCAATGGGCGGTCAAGGCGAGCGGGCTGAAATATACCAGCATGCGCGCGATCTCGGCGCTGTCGAAGGGCGAGCGTCCGGGCCCGGAGAATTCGATCGGAAAGTTGGTGGCGGGTTCGATGGTGCAGGATGTCGCGGCTTACGCGCTCGATTTGCAGGGCGCGGCCGGCGTGCTCAGCGGCGCGGAGGATGCCGAGGTCACCGGAAAATTCCAGGCGATGCTTTTGCGCGCGCCGGGAACGCGCGTCGAAGGCGGCACCGACGAGATCATGCGCAACATCATCGCCGAGCGCGTGCTCGGGTTGCCGGGCGACATCCGTGTCGACAAGGACGTGCCGTTCAACAAGATACCGACCAAAGGAAGAGGCTAGCCGTCATTCCGGGGCGTGGCGATAGCTGCGAACCTCAGATGCGCAATTGCGCGTCGGGGAAACCAGAGGTTATGATTCGATCGGGATTCTCTGATGTGCAATTGCACATCATAGTTCGCGCCAAGGCGCGCCCCGGAATGACAGGGAGGAGATCGCCGCCATGAATTTCGATGACACCCCGCAGGAGGCCGAGTTCCGCATCGTCGCGCGGAAATGGATCGATGCCAACGCGCCGAAGGAGCTCGAGCCGGAGCTCTCGAAATCCTCGCTCGGCCGCATTCGCCTGCAGAACCACGACATGGTCGAGGTCGGCAAGGCCTGGCAGAAGAAGAAGGCCAGCGCGGGGTGGGCCTGCCTGCACTGGCCGAAGGAATATGGCGGCCGCGGCGCCACCCCGATCGAGCGCGTGATCTGGCAGCAGGAGGAGGGCGTCTACGGCAAGCTGACGCAGCCGTTCCAGATCGGCGAGGGCATGTGCGGGCCGACCGTGATGGCCTATGGCTCTGAGGAGCACAAACGCCATTATCTGCCAAAACTCGCCGCCGGCGAACAGATCTGGTGTCAGCTGTTCTCCGAGCCCGCCGGCGGCTCCGATGTCGCGGGCCTGCGCACCCGCGCCGAGAAAAAGGGCAGTGACTGGATCATCAACGGCCAGAAGATCTGGACCTCCGGCGCGCATTATTCGGACTACGGTCTCCTGATCACGCGCACCGATCCCAACGTGCCCAAGCACAAGGGCCTGACCATGTTCTTCCTCGACATGAAGAGCAAAGGCGTGGAGGTGCGCCCCATCAAGCAGGCCAATGGCATGCAGGAGTTCAACGAGGTCTATTTCACCGACGTGGTTATTCCGGATCATCAGCGGCTCGGCGCGGTCGGCGACGGCTGGAGCGTGTCGCTGACCACGCTGATGAACGAGCGGATGTCGATCGGCGCGCGGCTCGCAACCGGCTTTCCCGAGATGTTCGAGTTCTGCTCTGACTTGATGCTGGAAGACGGCCCTGCCATCGATGACCGTGCCACCCGCTTGAAGCTCGCGCATTGGGCGGTGAAGGCGAGCGGGCTGAAATATACCAGCTACCGCGCGATCTCGGCGCTGTCGAAAGGCGAGCGGCCGGGTCCGGAGAACTCGATCGGGAAACTGGTGGCGGGTTCGATGCTGCAGGACATCGCGACCTATGCGATGGACCTCGAGGGCGCGGCCGGCGCCTTGACCGGCACCGATGAGGAACAGGCGCGCGGCCAGTTCCAGCAGATGCTGCTGTCTTCCCCGTCGATGCGGATCGCCGGCGGCACCGACGAAATCCTGCGCAACATCATCGCCGAGCGCGTGCTCGGCCTGCCCGGCGATATCAGGGTCGACAAGGACGTGCCATTCAACAAGATCCCGACCAAGGGACGATAGCTTGCAGGGTGGGCATCGCGCTTGCGATGCCCACCACGCGTCATCATGGATGGTGGGCACGCTTCGCTTTGCCTACCCTGCGGACTACGGCCGGTGCAACACAAGGCGACGATCCGATGGACACGAAAACCGACACCGCGCCGATCGAGGTGCTCGAAGAATTGCTGGCGGCGCGATTTTCCTGCCGCGCGTTCCGGCCTGATCCGGTGCCGCGGCCTGCGATCGAGCGCATCCTGGCGGCGGCGCAGAAAACCGCGTCGTGGTGCAACAGCCAGCCATGGCGGCTGGAGATCGCCTCCGGCGAAGCGGCGAGGAAATTCCGCGAGCTGATGTATGGCATAGCCTCCAGCGGCAAGCCGAACACCGGAGATTTTCCATTCCCGCGCGAATATCGCGGGGTCTATCTGGAGCGGCGGCGCGAAAGCGGCTTCCAGCTCTACAATTCGCTGGGCATTCCCCGGGGCGACAAGCAGGCCTATGCGAAGCAAGCGCTGGAGAATTTCAATTTCTTCGGCGCGCCGCATGTTGCCATCGTGCATACCGACGAGGCGCTCGGCGTCTACGGCGCGATCGATTGCGGCGGTTATGTCACGAGCTTCATGCTGGCGGCGCAGGCAATGGGGGTGGCGACTATTCCGCAGGCGGCGCTGGCGTTTCATTCCGCGGTCGTGCGCCGGCATTTCGGCATCAGTGACGATCGCCAGGTAGTGTGCGGAATCTCGTTCGGTTATCCCGACCGCGAGCACAAGGCCAACAGCTACCGCACCACGCGCGCCGGCCTCGCCGATACCGTCACCTTCGTCGACGCATAGCGTGCTTCTTCTCCTTCTCCGCTTTTCGCGGGGAGAAGGTCGGGATGAGCGACTCTCTTCACACGCTCGACTCGTGGTGAGTTCCCCTCACCCGAAATTCGCTGCCGCGAATTTCGACCTCTCCCCGCGAAAAGAGCGGGGAGAGGTGGCAATCTGCGCTTCCGCGATCGGGGTTTCAGTTCAGGCCAGTCCTTTCCGCTCAGTAGATATCGTAGGCGCAGACATTGACCGTGCGTACGCGCAGGCCGCGGCGGGTCTGGATCAACTGCTGCTGATAGCAGTCGCTGACGCCGGTATTGTCGATTCAACCAAGCCATCATCGCGCTAGAATTTCGGCGGGCGCTTTTCCGCGAACGCGGCGATGCCTTCCTTGATCTCGGCGCTGCGCATGCTGTCGCGGGCGCGGCGATCGGCCGCGGCCTCATCCAGCCTGCCGCGGGCGAATTCGTTGATGGTGCGTTTCATGCCGGCCATCGCGATCGGCGCGTTGCCGGCAAGTTGCGTCGCCAAACGATCGACCTCAAGGTCAAGCGCCTCGGCCGGCGCCATCGCGGTGAGATAGCCGATCCGCAGCATCTCCGCGGCACCGATTTTCGCGGCGGTCAGGAACAGTCGCCTGGCGTTGTCGGCGCCGAGCCGCGACACATAGCGCATGATGCCGCTCTTGTAATAATGCAGCCCAAGGCGCGCCGCCGGCATGAACATCTCGCAGCTATCGACGCCGATGCGGAAATCGCAGGCCAGCGCCAGATCGGTCGAGCCGCCATAGACGCCGCCATTGAGCCGGCAGATCGTCGGCACGGCGAGGTCTTCGAGCCGGTTGACCACGACCTCGAAGGCGGAGCCTGCGCTTTTCTCCTCGACGGCGCTGCTGGCGCGCGCGGCGACCGAGTTGAGATCGTAGCCGGCGGAGAAGGCGCGCCCCGTCCCCGTCAGGACCAGCACCCGGATCGCGGGATCGGCCTCGATCCGGTCGAACAATTTCAATAGCTCATCGAGATCGTCGGACTGCAGCCGGTTCAAATGCCGCGGGCGGTTGAGGCGGATGGTGGCGCGCGCGCCGTCGGTTTCGAGCAGTGGCGCGGTCGCCGTCTCGGCGGCGGCGGAAGCGGATCCCTGCATCACTTGTTCTCCTGCTCGCGCCGCTTGGCTTCGACGTCGATGGTTTCGGCGAGGTCCGGATGCCGCGCCATCAGCAGGCGGAAGTCCACGAGATCGAGCACCAATAGCTTCGAAACCCGCGTGGTCGTGATGTTGGCGGAACGCAGATTGTTGCCGAGCAGCGCCATCTCGCCGAAAAAGGCGCCATCGCCGAGCCGCACCTTCTTGCCGGGCAGGTCGACCTCGACCTCGCCGTCGGCGATGAAATACATGCAATCGCCGGCCTGGCCCTTCTTGATGATCATGGCGCGCGACGGCAGGTCCATGGTGCGAAGCATGTGGGTGACGTCGGCGATTGCGGAGGGGCCGAGGGCCGCGAAGAACGGCACCTTGCTCACCGATTCCCAGGTCTTGAGGAAATTGTCGCGGCGCGTCTCCGCGGCAAAGCCGGTGGCGAGAATACCGGTCCACAGGCCGAACACGCCGAGCCCGCAGATCATCACGAAGGCCGCGATGATCCGGCCCAGCGGCGTGATCGGCACCACATCGCCATAGCCGGTGGTAGTCAGGGTGGCGACCGCCCACCACAGCGCGGCCGGCACGCTGCCGAAGCCGGCCGGCTGCACGTCGCGCTCGAGGAAATACAGCGCCACCGAAGCCAGGAACAATACCATCAGGAAGATCACCAGCACGCTGAGGAGCGGCCCGGATTCCAGCACCAGCACCCGGCGCAATTGCCGCAAGCCAGGAATCCCCGGCACCACCTTGAGCATCCAGAACGCGCCCAGCAGCCACGCCGTTTTCGGGCTGGCGCCAAGCAGGAGCGCGAGCGGAACGGCGCAGGCGCCGATCGCATCCACCACCCCGCGGCCGGATGCCGCATAAGCCCATATTCGTTGCGTCTGAGAGGCGTGATGGAGCCGTACTCCCCATTCGAACACGAAGAAGGCGAGGCAGACGCACAACACGGTGTCGACCCAGTAGTGCGTGGCCTGATAGGCGGCATCGACCGAAACCACGAGCAGCATCGCAACGCCGATCGAGACCGCGAAGTAGGCCGCCTTGGTCATGTTGCGGCCGGTGGTCGCGGCCACGAACCGGGTCATATCGGGTATCGCAAGCGGCTTGGGCATCGGGAGAGGGCGGCCTGTCGGTAGTCAGGATACGGATGGGCCACGCCATCGTGGCCGGACCCCAAAGTGCCCAAGCGAAGGCAGATCGTCAACGAGGCGGAATATGCGTCATTGGTGGAGGAAAGCGAAGGTTTCGCGGTTGCGAGAGCTGGTCGCGGACAAGTGGGAATTTTTTCGACCCGGAATGGATCGAATCCAAGACAAATCGTCGCTTTTTGCCCGCCTGTCAAAAGCCGGTGTGGACATCATGATGACGGGCAGGGAGCAGGACCCGCAAACACTCAAACGGGGAAAACGGGCTGCCTCCGATGGATACCTCTCATCTCACCGAACATGCCGACACCGCATGAAGATCGAGGCGGGCCTGCGGCGATGGCGAATGTTCTCGCTGCGCTATCCAAAGGAGCGCGGCCTAGTCGAACGCTGGCTGCATATGATCTCCCGCAGTCTCGACAAGCAGCCGGCAGCAGTGGCTGCCATCGTGCAGACCGCCACCATGATCGAAGGCTATGGCGACGACTACCGCCAGGGCCTCGCCGACTGGAACGCGATCATCGACGGCGTGGCGAAACCGGTGCCCGATCTCGCCGCCGCCATCACGGAGGCCTGCGCCGCCATCCTGCTCGACCCGCGCCAAGCCGCGCTGAAGCGCGCAAGATCGCGAGATCAGGGCGCGGGTGATGGGCGCGTACGGAGGAAGCGGCGTAAGTCTAGATAAAAATCTTGATAAAAGTCTAGACTTTCCTATAATACAAATATGGAGTTCGACTGGAACCGGCCAAATGCGCGAAGAACGTCGCTGAACGCGGTATCGACTTCGCTGATGCGGTGGTGGGTTTTGCGGACCCCGGAAGGAAAGTGGTCAAGGACACGCGCAAAGACTACGGCGAGGCTCGGTACAATATGCTCGCCAAAGTCAATGACCGGGTCTTCCACATTACCTTCACCGAACGCGGCGAGATCACCTGGATCATCTCCGCACGCAAGGCGAACAAACGGGAGCAGCGGCGTTATGGCTAAGGCAAAAGTGCGGGCCGTTCTGGTTGACGGCAAGCCCTACCAGAAGAGGGCAGACGGCAGTCTGGTGCCACTCAAGGGCAGGACCGACTGGAAACGTCTCGATCGGCAGACCTCTGTTCGGGTTGAAGCTATAGCCGCGGGCGATCGTGATGGCCGTCCTATGTCCGATGAGGAATGGGCCAACGCCGAGGTTATTCATCCCCAGAAAGTGCCTGTCGGCCTGAAGCTGGATAATGATGTGCTTGGATGGTTCAAGTCACAGGGCAAAGGCTACCAGACTCGCATCAACATGATTTTGCGTCGCTATTACGAAACTCATCGGAAGGCCGGATGAGAGCGAGCGTAGCCCGGATGAGCGAAGCGAGATCCGGGGCTTGCGGCCGCCAAGTCGCCACGCTCATGCGGGTACTCCCTATAGATTTTCGCGACCTCCAGCGAAGAAAAAATAAGTGAATGCGCATAGGCAGGCAGCGCTAATTCCTAAAAAGGTCATTTCAGTCGAAATCGAGCATATTGCGTCATCGGTGCCGGTTATGAATCGGTTTTCTCCTTTGTACTCGCGTAAAGTTAGTGGGCCTCCTCTCAAATCCTCGGTACGAGGCGCAAGCCGAAATTGATGATCGCAATACCCGAAACCAAATATGCCAATCGACCCAATCACACCAAATGTAAAATCAGTGTTTGGAGTATGCGGCGAATTCGGCTCTTGTTTTTTGCTTCCATATGTTGGTTCATTTCACGCTTCCGGCTGACGAAACGAGTTGCATTGTGGCGCAGCTTCATTCCAACCCGGAGCCTGCCAGTTACAACGGATAGAGGGCCACCTCGGCCTCCTCATCGTGGCACGAAGAGTGATGGGTATCGCTGCGCTCCACCCGTTGCTTCGCTTTGCTCGCAATGGACGGCCCCACCTAAGCGGCATCAAGTGCCAAAACGTGGTCGCCGGAGCGCCACAAAAAGGGAGGCCGTCCATGGCGAAGTTTATCAGAACAGCGATTGATCTGGGCAAGAAC
>Ga0075522_10003576_pt1 | contig 11299 bp, 9 predicted proteins | sample NGEPerA_FD_74796 | JGI IMG/M metagenome (GOLD analysis project Ga0075522, IMG submission 74796) | Arctic peat soil microbial communities from the Barrow Environmental Observatory site, Barrow, Alaska, USA - NGEE PermafrostL2-A | ecosystem: Environmental > Terrestrial > Soil > Wetlands > Peat ... | reverse complement strand
GCCATCGACTACGACAAGAAGAGCGACGGTATGTACCCGCTCATTTGCAACGACCGTAACCTGAGCCCCGCCCAAATCCTTGAGGCCCATAAACGCCAGCCGACCATCGAGAAGCGCTTCGAGCAGATCAAGACCATGCACCAAATTGCGCCCGTCTTCCTCAAAAACACGATGCGTATCGAGGCGTTCTTTACCCTGAATTTCCTGGCTCTTCTGGTCCAGGCGCTCATCGAGCGCGAATTACGCCTCGCCATGAAACGCGAGCGCATCAAGGAACTGCCGATCTACCCCGAGCAGCGCCTGTGCAAACGCCCCACCACCGAGCAGATCCTGCGCCTCTTCAGCCTCACCGAACGACATACGCTGCTGCGCGAGGACCAGCCCGTCCAGTCCTTTCCTGCGCAGCTCACCGACCTGCAGCGTCAAACCCTCGATCTGCTCGGCGTCCCCCAGAGCGCTTTCCGGGCCTGACGGTCCGGCCAAAATTCACCCGTTATCATCGCCCACATCTGCGGAATGTAAGATGTGTGTGCACCAATGCAAGCCATAAAATTCATCGTGGCGCGCCAGATGCTGCAGTGCGAAAGTCTTTTCCAAAGCGATGAGAGAGGAATGCGGCCAACGACCGAGTTTATTGAATCGCGACGGTGTGAGACTCGAGGAATTGGACGATTGCGGTCCGTGCCGCACAGCTCGAACCGCGATGCAGGGATTTCGTCGCGTTAAAACGCACCTTCGTCGGAGCTGGCTCGTCGAAGCGTCTCCAAACATTTATAGTTTCCCGCGGACAAGGTTCGCAGCGCCGCGGCGGTACAACAGCGATGGGGGGCAACGAGGATGAACCGCAAAGTTTTTGCAACAATTCTTGCCGGGGTGTTGTGCACGATATCCGCAGCGCCCATTCGGCTTGCTGCCGCCGGAAGAAGCTCGCCTGCAGTGCGCATCGTGAACGCAGCGAACGACGTCAGATCCAGTGCCGTTTCAGGCGCAAGCGTCAGCCCATCCGCGATCCCTGCCCCCATAGTCGTATACGCTGGAACAGTGGGCCCTGCGACCGAACCTAGCGGTTGCCAAACGCCAACCGAAACCGCGAGCACGCGGCCCTTTGTACAGCGGCTCGGCCTGCACCGCGTCGGGGACATCGTGAACTTCACTGTTCCGCCTTTCACTGGCAGCATATCCATTATCGAGCAAGCGGCTGGCGCGCCGCCGCAGACTGTGGAGGTCCTGACAGAACCGGAGCCGTTTGCCGTGCCCAACGCAGCGGTGGCTTCCCTCATTACCGAGCCCAATGGCACCGTACTCTATGACGATCTGAACGGCCCATTCCCGCCGGACCTCAGCACCGCTCATGTAGTGGCCTACGACACAGCCTATACGGGTACGATAACCCTGCCGAATACGACCCAGGCGTTGACTGATTCCAGTCACGGCTATCCCGCCGGCAGCTGGAGCGTTGAGGTCAACGACAGGGCTTTCGAATGTTTTGAGGCCCCTTCCCTGTGCACCGGAGGCGGGTCAAGCGATCAGTATACGCTGACCGTCATCACGAAACCGATAGCACGATTGTTGGGCACGCTGAATGTTGCGATTTATTTTGCGAGCGAGGCGTATTCCGGGGCGCGCGAGTTGTCAGACGCAAACTTTCAGCGATACCTCGCGACACTTTCGAACATTTATCAAGCCACGGGCGTCAAACTAGGCACGGTTAGGCTCTATGATCTTCCTGCATGGGCCAAGGCACTTTATGCAACCGGAGTGGATGCGAGTCAGCAAGGACCGTGTGCGGAGCTGGGTCAATTATTTACACTATCTCAGCCCGGTGACCAGTTAAATCTATTCTTTGTAGATGACATCGCCTCTGGCGACGGCGGCGAATTCGAAATCATCGGCATCGACGGCTCGATCCCCGCCCCGTCGGGCATCGGCGGCACAATAGCCAGTGGGGCGATAGTCAACGATTCCGATCTGGCAAGCGGCATATGTGCGGCCACAATCGACTTCGGCACCTGCGGGGCCGACGAAATCGCCTATATCAGCGCCCACGAGGGCGGCCATTACATGGGTCTCTATCATACGAGCGAGGCTCTCGGTAACTACTTCGATCCGTTGTCGGACACGGCACAGTGCCAGTGCAGCACGGCGTGTCTTGATGCCGACCAGGTGCAACTGTGCTCGACCGGCCAGCTCTACATGACAGCGGACCTTTGTTCGCAACCGGGCAGTACCCAGTGCGGCGGCGCAGACAATCTCATGTTTTGGCTGCTGCAGCCACCGTATTCCAAAGGCAACTTTTCTCAGCAGCAGGGCAAAGTCATGCGCGCCAATCCAGTCGTACGTGCAGGGGCCAGCCAATGAAGACTCTGATTTTTCTTATGCTCGGATTAAGTGTTTACGGCAACGCTACCGCAGTTACGCCAGGCGCCGCTGCGTCAGCAGCCGTGCCGCTTTCTTATCAGCGGGCGCAGTCCGCGGTAATGGCGTATCTGTCGGCCATCGACACGCCGATCACGCCGTCCGTGTGGCAGGCACTAGGTTCCCAGGCGATAGGACCACTGCAAGAGGTGATTCGCGATCGCTCGAGCTTTCCGACCCGGTGTGCAAAAGCGCTCGAAGGTCTCTCCTGGATCAGCGGAGAGGAGGCCCTACCACTGTTGCGCGCGGCGGCGCGCGACTCCTCTGAACCGGCCGTAGTTCGATTTGCGGCGCTTCGGGGCATTGCGCAGGTAGTCGATAAGGCGGCCCTAAGCGGTGAACTTCGGCCTCTATTGGAAGGTGCTGCGGATGCACGCGTGCGTGCATTTGCGGGCGCTCAATTAACGAGCCGCGATGCCTGGGCGTACTGCGGGCTGGTCAAAGCGCAAGCTGATCGTGAGACGGCCGAGCAGCGTCCGCAATTCGAGCGCGCGCTGAAAAACTGCACGACTGAGCCGCATCAGCTCGATCAGCAGTAAGGGGCTCCGCGCCGACAGGGCGTAACGGCTCAGCGCTGCCAGCTGTGGTATCTCAGGCCTCGTCTGCCATTCGCCTTCCCGGCGATCGACCCGGCGCATGAGTGATGAAATAGATGGGGTGTACTACACGCGAAGCTCACTCCCGGTTGGCCGTCGAACCTCGTGCAGGCACTCCTAGGCGGCGCTCCAATCGCTAGGCGTCCTTCTTACTGGAAGAGTGGATGCAGCCGCACAAAGAAGGGTTTGCGCCCGCTCACTTGCGAGACTACAGACGAGAGACCTATTCTAAATACTTGAATATCTTATCTTTTTAAGGTTTCTCACATTACGCGGCCGGCACGGTACGAGCACTCAGCTCGCTGTGCCCTGACAAACATCGATACGCTTTAGTACTTCTGGCCGGTCCGAGTCGCGGGCCGGGGAGGACCTCGTTGATCCGCTTCTGGATTTTCGATCCCAGCTCCAGTCGTGTCCCAGAAACGGGTCAGCTGGTATGATCCGACGCCCTCGGGGGGCCGAGGCTGCGCCTGCCGGCCCCGCGCACGTAAATTCGATGTTTCAGGTCAGTCGAATGCGCACTGCATCGACTCCGGGAAATGACGAAATCACGTCACCCCGACCATTGGAAACAAAACCTTAGCGCTATGACGTAGATGCTCGAAGGTGCCGTCAATCGCTTGGGCCCCTTAGGGCCTTTATTAGTTTTAACTGAAAATTGTAATGGAAATTTGTTATGCCCCGCACAACCGCGCTTTCTGACATTCGCAATATCGGCATCATCGCTCACGTCGACGCCGGCAAGACCACGACGACCGAGCGGATCCTTTATTACACCGGGCGTAAGCACACGATTATCGACATCCACGATACCAAGGATCTGAAGACCTCAACGACCACAGATTATCTGGAGCAGGAAAAGAAGCGCGGCATCACCATTCAAAGCGCCGCCGTCTCCACTTTCTGGCGCGACAAGAAAATCAATCTCATCGACACGCCGGGACACGTGGATTTCACGATCGAGGTGAACAGATCCTTGCGTGTGCTCGACGGCGCGGTCGTGGTATTTGACGGTGTCGCAGGGGTTGAGCCGCAGTCAGAGACCAACTGGCGTCTCGCCGACAACTACGATGTGCCGCGATTCTGCTACGTCAACAAGATGGACAGGAGCGGCGCCAATTTCGTGCGCTGCGTCGACATGATCAAAAAGCGCCTCGGCGCACGCCCGTTACCCGTGCAGCTGCCAATCGGCTCCGAAGATAACTTCAAAGGGATGATTGACCTCGTTGAGATGAAAGCCCTGGTGTGGGACTCGGACGACAAGGATGCTGAGTGGCATAGTCTGGATATTACGCCCGACCTTGCGGACAAACTGCACATTGCTGTGCCGAGTGATCGCAAGCTCCTCGGCGAGATCGCCAAATACCGGACCGAGTTGGTCGATACCTGCCTTGAGCAGGACGATGAGGCCATGGAAGCTTATCTCACGCACGCAACCGTGCCGTCAGCGGACGTACTGCGCCGCGCGCTGCGCAAGGGCACGTTGCATTCGGCGTTTACGCCGGTGCTGTGCGGTTCCTCCTATAAGAATAAAGGCGTGCAACAACTCCTCGACGCCGTGGTCGATTATCTGCCGGCGCCGACCGACGTGTCCGCCATCAAAACGGTCGACGCCGACGGTAACCCGATCGGTGAGCGCATATGCTCCGATGATGAGCCGTTCTCGGCACTGGCCTTCAAGGTCATCAACGATGTCTACGGGGCGCTGACCTTTATTCGTGTCTATTCGGGGGTTTTGACCAAGGGCGCATCGGTGCAGAACACGACGCGCGACAAGCGCGAGAAAATTGGCCGCATGGTCGAAATGTTCGCCAAAGAAGCCAATGCCATCGAGGAAGCGCGCGCCGGCGATATCATCGCCCTCGTGTCGCTCGCAGACACCGAGACCGGCGACACGCTTTCCGATTCTGAGCATCCTGTGGTGCTCGAGCGCATGCGTTTCCCCGATCCCGTAATCAGCGTATCGGTGAAATCAAAGTTGAAGGCGGAGCAGGAGAAGTTCGGCGCGGCGCTCGGCAAGATGGTGCGGGCTGATCCCTCCTTGCACCTGGAAACCGATCGCGAAACCGGTCAAACGATCTTGCGCGGCATGGGCGAACTGCATCTTGAGGTCACGCTTGACCGCATGCGCACGGAGTTCGGCGTCGAAGGCGTAATGGGCGAGCCGCAGGTCGCGTTTCGCGAAACCATTACCAAGAAAATTACCAAGCAATACGTGCACAAGAAGCAGACCGGCGGTTCCGGCCAGTTCGCCGAAGTCTGGATCGTATTCGAGCCGCTCCAGCGTAGCGTCGGCTTCGAATTTGCCGACGAGACGCGCGGCGGCACCGTGCCGAAGGAATTCGTACCGGCAGTGGAAAAGGGCCTGCGGGTGCAAAAAGAAGACGGCGTGCTCGCCCACTTTCCGACCGTGGACTTCCGCGCGACGCTCATCGACGGCAGTTACCACGACGTCGACTCCAACGCGCTGACCTTTGAGATCGCCGCCAAGGCGGCGTTTCGCGAGGGTATGCGCGAAGCCGCACCGATCCTGCTCGAGCCGGTGATGAAGGTCGAGACCGTAACCCCAGGCGACCATCTGGGGGATGTCATCGGCGACCTCAACCGCCGCCGCGGCACGATCCAAGATCAGTTGGAGCGCGGCACCAACATCGCGGTTGTGGCGGTTGTACCGCTGTCAGAAATGTTTGGCTACATCGGACAGCTGCGTAGCATGACGAGCGGCCGCGCTTCCTACACGATGGAGTTCTCGCATTACGAGCCGGTGCCACGCCAGGTCGCCGACGAGGTCATCGCCGAAGTTGCGAAGGCGCGAGCTGCCCTGCAGGCGTAGATAACCGCGCAGTCGGGGCAGTGCGCAAACTATCGGTGGCGCTGCCCCACCGCTGCTTGCCGCGGTACACGCAAAGCCTGAGCAGTTGCGCCGCTCGAACGCGTGAGAGCACGAGTATCTTAGCGTTGCGCAAGCGAAGCGCCGGGCGCTCGGCCCGCCGCGACGTTACGTTGCCGCCATTACGTCTATGCTCCCGGCAATTCGTCGTGCGCGTCAACATATACCCATGCGCGCGTGCCCGATTGCAGAATCACCGCCGCGCGCTTGTACGCGGCCACTTCGTACCGGTCCGCGTTCTCTATTTCAGCCGCCGTCAAGGCAAACACCATTCCGGAGACGCCGTCGCCTGCGCGCCCGGTGAACCGCGCCATGGTGTGCTGAGCCTTGCCGCTGAGCGCGATAACCGCCTCGTCTTCAATATGAAGTGCGATTAATTCGAACCCTGGCAAGGCATCACTGACACCCGCCAATAGCCGACCAAATGTCGCCGTCTGTACAGACTCAAGTTGCAGCGTGCCGTAGGAGAAGAGAAATTCTGTGCGTGCAGCGGGGCCCGTCATGGAACGGCCGCCATCAGAACACGATCATGGCAATCGAGCCAGCAACGATAAGTGCGCCGCCCAGCACTGCAGGCCATGTCAGGCTCTCTTTGAGAAAAATAATGCCCAGAACTATCGCAAATACTACGCTGAGTTTATCAAGTGGCGCCACCTTGCTGACGGGGCCCAATTGTAAAGCGCGGTAGTAGCACAGCCACGACAACCCCGTCGCGATTCCCGACAGCACCAGATAGATCCAGGTGTTGGCGCTGATCGGCGCTGCCGGACGCCATTCGGAACGCAGCGTGAGGATCGCCGCCGTCATCCCCAAGATGACGATGGTGCGAATAAATGTCGCCCAATTTGAATTGATTTCGGCAACGCCAATCTTGCCGAAAAATGCCGTAAGTCCCGCGAACAGGGCCGACCCCAGCGCAAACAGTATCCAGCTGTGACGTAGATCCACTTGGCATCGCTCCTGTTTGTATGCGCCTGTCGTCGATGCAGTTCGACGTTCAGTGCAGCCAAAACGATTGGCGTCCGTCGCCCGCATTATGTCTGACAGACGCTAAGCTCGCGCAACGCGCTGAAATCATTGCCGTGCGCAATCCGCTTCAAGGCGATGCGGAACTAACAATCCCCGGCGTCGTTAGCTCAACGAGCCGCACATTCGAGGACGTTGCGGCCTGCACGGACAAGGAGCATGTTATGACCACAATGGAAATGGAATCGACGGCAGCGTGTGCTTTGCAGTTGCGCAAGCTGCTCAATATGGGCCCCAAAGAAGGTGACCACGGCGCGGCAAATCTTGCTGAAACGATGGTCACCAAGCTCACGGCACGCGTGCCCTCCGGCACCAACGAGATCACTGCCGCCAAAAGATTGATAGTCGACCTGCGCGGCTTCTTTCTTAGTCCACGCCCCTTCAGCCACCAGACTGTCGTGCGGAACCGCGACCATCTCAGCAGGCGTATTAAGTTACTGCACGAAGCGGTGGCGCGATACGAGTAACTGCGGCGCGCATCTCCGAAGCAAGCCCCTACTGCGGACCAGCCCTAGCGGTTCGGTTCCTCCGGTCCCGATTCCGGCGCCTGCTGAGATTCCTTAGCACGTCCCAGTCGATCGAATTCCATCTGTAGGCGACGCAAGTCCTCATCCGAAAGCGTCTCCAGGTTTACCAAACCGGTGCGTGCTCCCTGGACGCCGCGAAGCAGCTCATTGAGTTTGAGCTGGATCGCACGCGAATCCCGGTTTTGGGTGTTTTGAATGAGGAATACCATCAAGAACGTAATGATTGAGGAAACCGTATTGATCACCAGCTGCCACGTGTCGGAAAAATGATAGATCGGACCCGCGATTCCCCAAGCAACGACGATCGCGACGGCGCTTAGAATCCACCAAGATGAGCCCACAACATTTGCAGTCGCCTGGGCAAACTTACGGAAAATCTCGTTCATGCTGATCGTCCTCCGTGGAATGCGGTGGGTACTCGCAACGCGCTTTCGCGCAACTGATTGCGTGATAAGGCAGCGTTGCTACGCTGCTCGGCAACGCGCATTTGCGGAGCACCTTGCTCGTTTGGCTTCAGCTCTTCGCAACTGAGCAACATGGATGTTGCGAGCCGCCAGCGACTTGCGCAAGGGCGATGGAGCAGGAGCGCCTGCGAAAGATGCACGAGCCTGCTCACGCCCTTCGTTCACGCCCGACGCCGGCGCACCTCAATGCCGTGACTACGAAATCCCGACGTCAGCATCGTGGCGCAAGTCAACCCCTCAAATCGAGTGCAAACGATGAGAAATGTCGCCTTACCGGCTGTCAGTCGCCGTGCTGCAATGCGCTCTTGCGCCCACGACGAGTCAGAGGCGATGACGCGGCGAGACACAACAACCGTACGGGAAGACTCGGAATCTGATGCGCCCAGCGCATCGGCTACGCGCATTAACATCGCTCCGGTAAAAGCTTGTACGCAGACGCTGCGACTGAAAGTGAAGAGAGAATCGTACGCCTGGCTGAATGTCGCCGCCATGGAGGTGAACACGGTCTGGAACTGGGGAGCTCAGGTGAGCGAGAAAGCGGCCCGTCCGTGCGCAGGCCCACGCAAGTGGCTCACGGGGTTTGATCTGTGTTCGCACTCGGCCGGTGCGTCGGAGTATTTCCAGAAAATCGGTGCCGACACGATTCAGAGAGTCAACTGTGAGTATGCCCAAAAGCGCAGCACCGTCAAGCGCGTGCGACTTCGGTGGCGGACGAGCCGTGGTGCCCGGCGCTCTCTCGGTTGGATTCCCTTCAAGGCGGCGAGTCTGAAGCGCCAAGGCCGAGCCGTAAGGTTCTGCGGCAAGACTTTTCGGGTGTTCGAGTCCGAGCGCTTGGACGGGGCGAGCTGGAAACAAGGCTGCTTTGCGCAGGACGCTGTGGGCGACTGGTGGCTATGCCTCCCGGTGAGTGTCTCCATCGGCGAAACGGTTGCGCCACAGGAAGAGGTGGGCATTGATCTGGGACTAAAGGACACTGCCGTCACCAGCGACGGGGACCGCTGTGAGCGGGGAACTTTCTACCGTGATATCGAGCAGAAGATTGCCCAGGCGCAGTGTCGCGGGCACAAGAGACAGGCAAAGCGTCTGCACCGCAGAGCGGCGAACCGTAGGAAGGATGCGCTGCACAAGTTCAGCCGTCAGATCGTGGATCGATATCAGAGAATCGCCGTGGGCGATGTGAGTAGTCTAAAGCTTGTGAAAACCCACATGGCAAAGTCTGTGTTGGATTCGGGCTGGGGAATGCTCAGAACTTTCCTGCAATATAAGAGCCAGCAGGCGGGCAGGAGTTTTCAAATCGTCAGCGAAAGAAACACCGGCCGCACCTGTTCGAACTGTAACTCCGTAAGTGGACCCCAGGGCGTCAATGGGTTGCGTGTCAGACGCTGGATGTGTGCCCCGTGTGGTGTGTGGCACGACCGCGATATCAACGCGGGTAAAAACATCCTGCGTCGCGCCGAGTGGCCGGCGTCCGTGTGCGGGAATGAGTCTTCGATCCTGCGGATTCCGCCGCGCCGAGCATCCCGCTCGCGCAAGGCAGGGATAGGAACCGCAGGATCAAGGGCGTGAGCTCCGGAAGGGCCATCCTTGCTCTACTTAGCCGGCCGCTTCGTGCGGCGCAAACCGGCTGCCGCCTTGGATTTGGGCCGCGCCTTGGTAGAAATCTCAACCCACGCCGGCGCGTGATCGCTTGCCTTTGGCCGACCGCGCACCCATTTGTCGACGTTAGCGTCGAGGAGGGTGAGTCCTTTGCTAAGGAGCAGATGATCGATGCGCAGGCCCGCGTTTCGCAGCCAGTGATCACGAAAGTAATCCCAGAATGTGTAGATCGGATCTTCAGGATGGCGCACGCGCACTGCGTCCCTCCAGCCCTGCTGCAGCAGCCGTCGGTACGCTGCGCGTGATTCGGGCTGCAACAAAGCGTCCTTCTGCCACGATTTGGGATTGTAAATGTCGAAATCGGTCGGCACGACGTTAAAATCGCCGGCGAGAATGACGGGATGCCCGCTGTTCCACAGAGCGTTCGCGTGCTTTATGAGTCGCTCGAACCAGGCGAGCTTGTAATCAAATTTCGCACCCGGCTGCGGATTGCCGTTCGGCAAATATAGGCATGCGATCATCACGCCGTCGACGGCTGCTTCGATATAACGACTGTGCGAGTCATGCGCATCGCCAGGCAACCCGCGCCTGCTTTCAATCGGTGCGCTGCCTTTGGCGAGGATTGCGACCCCGTTCCAGGACGCCTGCCCTTGCCAGATCGCGCCGTAGCCGGCCGCACGAATCGCCTCGGCCGGGAAACCCGCATCCGGTGTCTTGAGCTCCTGCAAACAGGCGACATCGGGTTGCTCTTTGGCGAGCCACTCCAACAGATTCGGCAGACGGCTTCTAATGCCGTTAACGTTGAACGTCGCAACTTTCATGCAACCCAGATTCTCGTGTCCGCATGCCGGGCATCACCGGCGAATGGAGCCCCGCACTCTACCTGTGTCGATGCTGCAATGGATGTGTCGCGTCGGCCATCACAGTGGAGTTCACGTCTTGATCAGGACCAGTCCGACGATAATCGCAGCCAGAGCCAGCCACTGATGGATTGAGATCCGCGATTTATTCGCCAGCCGCGCGAGCAATACGGTAACCGCGCTCGCTAAGCTACTGAGAACCGTAACAATGCCCACCTCCCCTGTGCCAAATCCCAACGTCAGCGCGATAAAGCCGACGACACCAAGGCCGCCCGTCGCTAGAACCAAAGCGAGCGCGCCGCCTTGCGGAACGACCAGCCGCACACCGACTGGACGACTGAGAAGTACCAGCAGACACACGCCACCTGCGTAGTAGATCCAGACAGGGATAAACGCGCCGAGCACAGGCACCGCGTATGTGCCTTGCCACCAGAACCCGACGCCAAACCCCAGCGCAGCGCCAAGCGCCCAACCTATGCCGCTTGATTCGGGTTTGGCCCCTAGCGGCGCACGCGCTGGAATCGACACCACACACACTCCAAGGATCGTCACCACCAGGCCTGTCACGGCGCGCCCGGCCAGACGCTCGCCCGTCACACTCGACAGCGCGGCCGTGATTGCGCCGTAGCTTGCGCACACCGGCGCCACTACCGCGAGTGTGCCGACCATAAGACCACGAAATAGAAAGACCGTGCCTGCCATCAAAACCAAAGCCGAGCCGGTCGCTGCGTACCATGCGTCGGCGTGAGTGGCGAAGGCCGGGGGCGACCTCGCAGGCTCAAGCATCATCCAAGCGCTTAGCAGCAAGAGCGCGAAGAGCTCGCCGTATAACATGGTGCGCCACATACCCACGGCACGGCCCGCGAACCGCGATAGATAGTCAGCCACGCCATAGCCCAGCGCCGCCAATAGACCAAGAGCAACG
>Ga0075522_10003575_pt1 | contig 11302 bp, 9 predicted proteins | sample NGEPerA_FD_74796 | JGI IMG/M metagenome (GOLD analysis project Ga0075522, IMG submission 74796) | Arctic peat soil microbial communities from the Barrow Environmental Observatory site, Barrow, Alaska, USA - NGEE PermafrostL2-A | ecosystem: Environmental > Terrestrial > Soil > Wetlands > Peat ... | reverse complement strand
CGGACTGGTGGCGGGGGCGATTGGCGCCTCCGCCGGCGCGGCGGTGGGGGCTGCCTGCTGCGCGAGCGCCAGCGGGGAGAAGAGCGGCAGCGACAAAATGAGCGTCGACAGGACCAGGGGGAGCTTGGATTTTCGCATCTCGATCGGCCTCATGGGGGTTGCGGGTGCGGATCGGCCGAACAACACTCAGCAACGACCGAGCCAACCCGCGGCGGCGGACCGGAGTCGTAACCTCGGAACAAAGGTCCGAGCTCCCACGACCTCGCCGGCCTTGGCTGGCCACGGAAGCCTGGGCAGACGCCTGTTCGGACAGCTCTCCGGACGTCCGCGTGGACGTCCGGACGGACACTTCGAGCGGACGACCGCCTGTCGTCACGTTCGAGCGCGAGAACCCGTATGATGGCCTGCGCGATGCTGGCTAAGCGAACCGTGCGGGTGACGCAGGCGATCCTCGCCGCTCTCCCGATGCTGGCCGCCGCGCGGGTCGCTCGGGCGGATGATCCGCGGGTCGAGGCGCGGACGCACTACGCGCGGGGGCTCGACCTCGGCGCGCAAAATGGCTATGCCGGCGCGCTCCGCGAGTTCAACCAGGCCTACGCCATCAGCCCCCAGTTCGCGGTGCTCTACAACATCGGCCAGGCCCACATCGCGCTCGGGCAGCCGACCCAAGCCATCGAGGCGCTGTCGCGCTATCTGAAGGACGGCGGTGACCGAATTCCCGCGCCGCGACGGAGGCAGGTGCAGATTCAGATCGCGGTCCTGCGGTCCCAGTTGCCGAATCCCAATCTGTCGTCCGAAGCGGAGGCGGCCCGTGCGGCCGGGGCGGCCGCGGGCGCGGCGGCGGGGGAAGCGGTCGCGGCAGCCGCGGCGGCCACCACGGAGGCCAACATCGCGGCGCCCGGCACACTGGCGCTGCGCTGCGCCGAACCGGGACTCAAGCTCCTGCTGGACGGTAGACGCATCGAGCCGGCCGCCTCCGCCCGAGGGGTGCCCGTCTCGCCGGGCGTGCACCGACTCGTGCTGTCCGGTCCCGGACGGCGGGCGGCGGAACAGAGTCTCGAGGTTCCGGCCGGCGTCGCGGCAATCGTGATCTGCGAGAGCTCACTGTCGGCCCCGGCGGCGGAGCGCCCGCACCTCTCTTTGGATGGACCGCCGGTCTTCTCGGACGCGGCCGCCAATCTCGAGACACCGACGGTCCACGCCTCGACGGTGGGGTACATCCTGGGGGGCCTCGGCGTCGCGCTGGGCGGTACGGCGCTGGGTTTCTATCTGTGGAACCGCGGGCAGTATCACGACGCGCAAGCCGAGATGGCCGCCATCGCGCCGATGAAAGGTACGCCCGCCTATTACGATCGCGCTGTGCTCTACAACGAGCACGTCGACGCCGTGGGCCGCGACAACTCGTTCGCTATCGGCCTGGCCGTCGCCAGCGCGGGCCTGATCGCGGGCGGAATCTACCTTTGGCGGAGCGATCGAAAACATGGCGAGCACGTCGACCGGGGCCACCGACCGTCGAGCTTCGTGGCCGCTTCGCCAGGTGGTCTCTCCTGGAACGGGGTCTGGTAGATGGGTCGAACGCCGACCGCCCTTCCGATCTCGCTGCTGGTCCTGGTGCTGGACCTCGGCGCATGCGTCGATCTCGCCAAGGTCGATCCCGGTCCACGCTTCATCGACGACTTCGCGGACGGCTCGGCGCCCAGCTGGAACCGCTTCGGTCCTTGGCGGTGCAACGACATCAGCGGCGGCCAGAAGGGCTCGCCAGACGCAGGTGCGGTCGATGCGGGTGGCTCGGCCCCGGATGCCGCGGGCGCCTCCACCTGCAATCTGGCGCTGGAAAACCCCGGCGATGACGACAAGCAGGCCCTCGAGTCGACCTTCACGCTCGACGATCCGCTCGATGGCGTTCGCGAGTTCCCGGGCACCGAGATCGTCACCCGCACCGTCAGCGGCACCGTCGACGTGACGGGCTTCACCCAGCTCGTGTTCAGCACCATCCTCGAGTCGGCTGCGCCGCCGATCCCCGCGCTGCCGGACGCGACGCAGTTCCTGGTCGAGCTCGGCTGCTCCGCGTTTCCGAGCGATCCGCTGGCGGTTCAGGCCGTCAGCTACACGCTGAACGCAGGCTGGGCGGAGCTGCGACTCTCGCTGTCCGGGTTCACCCTCAAGAACACGTCGCGCAACCAGTCTTGCCTGGCGTTGCTGGACAGCATCCACTTCGTCGTGATGCCGGGGCTGGCGGACGGCGCGTCGACCGGCGGCACGCTTCACATCGACAACATCAGTCTCCAGAACTGAGCGTTATTTGTACGGGTTGTCCTGATCGAACGTGATCGAAGCGGCCTTGGCGTTGACGGTGGGCCGCGCCGCGGTGGCGGGGGACGGCGGCATCACGTTGCCGCGTCGCCGAGCGGTCCGAGACGGGGCGTGCCCGTCGGTGCCCCCCGACGCCGCGCGCGGATCCAGGGCCGCCGCGGTTGACGTCGAGGTTGGGGGTTCGGCCGTCACCCGGACGGGCGACGCTGGCACGATGGGGGTCGAAGGTTCGGTTCCCGAGGACGCGGCAACCGATGGGGCAGCAGGTCGGGCCTGCCGCATCTGCGGGGGCTCGGCGCCACCGGTTGTGGCCGTCGCCGAAGCCGTCGGCGCCGAGACCGACGCCGGTGTCGCGATCGAGGTCGACCTTCGCCGGGACGCCACGACCACGACCAGCGCCACCGACGCGAGCAGCCCCACGGCCGCGCCGACCACCCAAACCAGCCGCGGGCCGCGCGCCGCCGAAACCGGCCTTGGCGAGGGCGACGGACCCGAAACGGACCGCGCCGACACCGACGGTGGCGTGACCTCGCGACGGTCGGCGCCCACGCGGGTGGGACCGGAGTCCTCGAGCTTGGGGGTCGGCCAAATCTGACGTCCGGCGAAGGGGATCAGCGCCAGCGCGAAGGCGTCGGCCGAGGGTGGCCGGGCAGCGGGATCCGACGACAGAGTGCCCGCGACGAGCTCGACGAGCCCGTCGGGCAAGCCCGTCCGCACGCTGGCGAGCGGCACCGCCGGATGCGTCGCGATGTGGTGAAGCGTGGCGTTGTGCGACTCCGCCGGGTGCGGCTTCTGTCCCGCGAGCATCTCGTAGAGAATGGCGCCGAGCGCGTAGACGTCGGAGCGGTGATCGACGATCTTGTCGCCGCGGGCCTGCTCCGGGGACATGTACGCCACGGTGCCGAGCAGCGCGCCGGTCCGGGTGGCCGCGTTCATCTCGTCGATGGCCTGCAGCTTGGCCACCCCGAAATCGATCACCTTGAGCAGGTCCGTCCCGTCCTGACGTCGGCACAAAAAGAGATTCTGAGGCTTGAGATCGCGGTGCACGATCCCCGCGCGGTGCGCGATCTCGATCCCCCGCGCCGCTTGCGAGGCCAGATCGGCGGCGCGGTCGACCGCCAGCGGCCCCTCGCGCCGCAGCAGATCCCCGAGGCTCTCGCCGACCAGGTACTCCATGACGATGTAGGGCGTCCCGTCCGGGACGATGCCGAAATCGACGGCGGCCGCCACGTTCTCGCTCTCGAGCGCCCCGGCCGCCTCCGCCTCGCGCTGAAACCGGCCCAGGATGTCGCGCCGCTCGGCCAGATCGGGGCGCAGGAACTTGATCGCGAAGCGGCGCCGCACGACGGCGTGCTGCGCCTCGTAGACAACGCCCATTCCGCCCTCTGCGAGCAGGCGAACGATTCGGTACTTGGACCCGACCAGCTCGCCGATCCGGTCGGCCTTATCGGCACGGGCCGTCAATCCCGGTGCTCCTCCGGCTTGCGCAGCGCCTCCAGATCCACGGCCTGCCCTTCCATGAGGCGATAGGCGCGCTGGCGGCTGATCCCGAGCATCGCGGCGGCGCGCGCCACGTTGCCACCCGAGGTCCGCAGGGCCACCACCAGCGCCGGCAGCTCCACCGGCTCCGCGGCGGCCGGCCGCTCGGGCTCAGGCGCCCGGCGCGCGGACGGCATGGACCGCGCGGACGGCGCGGACGGATCGACGGGCGGCGCGCTCGACGAGCCCGGCCGGGCGTCGCCGATTCGAGCAGGCAGATGGTGGGCGCGGAGCGTGACCTCACCACCGTGCAGGGTCAAGAGGCGCTTGGCCAGCAAGACCAGCTCGCGCACGTTGAACGGCCAATCGTGCAACAACAGCCGCTCCGCGAAGTCGCTCTCGAGGGCGGGAAGTGGCCCGGACCCGATCTCCTGCAGCAGGGTGAAAAACAGCGGCAACGCGTCCTCGCGCCGATCGCGCAGCGGCGGCAGTCGCACGGTCAGCCCGTCGAGCCGCGCCAGCAGATCGGCGCGAAAACGACCTGACCGCACCACCTCGCGCAGCGGCTGCTGACCCGCCACGACGATCCGCACGTCGATCGCCACCGGGCGCGTCTCCCCCAGCGGCTGGACCTCGTGCTCCTCGAGCACGCGCAGCAGCTTGGCCTGCAGGGCCAGCGGAAGATCGGACACCTCGTCGAGCAGCAGCGTGCCCCCCTCGGCGCTGCGGAAGAAACCCGCGCTGGCCCGATCGGCCCCGGTGAAAGCGCCGCGGCGATATCCGAACAGCTCGCCCTCGGCCAGACCCTCGGGAAGCGCGGCGCAGTTGACGGCCACCAATGGCCCGCTGCGTCCGCTCCAGCCATGGATGGCCCGCGCGACCACCTCCTTGCCGGTTCCGGTCTCGCCTTCGAGCACGAGCGGCAGATCGCTGGCGGCCGCCCGACGAAGCGGCGCCACGGCCGCCTGGAGCGCGGCGCCGCCCCACAGGCCCGGCGCGATCTGGACAAAGTCACCGGGCATGGCGGTCACGACGCCGACCCATCCGCCGACCCGCACGACGTCGCCGAGCCCAATCGGCGCCTCCGCGACCGCGCGCCCGTTGACGCGGACCCCGTTGCGGCTGCCCCGATCGGCGATCGCGACGCCCACTCCGTCGAGGCTGTGGCGCAGAACGGCGTGCCGCCGCGATACGTCGTTGCCGGTCAGGTGGACCGTGCAGGCTTCGTCGCGTCCGATCGTGAGCTCACCGGTGCCGTCCCAGTGCAGCGCCACCGGCGGGGCCGTGCGCGGAAAAAGCCAGACCAGCGCCGCGCCGGGAGCGGCGGCGCTGCCGGCGGCCGCGGCCGCCTCGGTAACCGTCGTCGTCCCGCCCTGCCAGGTCATGGGTGCAGCCCCAAATTGATAACACGGTCACTCTGGCAAGCCCAGAGAGCCGCCTGCGACCCCGCCGAACGCCTGGCCGGCTACCGCGGGGAATTGGTCAAAGCGGCGGGTTGGCGTTCTTGAGCAGGTCGATGAGAAATGAATCGAACATCTTGCCCGCTTGCGGCGCGTTCGGGGCCGCATCGTCGGAGGCGCAGTTGGGATCGAAGCGCGGCGCCTGTGGATCAGAGGTTCCGTCGGCTTCGCCGGGTACCTTGACGTAGAGATAGGCGTCGATCTTGGGCGCCGGATTGGCCTGTGGCCGCTCGCCCAGCCCGGCTCCCTTGATGTTGCACCAGTTGCCGGAGGCGGTGCGGATGTTGGCGCGGCCGTCGCGGCTGGTGTCGACGATGAAGCCCTTGCCTTCGATGCCGACCTTGGCCAGCGCGGCGGCGAGATCGTCGATGTAGCCGAGCTCGTCGTTGGCGGGATACGCGGCCACCCGTTTCGGCGCGGTCGGGTCCTTGGCCGGATCGTAGTTCGAGACGTCGGTCGCAAAGCCGCGAATGCGATCCGCGCCGCCCGCCATAGTGAGCACCTCTTTGAAGAGCGGCGCGGCCTTGGCGACGTTCTTCGGCCAGCCGAGCCAACCGGCGTGCGCCGCGTCCAGGTACAGGAACACGTTGGGCAACGAGAGCTTGGTGATGGCGTAGGCGATCCCGCGCTTGTAGATGTCGGCCGAAGCCTCGCACTTGGGCGTCCCCATGTTGGTCACCAGGTTGGCCAGCGAGTCCGGCTCCACGACGACCGCGATGCGCTGATCGGGGTGCGCGCGAAACGCGGCGGCGATCACGTCGACGTAGTCGTGCTGATAGCGCGCTTCGCCGGCCGGGGTGGCGTCCAGCTCGCCGGCGGAGGCCTGGGCGTTGCAGTCGCGGTTCGGAAGATCGTAGAGCACGAACGTCGTGACCACCGGCTCGCCGCCGGCCTTCTGTTGCGCCAGCGCGTCGTCGAGGTAGCGGGGCACGTCCTTGGTGTCGGCGATCGAGGACAACCAGATGGCGGTCGGGAGCGCCTCGAGCTTCTTCAAGAGGCCCGCCTCGGCCGGATGCTTGGGCTCCAGCGCCTGCACCGCCTGCACGTAGTCCGGGTTGTGGTAGAGGCGCGCGCCGGCAAAGGGATTGATTTGTGGGGCCGGCGGCGTCGTGGGCGGCACGACGGGCGATAGCGGCTGCTCTCGCACGGCGCCCGAGGTGCCCGCACAGCCGGCGACCACCGCGGCACCAGCGGTCAGAACGGCGGCCAGCGCGAACGCGACGGGCCTCATGGGCCGGCTCCCAGAACGCATCGGGGTCTGATTGGGGGTCATGGCCCGGAGCGTACAGCAAGTTGAGTGCCACGCGCCTCACTTCCCGACGGCGTGACAAACTTGCCCCTCGACCCGCCGAAAGACCGCTCGGGCGGAGATTGGGTGAGACAAACGTCCGTCGCGGATGTCCGTCGCGGATATCCGCGCCGAGCACCACGTCCGCCGCGATTCCCGTAATCGCGCGAAGCGCGTGTCGTCAGACTGGCCCGGACCTTGCTATTGCTGGAAACTCGGCGCTCCCATGCACAGACAAAGTCGACCGAAGGATAGGCTGCCCCGAACGATCGCCGCGCGGGCGGGCGTCGCCTGCGTCGCGCTCGGGCTGGCCGCCGGCTGCGGAACCGCCGCCGAGCGGATCGAGGCGTTCAAGACCGGGCGCTCGCAGACCCACGCCACCACCGAGCTCAAACGGGGAATGAACTTCGGCGACGCCATGGACGCGCCCAACGAGGGCGACTGGGGCTGGTCGCTGTCGGCCGCCGACTTCAAGGTCGTGCACGAGGCCGGCTTCGATCACGTCCGGGTGCCGATGCGCATCTCGTCGCACGCCAGCGCCACCCCGCCCTACGCCATCGACCGACCGTTCTTGCGGCGGATGGACTGGGCCATCGATCAGGCGCTCTCGAACGATCTGGCGATCATCATCGATCTGCACCACTACGTGCCGATGATGAAGGCGCCCAAGGCGCACGCCGATCGGTTGGTCGGGCTCTGGCGCCAGATCGCGACGCGCTACCGTGGGATGCCGCGCGCGGTGGTCTACGAGATCCTCAACGAGCCGACCGACAAGCTGACCGCCGAAGTCTGGAACCCGATCCTGGCCCGCGCGGTGGCCGCCGTCCGCGCCATCGATCCCGATCGGCTGATCATCGTCGAGGGGGCGCACTGGGCGTCGGCCAAGGATTTGCGCGACACGCTGGCGGTCCCGCCGGGCGATCCGAACCTGATCGCCAGCTTTCACATGTACGCGCCGATGTACTTCACCCACCAGGGCTTCAGCTGGATGGAGCCGCGGTATCAGACCCGCGGCGTGACCTTCCCCGGGCCACCGGCGATCCCCGTGACGCCGGTGGCGGACGCCGACGCATTTCCCGAGAGCCACGACTGGTTCGCGCGCTACAACCGCGAGCCGCCCGAGACCAACCCGGGCGGCCCGGCGGCGATCATCGAACAGCTCGAGATGGCCAAGGCCTTCGCCGATCGCACCGGCCTGCGCATCTATCTGGGCGAATTCGGCGCCGGCATCAACGGCGACGTCGCCTCACGGGCCCGCTGGATCCGCACCGCGCGCACCGAGGCCGAAAAGCGCGGCTTCGGCTGGGCGTATTGGGACTTCTGCCGCAACTTCGCCGCCTACGCCGAGCTCGGCTTCACGGGCCGCTGGATCCCCGAGATCAAGGCCGCGCTCGTCGAGTAGCGGCCCGGCGCGACTTCGGCAGAGCGGGGGTTGCGCCTCGGGCAGGCGATCCTAGCTTGGGTGCCAGGAGGATCACATGTCGGCCGACGCCGCTACAGACAAGAAGCATCTCGAGGAGCTGCTCAAACACTTCCAAACCGCGATGCTGGTGACGCACACAGAGGGAGCCGACTTGCGGGCTCGACCGTTGGCGCTGGCGTCCGCGCACGACGAAGGGGTCCTCTACTTCGCGACCAGCGTCTCGTCGCCCAAGGTCACCGAGCTCGAGCGGACGCCGGAGGTGGCGGTGACCCTCCAGGACAGCCGCCGTTACGTCTCGATCGGCGGCACCGCGCGCATCACCCGCGATCGCGCGCTCATCGAGCGCCTCTGGAGCGAAACCTGGAAGCTCTGGTTCCCGAAAGGCAAAGATGATCCCGAGATCTGCATCGTGGAGGTCACGCCCCGCGATGCCGAGTACTGGGATCAAAGCGGCCTGGCGGGGGTGAAGTTCGTTTTGGAGGCGGCCAAGGCCTATGCGGCCGGCACCAAGGCCAAATCGGGCGAGTCGGCAAACCACGCCAAAGTGCACGTCTGAAGGGAGGATCCATGGAAGGCAGCCCAGAACAGACCGGCCACCAAGAAGATCGCATCGCCAAGGTCGCCGTCACGATCGATGCGCCGGTCGACAAGGTTTGGGACGGGCTGGTGAGCCCAACCGTCATTCAGAAGTACATGGCTGGCGCCAAGGTCGTCAGCGATTGGAAAGAAGGCAGCCCGATCGTCTGGAAAGGCGAATGGAAGGGGAAACCTTTCGAGGACAAGGGGACGATCCTGGAGATCGAACCCGAGCGGCACCTCAAATACAGCCACTACAGCCCGCTTTCGGGGGAGCCGGACCGGCCCGAGAGCTACCATACCGTCACCATCGATCTCTCGACGCAAGAGGGCGGCGTATATGTGGCGCTGACGCAGAATCGCAACGCCAGCGACGAGGCGCTGTCGCACTCTGAGAAGAACTGGAAAATGATGCTCGAAGGCCTGAAGAAAGCTGTCGAGAGCTGAAGCTTCACGAACGCAGGTAGGCCGGCACGGCCCGCACCGCCTCGGCCTTGGCGAGCCGCCGCCGACAGATGGGGTGGTCTCCCATAGGCGGCACCGTGGGCCAAGGCCTCGACCAGGTGCGGAAGCACGAACCGGGTGACCAGCTAGAATCGTCCCGGCATGCTGAACCCCCGACTCGGTCCCTTCCTAGCGTTGATCTCGGCCGCCGGTCCGACCGCGACCTCCGGCGGAGCGCCCGCGCTCTCCGAGTTGCTCGCCCGGCTGGACACGCTGCACACGCGGCGCGACGATCCGGCGGCGCTTCGTGAGGCGCAGCGGCTGGCCGACGCCGCGCTGGCGCAAGCCCCCAGCGACTATGGCGCCCTCTGGCGGGCGGCCCGGGTGGTCTTCACCGAGAGCGACGAACCGACCCGCTCCAGCGACGAGCGGTCGCGCCTCGGCAAGCAGGCCTACGACCTGGCCGAGCGCGCGATCGCCGCCAACCCCAACGACGTGGCCGGCCACTACTGGGCCGCGCTGAGCATCGGCAGCTATGCCGAGGGGATGGGCGTGTTGCGCGCGCTCGCCAACGGCATCGAAGGCAAATTCAAGCGGCCGCTCGAGCGCGCCACCGCGCTCGACGTCGGCTACGACTACGGAAGCATTCCGGTGGTCTGGGCCGCCTACTACCTGGAATTGCCTTGGCCCAAGCGCGATCGCGCCAAAGCGGCCGAAGAGCTGCGGCTGGCCCTCGAGCTCAACCCAGCCAACCTGCGGGCGCGGCTCTACCAGGCCCGGCTGGCCGCCGATCAGGACCGGCCGGCCGAGGCCAAGGCGCTGCTGGCGGCCATCGCGGCCGCACCGGTCGGGCGCTACGACCCGCCCGAGGAGCGGCGCGTGAAGAAGGAGGCCGCCGAGATGGCGGCGCGGCTGCACTAGCCTCCGCGCCCCCGCTCAGGGGTATGAGCCGTCGATGAGCCCGTTGATGTACTTCTCGATGTTCGTGTAGCCGGTGTGGTCGAAGTCGCCGGTGGCATCCGCGGCGCTGTTCGGGTTGAGGCCGTACTTGGTCTCCCAGGCGTCGGGCATCCCGTCGCCGTCGGTGTCGGTGGGCGCCGTGCCACCCGCCAGCGTCCCGTAGCCGCTGTTGGCGAGGCCCGTGCTGGTCTGGTGGGTCCAGAGGCTCCCCGACTTGCCCAGCGACGTCACGTCGGCGATCACCAGGGTGTCGACCTGATCGCGGTGCAGCGACGCGCCCGCGGCAGCCACCACGCTGGCGTAGGCCGCCGCAGCCGTCTGCGTCGGGATCGTGGCAGTGGTCGGCGACCAGGGAGCGGTCAACGCGGTCGTGCCGCCCGGCGCGCCCATCGCGCTGCCGTTGAGCGTGCCGTCCTTGTTGCTGTCGATCAGGTTGCCCGTGAAATAAAATTCCTGGGTGTTGACCTGGTAGATCGCATCCGACGCGCTGGTGGTGGCCGGCCCGGTGATGAAGTAGTTGTTCACCAGATCGTGCGTGAAGAGGCCACCGGTGTTGCCGGCGGTGTAGCCGGCCTGGAAGTCGTAGATGATGTTGTTGATGTACTGCGTGTTGGCCTTGGCGAGCGGGTTGCGGTTGTGCGCGTTGGCAAACACGTTGCGGTACCAGGTGTAGGGCCCGGTCTCGGTGTGGGCGTTGAACTGCTGCCCGATCGGATCGGCGTCGATCGAGTTCATCACCGTGATGTTGGAGGCGCCCACCGCGTCGATGTTGTTCCACTGGGCGAACTCGACCGAGACGTGGTCGAAGATCATGTTGGACGCGTCGAGCAGGTTGATGCCGCTCTTGGTGGAGTCGGAGTCGAGATCCCCCTGGCGGAAGCGGAACTCGCGCACGATGTCGTTGGAGGCCGCGTCGAAGGAGACCTCGCGCGCCATGACGCCGACTCCGTCGCCCGGCGCGGTCTGGCCGGCGATGGTGAGGTTGCTCTTGGCCGAGATCGGCGTGCTGAGGTTGATGTAGCCGCCCACGTCGAAGACGATGATCCGACCGCTGGTCCCCACCGCGTCGCGGAACGAGCCGGTGCCGCTGTCGTTCAGATTCGTCACGTGATAGACGGCCTTGCCGCGACCGCCGGTGGCGTTTGCGCCCACGCCAACGGCCCCCGGGAAGGCCAGCACCGGACCGGCGCCGCCCGAGCCGGTCGTGCCCGCCGAGCCAGTCGTGCCACCTTTGCCCGTGGTGCCGGCCGCGCCGGTGGTCCCCGCCGCCCCCGTCGTGCCACCTTTGCCCGCGGCGCCCGTCGTTCCGGCGGCGCCCGTCGTTCCGGCGGCGCCCGTCGTTCCGGCGGCGCCCGTCGT
>Ga0075522_10003574_pt1 | contig 11303 bp, 13 predicted proteins | sample NGEPerA_FD_74796 | JGI IMG/M metagenome (GOLD analysis project Ga0075522, IMG submission 74796) | Arctic peat soil microbial communities from the Barrow Environmental Observatory site, Barrow, Alaska, USA - NGEE PermafrostL2-A | ecosystem: Environmental > Terrestrial > Soil > Wetlands > Peat ... | reverse complement strand
GGTGACGCGAATGGCTAGCAGTCCGCGAGCATTTTCTCGACAGCCGACTGGAGCTGTTCGCAGGCCAGCGGAATTGTATCGAGAACGGCCTGACTGAACTCTTCACTCAGCTCCGTTGAACCCGCGCCAATTGTCAGCAGTAGCGCCTTGCGGGGCAGGGAACCGTAAAGCTCCTGTGCCATGCCCAGCAGCTCCGCCGCGCTCACCTGGTGGGTGCCGACGCCTTCTGTTCGTTGTGCGGGATGTACCTCGATAAGATCGATGGAGCCGGCCTCGGAGGACGTGGAGCAGTCGACGAAGAGGACTGCCGATGCTTCGGCGAGATCGGCGGCCAGTTCCGGCGTCCACTGCTGACGGCTGATCACATGCAGGCCCGGCTCGTCGGCGAAGCGTTCCTCGGCCCAGTTGGCAAGCCAAGGCCCGATACCGTCATCCCCGCGCAGCGTGTTTCCGCAGGCAAGAATGAGGCATCGGGTCCTGGTGGATTTCATACTTCCATCGTACCTAGCGCACGACTCACTGCACAACTTTGAGGGTGCCCCGTCCTTGCGACGTTTTTGTTCTTGTCGCAAGGGTGGGATAGCATAATCATCGTTCTCAAACGCCTATCCGCGCACGACTTGATCGACAACCTCGCCTTGAGAAGAGACAAGTGTGAGGATCAGCGGCATCTGTCCATACGCGTGTGTCGAGCAGCTCAGGCACGGATCGAAAGTGCGCACTACCGCTTCCACGCGGTTCAGTATGCCTTCCGAAAATTTTCCGTCCTTGATGTAGTGCTTGGCGGCCTGCGCTACGCCTTTGTTCATGGCGTTGTTGTTTTGACCGGTTGCGATGACGAGATTCGCCCACGTCATCTTGCCATTTTCGTCCACCCTGTAGTGGTGGTTCAGCGTGCCACGTGGTGCCTCGGCCTGGCCTGAGCCTTCCAGCCGGTTCACGCCCGCGGTTGCGCGCACATGCTTGTCAAGAATCAGCGGATCGCTGAGGATCTGCTCGATCTTTTCGATACCGTAGAGCATCTCGACCAGGCGCGCGTGGTGATAGTAGAACGAGCTTTCGACAGGTCCGTTTGCCAACTGTTTGAACTCGGCCAATTCCTTTTCGGCCTTGGGCGTGCCCATGCTCTTGACGATGTTGAGCCGAGCCAGCGGGCCGACGCGATAGCTGCCATCTGGATAACCGAGCGGCTTGTAATAGGCAAACTTGGTGTAGCTGTACGGCTCGACCGCTTCGCCAATCACTTCGTTGTACTTGCTCGCCGTAATGCCCTCGTCGATGGTGTTCCCCTGGGCATCGATCAACCGCAGTGCGCCGTCGGTGAATTCAATCGACTCGTCTTCGTTGATGAGGCCCATGTAGAGCGAGGGAAAATTGGCGAAGACATCGATCTCCGGCTTAAAGTTTTCCGCCACCTGCTTGTACCAGCCGATGCCGAGGCCGAGATTGGCGTAGGCTTCAGGAATCATGGCCAGAATCTCATCGCGCTTTGCCTGCGCCAGCGGCTCGGTTACGCCGCCCGGAACAACCCATCCCGGATGAATGCGCTTGTTGCCGAGCAGCTCGATGATGTGCTGCCCGAATCGACGCAGTCCGATACCGGCGCGTCCCAACTCCGGCTTGGCAGCGGCCACGCCGAGAATGTTGCGCACCTTCGGGTCCGCTTCCATGCCGAGTATCAGGTCAGGCGAGGAGAGGTAGAAAAAACTCAGCGCGTGCGATTGCACCATCTGCGCCAGGTTTAGCATGCGGCGCAACTGGGCCGCGGTATGCGGAATGCGCACCGACATGATGGCTTCGCAAGCCTTGGCAGAGGCGATGAGGTGGCTGACCGGGCAAATGCCGCAGATACGCGCCATCAGGCTCGGCATCTCGTAGAAGGGCCGACCCTCAGAGAAGCGCTCAAAACCGCGCACCTGGGTTACGTGAAAGTGAGCATCCGTGACCTCGCCCTGGTCATTCAACTGGATGGTGACCTTGCCGTGTCCTTCAAGGCGCGTCACCGGATCGATCGTGATTGTCTGGCTCATAAATCCCTCAGTGGCTAAAGCCCGTAGATTTTCCTGGCCCATCGGCGCGGCTGAAGCCGCGCCCTTTCAAAGCCATGTTTGGCGCTTCGTAAGTTAAGCACCAAAACGGGTCAGCGCCGGAATGTCCACCGGCCCCCCGGTTACCAGCGCCGTCAGCGCTGTGTGAAATGTATCCGCGGAAGGCGGGCAGCCGGGCAGGAATACGTCCACCTTCACAAACTCGTGAATGGGGCGCACCACCTTAAGCAGTTTGGGAACCACCACGCACGGAATCTGCTGCTGTGCGCTGGCGTTCTCAATGTAAGCCCGCTGCAGAATGGCCTCCGGCCCTATCGGGTTGCGCATGGAAGGCACATTGCCGGCCACCGCGCAGTCGCCCATCGCCACCAGCATTTTTGAGTGGGCACGAATCTTCTTGATCTTTTTTTCGTCGTCCACCGAGGCCACCGCGCCCTCAACCAGCGCAATGTCCACTTCATCGGGGAACTCTTTGGTGTCGACGATGGGGCTGTAGACCACGTCGACAAGTTCCGCCAGTTCAAGCAGCCGTTCGTCCATGTCGAGAAACGACATGTGACATCCGGAACAACCGTCAAGCCACACTGTTGCCAGTTTCAGTTTGCTCATTGCGCTTCCCTCATCAAGTTCAGATAAGGCAGAAAATCAGGGTTTTTAGGATGATCGACGCCGATCTTGCTCTTGTCGTACAAGGCACCGGTAGGGCATACCTGTACGCACTTGCCGCACTTAGTGCAGGTTGAACTGCCCCACTCCTCATGCAGGTCGGTGATCACGATGGAGTTGATGCCGCGTCCCATCACATCCCAAACATGCGCGCCTTCAATTTCGGCGCAGGCTCGTACGCAACGAGTGCAAAGAATGCAGCGGTTGTGGTCAACCGTATACCGCTCATGCGATGCATCCACCGGCAGCTCAGGATTCCGATAAGGCAGCCGGATATGCGTCAGACCCTGCTCCTGGCCCAGCGATTGGAGTTCGCAATTGCCGTTCGATACGCACACGCTGCAAATGTGATTGCGCTCGGCAAACAGCATTTCCAGAATCGTGCGGCGATGCTTTTGCAGGCGTTCGGATTTGGTGGTTACTTCCATGCCTTCAAACACGGTGGCGACGCACGCCGGCAATAGTTTGTTGCTACCTTTGATCTCGACCAGGCACATACGGCACGCGCCCACGTCGCTCAGCCCATCCAGATGACAGAGCGTGGGAATGTCAATGCCATTCTCGCGCGCAACCTCAAGGATGGTCTGGCCTCGCAGAGCGCTAACTTCTTCGCCGTCGATGATGAGTGTTTTGACCTCTACGGCATCGCTCATGCCAGAACCTCCTGCGGTTTCATGGTGCAAACGCCGGCCGGGCAGCGCTTGTGCACAATGTGCTCAATGTATTCGTTGCGGAAGTATTTCAACGTGCTCAGCACCGGGTTGGGAGCAGTCTGTCCAAGTCCGCAAAGGCTGGCTTCCTTTACCGTGGAGCACAAATCCTCCAGCAGTTCCAGATCGTCCATGCTTGCGGTACCGTTGCAGATTTTGCTCAGCAGCGTGTGCATTTGTGCTGTACCAGCGCGGCACGGAATGCACTTGCCGCACGACTCGGTCATGCAAAACTCGATGAAGAATCGCGCCACGTTGACCATGCACGAAGTATCGTCCATGACGATCATGCCGCCGGAGCCCATGATGGAGCCCATCGCCATCAGCGCATCGTAGCTCACGCCTACGTCCAGCATTTCAGCCGGAATGCAGCCGCCGGAAGGCCCGCCGGTCTGCACAGCCTTGAACGTGTGCCCGTCCGGTACGCCGCCGCCGATTTCTTCAATAATCTCGCGCAGCTTAATGCCCATCGGAACTTCGACAAGGCCGGTGTTTGTGATCTTGCCCGTCAGCGCAAATACCTTGGTGCCCTTGCTGCGCTCGGAGCCCATATCCGCGAACCATTTGCCGCCGTTGCGAATAATTGGCGCAATGTTGGCGTAGGTTTCAACGTTGTTGATCAGCGTCGGCTTGCCCCAGAGTCCGCTCACCGCTGGATAGGGCGGTCGTGGCTTTGGAGTTCCGCGCCGGCCCTCGATCGATGCCAGCAGTGCGGTTTCTTCGCCGCAAACAAACGCGCCTGCACCCAGGCGAATTTCCACGTCGAAATTGAAAGTAGTTCCGCCGATGTTGCTGCCCAGCAGGCCGCGCCGCCGCGCTTCGCGAATCGCCATGGTCAGCCGAGCTACGGCAACCGGATATTCGGCGCGCACATAAATAAAGCCCTTGTTGGCGCCCACTCCGTAGGCCGCGATCGCCATACCTTCGATGACGCGATGTGGATCGCCTTCCATTACGCTGCGATCCATGAACGCGCCGGGGTCGCCCTCGTCGCCGTTGCAGACTATGTATTTTTGATCGCCGCTGGCCTTGGCTACCGTGCTCCATTTCAGGCCGGTAGGATAACCGCCGCCGCCTCTACCTCTCAGCCGGCTTTCCGTAATGCGATGGATCACGCCGGCCGGTGTCATTTCAATCAGCGCGGTCATCAGCGCTTTATAGCCTTCGCAGGCTATGTATTCGTCAATTTTTTCCGGATCGATGTGGCCCGCGTTCTCAAGCACCACGCGAACCTGCTTGTCGAAGTGGTTGCTCAGATCGCACTGCAGTTCCGGAACCGGCAAGTTGCCCAGGCTCGCAACAATCGCTTCGGCGTGCTTCGCCTTTACATGTGCGTAGAGCGTCTCTTCCGGATCGACTCGAACCAGCGGACCAGACGAACAGGGCCCCATGCAGCCGGTGCGGCGCACCAACACATTCTTACCCGCTGCCCCGGCGGCCTTGACCAGCTCATCGCGCAACTTATCCGCGCCCTGGCTTGCACAGGCCAGGTCCATGCAGACGTGTATCTCATGGTCGTACTTCGCGTTTTCAAGGCGAACGCTTTCTGCTATTTGTTCAAGTTCCTCGACTGTCATTCCACCGTCCACCTTTCAAGCTGCTCGAGCACCTGTTCCACTGACGCTTCTCCGGCCACTTCTCCATCGCACAAGACGACTGGAGCGCGGCTGCAGGCGCCCACGCAACGAGCTGTCATCAGGCTGATGTTGCCGTCCTTCGTGGTTTGCCCTTGCGCAACGCCCAACCGCTTTTCAGCCGCGGCGATCAATGCGTCCGCGCCTTTGATGTAGCAGGCGGTCCCGGCGCATACCGTAACGGTATGTTTGCCCGGCGGCTTCAAGCTGAAGTAGTGGTAGAACGTGACCACGCCGTACGCCTGGCTCAGCGGCACACGCAGCGAGCGGGCCACAAAGCGGATAGCGTCGTCATCCAGATAGCCGAACGAAGACTGAACGGTGTGCAGCGTTTCAATGAGCGCATGGCGGGCAAAGCCGTTCTTGCGCATGGTGCCGTTCACAATCTTCCATCGTTTGTCGTCGCTCGGAAGCGGCGGAGGTGTGAATGCTGGCACGATACCCTCCTGAATTGGAGACATCGCGCGGAACATTTGATGGGACCTGTCCCGACGGTGCCTAACATTGTTGTACGCGCAAGAGGAGTTGGCAACCGTGACAGTGGTCACTCGATGGTGTGGCTATGTCGTTTTAGATCACCGGGTTCAGGTTTATTGCTATGGAATGAGTGAGCTTGATCACTCGTCGGGAATTCTTGCACATTCGAACTAACTTACAGTGCTGAGAAGCACTCCCTTGGGAACTCCGACAACAGGGCATTATCCAGGAGCAACTCAGACCGTAGCAGCGCGAGTTAGCTCCGATCGACGGCGGAGCAGCAAATAGAGCGATATGAAGTGCGTAATCATGAGTAGCGGCACATAAATAATCACGATCGCGTACGTCGAACCCAGTTCTCCAGACACGGGTGGTAGTCCCAATGTGGCGCCATGGTAGTAGTCGACCATGATGTCGATGGCTCCTGCCAGGTTGAAGCTCACGACGAGAGGCCAGAAGAGGGAACGCAACCTTATGGTGAGAAGCGCCAGAATTGCCAACAATCCAGTTGCGAAGTCGCCGTACGCAGCGAAGGGCGCGAAGCCCGCAGGCAAATTGTGACCGACGACGCCAGGGAGTATAAATACGAGCCCGAAAAATCTAAAACTGTGCAGCGTGGCAATTGCACGTTGAGCCTCGATCAGACTCATCGCCTTGAGCCTGGGCAGGATATACACACTCGTGCATAGCAACCACGCGACATAACCCAGTACGAGATACAGGTTGAAAATGATTACCGGCGCCATTTCAATTCTCCTTTTCGAGTTTCTAACGGACTGACCCTGTTTATTAGCTAGAAGCACCGCGTCGGCTTGATTGCAGGCCTACACTGAATGGCAGGCTCTCCACACCGGAGCGCGTTGAGCCTACGTTCGCATTAACGTGGGCCGCGCCGGTCCAGGCCCGAGAGATGGAGTGCTTGCCTTCCGTCGGCCGTGCTATCACCGGCATGGTTACTGCTGTGGAGCCATCCCTCCAGGGCCGACCAATGACCTCAGCGGCATCAGGGGGCCGACCGGGATGTACTGGGTATCCATCAACTGTTCCTTCTCGAGTGGCAGTGATTCGATGATGGTTCGTGCCTCGTCCTCGGTCTTGGCGTCGATCAGGAAGACGATGCCTTTGCCATCGCCGCGGGAATACCATTGGCGGATTTTCCCATCGAGGTAAAGATTCACGGTTGCCCGAATTTCTGCCGGGATAACGTCCATGACTTGTTGAAAGGTGACGCCCCGTTTGGGAGTCTGAATGACCAGGACGTCTGTGGTTTTAGGTACAGCAATGCTGGGCAATGCCGGGCCGGCCGGGGACTGAGTTTGTGCTGCCGATACTAACGGCAGCATCGCCATGAGAAAAGCATTCGTCAAATTCATCGGGTTAACCTCTCCATTCAGTTTTTTAAGGTGACATTCATTCATTAGAGTACGACCGTACTCTAATGGAGCAAAAAAATTACTCTTCAGCGAAGCACTTAATAAAAAAATTCCTCGCCTCCATCAGCATCTGCTCGCGTCTTGTGGCGGACAGGGTCATGCGGGCCGAAGTCAGCACTCCAGCCATACTCGGAAACAGCAGTTGAAACTTCGCCAATTTTTCTTCCCGCGTTTTACCTGGAACAAAAGGGAGTATGTGCTCGCGATACGCCTCTCGCGACACCTCAATCCGTTTTCGCACGGACAAGGGTTTTCGTGCGAGTTCTGGTCCGAGGGCGGAAACCACACAACCCATTCCTGGCGAATTGGCGTGACGCAGGCTCAGATAGTTTTCGATCATGGCTCGCAGAGCCTGACCTTCGGGCGCGGACTTTGCAACTTCCAGCATGCCTCTTCCCATCTCGTCGAAGGCCCGGGCCACCGCTTCGACGAACAGGTCGTCCTTGCTCTTGAAATGCCGGTAGAAGCCCCCTTTCGTCAGGCCTACCTTCTTCATCACCGTCCCGATGCCGCTGCTGTCACCACCGTGCTCGCGAAAAGAGCGAGCGGCTACGGAAAGAATATTCTCGTGATTCTGCGCTTTGTGTTCCTTTGAGTACCGCACAGCATAAGAGTACGAACGTACTCTTATTCCTGTCAAGGCCATCGAACTCGACCCTGCTTTCATGCGTTCACAGGCGTGGATGATGTGAAATGAGCGAGTAACGCTGAGGGGAAGAAGGGCAATCGCGAAGTCCTCCGTTCGTTGCGCTTCTGCATTGGTGACTGGTTTCGAATTGGCCCGTCCACAATCCAGAGCCAAAACTGTTCACTCTGCCAACATCGCGGCTTCCAATCGGCTGTTTTGCGCATCTACGCGTGAGTGCGCTTAGGCGCAATACATTATCAGCGGAGGAATCATGGTTGATTATCGCGTTTCACCAGGACAGGTTCAGGAAGATCAAATTACGGCATCTATCGAGAAACACACGTCGCAGATCCCATCGAGCGTTTACCTCGCGGCCGCTTTGGGAGCCATCGCAATTTCGGCGGGATTCCATCTGGCAAAAAAAGAGCACGCGGCTCTCTTCGTCGGCCAATGGGCTGCGCCATTTTTGCTGCTGGGCATCTACAACAAGCTGGTCAAGCAGCATGGGTCTGATGCAGCCAGCCGTACGCAGCTTGCGGGGTAGCGGCTGTCGTAGGTAATGAACAGTTGCAGATCCCTAACTAGGTTTCGGGATGTTAGGAAGCTGGGTGTTGGGAGCTGAAAGCTGTTTTCACCCTAGCGAAGGCAGGCGATCGGAGATGCCGAACAGAAAAATCACGCCAATAATGCAGCTATAGGCGGCTCCAGTCCATGCAATCAGGTAGTAAAAGCGCGGATGGTGTCCGCCGGCTTTGAACGCGCTGCTCATGGAGGCGGTCATCAGCGCGTTCATGGCTACCAGGCCGATTGCGAATGCCGCCAGGCCGAGCATTCCGCGCGACGTTCCGCCGAGATTGGCCGTTAGAAAAAACAGCGCCAGCTGGCTTGGAGTTTCTGCGCCTATACCATGCAGGACGCCGATGGCAAATACTGATTTGCCGTTATACATCCACTGAAAGCGCTCCGGCCGGGGCGCTTCCGGATTCCACACGCGCCGCACGCGCCAGGTTGCCCACAGCACGCCGTTGATCGCAATTGCCAGGCGGCTTTCGATGCGTGTGTGTCGGTGGCCATGTGCGTCTCTGCGCAGGATGCCCGCGACTACGCCGAGGCCGAGCACGATCAGCGTCAGGCCCACCAGCTTTTCAGTCCAGTGATCCAGCCCCTGCGGAAGCCCCATGTGCATCTGCAGTACAAGAATTCCGAGGGTTACCACGGTAAACGCGTGGCCAAGTGCATAGGTCATGCCCAGGCGCAATCCGCTCCACCAGTTCTTTTGCACGGCAGTGATGTCTGAAATGGCGGCCAGGTGATCGTAATCGAACCCATGACGCAGCCCCAGCACCAGGCAGGAGCCCAGCGCAGCGTCAAGCTTCCAATCACCGAACGTAGGGATCATCAAGGCCCAGTATAGAGCAGAAACTGCTCAATCGGCATGTGTTGGCAAGGCGAAGTACCTAACCTACCGGGATTGAATCTGGTAGCTCTCGTAGTCAATGGTAACGACGGCTTTGCCAAAGAAGCTGTCCGATTCGGCGCGGGCGTGAGTGGCCTCGGGGAAGCCGTTGATTTCGACGTACTGCCGCATTACGTGGGCCGGCGCCGCCCAGAACGAAGGGCTTTTCGAGGTGACGCCTTCAATGTGAACGATGGTAAAGTCATGGGCGTCCACCCAGAGGGCTCCCTCGATGAGATTGGGAGCCTTCTGCCGCGGCACAATTGCCAACACCCAACAGGCGCGCCCATCCTGCTGGACAGAGCCGCCGGGCTTGAGCTGCATGTCATAATTTGCCGAGACCATGAGCGCCGAGGCTACTTTTTGAGGACTGTTGATGTCCGTCTCGGAAGCGAGAATTGGCTGCAGCAGAAACTTGTACAGGATCGAAGACCCGCTATGAGAAAGCACCTGGTAGTTTTTGCCCGACCCAGGTAAATAGGTGGTTTTGACGACCATTTCGGCTGCCGGCTCGGTCATATCTTTGCCTCGAAACACTTTGTAGTGCTCAGTGTCCGTGTATCCGGCAAGATGGTCGATGCGCGCCTTTACAGCCGCGTCAATATTGTGAACGGCGGTCGCGTTATCGATCTGCTGCCCGTGCGAAACAGCACAGGTCAGAGCTGAGCAGAGCAGAACAGCACCCTTGCTGATGACTTTGAGGCTTGCCAAATTGAAAAATCTCACCTGTTGAAGATTAGCAGTTTCGAACGCACGAATCGCGCTCCAGCCGCCGTCGTAGTTGCAACGGCCAGAGCGCGATAAGGGTTGAGCATCAGGCTTTATCAGTATTTGCCGACGTTATTGACCTGCCGCCTGTTCCTTGGCGCCTCTGATTGCTGAAAGGAAAGGAGCAGCTGCGGCGGGCGGCTTCACTTCGCCGTCCAGTACAGCCCTCTGGTTAACATCGGGGCCATAAACGGCTTTCATTGAGTCGTCATCCTGCCGGATGGCCGCACCAGAAAGGTCGAGTCCTGCAAACGCACCCTTGGCGCGCGAGTAGGTGAGCACCTGCGCGTCCATCTTCCAATCAGTGTTGGCAGACGCGTGGCGTCCTACCGGGCCTGCCGCGGCCGAGGCATCTCCGCCGAGCTGGAATTTGCTGGAGAGAAGCTGCTGCATGCCCTTTTCGTTCTGAATCACCATGACCAGGTCAACGCCCTCAACACCAATCTGCAATCCCCAGCTGCCGCCGGTGATGGCGAAGAATGCCGGTGCGCTCCAGCCATGGTCGGTGCGGCAGCTTGCCACGCCGCGTCCCTGTTCGGCGCCCACGATGAAACCGCCCTTGACCATGTGCGGGACTACCGCAATGCATTTTGCGTGATCGAGAACTTCTTCGGGGATGCCCTTATCCGGCGCCGCCATAATTTCATGCATTACTTTCGCCGCGTTTTCCAAACGGTCCGTAGTATCTGCTGACGAGCCTGCCCACCCAAGAGGGGCAAGCACCACCAGTGCCGCCACTGTCATCATCTTTTTCATGTCAATCTCCATTCTGAGCCTGCGACTGCAGTCACTCACATCCGGTGCATTGGAGGGCGGCGCAATTGCGCACAGTTGCGGCCCATACCCTTCGCTTACGTTTGGAGTAATAGATGGTTCTTTTGGTTGCTCCGCGGCGATTAACCTTTAACTCCGCGCTGTTGTTACGGTTGCCTGCGATATGCTGAATTCCGGTGCGAGGAAAATATTTGGCCGATAACGCTCAACCCGAAGGGGAAAAGGCCGTGCGGCGTCAGATACGCGTTCGCGGCGTCGTCCAGGGTGTGGGATTTCGGCCCTTTATTTACCGTCTGGCGCAGGAAGAGCACCTTTCCGGCTTTATCGGCAACGATACAGATGGCGTATTGATCGAAATTGAAGGCCCGTCCGCGTCCCTGGATGCTTTTATTGGACGACTGCTCTCTGAAGCGCCGCCGCTTTCGCGCGTCGATTCCCTGGACATTGACGATGCCGAACCCAATGGTGACTCGGCCTTCCGCATTATCAAGAGCGAAGTGCTGGGGCGCGTTTCTACAGGCATTCCCGCAGATGCCGCCACCTGTCTCGACTGCCTGCGCGAATTGCTTGCGCCCCATGATCGCCGCTATCGCTATCCGTTTCTCAATTGCACCAACTGCGGTCCGCGCTTCACAATTACGCGACGTATTCCGTACGACCGCCCGCAGACTTCGATGGCCGAATTTAAAATGTGCCCGGCCTGCCAGGC
>Ga0075522_10003572_pt1 | contig 11306 bp, 9 predicted proteins | sample NGEPerA_FD_74796 | JGI IMG/M metagenome (GOLD analysis project Ga0075522, IMG submission 74796) | Arctic peat soil microbial communities from the Barrow Environmental Observatory site, Barrow, Alaska, USA - NGEE PermafrostL2-A | ecosystem: Environmental > Terrestrial > Soil > Wetlands > Peat ... | reverse complement strand
GCGTGGATGAGTATCGCGGCTGGAATTACCGGGCTCGGGAATGGGACTGCGAACCCAGCATCGAGAAATGCCTGTCTCCAAATCGCTCCGGAAGAGGTCGCGGCCATCACGGGGCTGCGTCAGATGTTCATCTACATCGGCATCACGTTCTCAGTATCGATCGTCACAGCGATCCTCAATCGGAGCGGCCACCCGGGAATCACCCAGGCACACATCTTGTGGGTGGTCGCGGCGCTGATCTCGGTTGTGATGATTCCGCTCGTCTTTCGGGTCCCCGAGCACAAGGGATCGTGGTAGCGGGGAGCCGCTCGATGACGTGGTGCTAGCGCGAGGTTCTACGGACAGGCTGCCCCCCTTGGGCAAGTTCGCCCGCCATGTCACGCTTGGTTGCAACGCTGAGGGCGGGAGGCATCATTGCGCGCGGTTCGGATGGTCTTTCGCGCTGAGTTGCGGCGCCGATGGCGCTCGTGGCTCGTCCTCTCGGTGCTTGTCGGCCTCGTAAGTGGACTCGTGCTCGCAGCTAGTGCAGCAGGTCGCCGTACCGACGACGCATTTCCGAGCTTCGTCAAGGCCCACGGCTTTGACGCGCTCGTCTACGCCGTCAAACCCTCTCCCGAGCTCGCCAAGCTTCCTGAGGTTGCCTCGGTCACCAAGTTTCTCGCACCACTGAACGGCCAGCCGACGTGTAGCTGCGGCAAGGTGATCAGCACCGCCGAGTTCGGCGTCAATACGACGCAGGCCAAGACGTTGCCGGCGCTCGGCAGGTTGGTGGCAGGCCACATGCCGGACCCATCGGACCCAACTCAGGTGACGGCATCCCTGTCGCTCGAACAAGACGAGGGTGTACAGATCGGCACCGTGTTCCACGTCCCGTTCTACGCCCCGTCACAAGCGTCGGCCTACTTCGGTGCAGGCGGCGCGGAGCTGGCGCCAAAAGGTCCGACGCTCACCTTTCGGGTGGTCGGGATCTACCTCACTGAAACCGACTTTCCCTCTGGTATAACTCCGGCGTACGACCTCACGGGAGCAGCGGGGCTTGCGCGCATCTTGAGCGAACGGACCGCCCATGCCTTCGCGTATCTGGTCCGCCTGCGAAGCGCGGCGGACCTTCCCCAATTCGATTCGGCGATCAATGCCCTGAGTGCGAACGGCATCGCCGGCATCGAGGTGGAGTCCACCGCAGCTGCGTCCATCCAAGCATCGATCCATCCTCAAGCAGTCGGCTGGTGGCTCCTCGCTCTCCTTACAGCGCTTGTCGGGTTGGCGGTCATCGGCCAAGCGCTCAGTCGCCAAAGCGCGGTAGAAAGCGAGGAGTACGCAACGCTTGCCGCTATCGGCTTGAGCAGGCGCGAGCTCGTCGCGCTCGGTCTTGTGCGAAATCTCGCCATCGCCGTCGTTAGTGTCGTCGGCGCCATCGTGTTCGCTACCGCACTTTCCCCACTCACACCGGTCGGGGAGGCGCGTCTTGCTGAGTCGTCGAACGGCGTGAGCTTCGACGCGCTCGTGCTGCTTTGTGGTGGCCTTGCCGCCGTCATCGTTGTGATGGTGCTCGGTCTATGGCCGGCCATCCGAGCGACAGGAACGTTGCAGGTCGACGATCTCGCCTGGAGTTCTCGGCCGTCGGTGGTAGTCGCTCATCTAACGGCCTGGGGAGCGCCAACGAGCGCGGTGATCGGCATCCGCAATGCGCTGCAACGAGGACGTGGCCGGGCCTCCGTACCGGTGAGCACTGCACTTTTCGGCACAGTTCTGGCTGTAGTCGCGCTCAGCGCGACAACCGTGTTCGGATCCAGTCTCTCGCACCTGACGACGACACCGAGGCTGTACGGGGTCAATTACCAGCTGAACTTCAACACCAACGCGCTAGATCCGGCGGCGCTCACCGCGATCGAACGGGACCCGGCGATCGGCGACATCACCCATGGGATTGCGAGCGAGGTTTCGATCGATAAGGTGGGGATCGCGAGCCTCGCGGTCAACAGTTTGCGTGGTCCGCTACTCATTTCCAGGGTCAACGGCCACTTGCCGACTGGTGATGAGCGGCAGATCGGGCTCGGCGAGGCGACGCTTCATCAGATTGGCGCCCACGTGGGCTCGGTCGTCGAGGTCGCCCTGCCGCTACCAACTGGCGGCACTCGGACGCTGCCGTTTCGAGTTGTTGGTCTGATCTCGTTCCCGATCGTCGGAGATGTTGGTGGCCTCGGAAGCGGCGCGCTCTTCACGCTCGGCGGCTATGAGGACGCGGTATGCCCAGTGGGGCCGACGCGGGCAAGGTGCCTCGAGGGCGTCTTGATGAACTCGAATGCCGGGTACCTAACGAGCGTCAAGCCAGGTCCGCAACAACAGGCGACAATCAATCACCTTCTCGATGAGTACCAATCCGGCGTCACCCTCGCCGTCATCCCTACCTCTCTCGTGAACTTCGGAGAGGCCGTCAACTTCCCGCTCATCTTCGGCATCGCGCTCGCCGTGTTCGGCGCGGCGACGCTCGCGCATTTCCTTGTCATGAGCGTGTCGCGACGGCGACGAGAGATCGGTCTCTTGAAGGCCCTGGGATTTGTGAATCGCCAGGTCGCCGCGGCGGTCTTTTGGCAGGCAACGACCTTTGCGACTATTGGCGTTGTCGTCGGCGTCCCGGTTGGGGTGGCGATCGGTCGCCTGGTTTGGACCACATTTGCCACGAATTTGGGCGCGATTCCAGTCGTGGTTGTCAGGGGCCCGGTCATCGTCATCCTCGCCGCGGCCGTGGTGGTGATCTCCGGGCTGCTCGCCATAGCGCCGGCGATGGCGGCGAGGAGATCGAAGCCCGGCGAGCTCCTTCGAGCGCTGTAACGCTCCGAGCTAGCTTTGCGAGCTAACTTGCCGTAGCTCCCGCTCCCTCACTGGTGAGCTCGCCGGACTCCGTGAGTGCTGCCGTTGACCAAGTGCAGCCGCCAACTAATCTCGGCGTGGACTACGAGGCCTCAGTGTGGCGAGATCCGCGCCGAGAGCGATGTCCGTCGCGACTCCGGCTCTTCGGCGCCGGCTGCCGTTGGCGCTCAATTACTCGGATTGTCTGCCGTTTCGGTCGGTTGATGGAACGACCACAGATACAGGGCGCTGAGAGCACCAAGCGCCGCGATTTCGAGCACGAGTGCCCCGATGTTGGAGATCGCCGGCTGCCAATCAGGGTGCGTAAGAAAGCCGAACACCGGGCCGGTCGTCCCCACCGCGTATCGTCGGACCGACTCGTAGAACGCGAGGAACTGAGCGACGCCGAGCGCGACGATGCAGTAGGGCGTCACGCGTCGCGCGAAGGCAGCGATCTCGGACCGCTTTCCTGGCGCGCCGAGCGTCGCGGCAGCGAGGATCGGAAGACCGACTGCGAAGGGAAGCGCATCCCTCCCCGACCAGGTGTAGCCGTAGGTGTGGGCGTGGGATGCCTCGATGATGACCGGCAGGGCGAGAACCGCCCCGAACATCGAGATGAGCACGGCGCCGCGCCGGAGCGACCGCATCGCCGCACCGATGATCGCCACGCAGACGAGCCCGTACCAGATGATGTAGGTGAGAACCGGCGCATAGGTATCGAACCATCCGAAGACGCCGACCATGTCGGGGAGATAGAACGCGTTGTGCTCAAAGGCGGTCTTTAGAATCGTCGACATCGGCACCGTCGCCGGGATCCCGGGATTGGACGCGAAGTAGAGATCGGTCGCGTGTTCGGCAAGGATCCACCACACCGCCAAAGCGCCAACCGCGACGACGAAGCCGGCGCCGAACCAGAGCGCGTGACTCCTAACTCCGCTCGTTAGTGCCGCCCAGTTCACGCACCCAAGCAGCGCGACCGCCGAGAGACCGAGCCAGAAGGGCGAGAGCGCCCGGGCAGATTCGAATACTCCCGCGGAGAACGCCGCGATCGCGATCAAGCCCCTCGGGGGTGTCGCCAGGCGCTCGGTGAACAAGATGACCCCAGCGGTCCAAAAAGTGATCGCGCTCGAACACTCGAGACCGCTCGAGTTCACTACCGAGGCGAGAAAGAAGATCATCGGTGTGGCGCCGAGGGCGAGGCCGACGATGATCAGCCGGTTGCGCGAGTAGATCAACGCCGCGCTGCATGCGAGGGCGAGGAAGATCGCAGAGAATGCGGCTGAGACGAGGCGCATCAAGTAGAGGTCGATCGTGCTCCCATTGAACAGTGAGGGCAGACCAACGACTGCGTAGTACTCCGGGGGGTACCGGGCCTGATAGGTCTGGTTGAACTTCGTGTAACCCCCGACCACTGCCGCGGCCGTCAGGGTCTGGTTCAGCGAACGAGCGCACGACGCAGGAATCTCTCCTTTGACGCCGGACTTCTTCGTGAAGCAGATCTGGGAGTGCGCCGGGTCGGCGTCGGGGGAGCGGACGAGGTTGTAGAACTGCGGAAGGACCTCTTCGAAGCCGTATGCGTTCGATGGGTCGGCGAACGGGCATCCTTTCGGCCCGCCGGAACCGCCAGGGAACGAGGAATCCACCCAGCAATAGGCGGTCCACACGCCGCGGACTACCGACGCGGCTTTGATGATCTGGCTCGGCTCGTCCGGCGCGCCGAGAAGCGGCGTCGCCGCACTCCAGATCGCCCCCGCGCCAAAGAAGATGAGGAAGGCGACCGCGAAGATGCGCAGTCCGCGACGCTTCGGAGCACCCGCGCGACTCAGCGAACCCGCGGGCGCGTTCATACCGGTCGTAGCGGGACGATCCACTGGCGCATCGTAGTGGTGGCGACTCGTCTCGACCCGGACCGAAACATTGTGTCGAGGGTTACGAATCAGCGTTCTCCGACGTTTTGGGGTGGGGTACCAGGGCCGCACTCGCCGCGGAACCAAATGCGCCAGGACGCCACCTCCCAAGGTTCATCTTGCGGGCGCGGCGAACTCCCGGTTGAGGAACTCCGCGCATCTCGGGCGAGGTGTCGAAGGCGGTAGCCCGGATGTACCGTGAACGCGGTGAGGGATGAAAGCGCCCGGTCAGAGCTTCTAGATACCGCGGGGCTGGAGTTGGATGCGTCGGCAACTCGTGCGGCGATTTGGCGGCGAGTGTGGTCATTCGGGCGGTCCCATGGTGGGGGGGTGGTGGCCCTTTTGTTGGCACTAGCGGTCATCGCCGGGCTAATCGTGACAAATTTCCGCATTTCTGGGCGTCCCGCAGTTAGCGCGAACGAGGTCAACGGCATCGTGACTCGGAAGGTAGGCAGCGCAATCTCCCAGCTACAGTCAAAATCCAGTGTCGCGGAGTCGGTGTACCGCTCCGTCGAGTACGGGATCGTGGAGGTCGAGTCGTTGCACAAAGGCGCTTCGCGAAGCGACGACTTCGGCACCGGGATCGTCATCGACACCGGCGGCGACATTCTTACTGCGCTGCACGTGGTGAAGGGCGGGTCTTCCATCAAGGTCACCTTCGCCGACGGTACCGTCTCGAGCGCGTCGCTAAAGACGGCGGATCCGTCGGATGACATCGCTGTCTTGACCCCTGCTCGACCGCCCTCGGTCATCGCGCCCGAGGTGCTCGGCGCGAGCCCACAGATCGGTGATCAGGTATTTGCCGTAGGGAACCCGCTCGGTCTGGATGGTTCCATGTCCGCAGGCGTCGTCTCGGGCCTTGAGCGCTCCTTTGCTGCTCCGAGTGGCCGAACGCTGACGGGTTTGATCCAGTTCGACGCCGCTGTAAACCCCGGCAGCTCCGGCGGCCCGCTGCTAAACGCTGAGGGCCAGGTCGTCGGCATCGTGATCGGCCTTGCCAACCCGGCGGGAAGTGACTCCTTTGCCGGCATCGGATTCGCGGTGCCGATCGCCAAGGCTGGTGGAGCGGCAGGAGAGCCGCCGAAGTGAGCACGCCACTCGCCGGAGCGACTGATGGCCCGCAGATCTCCTTCGAGGAGCTGCTGTACCACGTCAAGCGCGTCATCGTCGGTCAGGACGAGCTGCTAGAGCGGATGGTCGTCGCCCTCGTGGCCGGCGGTCATCTGCTGGTCGAGGGTGTACCTGGACTCGCGAAGACGTTGGCGGTAAAGACGTTCGCCGACGCGCTCGGCGTCGAGTTCCAGCGCATTCAGTTCACCCCGGACCTCGTGCCTGCTGACATCGTCGGCACGAGGATCTACAACCAGAAGCTCGGTGACTTCGAGGTCGCACTCGGCCCGATCTTTGCCAATCTGGTGCTCGCCGACGAGATCAACCGGGCACCGGCCAAGGTGCAAAGCGCCCTCCTCGAGGCGATGCAGGAGCATCAGGTCACCATCGGCAGGGAGACCCACCGCCTGCCCGAACCGTTCCTGGTGATGGCGACCCAGAACCCGATCGAATCCGACGGGACCTACCCACTCCCAGAAGCACAGGTGGACCGGTTCATGTTCAAGGTCCTCGTCGATTACCCCTCTGCCACTGAGGAGTTCGTAATCGTCGAGCGAATGGTCGCCGGCCTAGAGAAGCTGCAATCGGTGATGCATGCCGAAAAGCTGAGGGAGCTCCAAAACGCTGTCCATACGGTCTACGTCGATCCGGCACTCATCGACTATGCAGTCCGGGTCGCGAGGGCTACGCGGAGCCTATCGTCGGTCGGCCTCGGGGACATCGCGCACTACGTCACCTATGGTGTGAGCCCGCGGGCGTCGATCTACATGATCACCGCGGCTCAAGCACTGGCCCTCGTGCGCGGCCGCCAGTACGTGCTCCCAGAGGACGTCCTTGCGATCGCGCCCGACGTGTTGCGCCACCGGCTGGTGCTGTCCTTCGAGGCCCTCGGCGACGACGTGGGCGCGCAATTCGTCCTTGACCGCGTCCTAAAAAGTGTTCAGCTCCCTGATGTCGTTTTGCGCGACGTGAACAGCTAAGCGCTAACGAGCGCAAGTGGAAACGGTCCCACTCCTCGCGCCGGAACGGGTTTTACGCCGCATCGAGTGGCAGGTACTCCGGCGCCTCGAAGGAGTGCTGCAAGGCGAGTTCCGTACCCTCTTGCGAGGAAGTGGCACGGATTTTCTCGACCTTCGCGGCTACGAGTGGGGAGATGACGTTCGCCACATCGACTGGAACGTCACCGCCCGAATGAACGAGCTGTTCGTCAGAGACTTCATGGAGGACCGCGAGCTCACCGCGTGGCTCCTGCTCGACCGCTCGCCGTCGATGGCTTTCGGTGTCGCCGAGCGGACCAAAGAGCGTGTGCTCTGCGAGCTCGCTGCGGCCTTCGGCCAGCTGCTCACGCGCGGCGGCAACCGGGTCGGAGCCGTCATCTACGACGGCGAGAAGGAGTGGACCATTCCACCGCGCCAAGGGCGATACCAGGTGCTCACGTTGATACGAGAGCTCCTCCGTCCGGTCGCCGGCGGCACGGGAACCGATCTCGCGGTGTTGCTCAACGCTGCTTCTCGACTTATACGCCGCCGCTCGCTCGTCGTCGTGATCTCCGATTTCATCAGTGAGCCCGGATGGGAACGACCGCTCATGCGGCTCACCGAGCGGCACGACGTGGTCGCGGTCCGAATCGTCGATCCGCGCGAGTACGAGCTTCCTGAGGCGGGGCTCTTGTACGTGCAAGACGCCGAGTCAGGCGAGCAGCTTCTCGTCGATTCGAGCGATCCGGAGTTGCGTCGTCGCCTCCACGAAGCGGCCGAACAACAAGACGAGAGTATTCGCCACGCGGTCGCGCGGGCGCGGGTCCGTCTTCACGTCGTGTCGACGAAGGACGATCTCTTGCAGGCACTCCTGCGGATGGCCGAGTCGGGTCGAGCTCCACGCCGATGACCTTTCGCGCGCCGGAGGTGCTTCTTGCCCTTCTCCTTCTTCCCTTCGTGCTCGCAGGTTACGTGCGGCGTCGACGACGACGCGCAGCCGCGCTCGGCGCGAAGGGTCTGATCTCCACTGAACCCGCCCACAAGCGGAGCGTCCGCGAGCGTCTGCCCGTCGCGCTGTTCATCGCCGCCCTCGCCGTCCTCACTGTGGCCTGTGCACGACCGATGGCGACCATCAAATTGCCACAGCGCACTGCAACGGTGGTCGTCGCCATCGACTTGTCCAACAGCATGGCCGCCACCGACGTCAAGCCGTCTCGTATCGACGCAGCAAAGACGGTGGCCAGCGACTTCGTGCGCCAGCAGCCGTCGGGAGTACGGATCGGCGTCGTCGGCTTCGGCGCGACCGGCATCATCGCGCAACCGCTCACCGCTGACCATGCCGTCGCGCTGAGCGCCATCGATCACCTCTCCCTCGGCGGCGGCACCTCGCTTGGCGAGGGCGTGCTCACTTCTCTCGACGCCATTGCGGGCAAGACCCTGCATGTCAACTTGACGGCCCTTGCCAATGACGACTCGGGCGAGATCGACCTCGGCTACTACGGGGGCGCGACGATCGTGTTGATTTCCGATGGCGAGGACACGAGCGCGACCGATCCGGTGAACATGGCGCGGCTGGTCTCGACCGCTGGCGTGCGTATCCAGACGGTCGGAGTCGGGACAACGGTAGGCACGACTGTTCATATCGGTGGGTTTACGATCGCCACGGCCCTCGACGCCGCAACGCTCGAGAGCGTGGCGAAGGTCACGAATGGTTCGTATCACTCCGTCAACGACGGGTCCGCGGCGAGCGCCATCTCCAAATCGATCAAGCTTCACTTGACCGTGGTGACCGAGCACACGGAGGTCACCGCGCTCTTCGCCATGGCCGGGGTCCTCCTCCTCGCCCTCGGCGCGGTGCTTTCCATGCTGTGGTTCGGACGGGTGATCTGACATGAGCTTCACCTGGCCGCTCGCACTGCTATTCGAGCTCGCGGTGCCTGCCCTACTCGGGGTTCACCTACTCGCGATGCGTCGCCGTCGTCGCGCAGTCACATACTCGAGCCTCGCTCTGCTGCGCAGCGCGTTGCCCCGTAGATCGCGATGGCGACGCCATCTCCCGATCGCAGCGATGCTCGTGAGCCTGGCCCTACTAGCCGTGGCGGCGGCTCGACCCGAGGTTACCGAGGACATCCCCCTCGGACACTCGGCAGTCCTCCTCGCGCTCGACGAGTCGGGATCGATGTGCTCCACCGACGTGGCTCCGAATCGAATCGCCGCGGCACAGACCGCGGCGCTCAAGTTCGTTAACTCGCTACCGGGCGCGACTTTGGCGGGACTCGTGGAATTCAATGGATTCGCGGAGATCGCCGTCGCGCCGACGAGGGACCGGAGCACGCTCGATCAAGCCCTCGACAATCTGAGCGTGGCTCCGGGCACCGCGATTGGCTCGGCGATCTTGCAGGCGCTCGACGCCATCGCCGAGGTCGATCCCAGGGTTCAACCGGTGGCAGGCGCCATCTCCAACAGTCCCATTGCCCCAGAGACCACAGGTGGTGGGACCGCCAACCCGAACGGCACTCCGAGCGCGACGCCCAAGCCCGGCAAGGATGGCTACGTACCCGACGTCATCGTCTTATTGACCGACGGCGCGAACAACAGAGGAATCACACCGATCCAGGCGGTCCCCTACGCGGTCGCCCGCGGCGTTCGGATTTACACGATCGGTTTCGGCACGACCGACCCCGGCCCACTCGAGTGCACGCCGCAGGAGATGTCCGGTGAGCTCGATCCGAATGGTCTTGGCGGCGGCAGCCTAAATGGCGGGCAGTTCAGTCCCGGTGCGGCCTTCGGCGGTGGCTTCGGTGTGCAGAACCCGTTGGTCGCCGATCTGCCACCGCTCCAGCAGGTCTCCCGGCTCACCGGCGGTGTGAGCTACCGAGCAGAGGACGAATCGCAACTCGCCAAGGTGTTCGCCGCCTTGCCGAAGGAGATCGGTGTCCAAAAAGAGCGCGAGGAGATCACGTGGATCTTCGCCCTGCTCGGTGCGCTGCTGGCACTCCTTGCAGCCGCTGCATCGCTGCGCTTCGCCCCGTATCCGTAGTGGCGCGCATCGGGGGCTCGTTGACCTTGGCGGAGCCGGGACTACCGCAGGTGCGTCACGGGCTCGACGCTTTCGCACCTTCGGCGATTCGGCGGATGATCGTCGCGGCCGGATCCGCGGTGACGTTGCGCCAATTGGTTCCTGCCCAGAGGTTGGGCACTTCCGGATCGCCAGCCCTCGTGGCGGCGACGCGGAGCGGCCGCGTGAGATGGTGGATCTCCGGGTAAGCCTCAGGAGCTTGGCCATCGTGGTCGAGCGCGAAGCGGTTGGCCAAGCCGCGGGCGTAGCGTCCGCTGTAGGCCCGGGTCACGATGGTGTTCGTATACCGGTGATCGAGGAGTGCCTGTCTATAGGGCCGTGACGTTCCCGCCTCGGGCGCGCAGAGCAAGGCTGTCCCGATTGCCACACCGATGGCGCCGGCGCGTAGGACCGCGGCGGCGTCCCCGCCGGTCATGATCCCTCCGGCGCCGATCACGGGCAGGTGGGTGGTGTCATGAATCTCGGCCAACGTCGACAGGAGCGTTCTGTGGTTGGGGGATAGGTCGAGGAAGCTTGCCTGGTGGCCGCCTGCCTCGGTGCCCTGTACGACGAGGAGGTCGGCTCCGGATTCTCCAGCCAGGCGCCCTTCGGCCGCGGACGTGACCGTTACCGCCACCAGGATGCCTGCTCGGTGCAAGCGATCGACGACCTCGGTCGGTGCGCAGCCGAATGTGAAGCTGAGGAGATGGATGGCGGTCAACTCGACGACCTCCAACTTGGCTTCGAAGGCGTCGTCGTCCCAGAGCGGCGTGCCGAGCTCGACTCCGAGCCGTTCGGCATCTGGCCGAATGGCGCTGGCGTAGGCGTCGACCTCTGCTGGGTCCCCGGGTGCGGAGGGCACGAAGAGGTTGACTCCGAAGCGAGCACCTGTGAGGGAGCGCGTGGCGGCGATGACTTCGCGGAGCCCTTCTGCGGTCAGGTAGCCGCCAGCTAGGAATCCAAATCCGCCAGCTTCACTGACCGCCGCGGTGAGAGCGGGAGTGGACGGACCCCCTGCCATGGGTGCCTGGACGATCGGCAGATCGCTTGGAAGATCCATCCCTGAAGTTTCGCTCACGGCACGTTGTTCGATCTTGTGGACCTGTGGCGGCGCGGCCAGGCCATGATCACGGGCGAGGCTCGGGCAACGAACCTCGTAGAGGGAGAGCGATTCCAGTTGGAGACGCTGACGCGCGGTGCCGCATTGCAGAAGAGTCAGTCTCGACTGCGGCAGCCGTTGGCCGCCGCACGATTACGCGGCGGGGGGCTGGTCGATGCGCACCAGATTGCCGGATGGGTCCCGGACGGCGAAATCCCTGGTGCCCCAGAACTGATCTGTCGGCTCCTGCACGATCTCGGCACCTGAGGCGCGAACCCGCTCGAAGGCGGCGCCAAGGTCGTCGG
>Ga0075522_10003571_pt1 | contig 11308 bp, 5 predicted proteins | sample NGEPerA_FD_74796 | JGI IMG/M metagenome (GOLD analysis project Ga0075522, IMG submission 74796) | Arctic peat soil microbial communities from the Barrow Environmental Observatory site, Barrow, Alaska, USA - NGEE PermafrostL2-A | ecosystem: Environmental > Terrestrial > Soil > Wetlands > Peat ... | reverse complement strand
CCGCTGAAGCTCTCGCCCAACGTGCTCGGCAGCCGCTACCAGGACTTCCGCGCCTACCCCGACGGCAGCGTGGCCTATCCGGCGCCCGGCAGCACCGCCACCAAGATCAAGATCCTCCGCGTCCTCGGCTGCAAGTAGCCGGCGCGCCTGCGGCCACTGCGGCGAGCGGGCCGCAGTCCCTTCGCTGGTGCGCCGATCGCGCCGACGTGAAAGCGGTCTAGTGGGGCGACCAGGAACAGAGGTGGGTGTCGCCGGCCACCACGATTCGGCCCTTGACCGCGATCGGTGCGGTCCATTTGTGGATCCCGGAGCAGGTGTCGGCCCCGCTATAGACCGCCGCCCCGGTGTCGCCGTCCAGCCCCATCAGCTTGGTGCCATTGATGACCCAAACGATCGCGTTGGACTGGCCGTCGGTGGTGGTGACCATGGGCGAGGCCGGGAAGCCCAGGCTGGCGTTGCTGGTCGCCACGCACCAGATCGTCTTGGGCACCGGCGGAGAGCCGGCCGGGATGAGCACCGACATGACGACCTTCCCACTAGGGCCCCCCGACGGACAGACCGCGTTGCTGTCGGTGGTGAAGACCAGGTGCATGCCGGCCGCGGTCGCGTAGGCGGCGGGGGCGGTGTGGATGACCATGCTGCCGCCGCTCGCGACGACCAGATCGGCCAGCGGGGTCGAGCCGCCGAAGTTGGCGGCGTCGAGCAGGAAGAGGTGCCCGTCCTTCGAGACGGTGGCGACCATCGGCGATGGCGACGCCAGGTAGACCGGGCTGCTGGCGCCGAGGTCGGCGTCGTTGCCGTCCATCGTTCGCCAGGTCGACGGGTAAAAGATGTTGGCGTTGCTGGTCCGATCGAGCGTCGCCAGGCCGGTCAGTCGGACCACCTCTTCGCTGTCGGCGTGGGTCGAGGTACCCGTGAGGTTGTTGCCCGTCACCGCGAAGATCCCGTTGCCGTCGGAGGCCATTCCACCGGCCGCCCAGATGGCTTCGCCGCGCGTTCCGCCGGTGACCCAGGCGCCCCGCTGGGCGGGGGTGGCGGTGTTGATGGCCATCACCCAGCCACGGTAGTTGCCGCAGTCGCCGTTGTGGCCTCCGTAGGCGACGTAGAGGACGCCGCCGACCAACGACAGCGCGCTGCGCTGGTTCTGCGGCGAGGCCGTGAAGGTCACCCCGCCCGAGCTGAAGGTCGAGACGTCGATGGGCCATCCGGCCCGCTCCGATCCGTCGTCGACCGAGAGCGCGTGGATCTGGTGCGCGGTGATGGTGGTTCCGTTGCCGATGGCGCCCGCCACATAGAGGGTGCGGGCCTGCTCGTCGATGACCGGCGTGCCGATGATGCCGAGCGGGCTGATGTCGCCGCAGCTCTGGCCGGTCTGGCTGGCGGCCGTCCCGATGTTCTTCATCCAGACCTGCGCGCCCGTCGTCTCGTCGAGCGCGAAGACGTTGTCGTCGTTGGTGACCGTGAAGAAGGCGCCTTTGCCGCTGGGGCCGTTCTCGAGGTAGAGCGGTGAGGCCCAGGTGTCCCCGGTGAAGTTGGCGGCGAAGCCCGCGTCGAGGGTCAACGTGGCGGCCGCGGTCTTGGTCAGCAGCGGCTGGAGGTAGTTCCCGTCGCGCGACGGGTGGTGGTTGCGCTCGAGGACCGAGTTGTCGGCGGCGGTCGTTCCGCCGGTCCCCGTTCCTGCGGTGCCGCCGGTGCTGGCTCCGCCGCCGCCCCCGCCCGTTGTTCCGCCGGTCTTCGAGCCGCCGATGCCTGCGTTACCACCGCCCGCGCCGGTGGTCGCCGTGCCGTTGGTCCCGCCCGCCCCTGAGCCGGTCGTTCCACCGCCTTTATTGGAACAGCCCAGCGCCACTGCCAAGCCCAACCCCCATCGAACGATCAGAGTCCCGAACGGTCGGCGACGGGCGGGCCCGCCCAGCTGTGACCGCACCAAGGCGACGTCAGAAGTAGAGCTTGTTGGTGGGCGCCGCGGTGCCGCCGGTGACTTGGATCGAGTAGCCAAAGGTCTCGTTGGGATCCCAGCCGTACGATAGCGCGGTCTTGAAGCCGCTCATAGTCACGTTGGTGATGACCACCACCACCACGTTGTTCTTGGGGGGCTTGGTCAGCGTGATCGAAGTGGCGCCGCTGGCGACCGGCGGGCTGAAGACGGAGGTCCCGTCGGTGGCGCGATAGACGATCTGCGCCCGCATGTCGGGGGTCGTCCCTTTGCTGCCGGCCGCGGCCGGCGTGAAGGTGACGCTGACCTGGGTCGCGCCCGAGCTGACGGTGATCGGGATGTTGTTGCGCCCGGTGTAGCGGGGGAGCTGCAGAGCGTCGGTGGGGCTCAGCATGCCGCCCGAGTTGGTGGTGGCTTGGTACATCTGGGCGCTGGCCACCTTTTGGATGCTGGTGGAGAGCTCATTGAAATCGCCCAGCGCGAGGCGGGCGCTGTACTCCTGGACCAGACACTGCACGCGCGTCTTGTCCATCAGCCGGGTCATCGTCTGCAGGATCTGCTCGGTGGTCTTGGCCTGCTCCCACACCGCCGCGAAGAAGTGCTGCCCCACGCGCTGGGCGATGAAGAGCGGGAAGAGATCGTTGTAGCGGTAGGCAGTGGTGTCGGTGAAGTAGTCCGCCGGACCGTTGATCGCCGACTCCGTGGCGTTGATGCCGCAGCTCTCGATCGGAACGAACGGCTGCTGGTAGACCAGCACGTCCAAGTATCCGACGTTGGAGGGCAGCGTGTACTGCGTCGCCTGGCCGGGCGTGGCGCCGTTGGCGTTCTCCGCGGTCAGCAGGATCAGGTAGTCGTTGTACGACTCTTGAATCCAGGACACCTTCTGGCCGGGCACCGTCCCGTAAGAGTTCTCGAGCACGTGATTGAACTCGTGCGTGAGGTCGTAGCGCTGGCTCTGATCGGTCATCGCGACAGCCGTGGTCTCTACGTCGGGGTACGAGCCCTCGTAGCTGGAGTCGCCGCCCGAGGTGGGGTCGTTCGGGAACCCGGTGTTGACCAACAGGTAATCGATGTAGTGGGTCCCGCTCACGCCGGTCGACCATGGCGGCAGGTGGATGTACGAGTAGGCCGCCTCGAACTTCAGATCGTTGTTGATGCGGGTCAGGATCGACATCTGTGTCGCCGTCGGCACCTGCGTGGGACCCATCGGCCCCTCGCTGATCAAGATAAAGCCGCCCGGGATGGTGGTGGTCGGCGTTCCGTAGGGATTGGTGCCAATCGGCGTGAGGGTGGGACTGTCGACCCACGCCGCCGGTGCCGTCCCGCTCGGGACGGAGCCGTAGTTGCAATACGGATAATCCGAGGCGACGCCGCCGCCGGCGCCGGTGGTGCCCGCCGTCCCGGTCGTGCCGGCGGTTCCGGTCGTTCCGGTGGTGCCGGCTGTCCCGGTGGTGCCGGTCGTCCCGGCCGTCCCGATGGTGCCGGCCGTCCCGGTCGTGCCACCGGTCCCGCGGGTGCCCGCGGTGCCTCTGGTTCCGGCGCTGCCGGTCGTGCCGGCTGTCCCACCGCCGGTGGCGCCCGCTGTGCCGGTGGTGCCTGCGCTGCCGGTCGTGGTGCCGTTGGTCCCGGCCGCGCCGGTGGTCCCGGCTGCGCCGGTGGTCCCGGCTGCGCCGCCGCCGCTGGTTCCGGCGTGGCCAGCCGCGCCGGTGCTGCCCGTGGTTCCCGCCGTTCCCTTCGTGCCGCCCGCGCCGGTGGTCCCACCGCTGTCGGAGCTGGCGCAGCCGACGCCGACGGAGACCAACAGGGGAGCGAGCCAAAGAGCGCTTCGACGGATCATGAATGGGCCTCCTGGGTGGCGATGGTTGCGAGCGGGAAGTGACAGGCCAGCGACGGCATGGCTCACCAAAGGTTCGAGGCCTATCGCATCAAGATCCGACCCTTCGAATCGAACTATGACGAGCCATCCGGGCTCGGTGGCGTCACTTCACAGCGGAAAAAGGGAGACCCCACCCGATGAAACGACGTTCGGACCTTGGACTTGGGATTGCGCCGACCGGCTTGACGCTGGGAGCGCTCGTGCTGTTGACGTTGGGCTCGGCCTCCCTAGCCCGGGGACAGACGCTCTCGAACACCTACTTCAACGCAAAGGTAGGGACCAACGGCGAGCTGTCGTCCTTGCAGCTCACCGGCGACGCTTTTCCGACCAACTACGTCCTGAACGCTACCGACGCGCCGGGTCAGAACACGTCCGACCACGAGTGGGTCGGCGAGCTCATGTTCACTTACCGGCTCAACGGCGGCGCCTGGATCACTGCGCTCACCAATCAGTCGGCCGATGTCCGCGCCATCACCACCGGCACCAATTCGGTCACCGTCACCTATCAGAACTCGGCCAACGCCAAAGGGGTCAAGAACTTCAAGCTGGTCGAGACCTATGCGTTGGTGAACGACTACCTCTCCTGGCAGATCACCGTCACCAACACCAGCACGCAGACGATGGAGATGGGCGACTTCGGGTTGCCGCTGCCGTTCAACGAGTACTGGAACCAGGCCAACGACGTCATCTACGAGACGCGGACCGTCTATCACTCGTTCACCGGCAACAACAACTCGTACATCACCGTCGAGCGGCCGAGCGGCGTCGGCCCCTTCATCCTGATGACGCCGGACCAGACGACCGGCGCCGGGTTCGAGTACATGGACAACTGGGTGAAGAGCGAGCACTCCGGGAGTGCCTGGGCCGCCGGCGGCGGCACCCCCTCCTGGACCAACGGGCTCGACGTCTTCTACATCCACTCGAACGTCATCAAGAGCACCAACCGCGGCTACCTGCCGAACACCAGCCTCACGCTGGCCGCCGGCGCCAGCCAGACCTACAGCTTCAAGTTCTTCAACGTCGCCAGCCACGCCGACGTCGAGAACCGCCTCTACAGCGAGGGGATGATCGACGTCAGCGTCGTCCCCAGCATGATCGTGCCGACCAACATGACGGCCAAGATCGACCTGCACACCTCGCAGACGATCAATTCGCTGACCCCGCAGTACGCCTCGCAGACGACGATCACCTCGCTCGGCACGACGGCCACCGACCATAAGATTTATCAACTGAGCTTCAGTCAGCTCGGGCAGAACAACGTCACCGTCAGCTACGGCACCGGCCTCACGACCACGCTGCAGTTTTACGTCATCGAGCCGATCGGCACGGCCTTGCAGCGGCACGCGACCTTCATGGTGGCGAACCAGCAGTGGACGACCGGCGACATGAAGGGCCTCTTCGACGACTGGATGATGGACACCAAGGCCAAGCGCGGCGCCGAGGGTGGGAGCGGGTGGGGCGACGACTGGGGCTGGACCCACGGCGAGTTCCTGGCCGAGAAGAACGCGCAGACCCCGGTGGCCTCCGAGGTGACCGCGCTCGACACCTACCTCGCCGCCGTGTGGGGACGGGCGATCGATCCCACGTCGTACATCGTGCAGGACTGGTGGTGCCCTGTCGGGACCAGCGCCTCGAACATCATGGGTTGTTACTACGACCGCGCCTACGCCTACCCGCACGCGTTCAACACGTTCTTCTCGATGTACAAGATCGCGAACCTGTACCCCAAGCTCATCACCTACCAGCAGACGGCCGACACCTACCTGCTGCGCGCCTACGACATCATCCACACCCTCTACTCGGGCCACGGCAGCACGGGGACGGGGTACATGGGCGAGCAGACGCTCCCCGACATCGCCGCGGCGCTGACCGCCGGCGGCCACACGACGGAGGCGGCGTTCGTCAAGAGCTCGATCAACTCTCTCTACAGCGCCTTCTCCGCCAGCAAGTATCCGTACGGCTCGGAGTACACCTACGACAACACCGGCGAGGAGGCCGTCTACATGGCGGCCAAGCAGAACAACAACACCTCGGTGCTCTCCAAGGTCAACGCCAAGACCCGCGCCTGCCGCGGCCAGGAGCCGGTCTGGTACTACTACGCCGATCCGGTCACCAACAACGGCGAGAACTGGTGGCAGTTCCAGTACACCGCGGCGCTGGCCGGGTCGTGCATGGACGACTTCGTCCGCACGCAGTCGACCACGCCGGAGGTCGACGAGCGGCTGTCGTATGCGGCGAAGATCGCCAACATCAACGCCATCAACTCGGGCCAGATCGACTCGAATGCCGCCAACCTGGGGACGGTGTCCTGGACGTATCAGGGGATGAAGGGGAACGTCTACGTCAACAGCTTCGATCCCGCGAACAGCACGCTGCACAACGACTGGCGGCAAATGAGCGGTGAGGCCGACCTGGGGCTCTTCGGCGCGATCCGGATCCTGAGCGCCGACGTGGCGGTCGATCCGATCTTCGGCCTCACCGGCTACGGCTGCAACGTCACGTCGAGCAATGGCTGCTATTCGATCACACCGACCGACGGTGTGTTCAAGCGATTGAACTTGATCACGCAGAAGTTCCACATGGACATCGATCGCGATCAGTACACCGGTGCTACGGTCAGCACGACCGACAACTATCTCGGCTTCACGCTGCAGAACCAGACGACGTCGACGGCGCACACGACCCACCTGACGATCACCGGCCTGGTGGCCGGCACGTACGCTGTCTTGGTGGGGGGCGCCAGCGCGGGCAGCGTGACCGCCACCGCCGGTCAACCCGCGGTGGTTGCGCTGTCGATCGGTACGGCGGCGACTTACACCGTGCAGATCGGAACCGGTTGCGGCAGCTCCACGGGCGGCGCGGGCGGTGGCACCACCGGTGCGGCCGGAACGACCGGTACGACCGGCGCGGGCGGAGCGACCGGCGCCGGTGGCACCACGGGCACGGCGGGGACCAGTGGAACCGGGACTGCGGGCACCACGGGAACCACCGGGGCAGGCGGGACCAGCGGAACGGGGGCGGCCGGCACGACCGGCACCGCGGGAACGAGCGGCGGCACCGGGGCGGCCGGTACCACCGGCACGGGAACGGCTGGCAGCAGCGGCACGGGCCCGGCCGGCGCCACCGGCACCGGAACCGCTGGGACCAAGGGCGGCGCCGCGGGCACCAGCGGAACGACCGGGTCCGACGGCGGCGGTGGGACCGACGGCGGCGGCTCGAGCGGCTGCTCCTGCGAGACCGCGGGCGGAACCACCCGAACGCAGGGTCGGACGACGGGGCTGTTCTTGCTCCTGGGCCTCGCGCTCACCATGGTGCGGCGCCGCCGTTCGGGGCGATAGACCGACCCGAGATCGCAGGCGGTCCCTTCGTCGGGGCCACCTGCGACTGTTCGTCGCTGGCTCTCTCGCGCTTCGCCCGGTCAAGAGGCGGATCGATCGCTCCATAGATCAGGGCGGCGAGGACGAGGGCGCCGCGCCGATACCTGCAGCGGCATCGTGGTCCCTCCATTCGCGAAAGCTCGCCCGGTTCCGCGCGGGCGCGTAGGGGAATGTCGTCGGCATCAATCTCGCCGGGGCGCCGCCGACATCTCGCGGGCGTTGCGCGGGGTGCCCGCCGGACGGCGCTCCGCCAGGTCGTCGAGGAACGCCGCGGTCCAGGCCAGCTCTGCGTTCCAGTTGATCGCCACCTCGTTGGTCGAGTACGAATCGGTGTTGTCGACGTAGCAGGTCTGCGGCGGACAGCCACCCATGCCCAGCCTTCTGATGTAGGGGTCCTGGAGCGCAGAGTTCGGACCGCCCGCCAGCGCGCCGGGCGGCGCCTCCGGCAGCGCGGGATCCTTCATATGGGCCCACACACGGTGATGCGGGTTGCGCATCGCATACGTGCCGTACCCGGAGACGTAGCTGAACGCCAGCGGGTTGCGGCCTAGGATGTAGTCCATGCAATCGACGACCGCGTTGGCGTACTTCGGATCGCCGGTCAGATCGTAGGCGACGCCCAGCACGAGGGCGCCGTTCAGCACCACGCCGTTCGATCCCCAATTGTAGATGCTGTCCGAGGCCATCGGCACGCGGTAGCCCCGGCGGGCGATGATTCCGATCAGGCGATCGGCGGCCGCGACCAGCTGCTGCCGTTGCGCGGCGATCGCCTCCTCGCCGAGGCCGTTGGGGGCGACGACCAGGCTGATCTTGCCGAGGGGCGCGACGTGATCCCACCCCACGATTCCCGCCATCACGGCCGCCCCCGTCTTCGGCGCGTGAAAGCGCGAGCGGACGAGCTCGTCTTTGTATTCGGACTTTCCGGTGGTGATGAACAGGTCCGTCGCTGCCCAGTAGCGCTCGTCGTCCACCTCCCCGTCGCTGTAGGCGCCACCACCGGGCGTATCCGGCTCGGCGCGTATGAAGGGGTTGTGCGTCGCGGCCGCGAAGGCCGTCTCGGCGGCGGCCAGACAGCGCGCGGAGAACGAGGGGTCGAGCTGGCGCCACAGACGCGCCGCCTGCGCGGCGGCCGCGGCCAGATTCAACGTCGCGGCGGTGCTGACGGGCCGAACGAAGCGTTTGATGTCGTCGTGCGCGGGCGAGGTGGGAATGTCGGACCACTTCTCGCCATGGATCTTCTGGTGAACCATGCCCGCCATCGGCTGGCCGGCGGGCACCTGCAGCCGCAAGAACAGATCGAGTCCCCAGCGCGCCTCGTCGAGCAGGTCGGGGCGACCGTTCTTCGACTCGGGGATCTTCATCTTCCCGTCGCCGAACGAGGCGGCCGTCCCACCGAACCGGGAGAGGATTTCGTATTGGTTCTGCAGCAACCAGACGGTGAAGCCGCCGTTGACGACGTACTTGCCGTGGTCACCGGCGTCGTACCAGCCGCCGCTCGCGTCCACCACGTAGTCGCAGGGCGCCCCGGGCGAGCACGGGACGTTCTTGTCTCCGGGATGCCCCGCGGGACGCTCGTAGGCGCGCGATCCCGCGTACGGCATCTCGATCGCGATGCCGCTGCGCTGCAAGTAGAAGAACGCCAGCGCGTCGTACTTGAGCCTGCGATAGACGTCGGCGCCAATCGCGAACGCCACGCTCTCGTCGTCGCCGACCTGCAGCCTGAAACCCCGTCCGGTCGCCGTCACCGACGAGAAGTCGATCTGCTGCACCCGTTCGCCGGACGACCGATCGTCGCCGAAGGGGCGCGTCTTCCCGCTGGCGCGCACGCGCCCGGCGGCGTCGACCAGCCGCCATTCGAGCGGGGCATCGCCGGCCGTCACCACCGTGGCGATCTTGGCCAGCCCAGGCAGATAGCCGACTTGGTTGACCCGTACCCGCGGGATCGCGCGGGCGCGCAGGCGCTCGATCGGGATCGTGGCGCGTGGATCGTTCAGCTCGACGTCGTCGAGGCAGACGGTCACCGGGGCCGCTCCCGCCAGCGGCCCGCCGAGGTCGAGCGCCAGCTCGACGTTGTCGTCGTCAACGGTGCTATCGAACGTCGCTTGGTATCCGCGCGCCTCCGGAGCCAGATCGGCCGAAGCGGCCCACAGCTCCGTATAGGGCGCGTCGATCTTGCTCAGCCGCGCCCGCAGGCGGCTGGGACGGGTGGCGTGAGCTCGAAATCGAAGCTGGTAGTGGTGTCCACTCGCGACGGCGAGCGGCCGCTGTCTGATCACGACGCTCGCCGGGCTCGTCCCGGGCCGATCGATTTGCACGCAGAGCCCGTGGTTGTCGACCGTCGCCCGCCCCGCGAGCGATGACTCGAAGCCCACGCTCCAAGGCCGCAGCGTCTCTCCGTCGAACGTGCCGTTCCAAAGTATGTTCTTTCCGCGGGCGGCGGACGGACCGATGGTCATCGCCGATTTCGCCCGCACGACCGCCGGGAGCAAGACCACGACCAGCAACAATGGGGGCAATTTCATTCGCATGAGACCTCCGACGACGATGGGCGTGCTCCGCTCCAAGCAACGCTCGGGCCACACGACAACCGCCTCTCGAGGGCGGTTAGGCCAGCCGCCGGAGGCCGATACGTCTGAGCGGACGTCGCGAGCGGACGTCCGTCCGGACGGGGGCAACCGCTTGGCGCCGGGTCTGCGATGCGACAAAGAGTGCCCGTCGAGGATGGGGGCGGGCTCTCTCCGTCGAACCTACAGATAGTCCTCATTCTGGCTTGACCTCTGCCGCGATATGGTGATAACCCTATCAACTAAGTAGGGATGACGAACTTGTCGCGAAAGGCCCGCTATGCTTTGCGGGCCCTCTATGCGCTGGCGGCGGACGAGGCCCGAGGGCCGGTCCTGATCGCGGAGCTGGCCGAGCGCGAGAAGATTCCGCGCAAATTCCTCGAGGCGATCCTCCTCGAGCTCAAGAACGCCGGCGTTCTTCGCAGCAAGAAGGGGAAGGGGGGCGGCTACGCGCTGGCCCGCCCGGCGGAGCGCATCACCATCGGCGAGGTCGTTCGCGTGATCGATGGACCTTTGGCCCCGATTCCATGCGCCAGCGAGCGAAACTTCGTCCGCTGCGAGGACTGCACGGACGAGACGACCTGCGGTACCCGGCAGGTCATGAAGAAGGTCCGCGACGCCATCGCGGCCATCCTCGACACCACCACGCTCGCCGACGTGCGGGCCCAGATTGCGCGCGCCCAACACAGCGCCGCGGGTAGCGTTACGTACAGCATCTGAGGGTCAGACCCCAAAACCAAGGAGACCGGTATGGATCGCTTCGCGCGGCATTTAGTCTATAAAATTGGTAGATATAGTATTCTGATTGGCGCCGGTTTGACGTCGGCGACCGCGCTGGCCCAAAACGCGCCGGTGGCTACGCCGCCGGCCGCACCGGCAGCGGGAACCCCGGGCGCCCCCGCGCCCGACCAGACCGCCCAGCCGGGCGACGACGCAGCGACCCGGCCGCCAAACGCGGAGCCGCCCTGGCAAGATCGGCAAGATCGAATCGACGAGATCGATCAGCGGACCCGCGTCCTTGAGCGGCAGCTCAAGCTGGCGCGCGAAGCGGCGGCCGCCGCCGCGGCGGTTCCGCTCCCCCAGCCGAGCGCCATCGTTCAGGCCGACGACAACGGCTTTTCGATTTCTAGCCCCGACCGGCTGTACCAGATCCGCTTCAAGGGGCAGCTCCAGTTCGACGGCCGGCGCTTCTTCACCAGCGATCCGGTTCTGCAGAGCAGCGACACGTTTCTCTTGCGCCGGATTCGTCCCACCTTCGACGGGACGCTGCTGGGCCTGGTCGACTTTCGAATCACACCCGACTTCGGCAACAACACCACCGCCATCTACGACGCATACATTGATGCCCACCCGCGCCCCTGGCTGCGGCTGCGGGCCGGCAAGTTCAAGGGGCCGCTCGGTCTCGAGCGGCTGCAGGCCGATCAAGATCTGACCTTCATCGAGCGCGGCCTCGACTCGAATTTGACGTCGCAGCGCGAGATCGGTCTCGAGCTGTGGGGCGACGTCGCGAGCGGCCTGCTGCGCTACGAGGCGGGCGTTTTCAATGGCAACGCCG
>Ga0075522_10003570_pt1 | contig 11309 bp, 5 predicted proteins | sample NGEPerA_FD_74796 | JGI IMG/M metagenome (GOLD analysis project Ga0075522, IMG submission 74796) | Arctic peat soil microbial communities from the Barrow Environmental Observatory site, Barrow, Alaska, USA - NGEE PermafrostL2-A | ecosystem: Environmental > Terrestrial > Soil > Wetlands > Peat ... | reverse complement strand
GGTCGAGGTCGGGGCGCCGCACAGACCGGCGTTGCATTGACCGCCGCGGCAGCTCGTGGCCGCCGTGCAAGACTGGCCGTCCGGAGCACCGCACGCGCCGTCGGCGGCGCAGATGTTGCTCACACACTCGCTCGCTTGCGCGCAGCCGCTGCCGTTGGTCGCCGCGCAGGTATTCGCGGTGGCGTTGCAGAGCGCCGAGACACAGACGATTTCGGCCGCCGCGGTGGTGCAGGTGCCGGAGTGGATGGCGTCGCTCGGCATCGCGCTGCCCGCTACCAGCTTGCCGGCGCAGGTGAACGTGTCGAGGGCACAGTAGAGCGTGTCGGCGCAGTCGGCGTCGCGCACGCAGCGGTCGTTGCCGGCAGGCTGGCAGAGGCCTGCCGCGGCGTTGCAGACGCCGCTCTGGCAGACGTCGGCCTGGGAGGTGGTCTGGCAGGGACCCTGGCCGTCGACGGCGCCGCACTGGCCGTTGCTGCCGCACAGGTTTCCGGTGCACGCGGCAGCCAAGGTGCAGGAGGCGTCCGCCGCCGCTGCGCAGGTCGCGGTCACGGCGTTGCATAGGCCGGAGGCGCAGACCGCCAGCGCGTTGCCAGGGAGGCAGCCGCCGGCGTGCAGGCTGTCGTTCGGGATCGGCGCGCCGGGCGCCAGCTTGGCCACACAGGCGAACGTCCCGGGATCGCAGTAGTTGCTCGCCCCGCAATCGGCGTCGACCGCGCAGCGGCCGGTGCCGGTCGGCACGCAACGGTTTCCTGAGGCGCTGCACACGCCGCTCTGGCAGAGCGCCGCGGTGGCGGTCGTGCAGCCGGCCTGGCCGTTGGCGATGCCGCAAAGGCCGTTGCTGCCGCAGTCGCCGCCCGCACACTGGCCGCCGGCCGTGCACGCGGTGCCGGTTGCGAGCGCGCAGGTGTTGCTGGTCGCGTTGCAGGCGCCGGTGGCGCACACAGCTTGGGCGATGGTCGGCGTGCAGACGCCGGTGTGCAGGCTGTCGGTCGGCAGCGGCTGCCCGACGGCCAACTCGGCTTTGCAGAGGCCGGCGTTAGCGTCGCAGTAAGCAGAAGACGGGCAGTCGCTGTCCTTGGCGCATCCCGCGCTGCCGCAGACGTCGCTCGCGGAACAGACGCCCGATTGGCAGAGGGTCGAGGTGGCGGTGGTGCAACCCGTCTGACCGTCGGCCAGGCCGCATTGGCCATTGTTGCCGCAGACGCCGATCGCGCAGCCGCTGGCCGTCGTGCAGCCGCCGCCGGTGATTGCGCCGCAGGTCTTGCTGACGACATTGCAGAGGCCGGTCGTGCAGGCCGCGCTCTGTCCGCCCGTGCAGGCGTCGTGCACCCCATCGCTGGGGAGCGCCGCGCCGGCGGTCAAGGTCGCGGCGCAATGCAGGGTCTGTGCGTTGCAAAACTGGCCCGTGCCGCAGTCGCCGTCGCTTCCGCATCCGCCGGTGTCCGCCGGAATGCACAGGCCGCTCTGGGAGCCGCAGGTGCCGGTTTGGCAGACCGTCGTCGCGTTCCCCGAGGTGCAGGAGCCGGCGCCGACCGCATAGCCGCACAGGCCGTTGCTGCCGCAGATGTTGTTGCTGCATTGGCTGGCGACCGTGCAACCGCCGTCGGTGGCATTGGCGCAGGTGCTGGTCTGGGCGTTGCAGGCGCCGCTCGCGCACAGGGCCGCCGCCATGTCGAGGGTGCAAGCGCCCGTGTGGAGGCCGTCGCTCGGGATCGGCGCACCGGCGGGAAGCTGAGACACGCAGCTCGTCGAGGACCGGTCGCAATACTGAGCCGCCGTGCAGTCGCTGTCGACCCAGCAGCTCGCGGGATCGCCGCCCAGGCAGACGCCGGCGGTGGCGCTGCAATGGCCTGAGGCGCAGACGCTACTAGCGTTGGCCCCCGTGCAGGCGCCGTTGCCAATTGCGTTTCCGCACTGGCTGTCCGCGTCGCAGACGTCGGCCACGCACTGGTTGGTCGCCTGGCAAACCGATCCGGTCGACTTGGCACAGGTGTTGGCGTTCAGGTCGCAGCCGCCGTCGGCGCAGACCGCCGCGGCCAGCCCATCGCTGCAGACGCCGTTGTGGAGGCGATCGTTCGGGAGCGACGCGCCGGCGGACAGCTGGGCGACGCAGGAGAGCGTGTTCGGATCGCAGTACTGACCCTGGGCGCACTCGGCGTCCGCGCTGCAGCTGCCCGGCGCGGCCGGCAGACAGACCATGCTCACGCTGCCGCAGACCCCCGACTGGCAGACGCCCGAGGCGCTCACCGCCGTGCAGGGACCGGCTCCGTTGGCCAGGCCGCAGAAGCCGTTGCTGCCGCAGACGCCGCCGGCGCACTGGGTGGCCGAGGTGCAAGCGACGCCGAGGCCCGCGCCGCAGGTCTGGCTCGCGCCGTTGCAGAGGCCCGCCGCGCAGACCGCCGCGGCGGCATCGCAGGCGCCGTCGTGCAAGCCATCGTTGGGGATGGCCGCCCCGGCCGCGAGTTTGGCGACGCAGCCGAGCGCGCCTTGATTGCAGTACTGGCCGGTCGCACAGTCGGCGTCGACCCAGCAGCTGCCGGTCGCGGCCGGGATGCAGACGCCCCCGGACGCGCTACAGGCGCCGGACTGGCAGAGCGTCGACGCGGTCCCGCCCGAACAGACGCCGGTCCCCGACGCATAGCCGCACAGGCCGTTGCCGCCGCAGATGTTGATCTGGCAGTCCCCCGGCCCGGTGCAGGTGGCGTCGAGCGCCGAGGCGCAGGTGTTGGTCGCCGAGTTGCAGCCGGCCGAAGCGCACACCGCGCTGGCGACCGGCGCCGAGCAGGCACCCCCGTGCAGGCCGTCATTGGGGATGGTCTGGCCCGGGTTCAGCTTGGCGACGCAGGTGAAGAGGTCGCGGCGGCAGAAGCCCGTCGCGCAGTCGCCGTCGGCATAGCAGCTGCCAGCCCCCGACGGGATGCAGATGCCGCTGGCGTCGCAGGCCCCGGATTGGCAGTAGGTCGTGGCGGTGCCGCTCGTGCAACCCGACTGGCCGTTGGCGGCGCCGCATTGGCCGTTGTTGCCGCACAGGTTGGCGACGCACTGGTTGCCGGCGCTGCAGGTCGCGCCGTTGGCGCCGGCGCAGGTGTTGCTGTTGCTGTTGCAGGCGGCGCTGACGCAGACGGCGCTGGCGTTCGAGGGCGAGCAGACGCCGTTGTGAAGGCCGTCGTTGGGGATGGCGGCGCCGGCGATGAGCTTGGTCGTGCAGATGAACGTCCCGCGGTTGCAGTACTGGCCGGTCGCGCACTCGCCGTCGACGTAGCAGCTCCCCGAGGCGGCCGGGATGCAGACCCCGGCGGTGCTGCAGGCGCCCGACTGGCAATAAGCCGTGGCCGTCGCCGAGGTGCAACCCGACTGGCCGTTGGCGGCGCCGCAGGTGTTGTTGACAGTACTGCAGACGCCGGCCGTACAGAGGCGGGGGCCGGTGGCGGAGGTGCAGCTGCCACCGGGGATCGCGGCACCATTGGCCGCCTTGGCGACGCAGGCGCTTGAGAGGCAGGCGTTGCTCGGCCCGCAGTCGGCGTCGGCCGCGCAGGTGGTGAGACACTTGCCGGTCGTGCTGTTGCAGAACGAGCCCGCGTGGGTGGCGCCCGCCGTAGTGCAGTCGGTGTTGATGGTGCACAGGCCGCAGTAGCCGCTGGAGGCGCAAAACGGCGCGCCGGTGGCGCAGACTGCGGTGGCGCCGGTGCCGACGTCGCCGTTGCAGGCCGCGCAGGAACCGGCCCCTGCGCCGGCCGTCAGACAGGCCGGGTAGGCGGAGGCGGAGCAAGCGTGGGTGGCGGCGGTGCCGAAGTTTCCATTGCACGCGACGGCGCAGACGTCGTGCGAGCCCGACAGGTCGCAGCCGGTCGATCCGCTGGCGCAGGTGCTGGTGCTCGAGACCAGACAGGCGCCGCAGACGTGTTTCGAAGGGTCGCAGATGGCGCCCGCCGACGAGCTCACGCAGTCGGCGTTGGTGTTGCAACAGGAGCCGTTGGCCGCGGATAGGGTGTCGGTGGCATAGAGCTGCAGAAACTCGTGCTTGTCCCAGGCGCCCCCCGTCGACGCCGTGTACCCAACGTAGAACGTGCTACCGAGGATGGTCGCCAGGTTCAGCGTGGCGCTGAGCGAGGAGGTGCTCGGCTTCGTGCTGGTGGCCGAGACGTAGACCGCGAGCAGCTTCGAGGACGCCGCATAGTCGATCCAGATGTAGAAAGGGGTGCCGTTGGTCGGCGTCAGCGGTGGCGTGAGCGACGAGAACTGAACCACCGGCAGACCCGCATTGTTGGTGTCCCCGTGGTTGGGGTCGCCACCTTTGGTGATGGCGATGTGGGGGCTCGGCGGATCGCTGTAACCGGTGTTTTGGTAGGTGTCGAACTCGACCGTGACGGAGTTCGTAATCCCCCCGTAGCCGATCCCTTGCCCGACGGCGCCGAGCGCGGTCACGCCGCGCGGGTCGTTGTGCATGATGAAGGTCATCCCGTCGGCCGGGGTGGTGCTGCTGGCCGTCGAGATCCTCACATACATGTTGACGTGGAAATCGCTTGAGCTGGAGAACTTCGTCTCGTACATCGCCGAGCCACCCTGATTCCCCGTGTCCTGGGTGAGCACGATGCTGGTTCCACCCAACGTGGCCGTTCCATTGAGCTGAAAATTCGCCAAGGTCGGCCCGCCCTGATAGCACACGTCGCTGGCAGCGCGGGCATCCACCGGCAAAAGCAACGAAGCCGTTCCCAGCGCCGCGAACAACAGCGACGAAGTACCTGCGCGGTACCGCGAGATGGTTCTACGAGCTGTTTTCATTGGAGGTCGTCCTCGGGCTTGATGTTGGGGCTCGATTGCCGTCTCGCGCGGCGATGAGGGATGGTCGCTGTATGTTCGGATCCGCGCCGTTGGCGGCGGCGTTTTGGGATCGCGCGCGGAATTTCCGCGGATTCCCGACGGTGAGAAACGACCTGTCGCGCGGCGGGGAAGGGGCGGGCGAGACCCGATCAGCGTGGCGCAGCCGACGTAGGATCAGCGAACGCCGCTGGCGCGCCGACGGTAGGTAAACCTCGGGTCGCCCACAACCGACGCCTACATCGGCATCGAAAGGACTCGCCCCGGTGAGGAACTCGAAGCGCCGACGTGGAATCGACATTGGGGACCATTCGCCTGCGAGGCCCCCCCCTCACGAGCGAAAGCAGAGTGACAGAATGATCGGCAGACTGTCAAACAAATAACGATCGTTGATTGCGACGACCACGTAAACGGCAGCACAACACGAAACAAACATCGATTTGCTCGGCTCTCAACGCACGTGTCTCGAGCACGGCGCCGACGAACGATGATCCTTGAGCGTGGATCCCCCCCCCATCACCGTGCCCGGCGGCGCCCCACCGGCATCGCAAACTCCGTCTCCGACGGCACCTACACCTGCGAGCTGCGAAAAAGCGACCAGGCGCCGCTTCGCATGCGCCTCAGGGAGCTCGCTGAGGTCCGACGACGATACGGGTATCGACGGTTGACGGCGCTGCTCCAGCGCGAGGGGTGGACGATGAATCACAAACGCATCTACGATCTATATCGCCAGAAAAGCCTGGCAGGCATTCCGGACAAAGAAGCGAAAGAAGCGCGCCAGCCACCACGGGTGGTGCCGCCGCCATTCACCCGAGAATGCTTGGCGCTCCACGCTGACCGCCACCTCTCCGGTCCTACTTGACGCTCCGCTCGTGTACGCCAACTCGCTGAGGACTGAAAGAGGGCAACTGGCCGCGATTTCCTCAACCTGAAGGTGGTCCAGAAAACCGGGGCAGGTCCCATGCCTCTCTCGCCGAGGCCGCAATTCCTGAATGGCCCAAACATATGCACCAGATCACGAATCATCTGGCTGTCCGAAACGACGGACACGCTGAAGGCCGCCTATCGGCCATCAACGCATGGTTTCGAAACTCAGATGCGACTTTTCACGAAACTCAGTCGAAAAGCTTGGTCGGGAGATCAAGCCGATCTCAGCGACGGCGGCCCAACCTCAACCGCAAATTTGCGGCTGGCTGAGTCGCTGGCGCCGATGACCATTTCATCAGCCCGGGGGCAGTTGAGGAACCGCGATGTAGGCCGGATCGGGATCGCCCGTCATGGAGCGCATACAATCGGCAATCGCATTGATCTCGTCGTCCCGGAGTACGATTCCCAGCTGGTGATACCCCATCAGCTTGATCGCAACCTCCAGGCTCGCCGTCGAGCCGTCGTGGAAGTAGGGGGCGGTCTCGGCGATGTTCTTCAGCGACGGAACCTTGAACACCATGCTGTCCGGAGGGAAGTGGGTGATTTCGGCGCGTCCCTGGTCCTTCTGGTTCGGCCAAGGAATCACCGCGCCGACCTTCTGAAAGCTCATCCCTCCGGCCTGCGGGCCTGCGTGGCAGGTGATGCAACCCCGCTGCATGAAAACGCTCAAGCCCCGCTTCTCTCGCGCGGTCAACGCCGAATGGTCGCCGGCGACGAACTTGTCCCACCGTGAGGTGGTCACGAGGCCGCGCTCGAAGGCGCCAATGGCCTCGCCCACGTTCTCGAGATGGCGGGCTCCTCGCCGGGAAAAGCCACCTGGAACATCTCGACGTACCGGGGTATCCGGCCGATCGCTTCGTCCACCGCCTTCTCGTTGGGCATGGCCATCTCCACGGGATTCATGATCGGGCCGCTGGCCTGCGCCTCGACGTCGGCCGCCCGGCCGTCCCAAAACTGAGCGATGTGCGTCGAAGCGTTGAATACTGAAGGAGTATTGCGCCTGCCTCGCAATCCCCCTCTCCCGTGGCAATAGAATTGCCGTCGACGCCAAACTTGGTCAGCACGTGGCACGTGCTGCAGGCGACCTGCCGATCTTTGGAGAGCCGAGGGTCGTGAAACAGAAGCCGTCCCAGCGCGACCCGATTCGGATCCTGCCGGGGCGCGATGACCTCCGCGGCGATCGTCAGGCTCGCCAGATTGTCGGAAGCGACCTGGGGCGGAGTGGAGGCACATCCGCCGAACAACGGGCCGATGATGAACGCTCACACGCAGGAGCGAATTATCGTCCGGGGCCTGGTCTTCATGCCTCGCCGCTGTGCGAGACCCGTGCCAGGTCGACGGTCCTGCGGCGGCTGCCACACCCTGAGCAAGTTCGGGCTCGACGGCAAACCGGCAGGCTTCGCGGTTGGCGGGCTCGACCAAACGCCAAACGCCCCGAGCACCTTCAACGTCGAGTCGCACATCGTCTTGTTCTGGCAGGGCAACGTCCGAAATGAGGAGGCGAAGGGGGAGCAGCCGGTGGCGCGGCCAACGGAGATGGTGGCGCCCATCGAGCATGACTTGGCGGACGTGCTCGGACGCGTCCCTCGATATGTCCAGTTGTTTCGTGAGGGATTCCCGAACGACCTTCGACCCATCTCGCTCAAGAACGCCTCGGAGGCCATCGAAGCCTTCGAGCGGGGATTGGTCAACAATTCACGCTGGGACAGGTTCGTCGCCGGCGACATCTCGGCTCTCACGTTGGAGGAGAAACATGGGCTGCGCGTGTTTCTCAAGACCGGCTGCGGCGCCTGCCATGCGGGGCAGCAGGTCGGCGGGACGATGTTTCAGACGCTCGGCCTGGCGTACCCCTGGCCAACGAAGGCGCAGGCCGCCGGCACAGGAACGATCCCTGTCGCGGACCGGCCCATCCTCCGGGGCCCGTCGCTCAAGAACATCGCCGAGACCGCCCCTTACTTCCACGACAACGCGACCTCGAACCTCGAGGCGGCGATTCACCTCATGGGACACCATCAACTGGGGGTCGAGCTGTCCAACGAAGAGGTCGACGCGATCGCCGCCTGGATGCGGTCGCTGACCGGAGAGGTCGAGCCGGAATATATCGCCGTTCCCGAACTGCCCCCTACAGGCTGACCTCGTACTCCGTTTCGATCGGCGAATCCCATCAGCAGGCCTGCTAGAGCGACGTCACCTCGGACGCGCTGAGCGCGCGGCCGTAGGCGCGGAAATCGTCGACGAAGCTGCTGACGTGCGGGTCGACGCTTAACGCCGGGCGCCCGATCCAGTTATTCCACGTGTTGCCGAGGTCCGAACGCCGGAGCGTCATCGCCGCGTTGGTGCCGGTGTAAACGATCATCCAAAAGCACCTATTCTCGATCATCACGATCGCTGGCGCGCGCGGGTTCGGCGAGTTCGGTTGGCTCGGCGGGCAGCTCCTGCTGCCCGCCATACCTGCAACTCCGAGCCGGAGCGGAGGAATTGTCACCCGAAGGGCCGAAGTATAGCGGAGGAGGCGCACAGCGCCTTGACCATTCCGGAGCGGAGACTATCGGATCGCGTCGACCAGATCTCGGAGAGTTGCATCTTAAAGCGATCGCGCCCCGCACGATCGAAACCGCGGCGCTTTTCGTTGATCGTCTACACGGGCGAGCCAGAGCGGTTGGGGCGGTCCTGTTGGTGGTGCGCCGCCCGCAACCCCGCGACGTTGGTGCCGAGGTCGTGGCGGAGGTACAGCGGTGGAGAGCGTGGGCGGCACCATTCGGTACTCTTGTGATGCGAACGCTGTCGCTGAGGTCGGGGTGGGAGTGCGCGCCGCGCCGGGTCGGTCGCCGGCGCGGTCTTGCGGCGTGACATCGAGCGTGGCGATCTCGGGTTGGCGGCGCTGGTGATGCCGGCGGGTCGAGATCGGGCGAGACGCAGAAGCGAGCGGCGGGGTCGGCCGCGCGAACGACGAGTCGGCAGCGTTCGAGATGACGTTGGTCGCGGGAACGCGCACGACGCGGTTGTACTCGGAGTGTATGGCCGTGGTCAGCCCGACGTTGATGAACTCGGCGACGGGTGGTTCGACCGACGGGCGCGCAATTGGTCGCTGAGAGGTAGGCGCACCGGACAGCTTCGCTTCGCGAGGATAGCATCGATGACAGTGCGCGCCTCAAGATGAGTGCCTACAACCGGAGGCGCCCACGGGCAAAGGCCGTAAGTGTGAACGGCATTGCGCCTAACCCTAAAAGGCGGGTGTGCTGGAGCAAGGGGCTGTGGTGCACATGGAGGGAGGCACGCCGCAAGGAGGGGTAGTATCGCCAATACTGGCGAACGTCTATCTCCACGAGGTACTCGACACGTGGTTCGAGGCGGAGGTGAAACCGCGGCTCTCGGGTCGCAGCTTTCTCATCCGGTGTGCGGACGACGCTGTCATGGTCTTCTCGTCGGAGAGCGATGCTCGCAAGGTGATGGCCGTCCTGGCGAAGCGATTCGCTCGGTACGGTCTGACGCTGCACCCGGAGAAGACGCGGCTGGTGCCGTTTCAACGTCCGCCCGTGGGAACATCCGACGGGCACGACACGAACTCGGAGACCTTCGACCTGCTGGGCTTTAGGCACCACTGGGCGAAGTCACTCCGGGGGGCGTGGGTCGTGAGACGTAAGACGGCTCCAAGCCGATTCGGACGGGCGCTCAAGCGGGTCGGCGAGTGGTGTCGATCAAATCGACACCTACCCGTCGCCGTGCAGCACCACCTCCTCTCGCAGAAGCTACGGGGGCACTACGGCTATTTCGGCATCACTGGAAATGGCAATGCTCTCGGCCGCTTCCTGTATGAGGTCACCCAGGTCTGGCATCGTTGGCTAGACCGTCGATCGCAACGAGCCAAGATGAGTTGGCCACGATTTGAAAATCTGCTGGAGCGGTATCCGCTCCCGCCGCCGGTCGTGGTCCACAGCATCTACCGTCAGGCAGCGAAACCGTGAGCCGAAGAGCCGGATGCGGGAAATCTGCACGTCCGGATCTGTGGGGGGCCGGGGAGGGCAACCTCCCTGGCCTACCCGATTGCGTCTAGACGTTCACATCGGCGCGACCCGCGTGCCCGCGTCCGCGTCCGCGTGCCCGATCTGAACCCCGGACAGACGAGGTCGTCACATATCTGCGGCGTTGGCTGATCTCCCGCCCGGCGTCCGCGGCGTAACGGCTCGCAGGTCCGGCCCTTAGTGGGCGGTACGAAGTGGCTCGACGCGACGGCGTTGGTCAGCCGTTCTGGGAGCACATGAGCCCGATCCCGACCGTGAATCCTGAGCAGTGTCCGCCGTACTGGGCGCACAGCGGCTCTCCACAAGTGCAGTCGGAACACTGGCCCGCGCTCGGAACGGGTAGGCACGCGCACTGGGTGGTGCCCAGTGCGGGGCTCCGTACGTTTACGATCTGCTGATTCGATCCGCAGATCAGACCCGTGCAATCCTGCAGCTGCGATCCGGCGGTTCCAGCAGAACCACCAACGCCACCGCTGATCCCTCCCGGGCCGGCGCTACCGCCTGCCCCACCATGACCGCCGCCGGCGGTCCCCCCTGCGCCCGTTCCCGTTCCGCCGCTTCCAGATCCTCCCTTGCCCCCAGATCCTCCGTGACCGGCCGCTCCCGAGCCGCCCACTCCTGATCCGCCCATGCCCGCGATGCCGGAGCCGCCGCGGCCGCCGAGCCCGGTCCCACCGATCCCTCCGGTACCACCAAGCCCAGTTGAGCCACCGTCTCCGGTTCCACCGCGTCCTCCAACCCCCGCCGCGCCGCCGGTTCCAGTAGCGCCGCCGGACCCGCCTTTGCCTCCACTACCCGACGCCCCGCCGGCCGCTCCGTCGACGCCGCCTCCGTTGCCGCCGCCGCACGCGCAGAACGCGACCAAGACGAGGCTGGCGAGCTGAAACCGAATAGTCGATGTCTTCATTGGTCGGTCTCTCAATAGGCTCAGCAGACTACACCTTAACCCGCGTCTCCGAGTCACTGTCAGCTCTGCGCGGACGTGCGTCGCTAGCTTCTCGATCTGTCCCAAATCGCCGGACAGTCTCACGATCCGCGCAGCTCAGATTGACGACGCCGTTCGCGTCGCCGCAGGAGCAGAAATATCCGTCGCTCATGCCGACGGGAACGCAGCCGATCGCCGGATTCGACGAGGGAGGGCAAAGGCAGGCACAAGACGTCGGCGACGACTCGCACGCGGAGGGCGTCGCCTGGCAAGAGCGGCCGGTGGACCCGGCGGTGCCCGGCGTGAACGCGTAGCAGAAGGACTGACCGACGGTGCAGGCGTCCGAGCCGCAACTGTAAGTCTGGGCGCCACCGGCGCCACCGGACGCACCACCGGAACCCTTTCCGCCGGAGCCTCCCGAGCCGACGCCCAACGTGCCGCCTTCTCCTTTGCCACCCACACCACCCGAGCCACCGCCCGATGTTCCGCCTTCTCCTTTGCCACCGACGCCACCCGATCCACCGGTGGCACCGCCCCCGGCAGTGCCACCGGATCCCGCTCTAGCGGCGCCGCCCGTTCCCGAATGACCGGATTCTCCCGCCGCGCCGCCGTTGCCC
>Ga0075522_10003569_pt1 | contig 11310 bp, 8 predicted proteins | sample NGEPerA_FD_74796 | JGI IMG/M metagenome (GOLD analysis project Ga0075522, IMG submission 74796) | Arctic peat soil microbial communities from the Barrow Environmental Observatory site, Barrow, Alaska, USA - NGEE PermafrostL2-A | ecosystem: Environmental > Terrestrial > Soil > Wetlands > Peat ... | reverse complement strand
ATCGTCGGCGCACGGAATCGTGCTTGATCTGGAACAGGTAAAGCTCGTCGATCGGGATGCCGTGCTCTTTCTGGCGCTGAGCGAGGCGCTCGGCGCCGAGCTGAGATACTGCTCTGCCTTCATCCGGAAGTGGATCGACCAGGAGAGGAACGCCCGTGAAAACGGATCCGAAGGCTCAACGGAATTGGCAGGATAAGGGGAGATACGTATGTGGATTGTTCGATTAGCATTGCGCCGGCCCTACACGTTCGTGGTGATGGCCATTCTGATCCTGGTAATGGGCATTGTGTCGATTGAGCGCACGCCTACCGATATCTTTCCCAATATTGATATCCCAGTCGTGAGCATCATCTGGAACTACAACGGCCTGGTACCTGAACAGATGGCTGACCGGATCGTCAGCATCACCGAGCGTAACCTCACAACCGTTGTCGACAATATCCAGCACGTCGAATCTCAGTCCTTGTACGGCATTGCGGTAGTCAAGGTATTCCTGCAGCCAAATGCCAGCATCGACCGCGCAATTGCGCAGATCACGGCAAGCTCTCAGACGCAGCTTCGACAATTGCCCGCGGGCACGACTCCACCCCTGGTCATCGCGTACAGCGCATCGAGCGTTCCAGTCATGCAACTCGCGCTGTCAGGGCAAGGACTTTCAGAGCAGCAATTGAATGACTATGGCCTGAATTTTATTCGCACTCAACTCATCACGGTACCGGGCACGGCAGTTCCGTATCCCTACGGTGGCAAGCAGCGACAGATTCAGGTTGATCTCAACCCCGCAGCATTACAGTCGAAGGGCTTGTCCGCGCTGGATGTAGTGAATACTATCTCAGCTCAAAACCTGATTCTGCCAACCGGAACATCCAAAATCGGCAGCAAGGAATACAACGTCGACATTCCGAATGCCGCACCCCAAACGATCGCGGATCTGAACCGGATTCCGATCAAGACAGTTGGCAATACCACGATCTACATGAAAGACGTTGCCTGGGTGCGCGATGGCTTTCCTCCGCAGACCAACATCGTGCGCGTGAATGGCCAGCGGTCCGTACTTCTCACGATCCAGAAGTCCGGGGATGCCTCCACCCTGAAGGTGATCTCCGGAATCAAGGCGTTGCTTCCACAGATTGCCGCGACACTTCCAAATCAATTGACGATGAAGCCACTCGCCGATCAATCCATCTTCGTTCTCGGGGCGATCAATGGCGTTGTCCGTGAGGCTCTGATTGCTGCGTGCTTGACCGCTTTGATGATTCTGATCTTCCTCGGAAGCTGGCGGAGCACGCTCATCATTGCCACATCAATTCCGCTCGCCATTCTTACGTCGATCATTGTGCTGAGCCTCATCGGCCAGACGATCAACATCATGACGCTTGGCGGATTGGCTCTTGCCGTCGGCATCCTCGTGGATGATGCGACCGTCGAAGTTGAGAACATCAACCGCAATCGCGAGGCGGAACCCGATAAGCCTCTCGATGAAGTTATTCTCGACAGCGCCATGCAGATTGCAACTCCTGCCTTCGTCTCGACGCTTTCGATCTGCATCGTATTTGCGCCCATGTTCCTGCTGTCAGGAGTGGCTCGCTATATGTTTCTGCCTCTCGCGGAAGCAGTCGTCTTCGCAATGCTCGCCTCCTACTTCTTATCCAGAACAATCGTCCCCACCATGGCGAAGTACTTGTTGCGGGGGCAGCAAGTTGGCAATCACGGCTTGCACAGCCGGAACGTGCTGGTCAGGCTTCAGCAGAAATTCGAATCAGCATTTGAAGGCTTTCGCAATGCATACCGTGGTGTGTTGGAGCGTTGCCTTCACCACCGCCGTGCCTTTCTGCTTACTTTCTTTGCAGCCTGCCTCGGATCGCTTGCCGCGATTATTCCGTGGCTCGGTCAGGATTTCTTTCCGACCGTTGATTCCGGCAGCTTCAAGCTTCACATGCGCGGGCCAACCGGTATGCGTATCGAGGATACGGCTTTTCTGTGTGATCTCGTCGAGGATTCGATCAGGAAGGAAGTCCCGGCGTCCGAAATGGACAGCATCATCGACAATATTGGCTTGCCGTACAGCGGCATTAATCTCTCGTACAGCAATTCGGCGCCAATCGGGACTTCGGATGCAGACATTATGGTGACACTGTCGCCGAAGCACCATCCGACCGAAAAATACGTCGAGCAGCTCCGCCTGTCTTTGGCGAAAGACTTCCCCGGGGTGACATTTGCGTTCCTGCCCTCCGACATGGTCACGCAGATTCTGAACTTCGGATTGCCCGCTCCGATCGACATCCAGGTGATCGGCCATGATCTCGAGGGAAATCGTGCCTGGGCAGACCAGGTCCTCGAAAAGGTCCGCTCTGTCCCCGGCGCCGTTGACCTCCGCGTGCAGCAGCCATTCGATCAGCCGTATCTCCATATGTCGATCGAACGGACAAAAGCACAGGAGCTTGGCTTCTCCGCGCATGACATCGCGCAGAATCTCCTGGTGTCACTCAGTGGAAGCTTCCAGACATCGCCGACGTATTGGCTCGATCCTAAAAATGGAGTCAGCTACTCGATTGCAACGCAGACTCCGCAATATAGTGCAGACAGCTTGCAGGACCTGGTAAACACTCCGGTAACCGGAACCGATCCGTTATCGCCACCGTCGCTTATGGCAAGCCTGGTCTCCACGCAGCGCGGCGCCGGAATGGCAGTCGTCTCCCACTACGACGTTGCGCCGACGATCGACATCTTCGGGTCTGCCGATGGACGAGATCTAGGCGGAATCGCGAGCGATATCAACAAGATCATCGACTCAGAGCGCAATCACCTGCCCCGCGGTTCCCACGTTGTCGTTCGCGGCCAGGTACAGACGATGAAGTCCTCCTACACTGGATTGCTCGTCGGACTGTTGTTCGCCATCGCGCTCGACTACCTGTTGATCGTTGTGAACTTCCAATCATGGCTCGATCCGTTCATCATGATCTCCGCATTACCGGCGGCGCTGGCTGGAATCGCATGGTTCCTCCTGATCACGCATACCACCTTGAGTGTCCCGGCGCTGATGGGAACGATCATGTGCATGGGAGTGGCTACGGCGAACAGCATTCTCGTTGTCAGCTTCGCCACTGAGCAGATGGCGGAAGGCAAAGATGCAATTTCCGCCGCGCTCGAAGCAGGCTTTACTCGTTTTCGTCCGGTGCTGATGACTGCACTGGCCATGATCATCGGCATGGTTCCCATGGCGCTCGGCATTGGGGATGGCGGCGAGCAAAACGCTCCGCTGGGGCGGGCAGTAATCGGTGGTCTGATCTTCGCGACCGTATCGACGCTCTTGTTTGTTCCCACATTCTTTAGCGTGCTGCATGGTTCTCCACGCAATCCCTCAACGGCAGAGCAGAAATAAAACAAGGACACTGGTGCTGATATGACACAAACTGAAATTCGCGAACAAGTCGAAATCCTTACCCCTTCTTTTCCGAAAGAAGCGCGCCACGGGCAGTCCGGAAGGCGCTGGCTGATCGCAGCGGTAGTCGTAGTCGCCATCATCGGAGTGCTGGCCCTCGAAATCAGATCCCGCGTGATGGCCGCTACGAATCTGCGCGCCGTCACTTCACAGATGGCGGTGCCGTCAGTCTCCGTCGTATTGCCAAAGCACACTGCACCTGCCCAGGAAGTCGTGCTGCCCGGCAATATGCAACCGTACATCTCGTCTCCTATTTACGCGCGAACCGATGGGTACCTGAAGAAGTGGTATTACGACATCGGAGCGCACGTAAAGGAGGGCGACCTTTTGGCAATCATCCAAACGCCTGAAGTAGACGAGCAGTTGGTGCAGGCGCGTAGCACCCAGGGTACAGCGCAGGCAAACCTGGCGTTGGCCCAGATCACAAAGGATCGTTACGAATCTTTGTTGAAGAAGCACGCGGTTGCTCAGCAGGACGTGGATAACGCTGCCGGCGCCTACACTGCCAACAAAGCCATTGTCGACGCCGACACCGCAAATGTTCGTCACTACGAGGCGCTGGTTTCGTTTGAAAAGGTGTACGCGCCGTTCGATGGGGTCATTACGGCGCGCAACACGGATATTGGTGCCCTCATTAACTCCGGCAGCAATACTGCGCCCCGCACCGATCTGTTTGACATCTCCCAAACGCGCACCTTGCGTGTGTACGTAAACGTGCCTGAAGAATACTCGCAGGCAATAAAACCTGGCGAGACAGCGGCAGACATCACTCTGGCCGAGTTTCCAGGCCAAAGGTTCCCCGGAAAACTGGTGCGTACGTCCGACGCGATTAACGCCACTACCCGGACGCTGCTGGCTGAGATTGATCTCGATAATCTAGGTGGATCGCTGTTATCCGGATCATATGCAGAAGTTCACCTGAAGGCAGCTGCGCAGAATTCAACTTTCCTGCTTCCAGTAAGCGCCCTGATCTTTCGAGGCGAGAAGTTGCAGGTTGGTGTGGTGAAGAACGGACAGGTCGTCGTTACCGATGTCACTTCAGGTCATGATCTCGGAGATCAGATTGAGATCGTTGCCGGCCTGAAGCCGACCGATCAGGTCGTTGTGAATCCCCCGGATTCGCTGGTTTCTGGACAAAGCGTAAGGGTGGTACAAGCCACACTGCCGGGAGATTTCCAATGACGATCACAAGAGTTCGCACCCCATTCATTGCAACGCCAGTCCTCCTTCTTATGGCAACCATTTTCGTTGCGGGCTGCGCTGTCGGCCCAAAGTACAAGTTGCCCACAGTCACGGCTCCTCCTGCATACAAGGAGTCCGCAAACTGGAAGCCTGCGCAGCCCAACGAGCAGCAGTTGGGCGGTAACTGGTGGGAGATCTTTCAAGACCCGCAACTCAACACGCTGGAGCAGCAGATCAATGTCTCGAACCAGAACCTGAAGGTGGCTGTTGCTCAGTATCAGGAATCCAGGGCAGCACTACGGTATGTCCGTGCTGATTATTTCCCAACCATTACGGCATCCCCATCTGCGACACGCCAACAGTATTCGAACAACCGCCCGCCCAGTTCCAATTACGATGGGCTGACATTCAATGACTTCGTGTTACCTGTCAGCTTCTCTTACCAGACAAACGCCTGGGGACGAGTGAGCCGCAACGTGGAGTCCTATCGTGAACAGGCACAAGCATCGGCGGCAGACCTGGCAGTCGTTAACCTGAGCATGCACGCCACGCTGGCCGTGGACTACTTTGCGGCTCGGACTCTGGATGCTGAAGAGAAGTTGCTCCAGGACACGGTTGCTCAGTACCAACGGGCATACCAGCTGAACGAAGATTTGTACCAGGGTGGTCTCGGCTCTGAGGTAGAGGTAGAGCAATCGCAGACAATCCTGCAGACCACGCGGGCGCAGTTGGTCGATATCGGAGTAGCACGGGCTCAATACGAGCACGCCGTAGCTGTGTTGATAGGTAAGGCTCCGGAAGAGTTCGCACTACCTCCACTGCCCCTGACGACTCCACCACCGCCGATTCCGGTTGGCGTTCCATCGGAACTGCTCGAACGGCGCCCTGACATAGCTGCAGCCGAACGCAGAGTGGCAGCGGCAAATGCACAGGTCGGTTTGGCCGAAACTGCATACTATCCGCTCGTGAACATCGTCGGCACCGGCGGACTCGAGAGTGGAAGCATAACAACTCTCCTTCAAGGCCCGAGTGCCATGTGGTCCGTTGGAGCATCGCTAGTGGAGACTCTGTTCGATGGCGGCCGTCGGCGCGCGGCAACTGACGAAGCGAAGGCGTCGTATGATTCCACCGTTGCGTCCTACCGACAAACCGTACTGACCAGCTTTCAGCAAGTCGAAGATAACTTGGCCGCGCTGCGGATTCTGGAGCAAGAAGCAGGAGTTCAGGCGTCCGCTGTCGAAGCCGCACAACGATCCCTAGACCTTTCGAACAGTCGATACGAAGGCGGGGTCACGAGCTATCTCGAAGTGATCACGGCTCAAAACGCTGATCTTTCCGATGAACTTACGGCGGTAAACATCCTGGGGCGGCGCGAGGCAAGCGCTGTGTTGCTGATTGAGGCTATCGGCGGAGGATGGGATCGCAACAGCCTGCCTGAGCGCCCGGAGTGTTGCGGAAAGCTGGTCGCGAATGCTGATTGAGAGTCATAACGCCGGTTTCACAGCCAAATATCATCTTTAGGTAAACAGTATGAGAACTCCCCTTCTGATTCCACGGATTCCCAAAAGTGCGTGAGAAAGCCGTGACATGGCAACGGCCAATCCCGAAAAAGAATAGGTACTCAAATGTCGGCCAGTGTCATGGGATTTCGGGACTAGAGTCTGGTCTGGGATCGAGGATCGTCGGCGCCATACGCGTTTGCCGGGAGTAATCTCTTTCCAACTTAGTTTGCATGCCACCCGGTCCCCAAATGCGACCGGGGGCACCCTCAGAGGAGTTTGGAACGTCAACGGGGATCGGCGCCACCCGCCCCGACGAAAAACGTTGGGGAAGATGGAGTAATGATGACTCTGTGCAAGCACAAACCGGATCACGGCAGCCGGGGGCGCCGGCCAAGAGCATCACAGCGGCCAACAGGGGCTGGATGGCGAGAAAAATCCTTTCCCTGGCCGGTCAGGTGAAGTGTTTTTTCTTGACATCCCCTTTTATAGAACCCGCCGGTGCCGCGGGTGTCGAGCCGGTGCAGCTCGGTCAGGAACGGGAAGATGAGCCGCCCCCCGCATGCCAGCCCCTCCGCCATGGATCATAAAGCCAGGGTGTGCAGTCCATGTTTACAAACGGACTACATAGTGTCACTATAGTCTCCATGGAGGTAGCGTGAACCACATCGGCGAACTCATTGAGGCGAGACGAGGGCAGCTCGGGCTGTCCCGGCTTCAACTCGCGAGTCGCTTGGGCGTCTCGAGCCAGACGGTCCTGAACCTTGAGAGAGACCCCACCTACAACTTGGGAACGAGTCTACTGCGGCGACTGGAAGAGGCACTGCACGTCACGTTCGACATAACCATGAAAGAGGAAACCATGAGTACGAGCATTCAGATGGGAAACGACGAATTCATTCTTTACATTCGGAAGAACCACCCGAACTGCGCCAAAAGCAACGACGATCTCGGCAAGCGCATCTGGGAGTGGATCAAGAAATGCGACGCGACGGCTGTCAAGGCTGGCAACGGCGATGCCGTGCCGTGCATTTGGGGGGACACTGCCGCACACATTGGGGAAACCAAGCTTCCCTACAAGGCCACGCAGTTTCGATTCGAGCGCTCGCTGCTCCCGCCGCTCTACGACCTTCTCGACGCGCTCGGCTCCGTTTGAGATCAGCATCACGCCGCCCCCCATGCCGGCGGCCCGGCGGTAGCGCAGTACGACGGCGGGTGGCCCTATATCGATAGGAATTTTATTAAGTTGAAGGTGCCCCCGGTCCCTTGCAGTTGGGGACCGGGGATTGAAACTCCCGATCGTCCCGCCAGATCACTCCTGAAAAGCGGCCAGTGTCCGGGATTCTCCCTGCCGTTGTCGGCGCTTGATATTCGGCACGATCGACGTCTCCTGAGGCTACTGGTGGATCTGGGCGAAGTATGCATCCGCCTCTCTGTCTTTGAAACGGAGGTTCGCATGCCATCAGTATCCTGATCCCATGGGACGGCGCAAAGACGACGCTCATGAATTCTGGCCGACGCGGACTGGTTCGAATAACCTCAGTCAAAAGGCCGTCCACCGCAGAGTTAGCCACTCTTGGCAGGAGCGGCACACCCGGTGCGCGCACTACACTATATGGGGATGGCCGGCCCTGTCCGATCGATGTCTCCAGGCTTGTCTCCGGTCCCCAGTCTGTCGGAGATTCGAGCTTGCATATGTCTGAGCGTCTCTACCATTCAGATTCCTCTCTCAGGACTTTTACCGGAGCCGTAACCGACCTCCGCAAATTCGCGAGCGGCAATGGAGAATTGGCCTGGCAGCTGGCGCTGGACCGTACCGCCTTCTACCCGACCAGCGGCGGACAGCCTTTCGATACGGGGCAGCTGAGCGCGCTTGCGCGGGACGGAGCAGTGCTGATGGTTCCCGTGGAGCAGGTAGAGGAGGACGAGGACGGCACGGTGTGGCATTTCGTGCGCGAACCGCTTGCCGCGGGGACTCATGTCGAGGGACAGGTCGACTGGGAGCGAAGGTTCGATCACATGCAGCAGCACTCGGGACAACACCTGCTTTCTGCCATCTTTTGGCAGGAACTTCAGGCGCCAACGATCTCCTTCCATTTGGGAGAAAGCACTTCGACGATCGATTTGGCCGGCGGACCCCTTGCGCACCACAGTCTGGAACGTGTGGAACGGATTGCGAACGAGATCATCGGGGAAGATCGCCCGGTGACCTCTGGCTACGTGTCCCGCGTCGAGGCCGAAGCAATGCTGGCTGCTGGCCAACTTCGCAAGCTTCCGGACAGGCAGGGCACGATTCGCCTGATCGACATTGCAGATTGCGACAAGAACGCCTGCGGGGGAACCCACGTACGTTCCACCGGACAGATCGGCGGGTTACTGGTACGGACGGTAGAGAAAGTGAGCCGGGGCGTGCGCATCGAGTTCGTCTGCGGATTGAGAGCGGTTCGCTCCGCTAGCGCAGATTTTGCCATCCTGCGCGAGACCTCTGCGCTGCTTTCAACCGGCGCGACGGAATTGGCGCCCACTGTGGGGCGACTCCTGACCGAGGGGAAGTCCAATGCGAAGGAGCGTCAGAAGTTGCGCGAGGAGCTCGCGGCGTTTCAGGCGGCGCGGCTGGTGATGGAAGTGCCAATCGAAAACGGACTGCGGCTGGTGGTCCGTGAGTGGAGAGACCGAGACCGCGATTACATAAAGTTGCTGGCCTCACGGACAGCAATAGCCGCCCCGCAAACAGCCGTGATCTTCTCCGCCAACGACGCCGATCCAGTACGCATGTTCGTTGCCCGCAGTTCAGACCTTGACTTCAACTGCGGACAGATTCTGCGCGAGGCGCGGGCCCAAATTGGATTGCGGGGCGGGGGATCAGCTGATCTGGCCCAGGGAGATGTTCCTTCGGAACAGGAAGCAGCGTTGCGAATTTCGATTACCGACGCAATTTGCCGGACGGTGGTGAAGGCGAACAAGCAGCAATAAGGAAAAGCATGCTGCGGGAATGCAGTATTGCCCAAAATCCCTCAAGGCTACATGCGCGTTTCCCGGTACTTATCCGCCTTCCACGGCGATAATAAGGATTCTAGTCCCGTCGGGGACGCCAATCAAATCAATAACTTAGACAATTCCGAGATTGCGCTCCACGCCAAGCGTGACGCTATCGTGACAATTTGAAATCCATCCGGTGTTTTTTCCGCTTCTCTCAGGTGGGTTCGCGGTGGGAGAATCGGGCGCATGAAAGCCAGCATTTCTGTGCTTCCGCTGTTACTGGTGGCGTGCTGCATTCCAGCTTCGACGCAAGGGGTAGACAAGAAGGGCGAGGGCCAATCCGGCAACCAGCCAACCAACTCAGTATTGGTCATCCGCGAGCAAGCAGCCAGCAATAGCGGCAAGAATGCAGACCCCGCCAAAAGCAACAAGGACGGTTGGGACAAGGCCGCCGTCCTCTCGAACTATTTGCTTGTCTTCGTGGGAGGGTTCGGTATCCTTTACGCCGCACGGACGCTCAGAAAGTTGAGAGAGCAGACTGCGCAAATTGAGCGGCAGGCTGGTCTGATGGAGCGGCAGCTTACGGAGATGCAGACTGTTTCCGAGCTTGAAAAGACAACCTTGATCCTGCAATACCGCCCCAAGATCATAGTTCGCAACGCAATCGTCAAAAGTTTTAGTGACGAAATCGGTGACTTAATCAGCAAACCAGTCCGATGCGTAGTGACCTTTCAAATAGCGAATATCGGAGGCTCCCCAGCGCAAATTGTTGACGGAGATGTATACCTTCTTTCCGCTCGACTCACTGACCCTAAAGAGGAAATTGAATTTAAGGAGAGCACACATGCTGGAATCAGTGAGCGAACGTTGCAGCCTGGAGAAAGGGAGAATATCCAATTCGGCTTGGATACGAGGATTCCCAACGACGCGCGATGGGTAGAGTTCTACAAAGGTGCTTCGTCGCACTCCATTTTCCTGTTGGGCACCATTTGGTACAGAGACAATTTGGACATACCCCGAGGAACCGGAATACATCGCAAATACGACCCCGCAACTAAGCGATTTGAAGCCAAGAAAGACAGCGAGGAGGAATATTCCGATTAGCCCCAAACCCAAATTAGGATACAACCGACCGCGATGACAGCCGTTTCAAAAGCCGAGAGAGAGGTCCTCGATTCCCTGTTGAATGCCTATCCGGGGTTCTTGTCCGAAAACTTGCAGTGGGAATCGGGAGCGAACCCGCCAGACTTTGCCGGCACTTCCGTAAGCGGAGAACGGTTCGGACTTGAATTGACCGAATGGTTGATTGAGAGACAAACGACTACTTCAATCAGCAACGTAGAATCGCGGATGAGGCTTCTGGAGGCAATAGCGAGCGAACGTGCCGGTTGCCCAAGTCCCATCATTCGCGTCGTAATCTGTGATCGCCTTGACGCTCCCTTCCGAGCCCGCGATAGACAGAGTTACGTCCGCGAAATCTACCAATTTGCTGAACAGTTCGCCTCTCGCTGGACATCAGACGATCCAACTGGGAGCTGGCCAGTGCGGGATTTATCCGCGTATCCGACGCTTGCCAGATATTGTCATTCAATTACTCTTTATGGACCGCCATACAATTTCACATCGCCGAGTGGCCACGCGCTTTACGGGCCGGGTAAGAGATGGATCGAATTTGAACCAGTTGGGGGCGTTTACGATCCGCAATGGGCACTTGACGCGCTAATCTCACGGATAAAGGACAAGACGGCTAAGTATCAGAACATCCACCGCGCTCAGAACATTACGCATTTCGCGCTATTAGCTCACTACGGGATCAGAGGCATAATGCACAACACTCCGTATAAGGGCAGGAGCATGCGTTTGGAGGATGCTGCAATGCAGGCCCATCAATGCCTTTTGACAGACCATGGGGCGTTCGACTCAGCCTATCTGTACATGAACTTCAATGGAGGTAAACTGGTGAGGCTATTCCCCGAATTAATCATTTTGAAAGAGTATTCCCACCAACCGGGCCAACATTAGGGCGGGTGGCCACGATCTTAGGGGCTGATTATTTAGCTGAGGGTGCCCCCGCTCCCTCGCATTTGGGGACCGGGGATGACGGCAACAGCATCACTCCCCGTAAGTCGGCCAGTGTCATGGATTCCCGCTGCTATTGCCGACGCCAGGTTTCTGGCGGGAACGGCGTTTGATCGGCATAGGGGCGGC
>Ga0075522_10003568_pt1 | contig 11314 bp, 9 predicted proteins | sample NGEPerA_FD_74796 | JGI IMG/M metagenome (GOLD analysis project Ga0075522, IMG submission 74796) | Arctic peat soil microbial communities from the Barrow Environmental Observatory site, Barrow, Alaska, USA - NGEE PermafrostL2-A | ecosystem: Environmental > Terrestrial > Soil > Wetlands > Peat ... | reverse complement strand
CGGGTGGAGCGACCGAGCGTTTCGGGGTCCAGCCAGACCTGATCGCGCTCGCCAAGGCGATCGGGGGTGGGCTTCCGTGTGGCGCCATCGGTGGCCGCCAAGACGTGATGGCCGTGATCGAGGACAAACGGGTCGCGCAGATGGGTACGTTCAATGGGAACCCACTCACAATCGCGGCAGCGAGGGTCACGCTTTGCGACATTCTCACACCCAAGGCCTACGCACACTTCGATGCGCTCGCCGAGGTGCTGCAGGGGGGGCTGGACGGCGTGATCGTCGAGCATTCACTCCCATTTCACGTCATCACGATGGGCGCGCGAGGCGGGATCACCTACCGAGCCGAGCGGGTGCGCAACTACCGGGACTACCTCACGACCGACAAGGCCGCCGCCTACCTCTCCTGGCTGTACCAGTGCAACCGTGGGGTGCTGATGGCACCTGGCGCCGAAGAGAACTGGACGCTGTCGGTGCAGCACTCGCAGGAAGATGTCCAGCGCTACGTGGACAACTTCGCGGAGATGGCGCGCGACCTGAGGGCGTAAGAGCTTCCGAAGCGTCAGTGAAATTGCGGGACGGTCGTGGATAATGCGCCAATGAACCTTCCTGAAATCCTGCTGATCGTCGCGTTCATAGCATTCGTACTCGCCGCGATCGGGTTTGGCTTCAAAAAGATCGACCTGATCGCGATCGGTTTGGCTGCGTGGTCACTTTCGCTATTCATCACGCACTTGGCCGACTTCACTCTGAGCCGCATCCTCTTGATCCTCGCGTTCATCGCCTTCGTGCTGGCGGCGATCGGGTGGAAGTACAAGAAGATCGGTTTGATCGGGGTGGGGCTGGCATTGTGGATGGCGTCGCTGCTGGAACCGGTGTTCATCAAGTAGGACACGAGCACGAATTAAAGCGGCATATTCCGCCGCATATACGATCACAGTAAAGGCGCCTCAGTCGAAGGCCTTCGAGTACGTCGCCGACGTCTCGCGTCACGGAGAGTGGGGCAGCGAGGACGACCACATGAAAGCAGCAGCCGAGAAGCCAGGCCCGCCGGCGATCGGCTCTCGCTACACGGCCGACGGAATGCTCAACGGCAAGCCCAACCCGTCAGTTGTCACTGTCACCGCCATCGAGGCGCCCAAGCGATTCGCTTTCGACGCCGAAGACGCGAACTCGGTGTTCCATCACGAGTTCCTGTTCAGCCCTGCCGACGGGGGGCCTCGCATCGATCGCAACGTGACGATGACCGAGGGCCCGTTCTACTTCCCGCTCGTCCTTTCCATCTTCAAAGGCACAGTCCAGAAGAACTACAACGGAGCGATGTCAAACCTGAGAACCAGACTGGAGAGCGCCCAGTAGGTCAGCGGGCGGTCTGAGTTCGACCCACGCCGCTGCCCCCGGTCAGGCGCGCGGCGATGACGACTGGCACGATCGTGATCAGGATCACGAACGACACCACCACGTTGACCTCGGGTAGATGCTGCCCCGTCCGGAGGGCGGAGAAGATCCAGATCGGCAGAGTGTTTTGAGCCCCGGCCGTAAAGGTGGTGACGATGACCTCATCGAACGAAAGGGCGAACGCGAGCATCGCACCCGCAACCAGTGAGGTCGAGATCAGCGGCAGGGTCACGTCGACGAAGGTTCGAAACGGGCCCGCGCCCAAGTCCATGGCTGCTTCGATGAGCGACCCCTGGGTGCGCCTGAGGCGCGCGAGCACGTTGTTGTAGACAACCACGATGCAGAAAGTGGTGTGGCCGACGACGATCGTCCAGATCGACAGCTCGATGCCATTGAAGCTGAAGAAGGCGCGAAGCGCGATTCCAGTGATGATGCCGGGAAGGGCAAGCGGGAGCACGAACAGGAAGCTGATCGCATCGCGGCCGAAGAACGCTGCGCGCTGGATGGCCAGGGCGGCGCACGTGCCGAGAACCAGCGCCAGCGCCGTGGCGCTCACCGCAGTCTTGGCGGATAGCTCGAGCGCCGTGCGAACGTCAGGATCGTTCCAGGTTGAGCCGAACCACCTCATGCTCAGGCCCGAGATCGGCCAGCTCTCGATGTTCGACTGGTTGAAGGCATACAGGAAGATGATGAGGATGGGGATGAACAGGAAAAGCAGGACGAGCACGGCCCAGATGCGGAAGGCCATTCTCGTCCAGAAGCCTTCCATCATGGTCAGAGAGCTTCGAACGCCCCGAGGCGTTTGGCCGCGAGCAGGTAAACGGCCATGATCGCGATTGGGACCATCGACAAAGCGGCGGCGAACGGAACGTTGTTCGCAATGCCGATGTTGTCGTAGACCACATTGCCGATGAACTGCGACCCGGCGCCGCCGACGAGGATCGGCGTGACGTAGTCGCCCAGCGTAAGTGAGAAAGTGAAGATCGACCCGGCGACGATGCCGGGCAGGACGAGAGGCAGCACTATGTCTCTCACCGCCCGCCATCGCTTGGCACCGAGGTCAGCAGCTGCCTCGAGCAGCGAATCCGGGACTCTCTCTAGAGCGGCGTAGGTCGGGATGACCATGAAAGGAAGCCAGATGTAGGAAAAGACGATCCACATGGCGGTGTTCGTGTAGCCGAGGTTGGGGGCAGGCAAGCCGATGGATTGCAAACCCCAATTGAGCACGCCGCTGTGGTTGAGGATGAGGATCCAGGCGTACAGGCGCGCGAGATACGACGCCCATAGGGGAAGTAGAACTGCGGCGAACAACAGCGTCTGCACCCGGCGTGACGCAACTCGCGCCATGTAATAAGCGAGGGGAAACGCGAGGACGATGTCCGTGACGGTGACGAGTGCCGCGATGCCGACGGTGCGGGTGATGATGTGCTGGTAGGTCGGGTCCGTGACGATGATGCGAAAGTTGTCAAGGTTCCAGGCCTGCACGGTGTTCGTCGTGAACGTGTCGATGGTCCAGAACGCCGTGATCAGCAGAAGCACGAGCGAGGCGAGGTAGACGAATACCATCCAGGCCAGCGGCGGGGCCAGGAGTAGCGCCGGCCGCAGCCAGGGGAGTCGCCACATCAAGCTGGGGAGGCCGGAAGCCCAGCCCGTTTTCGGGCGGAGCGTCCGGCCTGTTTCGACTCCGGTGCTCAGCGGGTGGTCATCCCTTGATCGATGTCCATGCTGAAAGCCAGGTCTTGTACGGGATGCAGTTGTTGTTCCCGTTGCCACAAGCGGCGATGGGCGTCTTCCAGAACTTGATGTTGTCGAAGTAGGAGCCTGGCGCGTCGGCGTGGAACTGGTGGCAGGAGCCCGCAAGAATCAGCTCCATCTGGGCGCACGCCAGCGTGTTAACCGGAGTCTCGCCGTAGCTGATTGCCTGCTCGGCCTGGACCTTCGGAGTGCTGACCCACTTCGTCCAGAGGTATGCGCAGTTGGGGTGTGTCGCCTTGGTGGCGAGCATCCAGGTGTCCGCCCAGCCGGTCGCCCCTTCGGAGGGGATCGTGTCATTGACCGGGGCACCTGCTTTCTTCAGGTCGTTGGTCATGATCGGCCACGCAGCCCCCACCACGGCATCGCCACTCTTGAAGAGGGTCTCCACGGTCGGGATGTCAGGCCAGTACTTCTTGATCAGAGGGCGCTGCTGCTTGAGGAGGTTCACTGTCGCATCGAACTGCGCCTGGGTCAACTCGAAGGGGTCCGTGATGTTGAGGCTGGGCTGTTTCTTGCTCAGGTACAGGGCCGCGTCCGCGATCTGGATGGCGTTGTCCGGGATCGTGATCAAGCCTGACAACGTCGGGTCGTAGATGACGCTCCAGCTCGTTGGCGCGACAGGGAACTTCGTGGTGTTGTAGAGGAGATCGTTGGGACCCCACTGAAGCGAGATGCCGTAGTGGATACCGCTGATCGTGTTGAAGGCAGGAGACTGGAACTGCGCTTGGAAGTGGGCCCAATCGGGGATCAGAGCAGTGTTCATCGGCTTGACGTCGCCCCCGTAGATCAGGCGAAGGTCGGCGTCGCCGGATGCGGAGACCATGTCCCACTGGCCCCCTCCACCATCCGCCATGAGGCTGACCATCTCGTCGGACGAGCCGGCGTCCTTTTCGTTGATCTTGCAGCCCGTCGCTTTCTCGAACGGCGTCTTCCACTGCGCGTCGACGTAGCCGCCCCATGCGATGAGATTAAGGGCGCCCTCGCCCGCGCCGATCGACGCCTGCGGCTTGATGTTCGCGGTCGGTGGTTGGTTGGTGGTCGAGCCTTGAGGGGTGGTCGAGCCGCATGCCGTTATTGCCACGACTACAGCCGCGGCCGCTGTCGTGAGCCGGAACCAAACGCCCGACTCGGCTTCTGTCACTTTCATGCTTCCTTACCTCTCCTGAGTGTCTTGTTCGCCCGGGGCTGCGTCGCTCCATGCTCGCTGGCGATCGAGAACGTAAGTGTGGTCGGGCACCCACGCGAGCCGGATCCGGCGCCCCTCATAGTGCAGCGCCTGGCCAGGTGCGTCCATATTCTGGCGTACTGCGACCAGCTGCTCACCGCGATCTAGCCGGACTATGTAGCGGGTGGACATTCCCACGTAGACGACCTGTTCTACGACTCCCGGCTCGACGTTCATTCCGCGCGAGGCCTCCTGCCCTTCTTCGAGCATGTGTAGCTTCTCGGGCCGCACCACGAACCGGACCCCGTCCCTCTCGAGCACGTTCGAGATCCCGATGAAGCCGGCCACGAACTCGGTCGCTGGTCGCTCATACACCTCGTCGGGAGGCCCGATCTGCTCGATCTTGCCGTTCGACATCACAGCCATCCGATCGCTCATGGTCAGCGCCTCCTCCTGGTCGTGAGTGACGTATACGAATGTGATCCCCACCCGCTTCTGTATCCGCTTGAGCTCAAGCTGCATCTCCTGGCGCAGCTTCAGGTCGAGGGCGCCCAGCGGCTCGTCCAGGAGGAGGACCTCAGGTTCGTTGATGACCGCTCGGGCAAGTGCGACCCTTTGCCGCTGTCCCCCCGAGAGCTGGTTTGGCTTGCGCTTGTCCAAGCCGCTCAGGCGCACCATGCTGAGCGCTCGCTCCACACGTTCCCGCCGCTCGTTCTTCGCGATGCCTTTGACCCGAAGCCCGTAGCCGATGTTGTCGGCCACCGTCATGTGCGGGAAGAGGGCGTAATCCTGGAACACGGTGTTCGTTTGCCGCAGATTTGGTGGGGTCGAGGTCACGTCTTGTCCGGCGAGCTCGATGCGTCCGGCATCCGGGCTCTCGAAGCCGGCGATCAGGCGCAGCAGGGTTGTCTTCCCCGAGCCTGAGGGACCGAGCAGGGTGAAGAACTCACCCGCCTCCACTGTCAGGTCGACGCCGGCCACCGCGACGACGTGGCCGTAGCTCTTGCGAACGCCCTCCAATCTCAGGGCCGGCGACCGCAAGGCACTCTTCGCAGAAGCCACCTGCCCGGCTTCGCGAGAATCGATCGCCACTAAGTTGTTGAGCTGCTCAGTCCAGGCAAGCCATGACGTGCTTGATCTGGGTGTAGTCCTCGAGCGAGTACACGGACATGTCCTTGCCGTAGCCGCTGCCCTGGTATCCACCGTGTGGCATCTCGTTGACGACCGGGATGTGCGTATTGATCCAGACACATCCAAACTTCAGCCTGCGGGCCATGCGCAGGGCCCTGCCGACGTCGCGAGTCCAGACGGATGAAGCAAGGCCGTAGTCGACGCCGTTGGCCCACGCAAGCGCCTGCTCTTCATCGCTGAAGCGCTGGACGGTGACCACGGGTCCGAAAACCTCGCGCTTGACGATCTCGGCATCGGGACCTGACGGCACGACCACTGTTGGCGAATACCACGAGCCCGCCTTCTTGATCCTGCCACCACCGGTGAGCACCTTGGCTCCGTCTTTGCGGGCGCGGTCGACGAACCCTGTCACGCGTTCCGCCTGCTCCTCTGACACCAGAGGCCCCATCTCGGTGTCGTCAGCCTTCGGGTCACCGACCCTGAGCGATTCGACGGCCGGGACAAGGTCGCCAAGCAGCTTGTCGAAGATCTTCGGTCCGGCGATGACGCGGGTGGCCGCTGTGCAGTCCTGGCCTGCGTTGAAGAACCCACCGACCTTGATGCCTTCCACCACGGCGTCGAGGTCCGCGTCGTCGAAGACGATCACGGGCGCCTTGCCGCCAAGCTCCAGGTGCACCCGCTTCAGCGTGGCCGCCGCGGCGCGGGCGACTTCCTTTCCCGTCGCGACGTCTCCGGTCACTGACACCATGGCCACGTCCGCGTGGCGAACGAGGCCTGCCCCGACCGGCTCGCCATCCCCGGTGATCACGTTGAGCACGCCCGGCGGAAAGATGTCGGCCGCCAGCTCCGCCAGCCGAAGGGCTGTCAGCGGCGTCCACTCCGACGGCTTCAACACGACGGTGTTGCCCGCCGCAAGTGCCGGCCCGAGCTTCCAGGCCGCCATCATCAGCGGGTAGTTCCACGGCGCGATCGAACCGACCACGCCGAGGGACTCGCGACGAACCATGCTCGTGAAACCCTTCATGTACTCGCCCGCCGACTTGCCTTCGAGGATGCGCGCGGCGCCGGCGAAGAAGCGAAAGCAATCAGCCGTGGGGGGGATCTCCTCCGACAGCGTCGTGGCCAGTGGCTTGCCGACGTTCTCGGATTCCATGCTCGCGAACTCTTCGCCGTGCTCCTGGATCGCGTCGGCGAGCTTGAGCAGGGCTTCGCTGCGTTCGCGCGGCGTGCTGTCGAACCAGACCTCGTCGTACGCCTTGCGGGCGGCCGCCACTGCACGGTCCACGTCCTCCGCCGTTCCCTTGGGCACGTGCGCGATGACCTTGCCGGTGGCCGGGTTGATGATCTCCTGGTCGTCGCCGCCCGAGCTGTCGACCCAGCGGCCGCCGATGAACAGCTGGTGACGCTTCAGCGTGGTGCTCATTTGTCCCTCCTTTCGGGTCGCTTCATTGTGGGGAGCCTGCGGCTACCTCGGCGAGTGCCGAGCCGATGATGTCGAGCCCTTCGTCGAGCTGCTCGTCCGGGATGTTCAGCGGCATCAGTGTGCGGATCACGTTGTGGTGCATCCCGGCGCGAAGCAGGATCAGGCCTCGCTCGCGGGCGAGCGTAAGGAGCTGCGCAGTCTCCGTGTCGGCCGGTGCCTTCGTCTTGCGGTCGCGGACCAGCTCCATGCCCGCCATCGCGCCCATGACGCGGACGTCGCCGACGAGCTGGTGCTCAGATGCCCAGCTCCGCATGCGCTCTTCGATCACAGAGCCGATCCTGGCCGCGCGCTCAGGCAGCCGCTCGTCGCGCATCACATCCAGCACCGCCAGGCCGGCCGCGCACGCCACAGGGTTGCCGCCGTACGTGCCGCCGAGACCGCCAGGCCCAGGCGCATCCATAACCTCGGCGCGACCGACGACTCCCGACAGCGGGAACCCGGCCGCCAGACTTTTGGCCACCGTGACGAGGTCCGGCGCCACGCCCGAGTGCTCGATCGCGAAGAACTTGCCGGTGCGGCCGAAGCCAGATTGGATCTCATCGGCGATGAGCAGGATTCCGTGCTGCGCGGTCAGCGCGCGCAGCTTCTGCATGAAGGCCGCCGGGGCCGGCACGAACCCGCCCTCGCCAAGGACCGGCTCGATGATGATCGCCGCCACCCGCTGCGGCGCGACCGCCGATTCGAACAGCTCGTCAAGGGCGGCGAGCGCCTTCTCTGTGCTCCAGCCGCGGTACTCGTATGGGAACGGCACCTGGTAGACCTCGGTCGCGTAGGGTCCGAAGTTCTGCTTGTAGGGAACGACCGATCCGGTGAGGCTGAGTGCCAGCAGCGTCCTGCCGTGGAAGCTGCCCTGAAAGCTGATCACCGCCGGCCGCCCCGTGTGGGCGCGGGCGATCTTCACGGCGTTCTCGACGGCTTCGGCGCCGGTGCTGAAAAAGATCGCCTTCTTCGGGCCCTCGCCAGGCGCCAGCGCGCATAGCCGCTCCGCCAGACGCAGGTAGGACTCGTACATGACGACCTGGAACGACGTATGCGTGACGCGATCCAGCTGCGCCCGAACGGCCTCCATCACGTGCGGGTGGCCGTGGCCGACGTTGAGCACGCCGATGCCGCCCGCGAAGTCGATGTAGCGCTTGCCGGCGACGTCCCACAGCTCGGCGCCCTGGGCGCGATCGGCGACGATCGGATGCGCCGTGGTGATCCCGCGTGGGATGTAGCGCCGGCGCAGCTCTGCCAGCTCGGCCTGCTCGGACTCAGTCGCCCCCTGCTTGGTGCTCACGCCACCCGCATCATGCCCTGATTTCACCTCGCACTCCTTAACCCTCGGTCGAGAGTGTTGGTATTCAAGCACGGGAGCTACCCTAGCCGCCATGAGCGGGGTCGATACCGCAGAGGCGGCCGCGGCGGTCGAGCGCCTGTGGCCCGGTCTGACCGCAGGCATCGCGGCGCTGTCAGGTGGGATCACCAACCGCAACTACCGCGTCGACGTCGGCGGGTCCTCCTACGTGCTGCGCATCGGCGGCAAGGACACCGACCTCCTTGGAATCGACCGCACCACCGAGCACGAGGCATGCCTCCGGGCGGCCGAGATCGGGGTCGGGCCCGAGGTGGTCGAGTTCGTCGAAGCGCAGGGATGGCTGGTGACCCGCTTCATCGTCGGGCGGGCGGTGCCTCCCGAGGAGGTCCGCACGCCGGAAGGGATTCGCCGTGTCGCCAACGCCGTCAGAAAGATCCACGGCGCAGCGACGATCCCAGGTTGGTTTGACGCACATGCCGTCGTCGAGGCATATCGGGACGAGGCGGTGAGACACGGGGTGCCGATCCCGGCAGAGTTCGCCGAGGCGAAGAGCGTCTCGGAGCAGATCCGCAGTGCCCGCGGCCCCCAACCCGGGGTGCCTTGCCACAACGACCTGTTGAATGCCAACTTCCTCGACGACGGCGAGATCCGGGTGGTCGATTGGGAGTACGCGGGCATGGGCGACCGCTTCTTCGACCTCGCCAACCTGTCGGTGAATCACGACTTCGGGCTCGAGGAGGACGCCCTCCTGCTCGCCTCATACTTTGGTGTCGAGGTGCCTGCACACCTCGCTGCGCTACGCCTCATGCGCGTCATGTCCGACTTCCGCGAGGCGATGTGGGGCGTGCTGCAGAGTGGCATCTCGGAGCTCGAGTTCGACTTCGAGGCATACGCCTCGAAGCACTTCAACCGCCTCATGTCGGCGGCGGCCGCCCCGGAGTTCGCCGGCTACCTCAAGGCCTTCCCTACCCCCGTCCGGGGGGAGGGTCAGGGCGCATTCAGGAAGGACCCTCCTTAACGCCGTTTGCGCGCTTGGGAATTAACAGGCAACCCGGTCAAGCGCGGATCTTCTTGCCGGCCGGATCGTATAGCGGCTCCTCGGCGACCTGGCCGGGTACCCAGGTACCGAAGATCTCGACCTCCACCGCGGTGCCGGCCACCGAGCCTGCCGGCACGTACGCGTAGGCGATGGAGCGTCCGACCGAGTAGCCGAAGCCCCCGCTCGTGACGCGGCCGGTGGCGTCTGCGATCCTCACGGGCTCCGATCCGAGCGCGACCGAGTGCGAATCATTAAGCACCAGGCAGGCGAGCTTTGTCGCGGAAGGCGCTTGGCGATCTTTCAACAATGCCTGCCGCCCGATGAACTCGCCCTTGTCGAGCTTGACGCAGAAGCCCAGCCCCGCCTGGTAGGGGTTGGCTTCGGGTCCGATGTCGGAGCCCCACGCCCTGTATCCCTTCTCGAGCCGCAGCGAATCGACAGCTTTGTAGCCGCCGGCGACGAGGCCGTGGCTGTGCCCTGCCTCCCAGATCGTGTCCCACAGCCGCAGTCCGAACTCTGAAGGGCAGTACAGCTCCCAGCCCAGCTCCCCGACATAGGTGACGCGCAGCGCAAGGCAGGGCACGGATCCCACAGCCAGCTGCCGCGACGTCATGTAGGGAAACGCGGAGCTGCCGAGATCGGTAAGCGTCAAAGGCTGCAAGATCTGCCTGGCCGACGGCCCCCATAGCCCGATGCAGGCGTAGGCCGAGGTGACGTCTTCGACCTGGACCGATCCGTCATCCGGAGCGTGGTCGCGGATCCAGGAGAGGTCGTGCTGTCCGAAGGCGGTACCGGTGACGACCCGGAACCGATCGTCGGCAAGTCGCGTCACCGTGAAGTCGCACTCGATGCCGCCGCCCTCGTTGAGCATCTGTGTGTAGGTCAGCGTGCCGACACCTCGCGCTACATGGTTGTCGCTGAGAGTCTCGAGGTAGGTGGCTGCGCCTCTCCCACGCACCTCGATCTTCGCGAAGGACGTGAAGTCGAACAGCGCCGCGTTTTCGCGACACGCGCGGTGCTCTGCTTCGATCGCGGGCGACCACAGGCGACCGGCCCAGCCGCGCGGGCGCAGCGACTCATTGCCATTGGCGGCGTTGGGCTCGAACCAGTTGGCCCTCTCCCAACCCGACTTCTCGCCGAAAGCGGCGCCGAGCTCGGTGAGCCTTGCGTAGATCGGCGAGAGGCGCAGCGGTCGTCCAGCGCTTCGCTCGTGGCCGGGGTACTTGACGTCGTAATAGGTGGAGTACACCTCACGAGTCCGAGCGAGGGTGTACTCGCGGCTGGTGTAGTGGCGGCCGAAGCGGCGCGAGTCCATCTCCCACGTGTCGAGGCCGGGGCGTCCATCGATGATCCACTCGGCCACCAGGCGGCCCATCCCGCCGGCCCCGGCAAGGCCGTGCGCGCAAAAGCCTGCCGCGACCCAGAAACCCCGGACCTCGCTCGGGCCAAGGATGAACTCGCCATCGGGGGTGAAGGCCTCGGGTCCGTTGACGAGCCGCACCACCCCCGCATCCTTGATCGACGGCGTCCGAACGATGGCATTCGTCATCAGTGGCTCGAAGCGGTCCCAGTCCGGTTCGAGCAGCTTGCCGTTGAAATCCGGGGGGATGCCATCCATGCCCCACGGCGCGGGGTCGCGCTCGTAGCCGCCCATGATCAGGCCGCCGGACTCCGGCCTGTAATAGACGAGCAGCGAAGGGTCGCGCATGGTCGGCATGTCGAGGGGCAAGCCTGACGGCGTCGTGATCAGGTACTCGTGGGCCATCGGGATGATGGGGACATTGACGCCGGCGAGGCGGCCGATCTCGGTCGCGAACATGCCGCCCGCATTGATGACCAGCTCGGTTTCGATGTCACCGCGGTCGGTGATGACGCGACGTACTCTCCCGCCGGCGACGTCGATTCCTGTGACTCGCGTGTCCTCACAGATCTCGGCGCCGCGGCGGCGGGCACCCTCGACGAGGGCGAAGGTGAGCTGGCTCGGATCGATGTACCCGTCGGTGGGTATGAAGGCTGCGCCGAGGACGCCGTCTGTGGACATCGGTGGGAACA
>Ga0075522_10003567_pt1 | contig 11316 bp, 7 predicted proteins | sample NGEPerA_FD_74796 | JGI IMG/M metagenome (GOLD analysis project Ga0075522, IMG submission 74796) | Arctic peat soil microbial communities from the Barrow Environmental Observatory site, Barrow, Alaska, USA - NGEE PermafrostL2-A | ecosystem: Environmental > Terrestrial > Soil > Wetlands > Peat ... | reverse complement strand
TCGCTGACCAGTCGGGTGAGACGGGGACCGGCCCGCTCGATCGACGCAGTCCTGGGAGTGGTGGTGGCGGTGGCGGCCGCGTTGGTGACGGTGTGGCTCCTGGCCAGCACCATGGTCAACACCTCATCGGCGGCCCTCGACACGGCCATCCTCCAATCCCGGATCATCAACTCGTTGAATGGCGTGCTGCCGGCCCCCCCGTCGGTCTTCTCGCAGGCGCAGGGCTTCCTGACCGCCGAGGGGTTCCCACCGGTCCTGGCCGCCCTGGCCCCGGCGTCGGCCCGACCGGTCCCCCTGCCCTCGAATGCGCAGCTGCGCAGTGCCGTCCTTGCCGCCGGCCAGTCCACCGTCAAGGTCGAGGGCTTCGGGTGCGGGGTCCTCCAGGAGGGGTCGGGCTTCGTGGCGGCCCCGGGCCTGGTGGTCACCAACGCCCACGTGGTGGCCGGGATCGCCCAGCCGCGGGTGCAGATCGGCACCACGGTGCGGGCTACCGAGGTGGTGCTGTTCGACCCGTCGTTCGACCTGGCCGTTCTGCGGGTCGCCGGACTGAAGGCCCCGACACTCCGCCTCGACCCCGCACCCGTGGGTCGGGGCACCCAGGGCGCGGTGCTGGGCTTCCCGGGAGGTGGGCCGTTCACGGTGGACGCGGCCGGCGTGATGGCCGCATTCGAGGCACAAGGTCGGGACATCTACGGTAGCGGCCTCACCGTGCGCAGTGTCTACGAGCTCGATGCACTGGTGCGGCCCGGCAACTCGGGTGGACCGTTGGTCCTGCCGGACGGGCAGGTCATCGGCGTGGTGTTCTCGCGCTCGACTGTGGATCCGTCCATCGGGTACGCCCTGACCTCGCCGGACATCCTCCCGCGCCTGGCCCAGGCCGAAGCCACCGTTCAGCCCGTCTCCACCGACGGCTGCGCACCGGCCTGACCCGGGACCGACACCCGTCCGGGTCCGCCGGGGACCGACCGCGGGCGGGTCGGTCGGGCTAGACAGGGGACATGGCGCTCCCCATCGAGGACTACGGGATCATCGGCGACCTGCACACGGTGGCACTGGTCGGTCGGGACGGCTCCATCGACTGGCTCTGCCTGCCACGGTTCGACTCCGGGTCGTGCTTCGCCAAGCTGCTCGGCACCGAGGACCACGGGTCGTGGCGGATCGCCCCGAAGGGTGTTGAACGGGCGACCCACCGGCACTACCGCGGCGACACGCTGGTCCTCGAGTCGGAGTTCGTCACCGAAGAGGGGACGGTCCGGATCATCGACTGCATGCCGATCCGCCAGCAGCACCCCGAAGTGGTCCGCCTGGTCGAGGGCGTACGGGGCAAGGTCACCATGGAGATGCATCTGACCATCCGCTTCGGATATGGCCAGGTGGTCCCGTGGGTCCGGCGCAGCGACGGGACGCTGATCGCGGTCGCCGGTCCCGACGCCTTGTCGCTGTGGACGACGGTCCCGACCCACGGGTCCGACCTGTCGACGGTGGCCGAGTTCACCGTGTCCGAAGGCCAGACCGTCCCGTTCTCCCTCTCCTGGTACCCGGCGACCGAGGCCCCGCCCCGACCGGTCGATGCCAAGTACGCCATTGCCGACACCGAGCAGTGGTGGGAGGAGTGGGTCGCCCAGTGCACGTACGACGGCGAGTACCGCGATGCCGTGGTGCGGTCGTTGATCACCTTGAAGGCCCTCACCTACGAGCCCACCGGTGGGATCGTGGCCGCCCCGACCACCTCGCTCCCCGAGTCGGTGGGCGGCGGTCGCAACTGGGACTACCGGTTCTGCTGGCTACGTGACGCCACCTTGACGCTCGAGTCGCTGATGCGGGGCGGCTTCTACCAGGAGGCGATGGCCTGGCGGAGCTGGCTCCTGCGGGCGACGGCGGGAGACCCTTCCCAGTTGCAGATCATGTACGGGGCCGGGGGCGAGCGGCGGCTCGACGAATGGGAGGTCGACTGGCTCCCGGGATACGAAGGGTCGCGCCCGGTCCGGATCGGCAATGCCGCGGCCGGGCAGTTCCAGCTCGACGTCTATGGCGAGGTCATGTCGGCACTCTACGAGTCGGCTCAGCCCGATGACCCCGACGGCGGTCCGGCGTGGGAGCTGCAGCGCTCGCTGATGGAGTTCCTGGAGACCGGATGGCGGGAGCCGGACGACGGCATCTGGGAGGTGCGGGGACCGCGCCGCCACTTCACCCACTCCAAGGTCATGGCCTGGGTGGCCATCGACCGGGCCATCAAGACGGTGGAGGAGTACGGCGTCGACGGACCGCTCGACCGGTGGAAGGTGATCCGCAAGGAGATCCACGACGAGGTGTGCGACCGGGGCTTCAATGCCGCCCGGGGCTGCTTCACCCAGTACTACGGGTCGGACCAGCTGGACGCCAGCCTGTTGATGATCCCGCTGGTCGGGTTCCTCCCGGCGACGGACCCCCGTATGCGGGGCACGATCGAGGCCATCGAGCGGGAGCTGGTGGAAGGGGACATCGTCCTCCGCTACCGGACGGCCGACACTGGCGAGGTGGACGGCCTGACCGGTCGGGAGGGTGCCTTCCTGGCCTGTTCGTTCTGGTTGGCCGACTGCCTCTCGCTCCTCGGTCGGGAGCACGACGCCCGCCAGCTCCTCGAACGGCTGCTCGACCTCCGCAACGATCTCGGCCTTCTGTCCGAGGAGTACGACCCGGTGGCCGGGCGCCTGGTGGGCAACTTCCCCCAGGCCTTCTCCCATGTGTCGTTGGTCAACTCGGCGGCCAAGATCACCGGGCACCGCAAGCCGTCCACCGACCGTGTGTTCCTGGGTCTGGCCCGCCAGGCCCTGACCGGGGTCCGTCCGGCCGGCATGTCCCGAATGCACATGAAGCCGGCGCCGGCGTCCGCCCTGCGGGCGCTGATCGCCAAAGGTGCTCGACCCATCCGGGACCGCCCGACTTCCCGGGTGGCGGGGAGCACTCCGGCCGGCCGCCTGGCGGGGCGCCCGGCCCGCAAGGCGGCCGACAAGCCGGCCCAGGAGACGGTGACGGTTCGGAAGTCGACCACGGTCAAGCAGGCGGGCGCCACGAAGGCGGCCCCGGCGAAGGGGGCACCTGCATCGAAGGCGACGGCCAAGAAGGTTTCTGCCAAGAGGATCTCCAACAAGAGCGTGTCCGCCAAGAAGGCGACGGCCACGAAGACTGCGACCACGAAGACTCGGGCCAAGCGGGTGACGCCCGCCATGAAGGCCGTCAAGCGGGCGAGGTGACAGCGCGATGAGCGGCAACCACGGCCCGGAGGTCCACCACCGCGGTCATCCGTTCGATCCTGACGATCCGACACCCCCGTCCGCCGGGACCCGCATCGCCGAAGGGGTCCTGGAACTCGACACCCTGCTCGGCGGCTGGGAGCACGTCACCGCCGGATACCTCATCGAGGGCGATGCGCCGGTCCTCGTGGAGACGGGCAGCCAGAGTTCGGTGCCCGCCCTGCTCGTCCACCTCGACCGCCTCGGCCTCGGCGCGGACGACCTGGCCGGTGTGGTCGTCACCCACATTCACCTCGATCACGCCGGGGGAGTGGGCGATGTGGCCCGGGCCTTCCCGAAGGCCACCGTCTACGTCCACCCGAAGGGTGCTCGCCACCTGGCCGACCCGACCAAGCTCGTCGACTCGGCCGCGCGCGTCTACGGCCCCCTTCTCGACTCCCTCTATGGACGGCTCGATCCGACCCCGGCCGAGCGCATCCACATCCTGGAGGATGGCGAGGAGATCCGGGTGAGCTCCAACCGGTTCCTGACCGCCGTCGACTCGCCCGGTCACGCCAAGCACCACCTCGCGCTCCACGACAACTGGAGCGGCACGCTGTTCGCCGGGGACGCTGTCGGGGTCAAGCTTCCGGAGGCCGGCGTCCTGCGCCCGTCGACCCCGCCGCCCGACTTCGACCTCGACCAGGCGCTCCACTCGTTGCAGCGCTTCGCCGAGCGGCGTCCCACCGGGCTCGCCCTCGCCCACTACGGCCTGCTGGCCGATCCGCTCGACGTGCTCGACGAGGCCGACGGCACGCTCCGTCGATGGGCCGACGTGGCCGAGACCGCCTACCGGGACGGTCGGGACATCGCCGCTGCCCTGTCGGCGGCGTTCGCCTCCGACCTCGACGGGGTGCCCGAGGAGCACCGGGAGAAGCTTGAGGTCATGAACGGGGTGCATTCGAACGCAGCCGGGCTCCAACGGTGGCTGGGCGGCCGAGGCGCCTCCGACCCGGACCCGTCCCCTCCAGGCTGACCCACCCGGACGTCGGTGCGGACGTGGCGTCCTGCAGCTCAGCTCAGCTCAGGCGATGGTGGTGATGTAGGCACCGACACGTGTCGCCACCTGTTGGTTGACGTCACCTTGGCGGCGGTCGGCGTGTCCCTCCTGGAACCGGGCGAAGGCCTCGGTCGACGAGATGGGGTTCACCTCGTCACCATGGTCGTGGAAGGACACGTGGATGAACGAGTCGTCGGCCAGGCGGAGTACGAGGTAGCTCACGTTGTCCGGTGCCGACGCCTCGAGTTCGGCGAAGACCGCCTCGATCCGTCGTTGGTTCTCGGCGGCCGCGTCGACCGATTTCATGGCGTACTGCGTGACCAGTCGTTTCTCCATGGGCATGTCTCCCTTTCTTCCTTCGGCGACCCTCGGGGTGCCGATGCGAGCATGTCAGACGCCGGCCCGATACCTGCCGGCACCTCGAGAGACCACGGTCATCGGCGGCCTCGTGCCGGGCGGGCCGGTGCAGGACGTGGTGTCGGCAGTTCGGCGTCCGCTTGGGCGGCGAGGGTGCAGGGGTCGTCGACCGGGTCGAGTGCGTCGATCCGCGTGGCCAGCCGGCGAAGCTGTGTCCGGAAGGTGTCCCGCTCGTCGTTGCCGAGTGGGTCGAGCACCCGTGCCTCGGCCGTGCGCAGCCGCTGGTCCAGTTCGGTGAGGACCGTGGCACCGTGCTCGGAGGCGACCACCCGGCGGGCCCGCCGGTCCGCGGGGTCGGGGTGGCGCTCGATCAGCCCGGCCGCTTCGAGATCATCGAGCAGGTAGGTCATGACGGTGCGGTCGATGCCGAGGTGTTGGGCCAGGGCGAGTTGGCTGCCGACGTCCGAGCGGGCGGCGGCGGCCAGGACCTGGTAGCCGCGTGGTCCGCCGGGGAACTCGGCCACGGCGGCGTCGGCCGCGGCCACGTATGCCCGGAACACCACGCCCAGACCCCACCCGAGGTCATCGGCGAGCGCGGCGGCACAGCCGGCACCGGGCACCACTTGGCTCGGCTCGTCGCCGGTTCCCCTCATGGCCCCAGTATATGGAGCCGGTTGTGGATAAAGATGATCGTTTGCAAATATCATCTGTGATACATATGATCGACAAGCAAGCGGTATGGCCGACTATGGCCGCCGATGAGGGAAGTCAGGTGACAATGGGCGAGCAGGGTGAACGGCCGACGGTGGTCGTGGTGGGTGGCGGCTACGGCGGCATGACCGTGGCCAAGGCGTTGGACGAGACAGCTGCGGTCGTCCTGGTCGAGCCCAGGGACGAGTTCATGCACAACATCGCCGCACTTCGGGCCCTGGTCGATCCGTCCTGGTTGCCGCGGATCTTCTTCCCGTATGCCGGGCTCCTGGAGAACGGGCGGGTGGTCCGGGATCGGGCCGTGCTCGTCGAGCCCGGTCGCGTCGTGACGGCATCCGGTGACGAGATCTCCGCCGACTTCGTGGTCCTCGCCTCGGGATCGACCTATCCCTTCCCGGCCAAGACCGACCTCGCCGACGCCGGGCAGGCCGTCGAACAGATCCGCACCACCCACCGTGCCCTGTCACAGGCGGATCGGGTCCTCCTGGTCGGTGCCGGGCCGGTGGGCATCGAGCTCGCCGGAGAGATACGGGCGGTCTGGCCCGACAAGGCGATCGTCCTGATGGATGAGCGGCCCGACGTGCTGAGCGGGCCGTTCATGCCGGAGCTACGGGCCGAACTGAGTCGCCAGCTAGAGGCGCTCGGTGTGGAGCTGGTGCTCGGGAGCCCACTGGTGGAGCCTCCTCCCACTGAGCCGGGACATCTGGGTACGTTCACCGTCTCGACCCGAAGCGGATCGGAGCTGACCGCTGACCTCTGGTTCCGGTGCTACGGCGTCGTACCCAACAGTGACTACCTGGGGGACGCACTCATCCCGGCGCGAGGAGCAGACGGGTTCGTCGAGGTCGGTCCGACGTTGCAGGTCCGCGGCCAGACGACGGTCTTCGCGCTGGGCGACCTGTCGACTGCCGACGCCAAGATGGCCGGGTTCGCCCGGCGCCAGGCGGCCATTGTGGCCGCCAATATCACCACCCTCGCCTCGGGCGGCGGCGAGCTCGTCGACTACGAGCCGGTGGGACCGGCGATCGCCGTGCCGGTCGGCCCCTCCGGTGGGGCGGGACAGTTCCCCGGTCAGGACGAGATCGTCGGACCCGAGGTGATCGCCGACGTGAAGGGTCGGGACATGATGGTCGAGCCGTTCGCCGAGCTGTTCGGTCTGGCAGTGGCCGGCGGCGAGTGACCGGACGCCCGTCCGCGCTCCGGGCGGGATGGCCGACTCTGACCTGCTGTGGGCCGCGGGCGGCCGATCGTGCTGTGTAGGCCTGGGGCTGAGCCGCGAACCCGACCTCGCTCAGGCCGGCGTGACTGCCGACGGCGGGGGAATGATGCCGGCACCGGTGGTCAGGCAGGCGTCCTTGCTCATCGGGTCGGCCGGCGCCGGGAGGACGGGCGGGGTGCGGAACGCGGGCTCGGCCGTGAGGTCCACCATGGCGAACAAGCTGTGGGCGTTGGCGTCCCGTCGGGTGAGCGCGGGAAGGTTCCACTTCTCCTCTACCGTTTTCAGGATCGACGTGTGGTCGTAGACCGTGTGGGAGACGAAGTGGCGCCGGGCAAAGGGGCTCACGACGCCGGCCGGGACACGGAAGCCGTAGCGGTCGAATCCACCTGGCGAGTCCCCGGAGCCCAGGGTCGGAGGGATGTCGTCCGGGGTCACGGCGGCCGGTGGGGGGACGTGATCGTAGTAGCCGCCGTGCTCGTCGTAGGTCCAGATCAGCATCGTCGACGGCCAGCCGGGACCGGACATGACGGCGTTGACGACCTTCCCCAGGAACTGGTCGCCGAACTGCACGTCCTGGGGGTCCTCCTCGGACTGCTTTTCGTAGTCGGGCTCCACGAGACTGAAGGACGGGAGTGTTCCCGCAGCTGCGTCGGCGTAGAACCGGTCGATCCCGGCGAGGCCGGACAGCAGGGACGGGACCTTGAGCAACGGGAGGAACACGCCGAGGGTCGGGAGCGTCGAGTAGTAGTCCTTCCAGGTGATGCCGTACTTGTTGAACTGCTCGAAGATGACGCCGTTGGGTGGAAGTCCGGGCGGGAAGGTGTCGTCGATGAGTCCGAGTGAAGTGCCGGCGATGAGGAAGCGACGGTTGGGGTCGGTTTGGGCCATCGCGGAGCAGAAGTACCGGTCGGCGATGGGGAATGCGCCGGCCATCCCGCAGGTGAAGGGGAGATCGTCCTTGGTCAGGTATCCCATGGACTCAGCCGACGTGCTCGTCACGAAGCCGTCGAGCAACCCGTGGTTGTACGCCTCGTGGGTCACTCGCCAGTCATTGCCGATCCCGCGGGTTTGACACTCGGTGGGCATGTGGAAGGCGCGGACTAGATTGCCGTGCCCATCGGGGTTGGTCGCCTTCGGCTGGCCGTGATGATCCACGGCGAATCCGTCCCCCCGGCCGATGAGCCCGAGGACATTGTCAAAGGAATGGTTCTCCATCATCACCACGACGATGTGGTCGATCTGCGGGAGTTGATCGACTCCGACCGGTCGGTCGGGGAAGGGGAGCGAACCCGGCTGACGGAGCGCGGTCGATGTCGCCCGGGACGTCGGGGCCGAGCCAGAGCTGCTGCTACAGCCGGTGAGCGCGGCCGATGCTCCGACCAGGGCTCCGCCCAACAGCTGACGACGACTCAGGGGCACGGGCCGACCGTAGCCGTCTCGGGAAATCGTGGCTCGGAGGAGGCGGTGGTGCCTGCGGGTGGGAGTGTGCCGCTTGGAACTCGAGCCGTGATCGAGGCGCCGGTCCCGAGCCTGAACCGGGCGATCTGAACGGATTGACGTTCGACCCTGCACTCCGGGATCTCCCTAGGGATCTCCTGGTCAACCGGATGCCTACACGAGTGCGTCGACGCGTGGCTCGTCAGTCTCAGCTGGCTCGATCGAGGACTCGAGCTTCGCTCCCTCGAGGTCGAGACTGGGCACGATCCGCTCCATCCAGGACGGGAGCCACCAGGCTCGACGCCCAGCCAACGCCATCACCGCGGGGACGAGGGTCATCCGAACGAGGAATGCGTCGATGGCCACTCCGACGGCCAGTGCCAGGCCGATCGACTTGGTGACCAGGTCGTTGGTCAGGATGAAGCTCCCGAAGACGGAGATCATGATCAAGGCTGCCGCCACGACCACCCGACCACTCTCGTCGAATCCCTCGCGGACAGCGTCGTGGGCTTCGACCCCGTGGACGAAGCTCTCCCGCATGCGGATGACCAGGAACACCTCGTAGTCCATGGCGAGTCCGAATAGGACGCCGACCAACAGGATGGGGAGGAAGCTCACGATCGGACCGGGATCGGTGACGCCGAAGAGTCCGTTCAGGTGGCCTTGCTCGAAGATGTAGACGACCACGCCGAACGCCGCGGCGATGCTGAGCAGGAACCCGACCACCGCCTTCAGTGGCACGAGGAGCGAACGGAAGACCAACAACAGCAGGATGAGAGCGAGGCCGACGACAACCAGGAGATAGATCGGCAATGCGTCGAGGAGTTTGGCGGACACATCGAGATTGACCGCGGTCTGGCCGGTGACCAGCACCTGTATGCCCGTGGCCGATTGGATCTTCGCCGCCTCCGTTCGGATGTAGTTGACGAGGTCGCTGGTGGCGACCGCAGTCGGTCCGCTCTTCGGCGTCACGCTGACGATGGTCACGTCCTTGGCTGCGTTCTGCACCGGGTACGAGACAGCCTGAACGTCTGCGAGGCTCTTCAGTCCGGCCACGGTCGTCTCGGCCACCTTGGTGGGGCTTGCCGAGTTGGGAGCATCGACGACGACCATCAGGGGTCCGTTGAAGCCGGGGCCGAAGCCCTTGCTGAGGAGGTCGTAGGCGGTCCGGGCCGTGGATCCGGCCGGCTGGGATCCGGCGTCGGGCAGGCCCAAGCGCATGTCGAGTGCCGGCGAGGCGATGATGAGCACGGCGATCAGACCGCCCACAATGACCACCAGTGGATGGCCCGTGACGACGCGGGCCCAGCGGAGGCTGGCCGAGGCCTTCGGCGGTGCTCCGGCGGCTGTTGCGCGAACGGTCGACCTCGGAGCAGTGATCTTCGATCCGGCGAACCCCATCAGGGCCGGGAGCAGCGTGATGGCGATGGCCACGGCGATGACGACGGTCCCGGCTGCAGCCAAGCCCATGACGGTCAGGAAGGGGATGTTGACCACGGACAGGCCGGTCAGGGCGATGACCACGGTGAGCCCGGCGAAGATGACGGCTGATCCGGCGGTGGCGGTGGCACGGCCGGCGGCCTCGCCATGGTCGAATCCTTTGGACAGGTTCTCCCGATAGCGATGCAGGATGAACAGTGCGTAGTCGATGCCCACCGCCAGGCCGATCATGGTGGCGAGGATGGGCGCGGTGGCCGAGAGGTCGATGACCGAGCCCAGCGCATTGACACCGAGGATGCCGATGAGCACACCGATGATCGCGGTGATCAGCGGGAGCCCTGCTGCGAGGAGTGCACCGAACGTGATGGTCAGGACCAGGTAGGCGATCAGGATGCCCAGACCCTCGGAGCTCTTGGAGCCTGGCGGGGCGACCACGCCCCCGCCGAAGGCCACGGTGATCCGGGCGGCGCGTGCCGGTTCGGCGCTCTGCTCGAGCGCTGCCTTGGATCGGTCGGAGATGTTGGCCACGGGAACGGAATAGATGGCGTCGGCGTACGCAATGGTCCCGTCCTTCGAGACCGTCCCCAGGGCGAAGGGATTGGTCACCGCCTCGACCTGACCGGCAGCCTTCGTGCGGGCCAGGGTGGCCTCGATCGCGGCCTGGAAGCGCGGCTCGGTCAGTCGCTGTCCCGCCGGAGCCGCGAACACGATGCGGGCAGATGCCCCCGCCGCGGCCGGGAACTTCTGATTGAGGAGGTCGATGGCTTCCTGGGACTGGGTCCCCGGGATCGTGAACTGCGTGCTCGGGGGGCGGGCAAACACATTGGACAACACGCCCACGGTGACCAGCGCCAGGAGCCAGGCGATGATCACCACCCGGCGGCGTCGGAAGGACCACGCTCCCAGTGCGTACAGGTGGCCAGCCATTATCGGTGCCTGGTGCCTGGTGCCGACTGGTCGCCTGGTGCAACGGCGCAGTTGACGCCGGTGTGGCCAGGGATAGCACACAGGGAATTGGGGCCGGGCGAAGGCATGGATCTCTTGTCGTCCGTTCTCGTGACGATCTTGACCTCTGGCGGGATCAGGCGTGATTCGGCACGGTTTCAGTGGTGTCCAGTTGACGGCACCCGTGGATGCGGAGGCCAGACCGTCCCTCGCGACTGCGCCGATCTGGCATGTCGTGGCGCTCCCCGAACGAGCGGATCACCGGGCAGCGCGGTCGTTGCTGTCCTACGCATGGCAGCAACCGGTCCCTCCTGGTGTCAGCGGGGTGCGGGTGCCTGGGCCGGCCCGCGCTTGCAAATGTTGCCTGCCCACGAACGGCACCTGGTGGCCTACACCGTTGCCCGCAGGCGTCGGACCGTATGGGCGACTCTGGCCAAACGCCTGGAGCCGAACGGATGCGACGTCTGCTGTGTCCCCGGCCGCAGGCAATCGGGCGGCGGCCGGGTATTCGGCGGCGGCCGGGGTTGGCCAGAAGAGCCGCTCACTCCGCCGGGCGGCTTGCGATTCCTTCGGGTTGGCGACCGGCCAAGAGCCAGCCCACGAGGCTTGCGATACCGGGCATTGCAATCACAATGAGGAAGAGATTGTCCCCGGGGATGTGGTCGATGATGTCCGACAGTCCGCCTTCCAGCGCGTTGGAGCGGAACCAACCGGCCAGTCCGACGTAGGCGGCCATTGTCCCGAGCAGCGCGCCAAGGAACGCGAGGCCGCCGGCCGTGACCGCTGCCAGACTGCGCCGCGTGAACGAGCTGGCGCCGGCGGCGGTGAGGCCGTCTCCGGAGACCCGATGACCTTCATCCTGGTCTCGACCGGGCGCGCCGACCCGGGCCTCCTGGGACTGGACGAGTCGGTGAACATCTACCGCTGACTCGAGC
>Ga0075522_10003566_pt1 | contig 11316 bp, 11 predicted proteins | sample NGEPerA_FD_74796 | JGI IMG/M metagenome (GOLD analysis project Ga0075522, IMG submission 74796) | Arctic peat soil microbial communities from the Barrow Environmental Observatory site, Barrow, Alaska, USA - NGEE PermafrostL2-A | ecosystem: Environmental > Terrestrial > Soil > Wetlands > Peat ... | reverse complement strand
CCGGGATAGTAATAATATTTGGCGACCTTCTGGAAGCCGAGCTTCTCGTCGTCATAGGGGCCGACCCACTCGGCGGCGTCGATGGTACCCTTTTCCAGCGCGGGGTAGATGTCGCCACCGGCGATCTGCTGGGGAATGACGCCAACCTTCTGCAGCACTTGGCCGGCGATGCCGCCGATGCGGAATTTCAGGCCGGAGAGATCGGCAACCGTCTTGATCTCCTTGCGGAACCAGCCGCCCATCTGGCAGCCGGTATTGCCGGCGTGAATTCCGATCACGCCGAACTTCTTGAAGAACTCGTTGCCGAGCTCCATGCCGCCGCCCTGGTACCACCAGGAATTCTGCATGCGCGCGTTGAGGCCGAACGGCACCGAGGCGTAGATGGCAAAGGTCGGATCCTTGCCGACATAATAGTAAGCCGCCGTGTGGCACATCTCGACGGTGCTGTTGGAGGTCGCATCCAGCGCCTGCAGGCCAGGAACGATTTCACCCGCCGCGAACACCTGGATCTGGAACTTGTTGTCGGTCATTTCGGCGACGTATTTCGAGATCTCCGGCGCCCCGCCGAAGATGGTGTCGAGCGATTTCGGAAAACTCGACGTCATGCGCCACTTGATCTCGGGCGATGATTGCGCGATCGCCGGCGAGGCCACTGCCGCCACCACGGCGCCCGTTGCCGAAACCTTCAAAAAATCACGACGCTTCATTTTAAGGCATCTCCATGTTGGGGTGTTTCCCCATATTCCCCGCAATATTTCGCAGCCTCACCGAGGGCGCGCCGGCGGGGCGGTCTTTACCACGGAAATTCGAGCCCGGAATACGCGACAAAGGCATGACAGCACTGTTTAAACGAAAGTCGCATAGGCCCGATTCAGGCCGCGGCGATCGCGCCCTGCAACTGGTCGCGGACCTTGGCGCCGATCGCGCGGTAGATCGCCGCATGGGCGCCCTCGGGCTCACTGTCGACCACCGGCGTTCCTGAATCCGAGGTGGTCCGGATCGACATGTGCAGCGGGATCTCGCCCAGGAACGGCACGCCGAGGCGTTCGGCCTCGTGGCGCGCGCCGCCATGGCCGAAAATGTCGGATTTGGTGCCGCAATGCGGGCACAGGAAATAGCTCATATTCTCGACGATGCCGAGCACGGGAACGTTGACCTTCCTGAACATCGCCAGTCCCCGCCGCGCATCGATCAAGGAGAGATCCTGCGGCGTCGAGATGATGATCGCGCCCTTCAGCGGCACGTTCTGCGCCAGCGTCAGTTGCGCGTCGCCGGTGCCGGGCGGCATGTCGACCACCAGCACATCGAGCGTGCCCCATTCGACGTCGCGCAGCATCTGGGTGATCGCCGACATCACCATCGGCCCGCGCCAGATCATCGCGGTGTCTTCCTCGACCAGAAAGCCGATCGACATGATGGCGAGGCCGAAGCGCTTGATCGGAATCATCTTGCGGTCGTCGTTGAGCTGCGGCTTTTCGTGAATGCCGGTCAGCCGCGGCACCGATGGCCCGTAGATGTCGGCATCGAGCAGGCCGATGCGCAAACCGAGATCGCGCAAGCCCAGCGCCAGATTGAGCGCGGTGGTGGATTTGCCCACCCCGCCCTTGCCGGAGGCGACCGCGATGACGGCTGATATGCCAGGTATCTCCGCCTGCTTCGACATCGGCGAGCTAGCGCCTTGCGGCGGCTTGTGCGCGGCGACGGGCGCCACGCCCGGCGCGGGCGCGTGGCGATGCGGCGGCGGGGCTGCGCCCGCCTTACGTTCGGCGGTCAGCGCAATCATGGCAGCGGTGACGCCGGGAATGGCGCGCACGGCGGCCTCCGCCTGCGCCCGCACGCTTTCCCAGGCACGGGCTTCATCGGCATCGACATTGATGGAGAAAAAAACCTTGCCGTCGGTGACCGTGACCGGCGACAGCACGTCGGCATTGGTCAGGGCGACGCCGCGCGGCGAAGCCACCCTGGCCAATGCATCGAGAACCTGTTGCTGCGTCACGCTCACCCGTGCATCTCCCGATCATCTCCGTGATGCGACAGATAGAGCGTTGCGGCGCAAAAGGCTACCTCACTCCGACATCGTCCGTCCGCTCGACGGGTGCCGAACCGGCCCCTTCCTTGGCGGCCTCGTAGTTCAGTTCGATCATGACGCCATTGGGGTCATTGACGAAGATCTGCCAGAGGTCGCCGCCAGGAACCTGCCGCGAGTCGTATTCGAAGCCGCCCTTTTCCAGCCGTTTCTTCATCCCGGCAAAGCCCCGGCTGATGAAGGCGACGTGGTGGACGACGCCTGAATCCGGCTTCTGCGGCTCCTCGGTCCTGGAGATATCGACGAGATGCACCACCGGCTTGCCTTCGGAGTACATCCAGGCCCCGGGGAAGGCGAAATTCGGCCGGGCGCCCTTCTCCAGCCCCAGCACATCCTCATAGAATTGCACGGTATCGGCGAGCTTGCGGGTCCGGATGTTGAAATGGTCGAGTACGCCTACGCTGACGCTCATGGTGTCACTCCCTTTTTATTTGATATCGCTGACGTCGACCGCCCTTCCTAGCACAAAACCCGGCCCGCTCGCCAAATGGAGGCGTTGCCCTTCGCGGGCGAGCGTTTATTGTGCCGGCTCCAACCTCCTCAAGGCGGAACCCGTCTCCAGCGCGAAACGGCGCCCCGTCCCTTCCAGAACACGGTCCGGCACTTCAACGCCGGCAAAACCCCAGGGTCGCACACATGGCTAAAGTCGCTTTTCTCGGTCTCGGCGTAATGGGTTTCCCGATGGCGGGCCATCTGGCGAAAAAAGGCGGTCACGAGGTCACGGTGTACAACCGCACCGCCGCCAAGGCCAAACAATGGGCGGACAAGTTCGGCGGCAAGACCGCGGCGACGCCAAAGGCTGCCGCCGAAGGCCAGGATTTCGTGATGTGCTGCGTCGGCAACGACAACGACCTGCGCGCGGTCACACTCGGCGCCGACGGCGCCTTTGCCGGCGTGAAGAAGGGCGCGACCTTCGTCGATCACACCACCGCGTCAGCCGAGATCGCGCGCGAACTGGACGCCGAAGCGGGCAAGCGCGGTTTCAAATTCGTCGATGGCCCGGTGTCGGGCGGCCAGGCCGGCGCCGAAAACGGCGTGCTCACCGTGATGTGCGGCGGCAGCGAAGAGGCTTATGCCAGCGCCGAGCCCGTGATCGCGGCCTATGCGCGGATGTGCAAGCGGCTGGGATCGGCGGGCTCCGGGCAGTTGACCAAGATGGTCAACCAGATCTGCATCGCCGGCCTCGTCGAGGGTCTTTCCGAAGGGCTCAGCTTTGCGAGGAAGGCGGGGCTCGACATTCCTTCCGTCATCGACACCATCTCCAAGGGCGCAGCGCAGTCCTGGCAGATGGAAAACCGCTACAAGACCATGAACGAGGGCAAATACGATTTCGGCTTTGCGGTCGAATGGATGCGCAAGGACCTCTCGCTCTGCATCGCCGAATCCCGCCGCAACGGCGCGAGCCTCCCGGTAACCTCGCTGGTCGATGCCTTCTATGCGGAGATCGAGAAGATGGGCGGCAAGCGCTGGGACACGTCGAGCCTGATGGCGCGACTGGAGCGGTGAGGCTCTGAGAAGTTCGCGCGCGGGCGCGGAGCCGGTTGTCATGAGCCGAGATAGCTAGACGGGTGTCCCGACGAGCTTGCCCACACTCGAGAGAAGCAGCTTCAGGATCGGCGACATGTTCGCCTTATGGTAGGCGAGGATCAGGTCAAGTGTGGGCACTTCTCCCCTCACCGGCCGGGTCGTTATTGACTCGGGCAGATACTGTTTTGTGTAAGCTGGCAACAGCATAACGGCGCGCGTTGATGTGATCATCGAGATCGCGTGGACGACGTTATGCACTTCATGTTCCGGCTTGGGATCGATACCGGCGCGGTTGAAATACGCCAAAACAGCGCGGCGCACCGCGGGGGCGGCTTTGGACGGAAGGTAGAAAGTTTCATTGACGATCTCTTGCGGCGCGATAGCTGCTTGCGACGCCAAGCGATGGTCGCTCGGAAAAACAAAAACCAAGGGGTCCGTGCGCACGCGTCTGCAGGCCAGGTCTCCCATGTTCTCTTCCGAACGCATGAAAGCCGCATCAAGCCTGCGCCTCATCAAGGCCTTGGCGAGCACAGGGGAGTAATCGCTCGACAGGCGGATTTCGATGCCGGGAAACTCGTCGCGAAGGACCCGATCCACCTCAGGCAACAAATCGATTTCGGCTCCCGACAGGAAGCCAAGGGCGAATACCGGCCTCGGCGGCTGAGCTGCGCGGAGCGCCGCTTCCTTTGCTGCCTCTGCCTGAAGCAGCGCCATTCGGGCATGCTCCAGAAAGGCTTTGCCGGCCGACGTCAGCTCGATGCCGTGGGCGCCACGAGTCATCAGTTGAGCACCGACTTCCCGTTCGAGATCCCGGATCTGCCGGCTGAGAGAAGGTTGGGAAGTATGGAGCGTTTGCGCGGCGGCAACAGTTAAACTGCCGGCATCGGCCACGGCGACGAAGTAGCGGAGATGCCGGAGCTCCATCACAACCTCCCATGTCTCCTAAGCATGGGCCCAGCTTACAAAGTCTTTTTCAAGCCGCCCAGCAGTCTCTATAAGCGAAAAGCACTATACGCGAGGGTCTGCCTGACAGGCAGAGCGTATCGCGGCCTTAGCTACGGCGACAGGCCTGTCATGCGCTGACTTGCCGAAGCCGGCAGCGCTCCGGACAACGAAAGCTTATCCGATGAGCAGAGAGCGCCGAGCGTTGCGCTCGCTGTCTCAGCCCGGCGTCGCGCTCGACGTCATCCGCAAGGCTGCAAACGCCGTTCAAAACGTCTGAGGAGATGTCGCCATGGAAGTGGACGTAGCGAAAATCAAGCAAGCGATGCTCGGAAACTGGGAGAGTATCGCTCCGGAGGTGCGGCCGAGTGCGGGCAAGAACGAAGACGGCTCCCTCAAGCCGTTCCATCTCAAGCGCGCTTTCAAATATCAGCCGTCGGATCGATTCGAACTCGAGATCGTCAACTCGGCCGACCCTTACGGCACCGTGCCGCTGGCGCGGATCAAGATCGCCGGTCACATCCTTTGGCGAGGCTCTCACCCGATCGCTCCGGGCGCGCAGAAGGTCGACTTCGTCGCCGATGAAATCTACGAGGTAACTCCGCTCGCGCAGGGATTTGCCGACGTACTCAACAAGGTCGCGTCGGCCGGCTACGCGCCTTGGGCGGTCAACTCACCCCAGGGCATCTTCGGAAAGAACTTCGCTCCCTTCGCTCTCGTGGAAGGAACGAACTTCATGGAATACGACCTCGTCTACCTCAGAGGCGACCTACTGTTCTGGGGTGCGCGCAATATCGACGGTCGCGGCTTTGATACGGAAGTGAATCGCCCGACCAATCTGCAGATCCCGCTGGTTCGGAAGTGAGCCGGGCTTGCGAAGTAATTTGATCTCCTGGGCAAGGAGTCTTTGGGGCTGGTTCGACGGGAGCCGAAATCGGACGCCGTCGATCGCCGGCGCCCGGCACGGCGGCGCGACCCGACAGGTTAATTTAACCTCCCATTAACGTGATTCTTTAGCGCTTTAAGTCACCTCTTAAGGATTTAGCGCCACAGATAGACAATGCAAAAGCTCGCCCGGTTGGCGGGCAGGATTTGTGTTGTTTGATGAGTAAACCCGCCGAAAAGCCTGAAGTCGTGCAGCTTCCGGCTGAAACCCCAGTCGCAGCACCGGCGAGCCAGCGCCGCGCCGCCGCACAGCGGGTGCGCGAGGCACGCGATCGGTTAACGTCGACATCGGGAACCCGGCCGGCCTTCGATCGCGAATTGCTCCGGCAATATGCCCAGACCCGTCTCTCGGCATCCTATGTCGTGATGCTGCTGGTGGTGGCAACCGGGATATTGTTCGGCTTCTGGATGCAGCCGGTCTCGGCCGCCGCCTGGACCTGCAGCATGGTCTGCATCCATGCCGCCATCATCCGCTATTGCGGGCGCTTCCTCACAGAACCTCCATCGTTGACCACGACCCGCAAATGGCGGACGCGGTTCGTGCTGCTCGACCTGTTGTACGGCCTGTCCTGGACCGCGGTCCTGATCCATCCCGCCGGCCTCGACGTCGTCTCCAATACCCTGCTGATGTTTCTAATGCTGCTGGTGATCGCTGTCTCCAGCATGCTGGCGGCGAGCCTGCCTATCGCGGCGCTGGCGGCGACCGCTCCGGTCACGGTGGCGATCGCGCTGAACTTCGTGCTGGTCGGCACCTTCGACAATTACGTGCTGGCGGTGCTGGCGATCGCCGCGGAATGCTATTTCGCCCTGCTCGCCCATCGCCTGCATTCGACCACGCTGGCGACATTGGAGGCGCGCGCCGAAAAGGACGCGCTGATCGGCGAACTCGAACAGGCCAAAGCCATCTCGGACGAAGCGCGCCACCGCGCCGAATCCGCCAACGTCGCGAAATCGCGGTTTCTCGCGCAGATGAGCCACGAATTGCGCACGCCGCTGAACGCGATCCTCGGATTCTCAGAGGTGATGAAGAGCGAAATCTTCGGCGCCCATGCGGTGCCGGTCTACAAGGAATATTCCGCCGACATCCACAATTCCGGCGTGCACCTGTTGAACCTGATCAACGAGATCCTCGATCTGTCGCGGATCGAGGCCGGCCGCTACGAGCTCAACGAGGAAGCGGTATCACTGATGCATGTCGTTGCCGACTGCCATCATTTGTTGAAGCTGCGCGCCTCCAGCCGCGGCATCACCATCCACGAGGTGTTCGAGCAGGACATGCCGCGGATCTGGGGCGACGAGCGCGCCGCCCGGCAGATCGTGCTCAATCTCTTGTCGAACTCCATCAAATTCACCCCGCAGGGCGGCGATATCTGGCTGAAGGTCGGATGGACTGCCTCCGGCGGCCAGTATCTCAGCGTCAAGGACACGGGCTCTGGCATTGCCGAGGACGAAATTCCGATCGTGCTGGCGTCCTTCGGGCAGGGTTCGAACTCGATCAAGTCGGCCGAACAGGGCGCGGGCCTTGGGCTTCCGATCGCGAAAAGCCTGATCGACATGCATGGCGGCACCTTCACGCTGAAATCGAAATTACGCATCGGCACCGAGGTGATCGTCACCTTCCCGCCGGAACGCGTGATGTCGGCGCTCGCGCCGATGTCGGAGGAAATCGCCCCGCCGCTGCAGCCCGAACCCACTACCATCGCCACCACCGACGAGAAACGGCGCGCCCGCAACAAGCCGATCATGAGCGCAGGCACCGGACTGTAGCTTGCGCAAACCGAGCGAATACGCTTCACACTTGCAGGATGAGCATCGAAACGCCGTGCATAGCCGTCTGTATGATCGACCCCAAGAGCAGCCTTTGTTTGGGCTGCGGCCGCACGCTGCCGGAAATCGCACGCTGGGGCCGCATGACAAGCCCCGAGCGGCTGGCTGTCATGGCGGAGCTGCCGGCGCGGATGTCCGAAGCCGGACTGGTTCAGCTCGGCGTGACACCCGATCAAAAGACCGGCTGATTGGCGCGGGAGGCTGGCTATGAGCCGCTTCCTGCTGGTGCTGTTGATGCTGGCTGCGACCGCGGGCGCGGTCGTGGCCTACAAGGACCCCGAAAAGGTGGCGCGCGCCAGCGACACCGTCTCGGAACTGATGCGCAAACGCCTCGGTTCCCGCGCGGTGCAGATCGCCCGCGCGCAGAACGGCGAATTCGCGTTGCATGCCAGGATCAATGGCGTCAACGCACCCATGGTGATCGACACCGGCGCCACCTCGGTGGTCCTGACCTGGGAGACCGCCAAGGCCGCGGGCCTGCCACTCGAACTGCTCGACTATGACGTCGACGTCGAGACCGCCGGCGGCCACACCAAGGCGGCGCGGCTGACGCTCGATCGGCTTGCGATCGGCAAGCTCGTCGAGCGCTCGGTCCCGGCGCTGGTGGTGCCGCACGGCCAGATGAAAACCAATCTGCTCGGCATGAGTTTTCTCGACCGGCTGGAAAGCTGGGAAGTGCATGCCGACCGGCTGATGCTGCACGGGTATCCCTGAGCGCTTTCGAACGAAGTGGTCACCGGTTCGCGCTCAAGAAAACGCGTCAAATCACGAATCCAGTGCCCCTGTTAGGGCGTGGACTCATTAGCACGCAGCCAAATTCGGATTGAGGCGAGTTTGACGAACGCGAGATAATTTGCTGCGAGCTTGTCATATCGAGTCGCAACACGCCGACACTGCTTGATCTTGTTAAAGACCGTTCGATCAAGTTGCGCGCACGATACAGATAGGGACTAAAGCAGATTGGGTCTTTCCGATTTCGTTTCGGCGGAATGTTCGCCCAAGCTCCTTGCTGTCGGGTAAGCTCCCTGATCCAGTTCGCGTCGTATCCGCGATCCGCGAGCAACATTGTTTGTGGGAACAACGCGCTGAGCAGAACCGAACACAGCCGATTGTCATGCGCTTCACCGGGCGTGAGAGCGAGATGGACCGGCAGGCCATTGGTGTCCACCACCGCGTGGATCTTGCTCGTTAGGCCCCTCGCGAGCGCCCCATATCTTGGTGATTGTTATCTGTGATGCAGGCTCCGTGCTGGTGCACCCGCACGACCAAGGTATCGATCATCTGCACCGCCGCGTCGTGACCTGCGGCCAGTGCATCCATGATCCGATCCCAGACGCCGGCCTGCCGCCAACGGACAAAGCGATTATAGCAAGTGGCGCGGGGGCCATAGTATACCGGCGGATCGCGCCAGGGAACGCCTGAGCGCAGAACCCAAAAGATGCCGTTCAGGACGCGCCGGTCGTCAACACGGGGAATGCCACGCGGCTTGTTCGGCAGAAACGACCGGATGGCAGCCCATTCAAAGTCCGTGAGTTCATACCGCATGATTCGAGGCTCCGGTTTGGACGCTTGAATCACGTCCAACCCGATGCCTTCAACCGGCAAAACCGGAGGACCGGCACTTCCGAGATTACCCCCCGTAAGCGGACATATCCCGGACATGCCAAACCGACGCGAATGACCCACAACGGACATTTCGTGGATTGCCAAATATTTTCGTTACAGTCTATTGAAGGTCAGCAAGGGGTCTTTGACAGAAGCGTTTCGCGCTACGGCATAGCCGTGCCCGCTCACTTGCCCTGGATCGTTGACGATCGCCGAGCTGAGCCACGAGCGGAGGCTACCCAACCTCTTCATTCTCGGCATCGTTTGGCGGATCGTCTCCCTCGATCATTCGTTCGGTCCCCCGCGGCCAGCGCAGGCTGCCGAGATCGCGTGTGGAGCGTCGTATTGAATCACGCTCGCTGGCGGTCAGGCTGGCCGCCACGCCTGCGGCGAAGCGCCAGCCGGGCCGACCGTTTGCGCGCGACGAGAAGCTATTCACCCGTTCCTACAGCGCGTTCAGGAAATTGACCAAGTCACTCTTTTGTTGCCCGGAAAAGCCAATGCCGAAGCGCTGGTCATAGAAATTCACGACCTCCATCAACGTCGAGGCCGAACCGTTGTGGAAGTAAGGAGCCCGCGCGGCGAGCCCCCGCAGAATGGGGCCCTTCAACTTGCCGATGTCCGCACAGCTTCCCGTGATCAAGGCGCGGCCGGGGTCGGTGACGGTGAAGATATTTCCGGCGAGGGGACCGTCTGCGCACCTTAACGTGAAAACGGGCAGTCCGGAAATGTCGAGCGCCGGCGGGCTCTTGGCGCCGGCGTCAGCCACGCCGATGTTCAACGGCGCCTTGACCGAATGATCGCCCACGTTGGGCGTATCGTGACAGGTGCCGCAAAACCCGGGAATGCTCGTCATGTTAAGGGCATCGTTGAGCCCTCCAACTCCGGTAATGTTGATCTTCGTCGTATTGAAGATCTCTTCGCCGCGCGCGATCGATCGGCGTTGCCGCACGTCCTCGTCGTTCCCACCCAGGCCAAGCCACGGCTTGAAGGGGTCGAAAATGTTCGGGGTGAACGGCACATTGTGGGGATTTTGCCCTAGCGGATCGTTCACGCCGATGAAGAAGTTCGAGAGCTGCAGCGACAGCGCCACGGCACCGCCGGTCGCGCCATCGCCATGCAGCCTCCCCGCTTTCTGGTCGATCTCCTGCGCGGTGAAGATGCCACTTTCGAATGCGACGATCTGGGCCTGCTGCACATCGCTCGGCGCGGCGTTGGCCTGCGCATGGCCGAGGGTGGCATCCTTTGCCTGGCTGGCGAGAGTAGGCTCTCGGCCATCCCACATGATCGTGCTGAGGAACCCAAGATTGGTGGATGGCAGTGGCCGCCGGTAAATCGACACGATACCTGACGTGGGGCTCGTGAGGCCAGTGGCAGCGTTCGTTGTGCAGTTATAGGGATCGTTGACCGATACCACTTGGAAATGCGCCCCGGCAGGCATCGGTAGGCCGATCCGGATCAAGCCCTTGTCTATCAGCAGCGCGTAGGCGCGCCGCTTGGCCGCAAGGGTCGAGACGTCGGCACTCGGACAGGTAGCGCCGTCTACCAGACGAAAGATCGGGTCAGTGCCGACACTAGCCGCAAACCGGGCGGCAACGCCTACCGAGCTGATGGTCCAGCCGGACTGTGGCTGATGGCAGGTGAAGCAGGTCCTCCCATTGGTTCCCAGGTTCTGGAAGAACGCGTTGTTAAACGGGAATGTGGCAACACCGGGCTGGAACGTCGCTATTGCGCCACCCGAGTCCCGATCGATTTCAAATCGCGGGATGATAGCGGGCATTGGCTGCACGCCTCGATCTGCATCCTTGAAGCGGCGCATCGCCTGCATGTGACTAATCATGCCGGTGGCGAAAGCCGGAACGCTGGCCTCGCCGCCCGCGCCGGCTTGTTGAGCGATCGCAAGCTGCGACGCCCCGCTCGCGAGGCAGACGATAATTGCTGTAGTAGCTTTCAGTGCCCTTATGATTGTGGGATACGTCTTGGCAATGCATGACCACTCGTTCATGGCAATCTCCGTCGAAACAATTTGATGTTGCAAACGCAATTCATCGCAGAGTCGCGAGAACGGATCAGTAAGGAATTGCCCCGGCGACAGCGAGCAGAGCGACAGCCTCGAATCCTCGAGCCCTGGAATCGTTCGATGCCTATCGTGGGAACCTAAGTTCGACAGCCCCACTGGTGTGGGTCGGGGAAACGGCGGGAAGGTTCAACGGCGGCAAAAAAATCGATCTTGCGCATCTAAAGCTAGAATTTGGTGCGATAACGAACTAGGGCCTGTCGTCATTTAGAGGATTCGCAAATCATCTGAAGCGTGATTCATAGGGAGCCTTCTTTTAGGAGGCTTTGCGATGAAGCGCTATGGATTGCGTGACGACCAGTTTGCG
>Ga0075522_10003565_pt1 | contig 11321 bp, 11 predicted proteins | sample NGEPerA_FD_74796 | JGI IMG/M metagenome (GOLD analysis project Ga0075522, IMG submission 74796) | Arctic peat soil microbial communities from the Barrow Environmental Observatory site, Barrow, Alaska, USA - NGEE PermafrostL2-A | ecosystem: Environmental > Terrestrial > Soil > Wetlands > Peat ... | reverse complement strand
ACCCGAGCTTTCTTACGTCGGCAGCGATAACAACTGGCACACCGGGAAAAGCTACGGCGACCGCGATCTGATCAATCTGATCAAAGCCGCCGCTCTTGCACATTCCGAAATCAGCCAGCGCAATCGCAAGGAAACCTCCACACCACCTGCAGCGGAAGACGCCGCCGACACTGAGTAGATTAGATATCCCTTCCACCGAACAGGTCCCGCTATGCCGGGCCTGTTCTTTTTTGTTCAGAGGCTCACCGTAACAATGCAAACGCCACCAGCGAGCCAATAGATACCGCGCCTCCAATCGCCGCTCATGAAGCAGACGATGGCAGCACCGAGGTTGAGGAGCACCATCAGCAACGGAAGATGTAGTGTTTGTCGAGCATGATCCCGCATTAGTATCAGGCCGATCATTTCAGATACGTCGGCGATGATGCGGCAATTTTCGATGAGCTGGCTTTCAGAAGCGGTCAGGTTCGTCCAAAACCTAAAGTTGTGAGACCGCTTTTTAGCGGGGCTCACTCCAAGCGCGCTGTGCGCGGGAACGCTTCGCTGATGCTCTCGCATCTGCGGAGCGTTGAAGGCTGTGGATATGCCGCATCCACTGAATTGAGTTCGTGTCTTGGTTGTATATATTTGCCTCAGCGCGCCAGAGTAGCGAGATGTGCTTTTGTGCGTACAACAACTTCGTGGTTGTACGACAAAAGCGATCTCGGCAAGGAAGAACCCTACCGGTTCTTCCTTGCATCCTTCTCCGGTGCGCGGTTCGTGCCCTGTTCGCTGATCGCTCTCATGACTCGCTCGCGCAAATCGGCCAGCCTCACTCGCCGCCTCTTCGTTCGAACGACCGAAGAGGACCAAGTCCGCATCCGCGCTAACGCGCTGAAGGCGGGCTTGGATGTCAGCGAGTATGTCCGCCGCGTGGCCGTAGACGGCCATGTGATCGTGCGCCGCGAGTCTGCCTACGGCATGTCGCTGGCGCATCAGTTACGACGCATCGGGGTCAACATCAACCAGTTGACCCGCGTCGCGAACACGGAAGGCGAGTTGCCCGACGAACTTGCCCGCGTGTGCGGGCAACTTGAAACCATTCTCGACCGGGTCATCCGGATGGAGTGACCCGGCGCGCATGGTTCCACGAGAAGCAGAACGCGGCCAATCCTTCAAGGGTGCAGGCGCTTACTATTTGCACGATAAGAACGAAGCAACTTCGGAGCGTGTTGAGTTCACGCACACCGAGAACATTCCCACACAAGATCCTGACAAGGCTCTGAAATGGATGGCCTGGACGGCCATCCATGCCGACGAATTGAAACGTGAAGCCGGAGTAAAGGCCACGGGGCGCCCATGCACCAAACCAGTCTTTACTCTTTCATTGTCATGGCACCCAGAGCAGAAACCCAAGAAATGGGAAATGATCGGGGCCGGCAGGCGCGCTCTGATCGCCCTCGGGCTGGAAGATCACGAGACGCTTATGGTGAGCCATACGGATCGGCCTCACTCGCATCTTCATCTCATCGTCAACGTCATTCATCCCGAAACCGGGAAGGTCAACAACCTGCCGTACTCCCGCAAGAAGCTTTCCGAATGGGCAGAAAGCTACGAGCGTGCGCATGGAAAGATTTACTGCGAGACGCGCGTTGAGAATGACGCACGGCGTAACGAAGGCGAGTATGTCAAACATCAAGAACCAGAGCTCGATGTCAAAACCCGCATAACGGCGTTATACCAACGATCCGACAACGGCGCGGCCTTCAGAAGCGGTCTAGAAGAGCTGGGTTTCACGCTCGCGCAGGGCAAGCGGCTTGTCCTGATCGACCGTAACGGCAAGATCCATAGTCTCTCCCGTCAAATAGAGGGCGTCAAAGCAAAGGATATCCGCAAAAAACTGGGCGATCTAGAGCTCCCCGATGTTGATACGGTCCGCAGCGCGTTAAAGCCTGATCGCCAGCCCCGAGAAACGGAGACGGAAGCAGCACCAACTCAAAAGCCGCAAATCGTTGAACCGCCGCCCCGGCGCGAGCCTAGCCCGTCCGAAATCAATCGTATGCAGGCCCGGCATCTTGCTGAACTGGGAGCATTCTACACTGCGACCAATCATGCGCGTCTCTCTCTTGCAGCGAAACTCGATCGGCAATACGGAGCCGACGAAGGCAAACTCCGGCACGATATCGCGCATCTGGAGAGCGATCTAACTAATTCCACCCGTCTGCGCGTCTGGTGGCTCAAGGTCACCAAGAAGATTCCCAAAACCGCTGAGCAGGATCTAAGGAACCTGAAATTAACATTGGAGAACATTGAGTGGCGCAAAGCGGAAGCGGAACGTGCCCAACGAATACAGGAAGAGCAGCGCCGCTTTGCGATCGAAGAGCGCCATCACCGGGAGCGACTTGAACTCAGTCCGCAGGAGCCCGAAGACCAGCATTTTGAAAACGAGTACGGTGATGAGCCCGAAATAGACGACTTCGGCCCCACACTCGACTTCTGAGAATTGGATTTGCCGCATTCATACGTCTAAGAGAACTTGCCGGAGAAGTAGACTTTTCTATGGGCTCAGGCGGGCCCTCATGGCTTACCATGTCGACAACAAATCCTCCCTCGGTAGTGACGCTCAATGAAGCTGCTCGGGAATTACGCTGCTCAAAGGCTCACATTTCTAACATCGTGAATGGGAAAGTCCCTCGCCTCCCGCACCTGCCCGTGATCCGGATTGGCCGTCGCGTTCTGATCCGCTATGACGCGTTGCTCGACTGGATTCGTCAAACGGAATCGGCATCCGAACAGTGCTATGATTCGGCCAGATCCGGATTCATCGCCTAGACGCACGAAAGGAAAATCGTGCGACGAAAGCGACATCAGCAAGGCAGTTTACAAGTAAGATCACACGGCAAACGAAAGATGTGGGTTGTGCTCTATCGAGAAGGCGGCGCGAGGAAATATGAAACCCTGGGTGTCTTTTCGAAGATGAGCAAGAGCGATGCGCAGCAGAAGCAGGCATCGTTCATGAGCGAGGTTAATGCAAGACAGGCCAGCGCTCCCGATCCAGAAAACACGTTTGGCGAGTTCCTCGATGGAATGGCATTACCGTTCCTGCGTTCCAAGTGGAAGCGCTCGACGGCGGCGACAACCGAAAACCGCATGAAGCATCACTTGTCGAAATTCGGCGACATGAAACTTGAGGCGATGACGCTCAAAGTCTTGCAGGCATTTTTGAATCGTAAGGCGAGAGAGTTGTCCCACAGCGTCGTAGGCCATCTTCGATGGGATTTGCGATCCGTGTTCAAACTGGCGTTGGCGGAGGGCGCTGCCCATCGTGACCCGACCGCCTCCCTTTACATCCCAAGGGGAGCAGCATCGGAACCGACCCGCGCCATGACAGGAGAGGAGGTAGAGCAATACATCGCAGTACTTGGATACCGAGAGCGTGTGATTGCGCATCTTGCGATTTTTACGGGCATGCGGCCTGGAGAGATTCTTGGGCTCCAACGCCGTCACGTCAGCGAAGATTGCAGGCGCGTCGTCATCGATCAACGGATCTATCGCGGCGAAGTTGATACGCCTAAGACGAGATCCTCGCGGCGGACCGTTGCGGTGCCCACCAAGACCGCCACCTTATTGAAAGAGTGGATGGAACTGGTTGGGACCGGCGAGAACGCCTGGGTGTTCGTTTCGGAAAATCCAAAGCAGCCCGTCTGGCGGGACAACGTCTGGTATCGGCACATGAAGCCGAAGCTGGACCCTCTCGATTTAAGTTGGGCGAATTTTCAGGCGCTCCGGAGGACGCATGCAAGTCTCGGTCACGAGGCGGGCATCGATCCGAAGGTAGCAGCCGACCAGCGTGGTCATGGCATTGGGGTGGCGCTGGACGTATATACGAAGGCGGCTCTGACCAAGCGCGCCGAGGCGGCGGAGCTGCTGGAAACCGCAGTTTTGACCGCTTAATGGAGTGAAATGGAGTGGAAGAGGTTGTTGGATCTCTCAAGGTGGGCTAAACCGCTGATTTTGTTGGAGCGGGAGACCGGGGTCGAACCGGCGACGTCCAGCTTGGGAAGCTGGCATTCTACCACTGAATTACTCCCGCTTGCCCTGTGTTAAAAATCGCTTCCGGCTAAAACTTTCAGCCCAAGCAGTATTGTATCAGCAAACTCTCCAATCGATTCACCAACGTGAGTCGCATCTCAACGGGTGATTGCGAGTATACGTTCAACGAAACATCGGCGATATGACCCAACTCTGCCGGGACCTGATGAGAGTCAGCTTTGAGCTGACGCATCAACGGCCGCCGTGACGCAAACCAAGGACTGGCCCAGACCCTCGGACACGGCGGGGTCGACGCTGTCCGCTACCAAACCCGATCCATAGCTATGGCGTAGCGTGTGTGCGGGCTTTCGGCATACCTGGACGGCGACTAGATGTCTACGCAGAAACGAAAACTGAATCGGTCCGAAGGGACCGCCATCGGAGTTTTTGAATAATTCTAAAATGCCGAGTTGGCAGGCATCCGACTTGCTAAAAGTGAAACCCGATGGTCGCCGTCATCGCCCGGGGCGTGACGTAGTGAGTCCCAGAGAACGTAGAGAGGAAATTATACAAGGCTTCCGTGTTTGCGACGTTAATCATGGAAAATCTCAGGCTCCACTTATAACGGTCGCCGTGGAAAATATTGTCATGCCCGATCGCTATATCAAAAAGGTTTCGCGAGGCGACCCGCGGAGGATTGTGGTCGCCATTTTCGGTGCCGTGCGCAGGTATCTTCAGGAGTGTCGACCCATATTGCGATGCGGGGCAGAGACCGTTCGAGCTGATCGGGGTGGTGGGGGTCGCATGCACGCTCCCGCAGAAGAGACCGGCCTCATACTGCCGATCCGGGGTCAGACCGGAAACGTCCACGACCGAATCCGTGCCGTTCGGCCCATTGGCGCAATTGCCGCCGGCGCACGGCGCGGGTCCCGCGACCAAGCCGCTATCGTAGCGCCAGTTGAAACCGATCCGCGGCCTCCTATTGCCGACTTGATACAGATGGGTAGTCGCGTTGAAATTTTCATCGTGGTCGATGCGGAACACACCACCTGCGCCGAAGCTGGATGGGGTGGTACCGATTCCGGTGACCTGCGAGCCAAAGAAAGCGGGCGGCTACGCTGGACATCACCACGAACGCCGTGAAGCCGTGGAAATTCGGCACACTGGCGCGGATGGCGTATCCGGGAATCTTGGAACTGGCCCATTCGATCGGCTAAGTAATCGGTGCATTGGCGAGGACGCTGAAGTCATAGGCATTGTGTGTGTACTTCCAGATGTATTCGCCGCTGATCACCAAGTACCGCCCGAAGGCTTGCTGGAGGTCGGCATGAGATTCGTTGCGAAAACCGGGGGTCAGCGGCGACGTCAAGCAGGGATAGCCTTGAACCGTCGCCATGATGTCGTTGATCACGGGATCATTACATCCGACGCTCGCGAGGACCAGTTTCTCGTTGAAGGGCGTCTCTAGCGTCCGGGCATAAGACACCTGCAGAACGGTACCGGTCGGCTTGATGTTATAAGCGATGCCCACTCGCGGCTCTGCTTGGCCGGTGCTGGAAAGGCCATTGTACAATTCCCCTCGCAAGCCCAGATTGAAAGTCCAGTTCTTCAATGGGATCGTGTCCTGAAGATATAGGGCTAGCTGATGGATGTCCGCACGTCCGTTGCATGTGTACTGGCCACTTCGGGCATTTGGACAGCCGTTGGCGGCCGGAAGCGGGCCCGTCCGAGTCAGATCGTAGCAGGCCAATAACGGATCGTATCCTGGATTAACGAGCGCCGCGTTGCCGCAATTTGTCGGATTCATCAATGCGGGATTCGTATTCGGGCTTCCATCCGAATTCAAACACACTGCGTTAAACGTCGGATCGACGATTCCAAAAGTGTCGGCCTCTGTCAGGAGCGTGTCCTGCCATGTAGCGCCAATTTTGATATTGTGCCTGCCTTTCACCATCGACAAGCTGGTGCGCAGCCCTAGATTGGTCAGCCTTCGATCCTGACCGATTGTGGTGGTCTGCAGATCCGGGATGAAGTCTGCGAATGGATCCGCGCTCGGATAGTAATTGAATTGATCCTGCCTCGCGAATCCCGCGAACGTGAAGACCGTGTTCGCATTGATCACTCTCGTCCAAGCCGGTGCGCTATTGAAAGACCGGATCTTCGATACTTGATCCGTGGGACCCACCGGCGCGCCATTCGGACCGACGCCGCCGTTATCTGCGACGAGTCCCGACCACGCGGTAGAATTCTGGGAATCAAATGAATTCGGCGTTTGGAACCAGCTTCGCGTAAAGCCGAGGTTTAGAATCGTGTCCTTTGAGGAGACCTTCAGATCCCGCCGATCGAAAATATCCTGCTGATTCCCGTGATCGGGCGGTGTCCTCTGATGAAAAAGCCGAACCTCTAACACGTGTCTTTTCCCTGCGCGAGGGTCGGCGCTTGAAATATTGCAGCGTCTTGCCGTTAGAAATCCTGCGCAGTAGGTCGCACGACGATCTCGTCGATTTCCACGTTGGCTGGTTGCTCGACGGCGCAAGCGCTAACTACTTCCAGGCCGAGTACACAGGCTTGCCGACCAGGAACGCTGCATTGGCTCCCGCGCGCGGGCGGAACTTCTGTGCACGGCCGCTGTCTACTTCGGCCACGTAAAAGTTGCCTTCCTGATCGACGCTGAAGCCGTGGACTCCCCAGAAGCCACCGGGAAAATCGCCCCACGTGCCCCACGAATACAGAAAATGCCCCTCGAGATCGTACTTCAACATCTTCGAAGTGCCGCGATCAAACGCCCACAGCGTGCGGTCCGCGCCGATGTAAATCAGGTGGATGTCCGACGGTTCATCGCCGAAGGTCCAATCGTAGAGGAACTTGCCATTTTCATCGAACACCTGCACACGATGATTGCCGCGGTCGTTGACAAACACGCGCCGCGTCACCGGGTCGACCGCGATGCCGTGAACGTTGTTGAAGTAGTAGGGACGCGTATCGTGACCGTTGCTCCCTTTCATGCCCCAGTCCTTGATGAACTTGCCGTCCTTGTCGAACTTCGCGACGCGCGTGCCGTTGTAGCCATCGGCCACGAACATCGTGCTATCCGGGAGCCATGCCATGTACGTCGGACGATTGAAGTGCGTGCCATCGGCGCCCTTCACGGTCGGCGTGCCGATGGTCTGCACCAGCGTCTTGCCGTCGTGCGTGAATTTGTAGATGGCATGCATATGGTCGTCTAAAATCCACACGTGTTTTTCCGGATCGTACGGATTGATGGTCACGTAGTGCGGCCGCTTCAGGATTTTATCCCACTGGGTCCAGCGCTCAATGATATTGCCGTTCGCATCGGCCACCACGATGCAGTTCTCCCATTTCGCATCCACGCCCACGGTGCCCTTCCAGAGCTTCGGTCCGTCGTCCGGTTCCTGACCTGTGCCGCCCGCGCCGGGCAAGGCGGAAACCGTCGCGTCGCGCCACGGCAGCCGTCCAATGGGAAACTGAATACTCGGGCCATCTTCGGGAAGCAGTTTTGTCGCGGGGCGCTTGATGTTGGGCAATTCGCCGCGGAACAGCATGAACACGCGGTTCGGGTTCTCCGCATAGATGCCCTGCCCTGCCCCGTACGTCCACTTCTCATTTCCGGGAACCGTGCTGATGTCTTTCGGCCAGCCTTTCACGATCTCATAGGGCCCAAACGTGTCCTGGCCGCCCTTCTGATTGGGGAAGATGGCGTGACTTATGGGTTTTTCTTTGGCCTCGACAGCTTGCGGCCGATGAACGGCAACGATCGCTGCGCCCGCGGCACCCACTACAACCAACGCCACAAGTAAACGTTTGCGCATAAAAATCTCCCTTGAAATTTAACTTCCTAAAATGGCCACGCCTCGCCGGCGGCGCGCGGAAATCGCTTCTTTCCGGCTCTGTCAACCGGTCTGCAGCCGGAATCCCGTCGCGTATGATAGCACTCGCACATCGATCGCGGCAATGGACAGATGGCATACCCGCCGAGTTATTCGTGCCGGGTAGACACCCAAGTGAGGCCTACCGCGATTCGGGAGCAGAGAGGATTGCGCAGTGGAACGCGATGTTAAACTGGCGCTGTGAAGCCGATCATCGCACTCCTATTTCTGTTTGCTGCCGTGGCGAGCGCTCAGTCCGTCGCAGGCGTCAGATGGACCACCCCGGCCGGATGGAAAACCGAAGGAGCGCGTCCCATGCGCGCGGCTACATACACAGTTCCCGCGGCGCCCGGTGACGCCGAGGCCGCCGAATGCGTGGTTTACTTCTTCGGACAAGGCTCGGGCGGAACGGTCGAGGCCAACATCGAACGCTGGAAGGGCCAGATCCTGAAGGCGGACGGGAAAGTGGCGGACGCGCAAATTCAGAAGCGCGCCATTCACGGACTGCCCGTCACCGCAATCGATTCCACGGGAACCTATACCGGCATGGGAGGCCCGCTTGCGCCGGGCACGCCCACCAAGATTCAGTACCGCATGATGGGCGCCGTGATTGAAAACGCGGGCGGAAATCTGTTCGTGAAGTTTACGGGACCGGTGAAGACGGTCACCCAGAACAAGGCCAAGTTCGACCAGTTTCTGCAGTCATTCCAAAAGAACTGACTCGCAGAGCGAACCTAGCCGCGCATCACATCACTCGCGTACCGATTCCAGCGAATGCTCGATCGCGATGCGCACCAATTGCCCTCGCGTGCGCACGCCTGTTTTATCGAACAGACTTTGCAGCGTCGCTTTGACGGAGCTCTGCGAAGCGCCAATGCGGTAGGCGATTTCCTTGTTCGACAAGCCCTCGAAAACGCTGCGCAGCACTTCCTGTTCGCGCTCGGTCAGCGGCTCTTTGTGCGATCGCGTGTCGCGCATCGCCTCATCGCCCGAGGCGTGCAGCTTGGGGTCCATCCATTCGCCGCCTTCGGCCACCGTGCGGATCGCCTGCAACAGCGTCGCGGGCGAACTGTGTTTGAGAAAAATTCCAGAGATTCCCAGTTTGCGCGCCACCGCCGTATCCAGCGGACTCATGCCCGCTGTCACCATCAAAGTTTTCCCGCGGTATCCCAGCGCCGTGGCTTTGGAAATGAAGCGCGTGCCGGTTTCGTCTTCCAGATCGAAATCGAGCAGGACGATGTCGATCGCAGAACGCGACAGCACCTCCAACCCTTCCGCGAGCGTGCCACACTCGGCGACGGTTTCGAAATCGGTCTCCGATTCCAACAGCCGCCGCAGACCTTCGCGGAACAGGATGTGATCGTCAAGCAACAGGAGACGAATGTTCCGATTGTTTAATCCCATTCTCGTTTTCCACCGAACTCTTATCTTCGTGTCCCGCCAGCGCCACCAGCTCCAGAATGAAGCAGCATCCCCGCACGGAGGGGTCGTGCCGCAGATCGCCGCGGAAGGACCGCATGAAGGCGCGCGACAAATACAAACCAAGCCCTGTAGCATCGGCGCCGCGCTGCAAGGGCTGAAAAAGTTTCTGTCCCGGTGGAATCCCGGGACCACTATCAATAATGGCAATGGACACGGCGTCCGATTCGGCAACTACCGATATATGAATCTCCCGGTGCGTCACGGATTCCAGAGCTCGCAGGCTGTTCTTCGTCACATTCAGCAACACCTGCAGCAAACTATGACGATCGGCCTGCACCAGCGGCAGCTTCTCGGGAATAGTCCAGCGCAACTCGGTTTCCGATTCCTCGCAATACGGCTCCAGTACGATGCGAAGATCGGTGAGCACGTCGTGCAGGTCCGCGCTGTGCGTTTCCACCGCACCGACGCTCTGCTTCAGTTCGAGCGAGGCGATCTTGCTCAACGTCTGCACCAGCGACCCCAGCGCTTCGAAATCGTGGTCGCCCTGTAAACGACCGTTGCGCGCCAGATTCTCGTGCACCATGCCGATGGCGCCGCACACGTTTCTGACTTCATGCGAGACCGCGGCCACCAGGATGCGCGAGCCCACCAGCAACTGCTGCAAACTGGCTTCCTCGCGTTCGCGGAAGTGTTCCGAACCATCAATGATCAACGCGGCAAGCCGCGGACCCGCCGGCGTGCTGTAGGTGGAAAAAAATACATCCGCCAGAAAGATTTCGCCGCTTTCACGCTGTCCGCGCGTCTGCATCTCCGTGCGAAAAATGCGCGTCGTGTCGCCCACCGATGGAATCGATCCCAGTGCCGGAACGTAGCGCGTAATTCTGTGCCCAGGCAGCAGGCCGCTCGCAACTCCCAGCAGCCGGTGCGCGGCAGGATTCGCCAGTAGGATTTCTCCGTCGGCGGTCATGGTCATCACAGCCGCCGGACTGCTCTCCACCAGAAATTCCAATTGATCTTCCGCAGCGCGGCGCGCGGCCGCTTCTTTCCGCAAGCGCTCCAAACTTTCCGACTCGCGCCGGTATACGCGCGTGATGCCGAGCGATAACATACCCGTGGTCGCCAGCGTCATGAAGATGAGCGCATCGCGCGCCATTTCCGTTTCTCCCGAAAACGGATCCAGGCGATCCGAGGCGAACGTGCATGCCAGGGCCGCGGCAATCAGCGCCGGCCCGTTCAGCGTCGTGCCCAGCAATACCATCGGAAACAGGTAGAGGAAGCCGAGGGTCGCGTTTAATTCCACTCGCCAGTCGATCAGCGCAATGATCGCGATGAGGATCGCACTGAAGGCGAGAACCGTGCGCGGCCTGGAATGCAAAACGCTGCGGATCATGGACTTTTACCTAATCACGACGTATCTAATCACGATTCTACTGCGCCCGGTGACCCGATATTGCCCGCAAAGCCTGATATGGCCAAAAGATAGCTGGTTTGGAAGCGAATTCGGGATTACTGTGGAGTGAAGAGCGACTTCACCGCGAGCAAGCTAGTAATCATAGCGAGCTACCAATATAATAAGGTTAGATCACCCCAGGCACAAGTGATTGCTGCGCGTGTGCCGTAGGAACATGGTCATGGTCCATGGCTTCCCATCGTCGCAGGAAACTACAATTAGGGTTGTGTATCGCTGCAAGCGCCCACAGCTGTTGGGTGCCGCGGCGTTCTGCAAACATGGCGACGTTTATTCGACGTACGGACGCCGCCGGACCCCGTGCTGGGAGAGGAATTTCCGTAAAGCCGATTCGGAAGCCTGGTACTTCCGGACGGAAAACAGAGAAGTGGAAGAGGCCAATTATGCAAATCAGTAAGTCAATCGTCCTGTTGTTGGCAGGCGGGCTTGGCATGTTCGCAGCGCAATCACAAGCGCAGGCGCAGACACCGGCGAAAGGCCCCGCGACGGCGGCAGCGCCCGCCATGCAGGTCCACGCGACGTTAATACAGTTG
>Ga0075522_10003564_pt1 | contig 11322 bp, 9 predicted proteins | sample NGEPerA_FD_74796 | JGI IMG/M metagenome (GOLD analysis project Ga0075522, IMG submission 74796) | Arctic peat soil microbial communities from the Barrow Environmental Observatory site, Barrow, Alaska, USA - NGEE PermafrostL2-A | ecosystem: Environmental > Terrestrial > Soil > Wetlands > Peat ... | reverse complement strand
TAATTGGCCCACGTGCCGGGAAGGAACTGCATCGGCCCCAGCGCGCCTGCCGATGAAGGGCCGTTGACGCGCCCGAAGTTGCTCTCGATGAAGTTGATGGCCGCCAGGTAGCTCGGATCAACGCCGGATGCCACGTAGGCCTCCTCGTAGTCCGCGCGCAGCAGGTCCACGGATTTGGCGTCGGAGTACGGGTGCGTGAAGTGGACGTTGACGAGGTAGTACTGGTCGATGCCGGCCAGGATGTACAGGTAGTGCAGGCCGGCGATGGCCTCCTGCAGTGGCTGCGCCAGGGCGGGCGGTATCAGGGGGAGGACCGAGGCCTCGACGCTGGCGTAGCTCGCAAGCTCGTACACCCTCAGCTCCTCCTGGCGGGCGGCATCGCGGTAGGCATAGCCCGCGGCGGCGACGGCGAGCTCCCAGCGAATGCGGTCCATCAGCTGGGTCGGTGGGGTCTGCGCCTTCAACGCTTTCAGCTGAGCCAGCGCCTGGGTCATGGCGAGCTCGGCGCTGAGGATCCGGCTGGCCTCGTGGTGAGCGCTGGGCAGCACGTCCGGGTCCTTGGCGGCGACAGGCTGCGCTGGTAGCGCCAGGACGAGGGCCACCAGCAGCGCCGCGGTGATGCGGATCAGGTCGACCCCGTCATTTCATCCAGCTTACTGGCCGGCCTGGGACCCTGTCGGGTGGCAAGAAATGCAACGGCGGCGATCCCGAGCGCGACCACCACATCGCCAGGGCTGTACGCGCCGCCGAGCGGGCCGGGCACCCCGATCCAGTCCGCGAGCCAGTTGAGATAGGTTCCCGACGCCATGACGACGTACTGGCCGGCATGACCACGCTCCACAAGGCTCCCCGCGAGCGACCGCGCCACCGGCATCCGCGCGCCGTTGGCGAGGACGACGACCAGGTTGAGCGCCGCTCCGAGAGCCACGATCCACACGCCACGTATGCGTCGGACATGCCAAACGGTCCACGCGACCAGCGCCGCCAGCGCGGCCGCATAGATGTACTGCACGCCCTCGACACTGCTGAGGGGGCTCAACACCGTCGCCTCGCGCACGACCAGCGCCGCGAGCACCAACCACGGCCACCGAAGCTTGACCTCGGCCACGTTTCCGAGCTTGCCACCGGTGAGAATCCCGGCCGCCAGCCCGACCACGAGGGCAACCAGAAGCACCATTTAGAGACGCCTCCGGCGGGTTAGCCGGCTGCGAGTCGTGACGCTGAGCCGGCCAGGACTTTGACGCCGATCTCCAGGGCGGATTCGTCGATCCTGAATCCTGGTGAATGGTGTGCTGGCGGCGGCGCACCCTCGGGCATCACTCCCAGCATGAAGTAGCAGCCCGGAATCCGGGTCAGGAACTCAGCGAAGTCGTCGCTCACGGTGAGCGGCCGCCCCAGGAGGCTGGCTTTGTCTCCGATCAGGGATCGGCCCACATCGAGCACGGTCTGCGTGACGTTGGGCTCGTTCATCAGCGGGACGGTCCCGTGCACGAGCTCGATTGATGATTTGACCTCGAACTCGGTGTCCACCTCGCGCAGCAGGTCGTCCAGGCGACCGAGCGCCTGCTCGCGAAGCGTGTCATTGAAGGTGCGAAGGCTGCCCTTGATCGCGACGCCACGAGGCACGATGTTCCAAGCACCGTCGCTGATGATGCTTCCGACCGTGGTATGGCACTGCACGCCGTCCTGCTCGAGGCCTTCGACGATGGTGTGAAGTCGCTCGATCAGGAACGCCTGCGCCGAGAGCACGTTGCCTCTGCGTCCCATCATGCCGCCGTGACCACCGGGGCCTGCAAACGTGATCTCGAAGGCGTCTGAGCCTGCCCACATCAGACCGGGTCTGGTGATCACGGTCCCCGACTCGGTGAAGCTCGTGACGTGAAGCCCGATGACGGAGTCGGGATGATGGTCGTCGAGCAGGCCGCGCGCGATCATCGCCTTGGCGCCGCTGACGATCTCTTCTGCAGGTTGAAACACGAAAAGGTATCGGCCGCTGGCATCCGAGATTCGGTCGACGAGGGTTCGTGCGACGCCAACCATGATTCCCATGTGCGCGTCGTGCCCGCAGGCGTGCATGCGGCCCTCCGCGGTGGACGAGAACTCGACCCCCGACTCTTCGTGAATCGGCAGTGCATCGATATCCGCACGGAGCATGACCGTCTTGCCCGGCCTGCCGGAATCGAGCATGGCGACGACGCCGGTCTCGGTCGGACACGGCTTTAGCTCGAGGCCAAGCTCACGCAGCCGCTCGCTGAGGTACCGGCTCGTCGCGTGCTCGCTGAAGCTCACCTCTGGGTGACGGTGGAAGTGCCGGCGCAGCTCGATCACCTCGTCGATGACCGACCGGCTGGGAACCGGGGAGGTTGGGAGATCGCCGCTCACGCGACCGCCACCAGCCTGTATCCGCGAGCGGTTGCTCGCACGAAGCTCGGGCCGAGCCCGTCTTCCACCTCGTCAAGGCGACGCCGCAGGGTGAGGAGCGCCGAGTGCACTGTCGAGTGGGCGGCGTCGCTCCTGAAGAGCCCGGCCTCGATGAGATCACGAGCCGTCGCGGGCTTTGATCCCTGGGCCAGGTAGAGCACCAACGCCGTCTGCTGTGGGGTGAGGCGGATCTCCGTGGCGCCGACCTTCACGGTGCGCCTGGTAGGGTCGAACTCGAGCCGTCCGAACCGATAGCTGCCGGGGCGCCCGGTGCCACGCTCAACCAGGCGGGCGGCGAGATCGGAGTAGATGTGTGCCATGGGCACATTGCCCTTGACGAAGTAGGAGCTGGCGCCAAGCTCATATGCCTTGCGGATGGCGGCCGAGTTGACCTGAGCGGCGGAAAGCACGATGACAGGCAGCCCCGGGTGATGCTGGCGGATCCAGGTGAGCAGATCGAAGCCGGCATCTTCGCCCTCGTCGAGCACGAGGTCCAGCAGGACGGCGGCGACCCGTTCTCGCTCCAAGAGCTCCATCGCCTCGGGCGCGGACGAGGCCACGGCCGGCCGGTAGCCGAGGTCGTGCAGGTCGATCCTCAGCTGCTGCTGCATGGCCGCCTCATCCTCGACGACGAGCACTGCCGATCCGAGCACGTCGGCCGGCCGGTACACCTCGAGCCCGGGTGGCAGGGGAGGCAGTCGTACCTCACGGCTTCGCGGATTTCCGTCTCTCAATCCTTGATGCTGGGATTTTCCAAGGTTTCGGCCTATATGAGTCTTAATAAGAATTGTCGGAATCTAAACAACGACTCTTGATGCGACAAGTGCATACTCCGTCCCGGGTCTGGCATTCGTTGGGAAAACCAAGGGGGAACATGGGGATGACGTGGAAGTTCAACTTGACGAGGGTTGTGTTTGCGCTGGCAATCTTGGCCGCAGTGGCCATGGCCTCCGGAGCAAACTATTTCGGCGACGGGTACAGCTTCTCCAACTTTTTCGGATAGGCATCAGCTAACTTTCAGCCCGGCGCTCGCGTGAGCGCCGGATCGCCGGCGGCAGCAGAGCGTAAAGGTCCGCGCGGTCGACGGCTTTGCTCATGTAGCCGACCACATCTGGATCATCGGTACCCGACGGGAAGACCGGATATGCCGTGTAGAAGATGACAGGCAGCTTCTGACCGCGGGCGCGCAGCTCGTTTAGCAGGCCCCAGCCGTCCATGGGCTCGGGCAGCATCAGATCGATGATCGCCACTTCCGGGTCATCCGACTTCGCCTTCTCGAGCGCCTGGTCCGCGTCCTCGGCCATGGAAACCTTGTAGCCGAGCATGCGGAGGTCGGTTTCCAGGATCACCCGCCAGGCGCGCTCGTCATCGACAACCAGGATGGTGGAGCCACGCAGATCGTCGGGTGTTGGCGCGATCGGTTTTGGCGGTGTGAACGGCAAGGGGTTCGTGGCGCAGTATATCGGTGGCAATGCCCATTCCAGCCCGCAAGCGGTTAATGCACCCGGCGCCGCCGAGGCCGAAGGCCGGTTCTGAACGTAGAACCCGACAATCCGCGCGGGTCGCGACACACCGCCCTCAAAAGGTGTCGCCCTCGACGCCGGCCGCTCTCGTGCACGAATTGGGGAGCTGCGTCACCGAGGCGGATATCGTGCAGGTCCTTTATCGAGGTCTCGAGCCGCTTTTCGGCTACGACGTGGTGGTCCTCCAGGGCCTCGAGCGCGAGGGCTGGTACCACTTGCTGGCCATCGACTCCGGGGTGCTGCAGGATGTCCGCCGCCGGCCCCTCGCCACCTCGATGTTCGCTCACCTCTACAAGAATCCGCGCCCCACTCTCGTTCCCATCAAGGACCCAACCCTGGAGGAGCAAGCGAAAGGACCGGGTGCAGGGCTCACTCCCAGGTTGGTGATCTGGGTGCCTGTCGAACACCAGGGTGAGGTGATCGGGAGCATCATTTATGAGGCCTATCGCAAACGCCGAGTACCTGCGAGCGAGGTCGCCTTCCTGGTGGAGGTGCACCGGCATCTTGGCGTCTTGCTCGCGAACGCCTCGCTCAATGAGCTGACCCGAAACCAGGCTCGCAGGCTGGAGGCGCTGAACAGCATCGCTCGTGCGATGGCGTCGACCCTCGACGAGTCGAGCGTTCTGACCGCGCTGCACACGACTCTCAGCGTGCTTCTTCCGGTCGACTCGCTGGACATGGTCTCGCTCGCGCACGACCGGGCCGACCGGGCGCGGCTTCTGCACGTCGAGGCGGATTCAGCCCCAACCTCGCGGTGGATCTCGATGCGGGCCAACGAAGCTGCGCCGGTGCGCACGGTGCTGAGGGACCCCAAGCCGCTGCTGCTCTACGAGCCGACCTCCTCGCTGTGGGTACCGATCAGGGAGGCCGGCGTCGCGCGCGGAGCCCTGGGCATCAAATGCTCGCGGCCCTATGCCTATGAAGCGTCGACGGCTGAATTCCTGGAGCTGGTGTCGGACGAGGTCACCCTGGCGTTGCGAAACGCGCGTAGCTACGAAGCGATCGAGGATCAGAGGCGACAGCTGGAGGTCGTCAACTCCATCGGGCGCCGGCTGGCCTCAAGCCTCGACCGCTGGTCGATCATGAGGACGCTTCGCGAGGAGCTGGCGGCGTTCCTCGATTTCGACGGCTTCATCCTGGCGACCATCACTCAGTCGGCCGAAGGACCGGTGGCGGAGGGCTACCAGTACGTGGCAGGTATCGAGGAGATAGTGCCTCCTGTCGCTCTCGCCGTCACCGGTCCCTCGCGCGAGGCGTATGAGACAGGGCGCCCAGTGCTGGTCCGCCACTCACCTTGGGCGCGCAGCTTCGAGCGCAAGGGCCTCGAGCGCGAACGCTGGAACGTCGGTCGGGGCGCTGCTGTGTTCGTCTCTGGTGCGCCGGGCAAGCACCGCGATGTGTCCCGTTCCTTCGTTTGGGTACCGGTTCTCAGTGGCGACCAGATCACCGCACTGCTCTCGCTGCAGTCCTATCGCGACGGTGCGTTCGACGATTGGCACGTGAGGCTGCTCCGGGATATCGCCGCCCACGTCAGCCTGGCGCTCGCCAACGCCGACCATTTTGCCCAGGCGCAGGACGAGAGGTCGCGGCTCGAAGCCCTTCACCTGCTCGAGATGGGAGTTGCGGGCGCCTCAGACGAGAGCCAGATTGCCGAAGCAGTATTCGCCGCGGTCAGCGACTACACGGATGCCTCCCATATGGCCCTCGCGTACCTCGACGCCGCCGGCAGCGTCGTCGGATTCAACGGCGATCGGGGCGGCTCCGCCGTCGCATTCGGCCCCGCAACGGTTGAGGAGTCGCCATTCTTCCGCCGCTTGATCGACGACGGCAACCCGGTCTTCGAGTCGACCGACGGCGCTGACGATGACCAGGCGGCTCCGCTGAATGGCAATGGCGCGATCGCTGCGAGTCACGTGGTCTGGGTGCCGGTGACCCAGGGCGAGCGTGTGGTGGCAGGCATCTCGGCACGGCGCGACGACGGAGGCCGCTTCCCGCCCTCTCACTTGAAGCTGTTGGAAGCTGCCGCGCCGGTGGTTGGCATCGCGCTGCGGACCATGCGCCTCCACCATGCGAACGAGCTTGCACTGGCTCAGTCGGTGCGCATCCAGGAGCTGGCCGCTCTGGCCGGCCATGAGCTGATGAGCGTGGTCGCCAACATCGCGGACCAGGCGCTGACCATGCTCGAGTGCGCCGGTGTCGTCTGCTGGGCGTTCGATACCGAAGGCCGCATCAGCGCCACGCGCGGCAGCGGCGATTCCGCTGCCGAAGGCGTCCTTGCATGGGCCGGCCTGAACACCGAGGACAGCTGGCGCGATGCCCCGACCGGGTCGGTGGCAGGCGTTACGCGCGGTCAGGCCTGGAGCTTGATCCCTCTGTGGTATGGCGATCGGCTCGTCGGCGCGATCGGTTCCGTCCACGCCGCGACCCACCTGGCGGAGCCCGGCTCGGCGGCCCTGGACTTCGCCCGGCACGCTGCGATCGCGATCGAGAACTCGCGGCTGGTGGCCGAGACCCGCGGCCGAATTCGAACGCTGGAGGCGGTGGCTGCCTTCACGCAGTTGACACCGACAGAGCCGGAGCGAGCGCGGTCTGAGATGGCTCGCCTGGTCGGGCGCGCGCTTGCGAGCTCGCAAGGGGAGCTCTGGTTGCTCGAGGACGCTCACCTCGTGCGCCCGGTCACCGATGGCGAAGTGGCGCCGCGCGTGCCGGTCGCGGACAGCGCCGGGCTGCTCAAAGCCCTGTCATCGCCGACCGGCGGGCGCCGGCTGCGAGCGCTGCTGGATCTCCTCGGTGCCTCACCTGACGCGTTCGCCATCCCCATCCAGGTGGAGGGCCGGCTTGCCGGATTGCTCGTGGCGAGGATGACCGCGGGGGCATCGGAGACGCGGCGCCTTGCAGCGGTCCTCGCGGGTCAGGCGGCGGTGCTCATCGGGCAGCTCGAGCTCGTTGACGCTCTCGACCGCGAGCGCCGGATGATGAACGCAATCCTTCGCCACTCGCCGGTCGGGGTGATGCTCGAGGACGCGGCCGGTCGCATCGTCTATGCGAACCCGGAGGTGGAATCCATCTACAACCTCCAGGCCTCAGAGATGCCGGGGCAAAAGCCGGCTCAGATCTACGCCGCCGCCGGCGCTGAGCAGAGCGACGACGGCCAGGTCGAAGGCACGCTGGAGCTTCACCTGCGCGACCCTGATCGCATCGTGCGCGTAAGGCGCGTGGTGATTCCAGGTCTCGAAGGCGAGCCGGCCGGCATCCTCACGCTTCACGAAGATGTCACCGCGCAGCGCCTTGCTCTCGAAGCCAAGGACCTCATGTTGAGGGCCATCGGGCACGAGGTACGCAGCCCCGCGGCGGCGATGAAGAACACTTTGGCCGGGATCATGCAGTGGGACGCGACGATCGACGCCGGCGGCAGGCGCGAGCTGCTGCAAGAGGCTTACGAGTCTTCGGATCGCCTGCTCAGCCTTGTCGAGAGCCAGCTGATCATCGCCAAGCTCGAGACCCGGCATTTCGAGCCCAACCCCGAGCGCGTCGATCTCGGCCCCGCGCTCGAGGGCGTGATATCAGTGCTGCACCATCGTTACGCGGAGCGTGTGTCCGCCGTCGAGATCAGCCTTCCCGAGGGGCTGCCAGCTGCCGCTTGCGAGCCGACTCACCTCGCGCAGGTCCTGACCAACCTCATCGGCAACGCTCTCGAGTACACCGACAAGTCGGTGTTGGTGGAGGCGCGCACCGAGCCGCGAGGCTGGCTGGAGATCACTGTCGCCGATCAGGGGCAAGGGCTTCCATCAGCGAGCCTCGACAGGCTCTTCGAAAAGACGGGCCCGGCAGGCCGCAACCGCTCGCAGGGCGGCCTGGGACTCGGCCTCTACTTGTGCCGTCTCGTCGTCGAGCACTCCTTTGGAGGCCGGATCTGGGTCGCCTCGAGCGACCGCAGCGGGACCACCTTCAAGTTCATCGTGCCCGCCATCGATGTGGCTATCAAGAGCCGCACGCGAGAGACAGCGGGAACCGGTCGTTAACGCCGCGTCAGGTGGGCGGCGCACTCCGCCGCCCGGTCCGACCTGGGTCAGGGTTGGCGGCGGCATGGAGTCGCTCCCGGATCACCGTCGGCATGGCCCGGCAGACTTCGATTTTCCACCGCCCGGCGGCCCCTGGAAACCGCTGGCGCTCAACGGCCGCCTGGTCGGCTGGGGAGTGGATGGGGGCCTGGCGGTCGCAAGGCGCAGCGCGGAGCTCGGCCAGCAGCTGGTGGACGAGCACCGCGCGCACCTGCTGAGCCGTCTCGGTCACAAGCTACGCTCTGCTGTGCTCGTGCTCCAGGAGTCCGCGCGCCAGGCGGCATTCGGACGTCCCGAGCTGCTGGAGGCGGTCTTCGAGCAGGCGCACGAGGTGGCACGGCGCGCCGCGGCCCTCGAAGCCGCCGCCGTGCAGCCCAAGGATGGCGCGCGTGGCGTGGTCCTCGGCGCGGTCCTCAACCTGTCGTTGGCGAACGCAGACAGGAGGCTGCCATCAGAGGCCGTCGTCCTGGGTTCAGAGCCGGCCTTGGTCGAGGCGTTCGCACGCGCCAACGAATGGATGGGGGGAGAGGGGCTGACTGTAGAGGCGGAGCTGGCCGGCTCGTGGTGGAAGGTGCGACTTGCGTCGAGCGGGCCGCGGCGCCCGCTGGCGGTGCCCGAGATGGGCGAGCCGCTCATCAGGCTCATCGTGGAAACCCACCTCGACGGATGGCTCGACGCCAGCCACCCGGGCCGCGCGGACATCTACCTCCCCGCCCAGCAACCACGTTGACGGCGGTGCGCCCGTGCCGCTAGTCCGGCGTGTCATCGCGCCGAACCCCGGGCCGTACACGGGGCCCGGCACCAATACGTGGATCGTCGATGCCGGTCCCGTGGTCGTCGTGATCGACCCTGGTCCCGACGACGACGGGCACCTCCAAGCAATCAATCGGAAGCTCGCCGGCGCGACAGTCGGTGTGGTGCTGGTGACGCACTCGCACTCCGACCATCTGCCGCTCGCAGAGCGGCTGGCGGCTGCGCACAAGGCGTCCGTGCGCCGGTACCCGCAGCTCGGTGACGGAGACGTCGTCCGCGCGGGGACGCTCAACCTCACGACGCTGTATACGCCCGGTCATAGCGCGGATCACCTGGCCTTCTGGATCGCCGGCGACGGAGCTGTGTTCACTGGCGACCTGGTGCTTGGGAAGGGCAGCTCGATGGTCACGTATCCCGAAGGGAACGTGGCCTCCTATCTCCGCTCTCTCGAGCGCATTGCAGCGTTGAAGCCGAAAATCCTGTTTCCCGGGCACTGGGATCCGGTCACGGATGCTGCCGGCAAGATCGAGGAGTACCGGACTCACCGCCTGGAGCGCGAGGCGCAGGTGCTGTCAGAGGTACAGAGGCGCGGCGGCACCGTTGGGGAGCTGACGAGTCGCGTGTATGGACCCGAGGTGGGGGAGGAGCTTTTTGAGGCGGCCGAGATGACGATGCGCGCGCATCTCCAGAAGCTGGTCGATGAAGGCAGGGTGCGACTCGGGGCAGACGGCGTCGATGAGGTGTTTGACGTAGCCTCAACCACGTGATCGACCTTCGCCCCGCGATTCTGTCTCTGTCTGCGGCCGACCTCGAGGCGTGGCTCTTGGGGAACGGCTCTGACGCTTACCGGCGACGTCAGCTATGGGGCTGGATCGCCCGTGGGGCGGCATCGTTCGACGAGATGCACGACATCCCGAAGCCGCTGCGCGCCGCTCTCGAAAAGGAATTCCGCATCACTTCGCTGCGTACGATCGCAACTACCCAGGCCGATGATGCGCTCACCTCGAAGACTCTCTACGAGCTTGACGGCGGCCACTCCGTCGAGGCCGTCGTCATGCGCTATGCGGATCGCTCGACGCTGTGCATCTCCTCGCAGGCCGGATGCCCGATCGGCTGTCCCTTCTGTGCGACAGGCAAGTTTCCATTCGGGCGCAACCTGAAAGCCAACGAGATCGTCGAGCAGGCGATGGACGCCGTTCGGTTGCTGGCGGCCGAGGAGAGGCGACTTTCGCACGTGGTCTTCATGGGCATGGGAGAGCCGATGGCCAACTATCAAGCAGTCATCGAGTCGGTGCGCCGAATGGCCGACCCGGAGCTCCTCGGCATCAGCCCGCGACGCATTGTCGTCTCGACCAGCGGCCTCATACCGCGGATCGAACAGCTGGGCGGGGAGAAGCTGCCCGTCACGCTGGCAATCTCATTGCATGCGGCGCGGGACGTGCTCCGGGACGTGCTCGTTCCGATCAACCGCAAATATCCAGTCGAGGATCTGATCAACGCGTCTCAGGGTTATGCGGAGAAGACCGGGCGTCGGGTCAGCTACGAATGGGTCTTGCTGGCAGGCGTCAACGACACCGAGCGCGATGCGAAGGAGCTCGGTAGGCTCCTGCGGCGCAAGCTCGCACACGTGAACCTCATCCCCTTCAACCCCGTCGAGGACACTCCGTACCGCGCTCCAGATCGGGCTGCGATCCGCCGCTTCAAGGAAATGGTCGAGGGACAGGGCTTGAACGTCACCGTTCGCGACACGCGTGGCCGCGAGGCGGACGCGGCGTGCGGCCAGCTGCACGAGCGCGTCATGCGCCAGAAGGCCACGGCCGGGCGCGTCCCTGACTGAGGCGCAGTCATAGGCGCGCTCTACGCCGGCACGTCAGGTTTCAGTTACGCGGGCTGGAAGGGCATCTTCTATCCCGCAAGCATCCCCGGGGCTCGCATGCTCGAGTACTACTCGCAGCACCTGAATGGCGTCGAGCTGAACGGAAGCTTCTATCGCACACCTCCAGAGTCGACACTGGTGAATTGGGCGGCGGGAACGAATCCCGAATTCCGCTTCTGCATGAAGGCCCATCGCGGTCTCACCTATTCGGCGGATGGCTTTGACCGCGTCGGGCTGGCGCGGATCATCGGAGAGCGCATGGCCCCGCTTGACGACCGTCTGGGTCCGATCCTGTTGCAGTTTCCGCCGGCTCGACAGCGAAATATCGAGCTGCTCGACGCGTTGCTGGGCGCCATCGGCCGGCCCGTCGCGGCCGAATTTCGTCACGAGTCGTGGTTCGACGATGAGACGTATCGCGTCCTTCGAGCTCATGGCGGAGCGTTGGTAGTGACTGACGAGGACAAGTGGCCGCGTGCACCGTCTCTGGAGCTCGGGCCTATCGCCTACTTCCGGCTCCGCCGTGGCTACGACACCAACTCCCTCAAGCCGTGGGTCGCCGCGGTGAAGGCTGCGGTCGGAGCTCACGCCGAGGTCCATGTGTATTTCAAACACGACCCGGAGGCTCCGGCGTTGGCTCAGCGCCTCCGGCAATCAGTCGGGTCGGTCACTACTCGCGTCGCCGGCACCG